>Ga0209174_10003112_pt1 | contig 10604 bp, 9 predicted proteins | sample JI91814BDNA_FD_187505 | JGI IMG/M metagenome (GOLD analysis project Ga0209174, IMG submission 187505) | Wastewater effluent complex algal communities from Wisconsin, to seasonally profile nutrient transformation and Carbon sequestration -... | ecosystem: Engineered > WWTP > Effluent > Algae...
TAAACCGCGCAGCAAGTCCAATGTGACGGAGCATTTGGACGAGTAGCCACGCACTGTCTCTACAAGATCCTTTTTTTAAAATCAAGGTCTCTTCGCTTGTTTGAACTCCAGGCTCCATGCGAATGATATAGCCCACTTCCGAATGAACAATTTGATTGATATAAACTAAAAAATCTACAGTTCTTCTTTTGGTGAGGTCTAGTTTAGAAATTAAACTTTTTAGAAGATTTCCATCCTCTTTGATTTGTAAGTAAGGAAGTAATTCACTTTTTAACTCTTCTGTATATTTGAATGGATATTCATCTGCATATTCTTCGAGAAAAAAATCAAATGGATTGATCACAGTCATCTCAGCAACTAAATCTACTTCTACTGTAAATTTATCTGCTTTCTCTGGAAAGACTAGACGTGCCTGATAGTTACCAAAAGGATCTTGCATCCAGTTGATAAAATGATCTCCTGGCTGAATCTTTAAAGAATAGGCATGAATCGGCGTTCTAGCATGAGGTGCTGGTCTTAAACGGACGACCTGCGGGAAAATGGAAATAGGCTTTTTGTATTGATAATGAGTTTTATGATGTAAAGCTACGCGTATTGACATGATTTTTCCTATGATCTGAATCTTTGTATACAAGTATGCAAAAATTGGACTTACTTAGATTAAATTTGGTAAAAAAAGAGTTTTTCGCCATGCTTCGACTACACTCAGCATAAACGCCGACACGGAGGCATAGAGGGTTGTTGTCCTGTCAACGCGAACAATGCTGTCAAATTAAGAACTAAATGCTCTGCAATGAATGGTAGAATAGGCATGGACAAGCTCACCACGAGTCCCTGCCTGTTCACTGGACAGGCAGGGATGCCTATCCTACCGTTTGAATTTCACTAAATCAAAACTCTCTTTTCTTCTCTGTGTCTCCGTGGCAAATAATTCCTAAAACCGAAACTCGTAGTTTACTTCGTAGTAAGTTTCTCGACTGACACCATTTGCGGTAGGAGCAAAGGCTTGGCGCGGCGAGGCGTTAAAATTCCAATCGCCATAGGCTGCTTTTGTGCCAATGCTAGTATTTGGGTCTTCTTTTTCCCAAGCGCGTCCAAGGAAGAAGGAATGAATGAGCTGTGCGCCATATACAATTCCAATGATTTGAATGGAGTTGTTATAATTGGTAACTGCAGTTCCATACGGTTGAAAGAAGCTATTTGCTAAGACTGCGGAGGTAACAATGCCAGCAGTGCCAGAAGGAAAGATCCCTCCTGTTCCGCCGATCGAGGAAAGGGTTCCTAATCCTACGATTACCATCTTAGATTGGTAAGAACTTTCCTCGGCTAAGGCAGCCGATCTTTTAGAGTATACATAACCGATTGCTCCGAGCATTCCAACAAAAGACAATGCAGCGTAGCCTTTTCTGCCTACCTTCCACTGACCCCAACCTGGAAGAAGGGCTGAGCGCCAGACAATGCTCCATTTATTTCTTTTATCAACTTTCGCCATCTTTTTTCGCTTCTCAGGAGGAAGCTTGCTTTCTTCTTCTTCAATGATTTGCTTAATTTCTTTTGCATCTTTTACATCTCTGTAAGAGACTTTTAAAATATCTTTTTTCTGTAATTCAATTGGTTTACCGAGGTCATCGTTCATTTTTAGAACGTTAGCATCTTGGAATGTGATTTTACCGTGAATTACTTCATGAGTGCGTAAAATTACAGTTTCTGCTAATAAGGAATACTGTCCCAGAAGAACCAATAGAAATAATGTTTTTAACTTAAAGGAGTTTATTTTTATCATAGTGAATTAGCCTTTTATCCTAATCTGTAAAACAAAGCGTATTGCAACCTTTATCTGTAGAAAGTTCATATTTTAACCAATTTGATAAAAATAAAGAAATTTATTTACCATTCCAATTGAATAAATTTCAATTTGACTTTATTTATTGAGAGATTTATTGTAAACAGTTAAGTAAGTTTGCAATATAGGTTAAATTAGGATTGTCCCGTATGAAATATGTATTAATACTTTTTTTCTTTTTGTTCTCCTGTAAAGGTAAGATTGATAATGAATTAAGAGATTCCATTTTAAAAATCTTAGCTGAAAATCAAAAGGTGCATGTGCTTTTACTTGAGAAATCTGAGATTATTCCAGACACTAAAGCTCTGTTAATTTCCATAAAAGAAGCAAGGTTACTTGCCAGTAAAAACGAAGACATTCAAAAGCAACTGGATAAAATGGAATCCATGCTAACGAATATAAATTCTAAGGATAAAGAAGCATTTTTTGAATCTCTGTCAAGTTTCTCGGAAATATTGACCGACATTTTAAAGGCAAATCAGATTCGAACAGAATACAATAAATTCTATTGTCCTATGGTTGCAAAGTATTGGATCGCCAAAGGGGAATTAGTGGAAAATCCTTATGCCCCTGAAATGCGAGAATGCGGAGAATTAGTAAAATAAATTAAAGTGTCAACCTCAAATTCTGAACTACAAAACTGCTTTCTAGACACGAATGTATATCAGGTATGTCCTGGTAATTGTCGTTCTGTATTGTCTATCAATTCTGCATGGATGGGTAATTTTAAAAAGTTTTGCATTGCGGGCAATAAACTCAATGGCTTCATGCGAGGTGAAAATACATTTACAGTTGCAGTCAGTGCTTTTCTACAAGCACAAGCAAAAGTTATTGATGAGTTTGCGAACGAAGGTCCTGAAAAATTAGATTTAATTCGCTATTTCTTTGGAATTTGTGAACCAGAAGAAGTGCAAGATTTAGTTGAGAAGATGAGTAATGAAACTCTCTACCAAATTTTAGAAATTGACTACGACAATTATCTCAAAGTGCGTAAGATGTTGGCAAAAAGACCAGATGTAAATAACTACTTTGCACTGAAGAGTAGCAGATACTGGAAATTAGTCTCTAATCAGAGAATTTGTAATATGATTGTCTATCTCGTTCGAGAGAAACAACAACATAAACTAGCTTCTCAATTCTTACTTATCCTTCCTCCCGAAGTCATGTCCGACTTTGATAAATACACTGACTTAAGTGAAGATGATGAAAAAAATCTTTATTTAGCCCTGGAGGATAATATCTATAACCTTCCACTCATCTCACCTAAGATTTATGAGCATATGATGAATTTGTTTAAGGATGATATGGAAATTTTTTTCATCTTGGATACTATGGGAGAGCTTGTAAAACGACGTGGACAAATAGATGACATCACAGGTTCTTTTATCAAGCACTTTAAAAAGAGTGGACAGAGACTTACAATTCAATGGATTTATTCCGAATTGTATGGTTTAGAATATGAACTCGTTGTTGAAGTATTAGATCAACTACGAGAGAAAGAATACATAAGCTCTTCCGAAAAAGCAACTCTTCAATCTCTTCTTAAAACAGGTAGTCTAGATTACCTAAAAGAAATGAAAATGGAAATTCTAAACACATAATTATTTCTCAATTGTAAATTCTATGTCGCTGCCTTCGATTTTTCCTTGGAGAGATGACTGCTTGCATTCGGCGACCCAGAATTCTTTTAGGTCTGTTTTCTCAATGCGAAAGCCGTTCGTTGTAAGCTTGACCGGAAATGCTTTTCGTTGGTTGGCATCTCGGCTGAATTGTTTTACTTTTATTTCTCGATTGTTGATTCCAAAACGGAAAGTTCCATTATTATGAAAGTCGCCTGCTTTTTTTGCCATCCAGATATAATCCTTTCCGTAGGTTAATGCGCATTTGCTCCCATCGCTGGATTTGATTTCTAATTCGCTTGCATCTGGCTCTGGAGGTGCGGGCGGCTTAATAGGGTTAGGTGCTGGGTCTGAGCTAGATTTTTCAAATGGTTTTAGTAATGGAAGTAGCCCTTTTGCATCTCTTGCGCCTGACCATTTTCCGAGAGACTTTCCGGTATTATCCAGAACGAAGAACATTGGAATTCCAAAGCTTCCGCTTCCTGTTGGAACTCTTCCGTATTCGTTATCGCTAACTTTCCAGGGGATGAATTTTTCTCTTAAGACTGCTTGCACTTCTGGTTTTGCAAATGCTTCCTTGTCCATGTAACGACAGGCGCCACACCAACTAGGCTCTGTGATGATTGCATAGATATTTAGGTTAGCGGATTTTGCCTTTGCTGTGGCTGCTTGGAAATTTGCTTCCCAATTAATTGTATCCGCGGCTCTAAACCCAATTGTTTTTTTCCCTTCTCTAATTTCAATTAAGACTTCTTTGGTAACAGTCTTCGGTGGATAACAAATGCCATTTTCTTTTTCTTCACAGAGTTGTGTTCTTATGTTTAAAGGAACTTTTGTAGTAGAGCCTTCTTTTTTAACTCCTAGTTCAAATATTTTAAAGGCAAATACACCGTTATCCTTTAAAACCATTTCATCTAATTTTTTAACGCCTAGTGGTCTTTTCGTTTCTATTAACTGAAATCCTAGATCTGAAGAGAAACTAAAGGTAGTAATAATTCCAATCCCATCTGTATTTGCATGACTCAAATACAAATAATGCTTTGGCGGCAAATTCACCTTTACCTCAAAGTCAATCTCTCCACCTGTCCTAAGAACGATTGGATTTTTAAAACTGAATTCCATTTTGGAATAAGGATTTTCTTCTGAAAATAAATTAAGTGCAAAGAGTAAAGCTAGAAGTAGAAATAATCTATGTATCATATTGCCTCGCAAGCGTTTCTGTCATTTGACTCTAAGTTTTCAGTTTTAGTCAATTCATTAATCAGCGTAGGGGTAAGTTGAATCATTTTGACATTAGGAAACCGTATTACATAAAAGCGACCTAAAAGGGACATAGAAGCCACATAGAAGCCGAATTCGGCTTCTATGTCTCTCTTAGATTAGAGTAAGGTTGGTTTTAGATTAATAGAAGATTAAGACTGCTTAGTTCCTGTTTAAAATCCTCAACTGAATAATCAATAAACCAAAATAATTGATTTCCAAATCGGGCTTAAATAAAACCCGATGGGGCTAGCAGAAAGAATACGTTCATGCAATAATTTACTTATTCAAAATAAAAAGGTAGGTATTTAATATTATGGATTTATTAGAATTCAAATCATTACTGAAAATGGAAAATACGGGAAATAGAAGTTTTAAGCCTAGTAATAAAGAGCATTCAATTCTAATTGTAGACGATTATGAAATAAATTCCTTTGTTCTAAAGAGGTGTTTAGAAAAACAAGGTTACTCCGTAATAACTGCAATCAATGGGCGAGAGGCACTTCGAAAGGCTAGGCAAAAAAAATTTTCCATTATTGTAATGGATATTGAAATGCCTGGATTAGATGGGTTTCATACTACCACTCTTATTCGTCGAAGAGCTACACAGAAGGAGCAACCTATTATTATTGCCTATAGTGGAAAGGACGGTATCGAAGAGAGAGCAACTCAGTGTGGAATGAATGATGTTGTTTACAAGACGGCTGACAAAGAAAATATCATGAAAAAAATTGAACATTGGATTGATTTCCTTACTAGTTAGATAACCAATTCGCATTAAAAGGAACCTGTTTTAGAAAAAGTAATTGTAAACTCTGTGTATCTTACCAATCTGAGACGAATACTTTTTTAAAAGTATGTTGCATTCTTAATAAATACATGAAACTTTTTTTTACAATAAAAGAACTATATGAAAGTAGCTATATCAATAGATACTACCATGAAATTAATTATGCTCCGGTTACTAACGTTTCAAAATATCAGGAAGGATTTAAACAACTACAGGAAAAATTAACTAAATTAAACTCAAATACAAGGACTCAAGCTTTAAAATTCTTACTGAAAGAAGGAATGGATTTATACTTCTTGGATTTTGAATTAAACAGTCCATTGAAACTTACTGAGACTGATTTTTCTAATTCCTTTTCAGTTCTAATTAGCTTGGAAACTAGACTAAAGATTCATTCAGATAAAGAGGAAAACGATGTAAGGCTTCAAAACGCCTTCCTTCCAAATTTCTACGAATTTCCTTTAACGATTCAGACAGAAGAAAAATTTGGATCTAGAGTTAGACTTCTCCTCTTAAATCTAAATCGCGATATTTTAACTGAATACTTTGATCCAGAATTTCTTAAAGCCAATAATGACTTTGCAAATTCCATTCTATTCATAAAACAGAGTGGGCTTTTATACTTTACCTCTTACGAAGAAGTTTTTCTAAATGATTTTCTGAAAACATTTGAGCAAATGCCTCTGCATAAAAAATATAGAGGGAAATACATCCAGTTTAAAGTCTTTGATCTAATCTATCATCTCCTAGATTATAATAAAGAAATTGCCATTACAAATCAAAAGAAAATAAAATTTACAGAGGCAGACTTTAATCGTATTCATAATGCAAAGGAAATTTTGAGGGCTAATATTGAAGAATCCCCAACTATCCAGCAGTTAGCCAAGAAGGTTGGTCTGAATGAGCAAAAATTAAAACTAGGATTTAAACAGTTTTATTCATCTACTGTTTACAATTATCTTTTTAATATTCGAATGGAAAAAGCAAAGTATTTACTCACGATAGAAAAAAAAGACGTAACGGAGGTTGCTTTAGATGTTGGCTATAATTCTATGAGCAAATTCGCAGTAGCTTTTCGAAAAAAATATGGAGTCAATCCAAACTTCTTTAAGCAATACAATGCGACTTCTCCTAATCCAAATTTAGTTTAGAATTATTAAATATTATAAACACTAATACTTAACTTACTTTTCCTAAGTAAATTAAACTCTATTAAAGAATAAACTTCGTTTCGGGCTGATTAAAATTCTGATCAGGCGCGCAAAGATATTTAAATCATGTATTATCTAAATATTAATTTTTCCAGACTGATGTTTGTTTGTTTTTTTTAGATGGTTTTCGGTATTGCATCCTCTTGTTACTTTCTCCTCTTTACGCGAGCTTGGAAACCATCTCTTTTTTTAAATAAAGCAAATAGGAATGGAAATTAAAAAGGGAAAAATAGGGAAATGCTTACAAGTATAAAAATCGAGATCACACCAATGTGGTCAGCGATCGCGGATATAAAAGAAAAGGTTAAAATTTCAATGGTAGGAATGCCACGAGGCAATATTGATTTTACCGTCATGGTCGCATCTGAGTTATTAGAAAATGCAATTAAGTATGGAATTGCAAATAATGAGAGTTCTCAAGTCGATTTTGAATTTGAAATTGATCACAGTAAGGTTTCTCTAAATGTAAGAAATGGAATTGCCCATGGTCCGAATCTAGATAAGTTTTTATTAGTTATGAATAAAATTAATGCCTCCGAGAATAAGAAAAATTTGTACCTCGAAAGACTACAAGAAATTATGGATGACCCTACGCAACTTGAATCCTGTTTAGGACTATACCGAATTATTAGTGAAGTTGAATTTGATTTGAATTATAGATTGAATAATAATATTTTGGAAATGATTGCAACCAAACATTTTGCGGAGGAAAAAAATGCAAATTAACGGATTAAAGGCAGACAATTTTGAAATAAAGGTCATAAATCAGAACAACCAAATAAAAATTCAATGGTTTGGGAGAAGTGAAGCAAGAAACCCAGCCGAGCTATTAAATCCCTATTTTGAGAACATGCTTTCTAAATTGAAAGATAAACAGGTTGCGATTGATTACACTGAGTTAGAGTTTATGAATTCCTCTACTGTCCCACCGATTATTAAATTCATAAAATCTTGCTCTCAAAGCGCTAGTAGCATTGTGGTTAATTACAATATGAATTTAGAATGGCAGACTGCTTCCTTTAAACCTATTCAAACTGTCTGTTTAGTTTTGAAGAATGTAACCGTTGCTGGTATATAAAAAGTGTAAACTAACATGCCAGCAAATCGATCTCCTAAAAAGGTATTAAACAGGCAAACACTTGTGTCTCTACATCTTGGAATCGCACCAATATGGCCTGCCATTGAAGATGTGAGAAACGAAATCGAAACTTTAATTTTGAATTTGGACAAAGGCAATATTGACTTTGCCTTGATCGTCTTATCAGAGTTGTTAGAAAATGCGATTAAGTATGGATCAAAAGAAGAGAGGCTTACAGGGATTATCTTGTATTTTGAAGCTAATGTAGATCATATCTGCATTAAAGTAAAAAATCCAATCAGTCAAAGTATGAATTTAGATTCATTTAAAAGAGTAATTGAAAAAATTAAAACATCAGAAGACAAAAAAGCACTCCATGTAGAAAGACTTTTAGAAATCATGAATGACCCATTCCAGACAGAATCTCGGCTAGGACTCTATAGAATTGTAAGTGAATGTGAATATGACTTAGATTTTCGATTAGATGATTCTGGACTAGAAATCATTGCGACAAAGATTTTAAAGGCTAGTTGCAATTAGACAATTACTAGGAAAGTGAAAGAAATTTAATATAAAAAATATAGTGTAAACATTATTTAAAGGCAATGAATGGAAGTGAAGAAGATCGACTTAGAGATAAAAGAAATACTAAATACAGAAGGGAAATATATACTGTATAAAGGGATTGAGAAAGAGGGAAGGGGAAACGTATTTTTTAAAGTTCCAAAAGGAAATAATTCTAGCAACCATGAAATTTTGAAATTACACCATGAATTTGAGATAATACAGAAATTAGAAACGAAAAATATACCAAGAGCATTGGGGATAGGTAGTCATGGTAATCATGTAGGACTATTGATGCAAGATGGTCATGAAGTAGAGACACTAAGAGATCGAATGAAGAAAGGATTTGATTTATCAGTGTTTTTACCAATAGCGATATGTTTAGCAGAAGCGATAGACGAAATACATCGGAAGAAAATCATTCATAAGTCTATAAAGCCAGAGAATATTTTAATATCGCGAGAAGTTGAGAGCAAGTTAAAGAAAGATATAACGTTATTATTAATAGATTTTTCTGAATCAAGCCAATTGAGTAATGAGAGAAGTCAAACAAAGAATGCGAATGCGCTAGAAATGGATTTGCGATATATTTCACCCGAGCAAACGGGTAGGATGAATCGTTTAGTGGATTCTCGAAGTGATTTGTATTCGTTAGGAGTAGTATTTTATGAGATGCTGACTGGTAGAGTCCCTTATGAAATGAGTGACGCAATGGGTATGGTTCATGCGCATATTGCGATAAGAGCATTGTCAATGATTGAGGTAAACAAGGATATTCCCCCAAAACTATCTGATGTAGTAATGAAGCTTCTGAGTAAGAACGCAGAGGAAAGATACCAGAGCAGCAAGGGCTTAAAGCTAGAATTAGAATCGTGTTACCAAGAATGGAAAACCACTGGAAAGATAGAGACGTTTCAAATTGGAAGCTTAGATATATCAGATAAATTTCAGATATCTCAGAAGTTGTATGGACGTGAGAAAGAAGTAGGCTATTTGATGAGTCGTTTTTCTGAGTCGGCGGTAGGAAAGACTCAAATGCTATTAGTAGGGGGATATTCAGGCGTAGGCAAATCGGCATTAATCCATGAAGTGCAAAAACCCATAGTAGAAAAGCGCGGATATTTTATTCAGGGGAAGTTTGATCAATTTAAAAAGAATATACCATTTAGTGCAGTGACACAGGCATTTAACGGATTGTTAAAGCAGTTATTACGAGAGCCAGAATCAGAGTTAAAGATATGGAAAGAGAAGATTCAAAATGCGGTAGGTAAGAACGGTCAGATAGTAGTAGATTTGTTTCCTGAGTTAGAGCAGATAATCGACAAACAAGAATCGTTATTAGAGCTAGGGCCTCAAGAGTCACAGAACCGATTTAATTACACGATGGAGATGTTTTCAAAATGCTTTGCGAGTCCGAAGCATCCTTTAGTAATATTTTTAGATGATTTGCAATGGTCTGATGCCGCGACGTTAAATTTATTAAAGACCTTGATGATAAGTTCAGATGAGACGAGTCTGCTAGTGATAGCAGCGTATCGAGACAATGAAGTAGATGAGATGCATCCATTTATTAAGATAGTAAGCGAGATAGAGAAGAATGAGGGAATAGTGTCTCGCTTAATTCTAAAGCCCTTGGACTTAGAAAATATATGTGAAATGGTATCGGATACGTTGAAGCAACCGCTAAAAACCGTAGAAGGACTATCAAGTGTAGTGCATAAGAAGACAGAGGGGAATCCTTTTTTTGTCTGTGAGATATTACATGCGTTGAATCGTCAGGAGATAATTGCCTTTAACCACAACGAATTAAAATGGGAGTGGAGTTTAGAAAGAGTAAAGAATGCCGGTGTATCGGATAACGTAGTAGAATTGATGATAAGCCGATTGCGAGAATTACCAATCGAGACTCAGAATGTAGTTCGTCTAGCGAGTTGTATGGGAAATATCTTTGATTTGAGTCTATTGTCAATCATCGCACAAGCAAGTGAAGCAAAGACAGCGAAGAATTTATGGTCTGCTGTAGAAGAAGGTTTATTAATCCCACTAGGAGACGGTTACAAGTTTGTGCATGACACAGTGCAGGTGGCAACTTATTCAGAGGCAGGTGAGGGGGTAAAGGCAAATGCAAAGACTGAAAATAGTGGAGTTAAATTAGAAAAGGCAAAGTATCAGTTTTTACATGATAGAGTGCAACAGGCAGCCTATGGCTTGATAGAAGAGAGTAAACGCAAAGAGGTTC
>Ga0209174_10003114_pt1 | contig 10602 bp, 7 predicted proteins | sample JI91814BDNA_FD_187505 | JGI IMG/M metagenome (GOLD analysis project Ga0209174, IMG submission 187505) | Wastewater effluent complex algal communities from Wisconsin, to seasonally profile nutrient transformation and Carbon sequestration -... | ecosystem: Engineered > WWTP > Effluent > Algae...
TGAAGCCATACAATACAGAAGTCTGGACCGGGAATTCTGGAATGGATAACAGATTCAGACTTCTATTGCCAAAATAATATTACAGGGCGTCTATTTCCATTTTAAGATTGATCAAAAAAGGATGGTTGTACACTTTAGGAATCCATTGAAACTGATCATTCACTTTATTAATATACCCAATACCTGGCCATGGAAGATGAGCAGAGCAGATCAGTGTTCTGTTCTTAAAGCAGTTTTCAAGAACTTTTTTACGGGTTTCAACACCTGTTTCAAAATCAATATCCCATTGTGTCCCCCAGTCCGGTTTTGCAATGAGCAGGGGAGAATGGAAAACGTCCACCACATTGGTAATGGATATATCTCCATCATTCACTGTATAAATAATATGCCCGGGAGTATGTCCGGGAGCAGCCTGTGTCTGAATACAGGAGAACAAAAGATCTCCCATTTCAAATGTTGTAAGCCTGGTGCCAATGGCAGAAAGGGTTTTTCTGACTAATGGAATACTTGGTTTTCCTCCTTCCGGATTTTTACTTTTTTGAAAATCGGGTTCACCGGTCATCCAGAATTCATATTCCTGACGGGAAATATAATATTGAGCATTTGGAAATACAACCTCACCATTCTTGGAAAGAATGCCCCCTATATGATCTCTGTGAGCATGTGTAAGCAGAATATCCGTTACAGACTCCGGTGTAAATCCAGCTTTTGTAAGGCTGTGTAATAATTGTCCTGCGTTTTCTTCATCATAAAATCCTTCTCCGGTATCTATTAAAATAATACGGTCAGCTTTTTTGACAAGCATTACATTGATAGGTGCTTCATAATAAGACTCCGGCAGATATAGATTGCGGAGTTCATTTTTTACCTTATTTTGAGGAATATCGGGAGCTAAAATTGGCTGATGGTAACCAATACCAAAATATCCGTCAGAAAGTATAAAAATATCCAGTTCATGACATGGAATATGTATAAATCCATAATCTTTCTTCAATTGGTGATCCATATTAAAATGAAGTTTTTTTCTTTTATACAAATTTAATGAATATTAGTACACCTTGATCACTAGGCAGAAGGACAGTGAGTTGCTGTTATTGTAATTGATTAATATCCAATATTTTAATTGTAAACTCTTTTAGAATATCTATTCCCGGCTGATACTAATTATAGGAATTATGTAACGGACAGTTTAAAATATTATGTTAAGTTTGATTGCCAAATTATTTAAAATATCATATTATGGAAGGAAAATTCATAAATACTGCATAGGAAGTGTATCCACTTACAAAGGATAGACGAAATATATTCTTCCTTCTTTTTTCGAATACCATACATAACGTTTGAATACGGTGTGCCGTTCCGCTCATAGAGAGGGGCGGTCTATAGTCTGTATCATTCAGTTTTGAGAAGCTGTCAGGAAACACTGTAAACCCATTTTACAAATTTTTAAACCAAACCAAATCCAATTATTATGTCAAACATCATTCCCTCATTAGAAAATCTGTCATCGGGTTCATCGGTATTATTGTCCCCTGAAGACAGGGAAAAATTGCTCAACAGATTCAATAAAACCGGTTGGGACTATCATCATGAAGAATCCCTGGAATCTCTTTTCAGAAAGCAGGCAATCCTTCATCCTGATAAGACTGCTGCTGTTTATCAGGATCAGAAGATTACTTACGGAGAGCTGGATCAGAGAAGCAATCAGCTAGCCAATCTATTATTGAGGCATGGCATCAAAGAAGGAAAATATGTTCCCATCTGGCTGGACCGTTCTTTGGAATGGCTTATTGCCATACTTGGGGTTATCAAAACAGGAGCAGCCTATGTTCCCATAGATCCTGCTTATCCTGCCAAGAGAGTAGAATATATTCTTTCAGATACCTCTGCTGATCTTATCATTACCAATCAAATTCTTGAAGACCTTTTATCAGAAACCGAAAAGGCAAAAGTATTTGATCTGAGTACTATGGAAAATCTTGATCATTTACCTTCAGAAAACCCTGGAATTAATGTTCATCAGAACGCCCTGGCATATACAATTTATACTTCGGGCTCAACGGGCAAGCCCAAAGGTGTAATGGTAAGCCATCAGGCTATACAACATCTGGTAACGTGGCATAATCATCATTTTCATGTGGATCATAGCTCAAAATTAACTCTTGTGGCAGGGCTGGCGTTTGATATCTCTGTATGGGAAACGTGGTCTGCTCTTACTTCCGGAGCCACTATTTTTATTGCTAATCATGAAGACAGAACAGATGCAGTTGCTTTGCTTGATTATTATAGAAGAAACCAGATTACACACGGTTTTGTACCCTCTGTTTTGGCTCCGGCAGTCGTTAATTATTCCAGTAATTATAATGATCTGAAACTGAAATATCTTTTTACAGGAGGTGAAAAATTAAAACCAGTACTTACCTCAGAATTAAGCTACGAACTGATAGATTACTATGGACCTACCGAATGTACCGTATTTGCAACATTCAAGAAAGTGAAAGATATTAACGGGAAATATGTTTCCTCAATAGGCAGGCCGATTGCCAATGCAAAAGCGTATATATTGGGAGAAAACAAGGAATTGCTGCCTGTGGGAGCTGTTGGAGAGCTCTGTATTGGAGGGAATCTTTTAGCAAATGGATATCTTAATAATAAAGAGCTTACAGAGGCTAAATTTATTACCAGCCCATTCAATGAAAAGGAAAAACTGTACCGTACAGGAGACCTTGCCAAATGGAATCCGGATGGCGATATTGAATTCTTAGGAAGGATGGATAATCAGGTGAAAATTCGTGGTTTCAGGATTGAATTGGGAGAGATAGAACGTTCATTGATCCAGCAGAAAGAAATCAGAGAAGCTGTGGTTATGGGTAAAGAAACGGAAGGAAGCACCCAATATCTGATTGCTTTTGTTGTATTAGAGCCCGGAGCAGCAACAGATATTTCATCAGTGCGAAATGCATTGAAAGAAGAACTTCCAGGCTATATGATTCCTGCACAAATTATTTTTATAGATAACATTCCGTTAACTGCAAATGGCAAAACCGATAGCCAGGTATTAAAAGATCTGGCCGATAAAGAAGCGAAAGAACTGATTTCATTTGAGCCACCCACCAACGAGACAGAAAGAATCATTGCAGATGTCTGGTTTTCCGCATTTGAGCGTCCTGTTATTAATATTACAGATAATTTTTTTGATATTGGAGGAAATTCTCTGTTGGTAGCAACCGTTGCTGTAACTTTACAAAGAAAGCTTGATGTGAAGGTTTATCTGCGGGATATATATCAGTATCCTGTATTGCAGAAGCTGTCGGAAGTTCTTATTGAGAGATCCCGGGAAGCCCGGGAAGCAATCCCGACGGAAGATGTAGAGCCATATGTAGAGCTTCAGAAAGATGTTTATCTTGCTCCAGGGACTGTCTTTGCAGGTGGATTTGATCCTAAACAGGTGGAAAATCCGGCCATCATTTTCTTAACGGGGGTTACAGGATTTGTAGGAATACATCTGTTACAGGAACTTCTTGATACTACAAATGCCGATATTTACTGCCTTGTAAGAGCCCAGGATGAGTTTTATGCAATGGAGAAAATTGACAGATGCTTTAAACAATACCGTATTCCACAGAATCAGGAACAGAAATCAAGAATTATTCCTGTGATCGGGGATCTGGCCCTACCATCCTTAGGATTGTCAGAAGAAACATTTACAAGGCTGGCAAAACAAACCGATTTAATTTATCACTCCGGAAGCTCAGTCAACTTTATTGAACCTTATTCTTATATGAAAGCCCCGAATGTAGAAGGGTTAAGGGAAATCATAAAACTGGCAGGAGCAGAAAGAACAAAATGTCTCGCCTTGCTGTCAACCATTTCTGTATACAGTTGGGGACATGTATTTACAGGAAAAACAGTAATGCTTGAATCTGATGATATTGAACAAAACCTGATGTCTGTAAGCAAAGACATTGGCTATGTAAGAAGTAAATGGGTGATGGAAGCCGTTGCTGATTTGGCGGCAAAAGAAGGCCTGCCATTGATTACTTACCGTCTCGGATATGCCATGTGCCACAGCGAAACGGGAGCCAGTGCTTCTTATCAATGGTGGTCCGGATTGGTGAAAAACTGTATAGAGTTTAAATCTTATCCCGCACTCACAGAGCTTAGAGAAGGTCTTATCACCGTAGATTATATGACCAAAGCGATGGCTCATATCACAAAAAATAAAGAGGCAATTGGCAAGAAATTCAATCTGATTGCCCGTCCTGAAACCAATCTTACTCTGGAAGACTTCTTTGGACTCATGAAAAAATATTACTCTTTCCCACTCAAAGATCTTCCTTATAAAGAATGGAGAAAACAATGGGAAGATGACAGTAAAAACCGTTTGTATCCGCTAACAAGTCTTTTCAGAGACAATATGCATGAAGGTTTATCCACTGTAGAGCTTTATCAGAATACATATATATGGGATTGCTCCAATGTGATTCAGTTTCTGGAGGGCTCAGGCATTCAGGAACCGGTATTTGATAAAAAAACGCTGGATTCCTATTTACAATATCTTGGTATTCCGGTTGAATAGTATTTAATAATTGAAAAGCCCAATGCATAATATGTTTGGGCTTTTAATTTTTATCCAGCAAATACGTCAAGTTTTGTCGTAGTGGAGATAGATATTTGTATCAGAGTAATGAGAAAGTCTTATACCATTTTTTTAAATTAACTGAAACCAAAGAAAAATAAATGAATACCATTATTGTCTTGTCTAAAGATTTTGCAGCTAATGAAAGTGCTGTGGTAGATCTTAAATCCTGGGGATTCATAAATCCATTACGAGCCCTTACATTTCAAAATAAAACAGGACAGTCTGCGAAATTTCTTTGGCAGGGAGATGTAATCTATAACAGAGAAAAAATGGGTTATTTTAAGGAAATAAACAATGATCTTGGAGTAAAAGTAAGCCATTATGAAGGTTTTATAACCGTTACCAATGGAGGAGGAGAGCAATATTTGGAAGGCGAGCTGAAACCATAATCAATTTTATATTTTATTTTCCAGAATATTATATTGAAATTAAAAAGGTCAAACAGTATTGTCTGACCTTTTCTTTATCTGAAGATTAATTAACAGTTACTTTAATCACGCTCTGCACTGCAGGAACAGGATATTGGGTTCCTACTTTAGAAATAATCATATTTTCACTTTGTGGAGTTCCGCCAAACAATGCCTGATGATTTCCAGCACCCGGATATTGATCAATACCCGTCCCGGAATCAAATAATGAGGTTTTTAAGCTGAGGTCTCCCTTAGTATTGGCATCAATGCTTTGTTCATTGGCATAAAACCAGTCATTGGAAAATCCAAACATGGTTGCATAGGCAATTTTATCACCCGGTTCAGCATTAAAACTTGTGGTTACTTTACTTCCAGGCGCTACCGGAGCATTCCCTGCAACATACACCGCTTTTACGCCGGATAGAGATTTCAGACTGTTTTGAAGCTTGGCTACATTTCCAAACTGTGCAATGTCTTTCAGTCCCATTCCGCTGTCTGATTTGCCCAGTTCGTAAATTGGATTTTTATCGCCACGATAAACAACAACTAATGCAGGAGAAAGTCCGGTCATAATTCCTGTGTTGGCATTTAGTTTAGTCATCATCTTGCTGATATTTCCCATTTGAGCAATATCTGTGATTTCAGGATTTGATAAAGCATTAGGAGTGAAGAATGGCGCACTGTTCAGCAGTTGAGACCCATTATAATTGGAAACCGCCCATACGCCGGGAGAAAAAGGAGTTTCATTGGCCGTTCCGCCAGAGGTATTGGTAATAGTGAGGGTGAACTCCGAGGTTACATCATTATAAGCGAGGTTGAGTTTCATAAGCTGAGATGCATTGACATTAGGAACCTGCATGATAGGTTTGCTTTCCACCTGTCCTGTTACGTCATCTTTCGTACCGTTATCCCATAAGCGTACACTTGAAGAAACATCGCCGGTAATAGCATTTCCATTGTTGTCAAATAATTTGATACCTGGTTGTTGGGAGGCAAAAAACCAGTCTTTTGAAGCTCCGTACATTGTGGCAAACATTAAAGCCTGTGCTTTTCCTGCACTGAATTTAACAGAAACAGATTGACCCGGTAAAATAATAGGAGGGGTTCCCACTCCCTGAAAACTTCCGCTTTCTACAAAATCTTTAGGAGTCACTACATTTTCAAAGGTGATGCTTCTTTGAAAAGACGTATTCATCATCATGTCGTCATTAGAATCCCTGCATGAAGAAAGAGTAAATGCAGCGAATGTAGCTGCTGCTAAAACTGATGTTCTGAAAATAAACTTGTTCATAAAAGTAAATTTTTATAGTTATAAATGATATCTGTAACTATAGTCGGCTACTTTTTGAGATCCTGACAAAAAATATTTTCTTAATTCAACTTTTTTTAAAATGTATAGTTTTAAGAGTGGAAAAGCAGGATAACTATATCCCCTTTTTCCCATCCAGAATCATCCGGATCATTTTTATTTTTCTGTTTTCCCTTGTTTCCGGTTTCTTGGCTTCTTCAATCCAGCGGATGTATTCCTTTTTGTGGGTATAGCTCATCTTATCAAATAAATCCTTTGCTTCCGGATTTTCATCAAAAACAATGGTGATATCATCCGCAATGACAACCACTCTTTCTTCTTTGTCTTCAGTAAGAGAAACAGAGACTTCATCCCCGAAATTCTTACCCAGCTGTTTTCTTACTTCCTGAGTAAGCCCTAAAATATGACAGTCGGATTTCATTTTAGCAAGGCTTCCTCGGTATTCAATTTTATTATCAAACAGGGCTTTTATTTTTATCTGTCCTTTTTTATGAAACAATTCCTCTGTAGAAAATGGAAATTCTACAAATGCAGCATTCATTGCTCCGTTTTGCTGAATAATGGCTGTGAATTCAATAGGGCTGAGCTTCATGATGAAATATTTTTAATAGTCAAAAATAAAAAAACCGTGAAAGTAAATTTCACGGTTTCAAAAATATATCAAATGAGATAATTATTTTTTAACTTTTTTAGGCGTTGTTGTAGTACCTGAATTTTTAGTTTTTGTATCAGCCGGAGTGTTGGCGTCTCTTACAAGCTTCAATTCATCTACCAATCTTCTTGCACCAGCAAATTTATCAATTGTCCAAAGAACAAAACGAACGTCTACGTTGATTGTTTTCTGCCATTCAGGCTCGAATACGATATCACCGCTTAATGCTTCACTGTTTCCATCAAAAGCAATACCGATAAGGTTACCATCTCCGTCAATTACCGGAGAACCAGAGTTACCCCCTGTAATATCATTGTTGGAAAGGAAATTTACAGGCATATAACCTGCAGCGTCAGCATACTGACCGAAATCTTTAAGGTTGTAAAGATCAATCACTCTTTGAGGAAGATCGAATTCTTCATCACCTTTCTTGTATTTTCCAACAAGACCAGTCATATCTGTATAATAGTTATCCGTAATACCGAAATAGTTTCTGTCATTTCTGATAGGTAATTTATCTACAGTACCGTAAGTTAATCTCATTGTAGAGTTAGCGTCCGGGTAGAATTTCTTCTCAGGCATAGCTTTCATTAAACCAGCTAAGAACAAACGGTTATTTTTTGCAAAATTATCATCGATTTTAACAAATCTTTCTATGCTTATCTTTTGATCAGCAATAATTCCGTTAGCTGCTTTCCAAAGTGGATCAGCATCAAGTTTCAATGCATCCGGGTTTAATAAGAAGTTCGTTGCAGAAGTCTTATTAGCGAAGATTGAAGAATACGCCAAATTAGAAACAGTCTTAGCATCCAGCCCTAAAATAGTAGCAGAAGCAACGTCCGGGTTTTTAACTCTTGCCTGGTAAAGACTCGTCATAGCGGCAAGCATTTCTCCTTCCAAAGATGGATTGAAGTTTTCATAAGCAGCTTTAATTGCGGCTTCTGTTTTAGCTTTCATCGCTAATCTTCCCTGCATATCCTGAGCAGCATAAGCTTTAAGAGCAGATCCTACCTGTAATGCAAGGGTAATATATTTTGCATTTTTTGAAAACTGAGTAGCATAGTTTCTTTCAACATTTCTATCAGAAACTTGCTTATAGTATATACCAATATCCTCTAAAACACCATTGTATTGATCATTTCCTGGCATTGCAGCCCACTTATTGTAAGTTTCCTCAATCTTCTGTTTGTCGGAAATGGTTCCGTTTTTCTCTACAGCGTCAATAGTTCCTTGTCTGTTTTTCCAGTAGTTAGCTACAGAAGCATATTGAGAAGCATAGTTAAGTTGAGTCGCCTTATCCTTGTCCATGTACTTTTTCATTACATCCATAGCCAATTTAGAAGCTTCCACCCATGCCGGGTAATCTTTAGTTACCATCTGCTGAATTCCGTAAGAAGTCAGATAACGGTTTGTTCTTCCAGGATATCCTAAGATCATTGAGAAGTCACCAGGCTTAATTCCTTTAAGGGAAACCGGAAGGAAGTGCTTAGGCTTCAAAGGAGTATTGCTTGGAGAATATTCAGCAGGGTTTCCTGCAGCATCAGCATATACTCTGAAAACGGTGAAGTCTGCAGTATGTCTTGGCCACTCCCAGTTATCAGTGTCTCCTCCGAATTTCCCTAAAGATGAAGGGGGAGCACCTACTAATCTGATATCTTTATAATCCTGGTATACGAAATAGTAGAATTCATTTCCGTTGAAGAAATCTTTTACCACTACCGTATATTTTCCGTTTTCAGAGTTTTCTGTCTGGATTGCTTTAGTTTCAGCATCAATAACAGCTTTTCTCTCTGCTCCGGTCATATTGTTGTTTAGTTTAGAATTGATTCTTTGCGTAGCATCATCCATTCTCACTAAAAATCTTACATAAAGATCTTTTGCATTGAATTCGTCTTTCTGTTTCATTGCCCAGAATCCGTTTTTCAAATAATCTTTTTCTGGTGTAGAAGCCGCAGCAACAGCACCGTAACCACAGTGATGGTTGGTAAATATAAGTCCTTTATCCGAAACAATTTCACCTGTACAGAAACCACCGAAACTTACGATAGCATCTTTTAAGCTTGAATTGTTTACTGAATAAATCTCTTCAGGCGTAAGATGTAGACCCTCTTTTTGCATATCAACACCGTTAAGTCTTTTGATGAGCATTAGCAGCCACATCCCCTCATCCGCCCTCATCTGAGCAAAGCCCAGTAAGAAAGTGAATAGTAGAAATAGTCTTTTCATTTTATAAAATAATTTTTGTGTCGCTAATTTACTAATTTTTACGAGATTCTGTCCCGGATTGGTATGAAAATGGGATGATAATCCGCATGAAAAAGATACTATTACCACTTTTTGCAGTTTTACTTTTAGGACTCGTTTTAAATTGTTCCTCAGTGCCCGCCAAGGATCCCTTTCTTCAAAGGCAATGGATGCTCATTTCTTTTGATGGTTTTTCAAAAGATCAATTGATAGCCCATAATGCTGAAATGAATCTGACTGCCAATAGGGTAAAGGATAAGATTCAGGCAAGGGTGTATATGGGATGCAACCGGATGTCTTTTATCTCTGAATTTAAAAAAGGAGGAAAAGTAAGCATTTCAAAAGGAGTAAGTACAATGAAAGCCTGTCAGGATATGAATCTTGAAACCTCTTTTGAGAAAAAGATTGAGACCATGACTAATTATTCTGTGGAAGGACATTTTCTTACTTTATCTGACGATCATGGAAATACAATGAAATTTGTAGCTGCTGATTGGGATTAATAATACCTTTAACAATATAAATTTACAATATAAAAAGTCCGCTACAAGGCGGACTTCTTTGTTTGAAAAATCTATTTTGGTTATCAGCTTTTTGAGGTTACTAGTTTTTGAAAGTCATTAGTTTTTGGGAATTGTTTTTTTATTTCTTCCAGGGTTGCTGTGTTTGGCAGCCCGGTAACTGTCTTTTTTTGTGTTCCTAGAATTTATAGTATTATAATATGCCTGTCTGTTTGAGTTTTTTTTAAAATGGTTCAAAATTCGGGCTGTTGAGACTGCTTTTTGAAGTTTTCAAACTTTACATTATTGTTTTATACCAACTCTGTTAAAAAATCAGAGGTTATGTAAAGATCTTATTCCATTCTTTTATTTGTGTACATTGTCGTTGATGCCGAAATTTAAGAATCAATATGGAATGGGAAAAAGAGAGAAGAATACATAGATTTTTTTCATAGACAAATGTTTTTTAGGTTACTTACAAAGACTTATAATAAAGGGAATTTGGGAAGACTAAATTACCACCTCTCTCAATCAAATGACAGGAAAATAGACCAACGGCAGAAATAATCGACCAATGGCATTTTGTGAATTGTTATTATGATTTTTCAGGGATTAAAAAAAGAAAGATTATCCTTATAAGTTCGGCCTATAGGAAGTTTGATGTGATGAGCAAGTTCTATTTCATGACAGCTTTTTCCTCGGATAAGATGGCGCGGGACCGCATAGCTTCTGTGTATTCTGACAAACGAATCAAAAAAGTTTTTTTGCAGAAGATTTCCCAGCGAATTTAAAATGCAGTGATTCTTTTCAAGAGTGATGATTCTGGTATAATCTTTCAGAGCTTC
>Ga0209174_10003115_pt1 | contig 10601 bp, 7 predicted proteins | sample JI91814BDNA_FD_187505 | JGI IMG/M metagenome (GOLD analysis project Ga0209174, IMG submission 187505) | Wastewater effluent complex algal communities from Wisconsin, to seasonally profile nutrient transformation and Carbon sequestration -... | ecosystem: Engineered > WWTP > Effluent > Algae...
GTGGCTGGTGTCGGTCGCGGCACTGGTGGCCCTGGGCGGGGCGTGGGCGGCGTATCCGGAGGCGTGGCAGCGGGCCTGGGGCGCGCCGTAGGGTTGTCGGCGCAGGCGCGGTTCGTTAGGCTGCGGGCGTGGGCACGCCGGCATCGCGGTTGCGCTGGGCATCGAGGCTGTGCGGGCTCGTGTGGCTGTGCACGTGTCAGGTCGTCGACGCGCCGCCGGACCCGACGGTCTTGCGGTTGCCGACCGGCGCGGTGCTGGCCCCGAGCGGGCAGTGGTTGTTGGTCGTCAACAGCAACCTCGACGAGGCGAACACCGGATCGACTCTGGTGAGCCTCGACCTCGGCAGGTTGTGGGACGCGCTGGATGACGAACCACTGGCCGAAGGCGGGACGACGACGGACAAGCGGCCGTGTCGCACAAGCACGGTCGGGGAGGATGCGCGGGAGATCGTCGAGTGCGACGCGCGGCGGTTCATCGCGGCCGAACACACGGTCGAGTTCCCGAGCGGCGGCGGCAACATCGGCGTCGACTTCCCGACCGGCGAGGACGGGCCGATGCGGCTGTTGATCCCGTCGAGCATCGATCGCGCGGTGACGTGGATCGACGTGCTGTTCGCCGAAGACGACGACATCGACGCCGTCGCGTGCGGCCAGAAGCCGCGGCGCTGCGCCGACGACCACGTGCTCACGCAGCTCAACAAGTCGGTGGACTGCGACGGGAACACGCTGACGAGCCTGCCCGATGATCCGGGGCGGATCGCGGTCGGGATGGGCAAGCACCGCTACGCCTACCTGCCGCACCTGCTCGGCGCGGGGCTCACGCTCGTGTCGCTCAGCGGCGCGAACGGGCCCGAGCTCACGTACGTCGCCTGTGGGTTCTTCGACGACGGCGACGACGACCAGCCGTACGACGGCGGCTTCGGCGTGGTCGAGCGAGCCTGTGATCCGGCGGCGCCGCTCGACGTGGCCCGCGACTGCTCGCGGCCGACGTTGCTGACGTCGTTCCGATTTCAGCCGGCGGTGCGGCTGTTCACGGTCCGGACCGGCGGCGACGACATCGCTCCGCAGCGGTCCTACGTGCTGACCGACGTCAACAGCGGAGCCGTGTCGGATCGCCCCGAGATGGGAGAGCTGCAGTTCGAGGACCCGTCGACCGGAGACCGCTTGTTGCTCGTTCGAACGACGCCGCCAGCGTTGACGGTCGCCAACGCGATCACCGACGAGGATGGCGTGCTGCAGATCTCACCGGTCGCCAAGGCCGACCTGTGCCGCAACCCCAACGTGCTGACGGTCTATCGCCCGGGGGCCGGCGAGAACATCGCGTTCGTCAGCTGCTACTCCGACGACGAGGTCGCGGCGGTGATGCTCGGGTCGCTGGCCACGGTCACCATCGACGTCGACGACGGCCCGAACGACATGGTCGTCGACTACCTGCGCGACAAGCTCTACGTGGTCAACACGCAGTCGAGCACGATCACGATCATCGAGCTCGAGCGGACGTCGGAGTTCCTGCGGGTGGTCGGCCGCGTCGGGCTGACCGACTAGCCGCTGCTGCGACGCGGCGGGAACATCTTGCGCATCCATTCGCCGAGCTGGTCGCCGCGGAAGGTCATGCGCTCGCGGAGCACGAAGTCTCGCAGGGCCGCGTGGAAGGCCCCCGCGGAGGCGTAGCGTTCGTCCGGGTTGCGGGCGAGCGCGGTGAGCAGGACCGACTCGAGGGTCGCGGGGATCGCCTGGTTGATCTCGCTGGGCCGCGGGACCTTGCACTGACGGACCGCGTCGAACGTCTCGAGGTCGCTGTCGCGGCGGAACAGGCGACGGGCAGTCAGCAGCTCGAAGAACACGATGCCGAGGGCGAACACGTCGCTGCGTGCGTCGAGCTGGCTGCCGCGGACCTGCTCGGGCGACATGTACGCGAGCTTGCCCTTGATGATCCCCGCCTGGGTCTGGATCGACGAGCCCACCGCCTTGGCCAGGCCGAAGTCGATGAGCTTGACCTCACCCTCGTACGAGATCAGCAGGTTGGGCGGGCTGATGTCGCGATGGATGATGTTGAGGGGCTTGCCTGCGTTGTCCTTCTTGTTGTGGGCGTAGTCGAGGCCCTCGCACGCACGCATGATGATGTAGCAGGCCTGCGGCAGCGGGATGCCGCGGTTCTGCTTCTGGTGGTAGTCGAGGACGGCGCCGACATCACGGCCGTCGACGTACTCGAGGGCGATGTAGAAGGAGTCCTCGTGCCGACCGAGCTGATAGATCTGACAGATGTTGCCGTGTTGCAGCTGCACGGCCAGCTTGGCCTCGGCCTGGAACATGGCGATGAAGTTCGGGTCGCGTGCGATGTGCGGCAAGATCCGCTTGATCGCCACGGGTCGCTCGAACCCCTCGGCGCCGACTTGCTTCGCCTTGTACACCTCGGCCATGCCACCGGCACTGATGCGCTCGAGCACCAGATACGGCCCGATCTGAGTGGGATGAACTGCCAACGGATTTCCAGTTAATCGCTGTCCCTCTGGCAAGTCAACGCGCGGACTCGGTGCGAACGCGCGCTGACGGTGATCCATGGACCAGGTTGGCGACACTCATGGAGCGGATGCTCCGTCCAGAACCGCGAAGTACGATGACGCGCCGCTGCTCCACCCTCGCCTCCTTCTGTCTCGTCGCCACGCTGTCCGGCTGTGATGCGCCCGAGGACGTGCCCGCGGCCGATCCGGGCGCGGCGGAGGCCGAGCCAAACGAGCCCGAGGTCGAGACGCCCGAGCCCGCCGACGATGACGAGGCCGCGGACCAGGACGAGTGCGAGCCGGCTCCTGTGGTCCGACCGCGCGTGATGTTCGTGCTCGACAAGTCGAGCAGCATGACGAACTCGGGCAAGGAGACGGGCGCGCCGGCGGAGGACGGCTTGTCGCGCTGGGGGCAGCTGCACGCCGTGGTGGGTGCCCTCGCCGATGAAATGGAGGGCGAGGCGGTCATGGGGGCGGTGCTGTTCCCGTCGACGTACGCGGAGACGGCCCGCGAGGCGACGTGCGACGTGCGTGCGGTGCCGGAGGCGGCGGTCGGGCCGTATCGCGCGGCGGACCTGATGGGTCTGCTGCCCCCGGCCGACGCGGCGATGTTCCTCGGCGGGTCGCCGGCGCAGGCGGCGTACGCGACGGCGCTGGATCACCTTGCGACGCTCGGTGGGGCGGCCCCGACGGCGATCGTGCTGATCACGGACGGTGGTCTCAACTGCGTCGACGACCTGGCACCGCTCGACTCGGCGGACGACGGCCTCGCGGAGCTGGTCACTTTCGCGCGAGATTCGTTGCAGATCCAAACGTTCGTCATCGGGGTCGGGGTCGCCCCGGGCGATCAGGTGGTGCCGAAAGGCGACCCTGATGCGGCTCTTCGGGAGATCGCCTTGGCCGGCGGGGCCGCGCATGGTGAGCGCGGGTACTTCACGGGCTCCGACGCGCAGCCGCTGGCCGCGGCGCTCGCCACGTTCATGGACCGCGCCGGCGGCGACGCGGCGACGACGGCGTGTCACTGAGATGAGAAATTATTAAACGGCTTCGGCCGCCCACCAGCGCGTGCTGGGAGGCGGCCGAAGTCACGTTGTGGGCCAGATCAGGCCTGGGCGCGCGGCTCGCCGGTGCTGGACGGGCCGGGGTTCTCGTCGCTCGGATCGAGGTCGGTCTTCGGCTTGCCGCCGAGGAGGTTGGGCTCCTCGAGGGTGGCGGCGAGGACCTGGGCCATGTCCTCGGCGAAGATGAACTCCATCTGGTCGCGGACCTCGCTCGGGACGTCGTCGAGGTCGCGCTCGTTGCGATGCGGCAGGACGACCCGGGTGAGCCCGGCGCGGTGGGCCGCGAGGACCTTCGATTTGATGCCGCCGACGGGCAGGACGCGGCCGCGGAGGGTGCATTCGCCGGTCATGGCGGTGTCCGGGCGGACGCGGCGTCCGGTCAGCAGCGAGGTCAGGGCGGTGAAGATCGTCACGCCCGCGGACGGTCCGTCCTTGGGCACGGCGCCGGCCGGTACGTGGATGTGCAGGTCCTGCTTGTCGAGGAAGCCGGCGTCGATGCCGAGGACATCGGCGTTGCTGCGGACGTAGGTGAGGGCCGCGCGGGCGGACTCCTTCATCACGTCGCCGAGCTGTCCGGTGATCTCGAGGTGGCCCTTGCCGGGCATCCGCGAGGTCTCGATGAACAGGATGTCGCCGCCGACGGGCGTCCATGCCAGGCCGGTCGCCACGCCGGGGACGGCGGTGCGCTCGGCAACCTCGCTGACGAACCGCACCTTGCCGAGCCGCTTGTGCAGGTCGGCGACGTCGATCGTGAGGCGGGCCGGCTTCTCGTCGCTGCTGCGCGCGAACTCGAGGGTGAGCGCGCGGCACAGCTTGGTCAGCTCGCGCTCGAGCTGGCGGACGCCGGCCTCCCGCGTGTAGTCGCGGATGACCGCGAGGATGGCGTCATCGGTGACCGTCAGCGTGCCCTCGGCGATCGCGTGGCGGCCGAGCTGACGCGGCAGCAGGTGCTCCTTGGCGATGCGCAGCTTCTCGTCGGCGGTGTAGCCGGAGATCTCGATGATCTCGAGCCGGTCGCGCAGCGGGGCCGACAGCGTCTCGAGGCTGTTGGCGGTGACGATGAACATAGCCTCGGACAGGTCGAACGGCAGCTCCATGTAGTGGTCGGTGAAGGTCTTGTTCTGCTCGGGGTCGAGGACCTCGAGCAGCGCGGCCTCCGGCGAGCCCATCCAGCCCTGGCCGAGCTTGTCGATCTCGTCGAGGAGGATGACCGGGTTCTTCTTGCCGGCCTTCTTCATCGCGTGGATCAGGCGGCCCGGGAGGGCGCCGACGTAGGTGCGGCGGTGGCCGCGGATCTCCGCCTCGTCGCGCACGCCGCCGAGGGCGATGCGGACGAACGGGCGCCCGGTGGCGTCGGCGATCGACTGGCCGAGCGAGGTCTTGCCGACCCCGGGCGGGCCCGCGAGGCAGAGGATCGTCGCGCGGCTGTTGCCGGAGACCTTGAGGACGGCCATGTGCTCCAAGATCCGCTTCTTGACCTCGTCGAGGCCGTGGTGGTCGGCGTCGAGCTTGGCGGCGACCGAGTTGAGGTCGATGTCGCCGGTGGCGCGCACGCTCCACGGGAGCTCGGCGATCCACTCGAGGTAGGTGCGGATCACGTTGTACTCGGCCTGGGCGCTCTGCATGTTGTCGAGGCGGCGGAGCTCGCGATCGGCGACCTGGCGGACCTCTTCAGGGAGCTCGGCCTTGTCGAGGCGCTCGCGCAGGCTGCTGAGGTCGTCGCCCTTGGGCTCCTCGCCGAGCTCCTTCTGGATCGCGCGCAGCTGCTGGCGCAGGAGGACCTCGCGCTGGCCGGAGGTCAGGCCCTTGCGGACCTCGGTCTCGATCTTGCGGCGGAGGTCGGCCATGGCGCGGGCCTCGACGAGCAGGCGGGTGACCAGGCGCAGGCGCTCGCCGACCTCGCGGGTGAGCAGGACCTGGACCTCCTTCTCGGTGTCGAGGCCGAGCGCGGCGGCGACGCGGTCCGCGAGCAGGCCGGGGTCATCGGGGTGGCCGAGAGATTCGATCCACTGGCCGAAGCTGGTGACCACGTCGGGCGCGACCTCCTGCAGCTGCTCCTTGACCTGCGAGCCGAGGGCCTCGGCGAGCGCGCGGGCCTCGTTCGGGTCGCTGACCTGGTCGGGCAGGGCGGTGCCGTTGACGGTCCAGTAGGCCTTCGAGTGGAGGAGGTCGCCGATCTGGAACCGGCCGAGTCCCTCCAGGACGATCTGATAGTTGCGGTCGTTGGTGCGCCGGATCTGACGCACCCGCGCGTAGGTGGCGATCGGCTGGAGGTCGGCGATCTCGGGGTCGACGACGCGGGCGTCGCGCTGGACGGCGACGCCGAGGATCTTGCCGGGTTCGAGCGCCTCGATCAGGGCGATCGAGCGGGCGCGGCCGACGGGGACGGTGATGACGGTGCCGGGGAACAGGACGCCGTTGCGCAGCGGGAGCAGCGGGAACGGGGTGGTGGGCAGAGTGTGGTTCGGCTGGGTCATGGTTTCCTCTTTCGCGCCCTGCGGCGTGGCCTGCAGGGGCTCCTCGGGTCACTCTTGGGTCAGCGTGGGTGACCGGCTCCGCCGCAGATACGCTGGCGATCGCCGTGCAAGCCAGGGTAAAACCGTTCGCCGGTCCGTCAACTGCGGCCGCTAAAAAGGTTTGAACGCGGTTTGCGGTCAGGTCGGCGCCAGCGTGTGGTAGGGCGGCGCGGACGGCGGCCGGGGGTGCAGGCTGTCCCCTGGGACAGGTCGCTGTCACTGTCACTTTCACGGCGCGCGAGGGCCTGTCCGAAAGGACATCTGGGATGGTCGCCCTGGTGACGCTGCGGAGGGTCGCCCGGGGCTCGGTCGGCCGAGACGGATCAGCCTGGCGTGCGTGAGCCATCTAGCGTGTTGGCTCGATCCGCTGCAGATCACGGCGGGACGCCGTACCTCGAGTCGGGCGGATCCGACCGGGTACGAATGGCGTTGCTTTCTCGCGGCCGTGAATAGCAGACTGCGGCTCACGGTCTCACGCCGCCGCTGGAGCGGCTGAGCCGCGAGGGAACACGACATGTCTCTTTGTTCACGAGTCTTGAGGGGTGTCGCGCTGAGCGCGGTGATTCTTGTGCCTGCCGTCGCTTACGCGGATACGGATGGTGCGGCCGGTACGGTTGCGTCGGTGACGATCAACGAGACGTCGTCCGACGATTACGCGACCGAGCGCGGCAACGTGTACATCAACGAGGGCCAGACCAGCCGCAAGTACCAGTGGGGCGGTCAGGCCTGTAACGGGAAGAACCTGAGCGAGGCGAACATCGCGTTGCTGATGGAGGCCCTGCGTGGCCGCTCCGACGTCCAGCTGGTGCCGAGCTACAAGTCCGGCGTTCCGAGCTCCGTCCGCTGCCTGGTCGGGTTCCGGCTGCAGCCGCTGCCAGGCGGGTCCGGCTCGTCGAGCTGAGTGAGCTCTGGGTGGCATGAGGAGCCAGTCGGTGACGCGGTCGCCGGCTGGCTCGTGATTTTGGTTGGCGCCGCGTTGGGTCTTGGCCGGAGGGCGCCGTCGCGCTACACCTCGCTGCCTTGGCTGACGACGGCACGCTTGCCCCCGACCCGCCGCGTTTGGCCCGGGCGCATCGCGCCGGGCTGCGTCCGACGTCGCCGTGGTTGTGGCCGGCGGCGATGTGTCTCGGGCTCGGGCTGGTGTTGCACGTCACGGGGGAGGCGCGGGTCGCCGCGTGGCGAGAGGTCTGGGCCGCGGGGTTCGCGGGGGCGCCTCCGGCGGAGCTGGGGCGGTGGTTGGTCGGTGAGCTGACGACGTTGCTGGCGTGGACCCTCGGGTTGGCGGTGGCGGTGGCGGTGCTGTCCGGGGCGATCGGTCCGGTCGATGCGTCGGCGGGCGAGCGGTTGAGGGTGCCGCGGCTGTGGAGCGTCGCGCGCGGGGTGCTGGCGTTCGTCGTGCCGGCGGTGGCGGTGGGGCTGATCGTCGGGGTGAGCGCCGGGGCGGCGCGCTCGGTCGATGCATCGGCGGGCGGGCTGACGCAGCTGTGGCTGGCGTGGCTGCGGTACATGCTCTTTGGGACAGGTGGTCTGTTGCTCGTCGCGGCTGCGGTCGATCGGGCGCTGGCGCGGCGGCGGCTGTGGCAGGCGCTGCACCGGTCGGTCGCCGAGGTGCGGGCGGAGAGGCGAGCGTGACGGATCGCGTGGTGTCGGTGGCGCTGCCGGTCGGGCTCGATCGCGCGTTCACGTATTCGGTGCCGCAGGAGTGGGCGCAGGCGCCGGAGCCGGGGGCGCGGGTGTTGGTGCCGTTCGGGGCGCGCGGGCTGGTCGGCGTGGTGCGCGACGCGGTCGGCGAGACGATGCCGAAGCTGCGGCGCATCGAGGAGGTGCTCGACCCGCCGGGAGCGCCGTCGTTGACGCCGGGGCTGGGGCGGCTGTGCGAGTGGGTGACCGACTACTATGCGGCGCCGGTCGGCGAGGTGTATCGGCTGGCGCTGCCGGGGCTGTTGACGGGCTCGGATGTCCGAAGGGCCAGGTTGACGGCGGCGGGTTCGGAGGCGCTGGTGTCGTCGCGGGCGTTCGTGCTGACGCCGACGGGGGGCGGACCGTACGTGCCGTCGGTGGCCGAGCAGCGGGTGCTGGCCGCGCTGGCGACGGCGCCGAAGCTCGAGCTTGCGGTCGAGCGGCTGACCTCGCTGCGGCCGAGGATCCCCGGGGTGCTGCGGATCCTCGGCGAGCTGGCGGCGCGCGAGCTGTGCACGATCACGTGGGAGGACGGCGAGGGGGAGGAGGCGCGGGTCGAGGCGCACTACCGGCGCACCGATTATCTGCGGGGCAGCGCGGCGGGGGAGGAGGCGATCCAGAAGATCGTCGGGCGCAGCAAGCAGCGGCGGGCGCTGCTCGACATGCTCGAGACTTCGCCGGTCGGGGTGTGGCTGCCGGCGGGCGAGCTGCGCGGGCCGTTCCCGCGGATGAAGGAGCTGCTGGGGCCGCTGCTCGAGTCGGGGCTGGTGGCCGCGGAGGATCAGCTGCGGGCGCTGGATCCGTTCGCTATCGGGGTGACCGAGCCGTCGACGCCGCAGGCGCCGACCGCGGATCAGGAGCGAGCTCTGGCGACGCTGATGGCCGACGTCGACGCGGGGGCGTTCGCGGTGTCGCTGCTGCACGGGGTCACGGGGTCGGGGAAGACGGAGGTGTATCTGCAGCTGATCGCGCACGTGCGCGCGAAGGGCGGCGGGGCGATCGTGCTGGTGCCGGAGATCGCCCTGACGCCGCAGCTGTCGGACCGGTTCAGGGCCCGCTTCGGCGACACGGTGGCGGTGCTGCACAGCGGACTGACGCCGCGCCAGCGGCTCGACGCGTGGCAGCAGATCCGCATGGGGCTGCGGCCGATCGTGATCGGAGCGCGGTCGGCGGTGTTCGCTCCGGTCGCGGACCTGAAGATCATCGTCGTCGACGAGGAGCACGACCCGTCGTTCAAGCAGGAGGAGGGGGTCCGCTACAACGCGAGGGATGTGGCGCTGGTGCGGGCCCGCGACGAGCGAGCGGTGGCGGTGCTAGGCAGCGCGACGCCGGCGCTCGAGACGTACGAGCAGGCGCGGGCGGGCCGCTATCGCTGGCTCAAGCTCGAGACGCGACCGACGCCGCGGCCGCTGCCGACGGTCGAGCTGGTGCCGCTGTCGGTGCATCGACCGGACCCCGAGACGTTGTTGACGGCGCGCATGCGCGGCGCTCTGGTCGAGACGGTCGCGGCGGGCGAGCAGGCGATCCTGTTTTTAAATCGACGCGGGTTCGCGACGACGCTGGTGTGCGGGGCGTGCGGGTCGCTGCATCAGTGTCCGGACTGCAGCGCGCCGTCGATGACGTACCACCTGCAGCGCAACCGGTTGATGTGTCACCTGTGCGGGCGCATCGAGGCGCCGCCGGAGCGCTGTCGGACGTGTGAGAAGGGCGAGCTGCTGCACGGGAGCGCGGGCACCGAGCGGGTCGAGCTGGCGGTCAGCAAGGAGATCCCGCACGCGCGGGTGCTGCGGCTCGACCGCGACACGAGCCGCGGGAAGGGGCTGCTCGACACTCTGGCCCGCTTCCGCAACCGCGAGGCGGACGTGCTGGTCGGCACGCAGATGCTGTCGAAGGGGCACGACTTTCCGGGGGTGACTCTGGTCGGCATCCTGCAGGCGGACCACGGGCTCGGGATGCCGGACCTGCGGGCGGCGGAGCGGACGTTTCAGCTGCTCACGCAGGTGTCGGGGCGGGCGGGCCGCGGTGATCGTGCGGGGCGGGTGTTGATGCAGGCGTACGCGGTGAACCATCCGGCGATCGTGTGCGCGGCGCAGCACGACTACACCGGGTTCGCGGCGTGGGAGCTCGACAAGCGGCGCGAGCTGGGGAACCCGCCGTTCGGGTTCCTGGCGCTGATCCGGATCTCGGGGACGGACTCGGTGGCGGTGGTGCGGCGGGCCGAGGCGGTCGCGGCGGTGGTGCGCGCGGGGGTCGAGGCGGCGGCGCGGCACCAGAGCGCCGAGGGCGTGCGGTCGCTGTCGCTGCTCGGGCCGGTGCCGTCGCCGATCGAGCGGGTCAACCGACGGATCCGCTGGCAGCTGCTGATCCGCAGCAACCTGCGGCCGGCGCTGCGGTGGTTGCTCAAGCAGGTGCGTCCGCAGCTCGGCAGCGACGGGTCGGGGGACTTTAAGACTCTGGCGATCGTCGATGTCGACCCGCAGACGCTCTTTTAAAGGCGCCTGCGCTGGCTTTCGTGGTGTCGTCGTCGATCACGCGAGGTGGCGGCCAAGGAAGTCGAGGGTGCGCTGCCAGGCGAGGGTGGCGGCGGCGGGGTCGTGGACCTCGGGGCGGCTCTCGTTGAAGAAGGCGTGCTGGGCGGCGTAGCGGTGGAGCTCGAAGGGGACGCCGCCCTCGCGGAGCTTCTGCTCGAGGTCGGTGACGACGGCGGGGGTGCACCAGGTGTCCTGCTCGGCGAAGTGGCACTGGAGCGGGACGCGGATCGTCTTTGGGTCGGCGATCGCGGCGGGCGGGACGCCGTAGAAGCAGACGGCGGCGGCGAGCTCGGGGATGTGCGCGGCGGCGGCG
>Ga0209174_10003118_pt1 | contig 10596 bp, 3 predicted proteins | sample JI91814BDNA_FD_187505 | JGI IMG/M metagenome (GOLD analysis project Ga0209174, IMG submission 187505) | Wastewater effluent complex algal communities from Wisconsin, to seasonally profile nutrient transformation and Carbon sequestration -... | ecosystem: Engineered > WWTP > Effluent > Algae...
TCAGCCGATGGGAGTTCTGGGCAAGATTCTGTTTGAGCCAGCTCCCGATCTGCGACAGCTTCGACCGGATCTCCCGACCGCGCTGTGTGACTTGGTGCAGTCGCTGCTGGCCAAAGATCCCGCGCAGCGTGTGGGCGATGCCGAGCTGGCAGCGACTCGACTACGCAACTGTACGCTGTCCGCAGAATCTGTCTTTCCTTTGGTGACCAACACTCCGCAAGCGCTGACGCATCGGGAGCTGCGCTGGCTGTCCCTGGTCGTGGTACGTCCCCAGCCGCAGCGGATGGAGCTAGAACAGACCCTGGGCCCAGCGGATCAGAACAGAACGCTGACCTTGCCCATGGTGCAAGTTACAGAGTCATTTGCGGCGAAGCTGGAACCACTTCCCGATGGCTCTACTCTGGTACTTCTCGAAGGAACCGAGAGCGCTGCCGAACAAGCAGAGACTGCCGCACTCTGTGCACGGCGTCTGCGCGAGCAACACGCCACCGCGCCCATCGCGATTTGTTTGGGCCAGAGCGATCTCTCCCACAGTCGATTGGACGCAGTGGCACTAGAACACGCGGCAGAGATGCTCGCGAAGTGGGAAGCAAGTCATGCAAGTGATCAGAGCGGTCCCCAGGTCGCTCCGATCCTCGTCGATGAAACGGTACGTCGGATGCTGTCTTCTCGCTTCGAGTTCGCGGAGGAAGACGGGCTGCTGCTACTCAAGCAGGAGGTTCATCGTTTCGAGCCACGAGTGCTTGGCAAAGTGTCTCCGTTTGCTGGCAGAGAGACCGAGCTTTCGCAGCTTCACATTGCACTCTCATCTTGCATGGACAACTCGGCGGTGTCGGCAATGCTCATCACGGCCGACCCTGGAATGGGAAAGTCGCGATTGTGGCACGAGTTCCACCATCAGGCCAAGCTGCGCGTTCCGGATCTTGAAGTCTGGGTTGGCAGCGGTGATCCCAGCAGCGCTGGATCTCCGTTTGCCATGGTGGCACAAGCGATTCGCCGGGCCGCCGCCATCTGTGATGATGTGCCGATGGCGGTCCAGCGTGAGCAGCTACGGACTTGGTTACGAACTCAAACCACCGAGCAGGATCGAACGCGAATCGGAGAGTGTATCGGTGAACTGATTGGCGTCGACTACTCGGACTCTGTATCGCCTTCCCTCTTGGCAGCTCGCGACAATCCCTTGGTCATGGGCGACCAGCTCCGTCTCGCGTTCTGCGATCTGCTCACGCAAGCATGTGCTCGCCACCCGCTTCTGTTTGTTCTAGAGGATCTCCACTGGGGAGACTATCCGACCGTGCAGCTCTTTGAGGCGGCGATGCGGAGTGCGCAGGATCTACCACTTATGGTGCTGGCACTGGCGCGTCCACACATCCATGATCAGTTCCCCAAGCTGTGGGAGTCGCGGGGCCTGGTGCGGGTGCCACTCCGGCTACTTCCCAAGCGGGCCAGTGAGAAGATCGTCCGCAGCCTACTGCCGACCCAACTCCCATCGGAGCAAATCGCGGAGCTGATCGATCGAGCAGCCGGGAATCCCTTCTTTCTGGAAGAACTGGTGCGGGCCACGTCCGAAGGTCCGCTCAGCGAGCTACCGGAGAGCGTTCTGTCCATGGTTCAGTCGCGCCTGTTGCGGCTTGACGCCCTGTCACGACGAGTCTTACGGGCTGCCAGTATCTTTGGTCGGGTGTTCTTTCGCGGAGGATTGGTCCGTCTACTTGGGTTCACAGAAACCCACGGCCACTCGCACAGTCAACCTCATCGTGGCGAAGAGGAATCCCTGGCGCGTGCCCTACGTGTGCTTCAGGATAGGGAACTGATCAGCCAGCGACGACCGTCACGCTTTCAGCGCGAAGAGGAGTACCTGTTTGGTCACGCACTGATTCAGGAGTCCGCCTACTCGATGCTGACCAGTGAGGATCGCGTGCTCGGCCATCGACTGGCAGCGGAGTATCTGCTCACCGCCGGAGAAAATGACGCACTGGTGCTGGCCGAGCACTTTGCCAGCGGTGGCGCAAAGGAGCAGGCGGTTCAGTTCTATCGCCAAGTGGTGAGCGAGGATCTGGCCGGCAACGACTTCCAGGCTGCGCTTCGTCATATCGAACGGGCGGTTCAACTCGACGCCCAAGGACCGGCACTGGGGGCTCTGCTGGCCATGCAAGCCGAAGCCCATCTGTGGCTCGCCGCCTATCAACCTGCGATTGAGCGGGCCGAGGAAGCGATGCAGCTAGTCCCACCAGGGAGTCCCGATTGGTATCGTGCAGTGGATGCCATCTCGATCAGTGCGGCGCGATTGCTACGTCATGACCGCCTGTTGGCCTTGTCGAAGCAACTGTTCGCACTGCTGGCACCTCCGGACGACGCGCCAGCGCTCGCGATTCCGCTGTTTGTGACAAGTTCGGTACGGCTCAGCATGCAGCTTTTCATTGCCGGTCAGTACGACGGAGCCATCCCACTGTTGCACAAGATCGAAGAGATCGTGGCACAGGCTCCTGCTCCGCATCCACCCACGATGATGGCCCAGGTTTTGGCCATGCGTGCCAATCGAGCTGCGGTGGAATGGAAGCTGGATATCAGTCGCGATCTGTATGAACAATCTGCTGAGCTATTGGATCAAGTGGGAGACGTCCGTGGGGCCTGTTCGCAACGATTAGACGCCGCGCTGTTCTGTTCGGACATCGCTGACTTTTCGCGGATGGAACACCTGCTGCGCAAAATTGTGCCAGTGGCGGAGTCGCTTGGGCTGCTGCGGCTGCTCGGTGTGGCACGCTCTGCGCTGTCGACCGCGATGTGGCGTCAAGGACGCGCCGAGGAAGCACTCCCGCTCTGTCTAACCGCGCTACAGGAGCTGATCGTGGCTGGCGATTCCCGACAGCAAGGAGTCTGTCGGATCAACATAGCCCGCATCCAACTGACCCGTGGAGAGCTAGACTTGGCTCAGCAAGCCGCAACAGAGGCCGCCGAGAGTCTCTCTGTGATTCCGCGCTTTCGACTCCGTGCCCTCTCTCTGCAAGCCCAGATCGCTCTCGCCCAAGGGAACATCGCACTCGCAGAGGCCGCATCCACAGAGAGCATGGCCGTGCTAACCAAGCTCGGTCGCGCTGGAACCGACGAAGCCCTGGTGCGACTCAACTATGCCAAGACCCAGCTCCTACTGGGACGAACCGAGGTAGCTGCCGAAGTCCTGGCTCAGGGTCGTCAGCGACTCCAGGATCGAGCCCGCATCATCAGTAGTCCGGCGATTCGCGACGACTTCCTGTACAAGCTGAGCGAAAATGCCGAGCTACTGGCGCTGGCCGCCCAGCTCTGTCCCGAACCAAGCGGGTCGTAATCCGCAGGGCGCTATAAAGAGTCATTTTATATGACTCATATTGCAGCACTCATGGGTCGGGTTCCGCTCGGGTTCACTTCCCCACTGGCCAGCGATGGAAGCAGGAATCCCTATCAATCAGCCTCGACGGCGGCGATGTTGGTCGGCTTAATGTCGCGGTGGAAGACCTTCTTGTCGTGGGCGTAGCTGAGAGCTGCCCCGAGACGCTGGAGCGTCCGCATCAACTGCATCCGGGTCAGCTTGCCGCCCTGGACCCACTGACGGAGGTTGCCTCCCGCTTGCAGTTCTAGGACGACGTAATGGGTGCCGTTTTCCTCTCGCGGCTTGTTGAGCACACCAACGACGGTAGGATGCGACAAGCCACCCATCTGCTGCGCGCTCCGCCAGAAACGCTCAACGAGCTGCGGATTGTCTGCTGCCGCACCATGCAGGATCTTGAGAGCGACCTGCTCATCCTTGATGCGATCATAGGCGTTCCACATCGTCGCGACCGCGCCCTGACCAATCTCGCTGGTCAGGAAGTAGCGATTGGCCAGAACCAGACCGATTCCAACTTGGAGCGTGGCCGATGCTGGGGCACGAAACCCATCGGGAACTTCGCTGGTGCTGGGCTTGACTTCAGCCGGCGACTCCGCAACTTGCATCGAAGCAACCAGACTGGCCGGGACTTCTGCCCGAAGAGTTGGTGGTGCCGGGGGATACGGAGGCGGCGAGCTCGCAGCAACCACGGGTGGCGGACTCGGCGTCACCATGGGCGATGAAACGGGAGACGCAACCAGCTCCGCAGGCAGTGGCGCGATCGACTCTGTAGAGCTGTTGGAATAGGCGTCCGGTTGGCTCTCTCGACGCTTCTGGGCCCAGTCCTTCAACCGATCGCGCAGCAGGTTGCGCTCGACATGAGCCAGCAGCAAATCGGTCTTTTCTGCTCGCGACAGCGGACTATTGAACAATCGCGCAACGTGCGGAAAGTACGTACTACAAAATAGATCCAGCTCGGCCGACAGCAGAATCTGGACGTCGATCTGCTGCCGCAACTCTTGGGTTGCCGAGCGCGGAGCCGAACTCTGAAGCTGCGTGGGCCGATCATCGAGGTTGGCGTCCTCGCTGACCAGCGCGTGCTGGAACTTTTGCGCAACTCGGTCCTCGAAACCTGACGCTCCCGTCTGCTGCGCGGTCCCCGAAATCATCCCGGGCAACATCCCCGCCGAGGCACTCATGCTGGGATAGGTCGGCGTGCGGTGACTGGGAACCGGTGGAGTCATCGCCGGGTTATAGAGCGGCGTCTTGTTGCTCGCGGCATCCCCAGTCTCTGCGGGAACCGGCGCAACGGCCGGCATGCTTCCGGTCACCATCGGGTACTTGGGAGTACTGGTGCTCGCTGGCGGGCTTGGCACAACCGCACCAGCATAGGTCGGTGTCCGCTCACTCGGCGGTGGACTCGACGGAGCCCCACCTACATAGGTTGGCGTACGCTGGCTCACCGGCACCGCACTGGCAGGGGAGCTTGTCCCCAGCGAAGCCGCATAAGTCGGCGTCTGGGTACTTGCCGGAGTAGCACCCAGCCCATAGGTCGGCGTCTTGTGGCTGTGGGGGGCCGGACCGGCGACAGAAGCCTGTGCAGGCTCAGGAAACGACGGAGCAGCGACCGCCCCGTAGGCTGGCGTCTGGGTGCTAGAGACGGGCGGCGCGGCCGCGATCGGCAGGGGAGCCTGGACCGCATCCTCTGATTCGCTCCTCGATGAATCGAGCAGCGGTTGGTCGTGATCAAACTGTGGTCGCTTCGGCTGCTGCTTCGGCGGTGGCGGCTCACTAAGCACCAGGAATCCCGAGTCTTCGTCGGGATTGACGACAATCGCATCCGCGTCATCGTCCACATCGGCATCCGAGCTATCGATTCTCTGATCGCTCGATGGTGGCCCTTTGATGATGGCAATCGGCACCGTGGGTCGCTGACCAACGGGTGCCGGAAAGGCCAGCGGTCCGCCTCGTCCGAATACCCGTTCGTAGATCATCGATCGATACGGGAGGTCTTCCTCACACAGGCCGGTCAGCGTCAGGCTGGTAAGCATCTCCTCGGAGATCGTCTGACCTCGGCACAGGCGCTGAAAGGCGTCGAGCAGATCCTGATCGCTGCTAAACGCTCGAAACAACGTGGCAAAGTGCTCAATCTGTGGAGCGCGCTCGATCAAGTCGTCGACAGCCCGATCGACATCCGCAGTCTCAATCGCGGCACCCCTAATTTGGGTGTCTTCCCACAGCGATGACAAGACTTGCTGACAGAGGAACGGCAGTCCTCCGCTGTGGTGAGTCAGACGACTTCCGACGTCAGCACTCACCGGAACACCGCTGCTCGACAGATGCCAGCTCAGCGCGTCGACCTGCTCGGCATTGAAGGGCCGCAGCAGGATCTCGGTACCAATTCCAAACGGTGCTTGCAGGTGAATGGGGATCAAACGACGCCCCGACACCGCTCCCGCCAGGAACACTTGCAGACGCGAAAACTCTTCGTTTTCGTTACGGATGTTGTAAAGAAGCCGAAGCTTTCCAAACACCGCATCGCTTAACTCGGGCCGATCCAAGACCTCGCAGTTATCGAGGAAGATCACCAAGCGCTGCGGAAACGTTCCCATCCACGCCAGGATCGAGTCCTCGGGATTATCAGGAAGAATTTCGCGCTGATCGAAGTCGCCTTCCCTGGCAATTGCACCGAGCAGCTCTCCCATAAACTGCGTCGGTGTACTGAGCCGCAGCCGAGACAGATCGACCGATAGAACGCAAAATCCCGCAGGATCTAGCGAGTCGATCGTGTGCCGGATGAGGCTCGTCTTGCCACTCTCGGGAGGAGCGGTAAGGAGCGGAAAGCGCCGATTGTCAGATAGCTCGCGGCGCAGACGAATATCGGCCTCGCGCTCGACGTACACACCGCCCATGCCCGCGGTGCGATAAGGGTTCTTCGACGTCACAGCTTGCGTCTCCTGTCCCTGGCTTCCGCCCTCATGCAAAGACCTGAAGACGCGGCACTATCCATTAGGACCATCCACGACCACAGGTCACAGAGCGGCATATGATCAGAATATCTAGTTTTTGCCGCTAGATCAAAGGGTGTCGCTACTCGCAACAAAATGCGCAGCGCGGCGGCCGCAGAGCGAGCCCAGAAGTCAGGACCAAACAGAGTGCCGCATCGACGGAAAATTGCTCCGCTTCGGCAGCAACCACAGGAGTCCGGGGTTCCGCGCAATCCTGCCGCAGAGCCATCCACGTAGGATCCCATACATCCACTCCTTGGGATGGCTGAGAACAGATCAGGTGCAGCTACGTACGGAGACGAAAGTAGATCACAGCCAGTGGCGGCAGCAGTGCGAGAATGTAGTGTGGTTGACTGGACAATGAGTTGTCCGGAGAACTCGGCCTGGCGATCAAACCACCCAAATTTCCGAGACCACTCCCACCGTACGTGGCGGCATCGCTGTTGAGGATTTCCTGCCAAAATCCGTCCGCAGGAACACCTATCGGATAGTCGGCTCTCGGCACCGGTGTGAAGTTACAGACCACGACCACCGTGTCACTTACTGCATCACCCAGGCGCATAAAAGTCAGCACGCTGTGGTCGCGATCATCCGCACAGAGCCAGCGGAAGCCCTCTGCTTCAAAGTCCTTGCAGGACAAGGCAGGCTCTTTCCGATAGACCCGATTCAAATCGGCCACAAAGCGCGCAATTCCTGCGTGCTCCGGTGTTTCCAGGAGCGACCAGTCCAGACTCCCTTCGTGATTCCACTCGCGCCACTCACCCAGCTCTGCGCCCATGAACAGGAGCTTCTTGCCAGGCAGCGCATACTGATAGCCAAACAGGAGTCTCAGGCTCGCCCGCTTTTGCCAAGGATCCGCCTGCGGTCCTCCCATTTTGGTGAGCAGAGAACCCTTCAGATGCACCACTTCATCGTGAGACAGAGCCAGGACGAAGTTCTCGCTGTGCGCGTACATCCCACGAAACGTCAGCAGGTTGTGATGATGGAAGCGATGGACCGGATCCAACGAGAAGTATTTCAGCGTGTCATGCATCCAGCCCATGTCCCACTTCATCCCAAAACCCAGTCCTCCCACCGAGGTCGGGCGTGACACGAGCGGCCAGGAAGTCGATTCCTCGGCGATGGTCTGGACATCGGGAAACTCCCGATAGACATCTTCGGAAAGCTGGCGCAGAAACGAAATCGCATCGAGATTCTCTTTGCCACCGTAGCGATTGGGAATCCACTCCCCCTCTTTGCGTGAGTAGTCGAGATACAGCATCGACGCCACCGCATCCACTCGCAGCCCATCAATGTGATAGCGATCCAGCCAGAACAGCGCGCTCGATAGCAAAAAGGATCGGACTTCGTTGCGTCCGTAGTTGAACAGCAGACTGTGCCACTCAGGATGAAATCCGAGCCGAGGATCTTCGTGTTCGTACAGGTGCGTACCGTCGAAAAATCCCAGTCCATGGGAGTCCGATGGAAAATGGGAAGGAACCCAATCTAAGAGCACTCCGATTCCGGCCTGATGAAGCGTGTCGATCAGGAACATCAGGTCTTGCGGAGATCCGTAACGACTGGTGGGCGCAAAAAATCCCGTACATTGATAGCCCCACGATCCGTAAAACGGGTGCTCCATGATCGGCAGCAACTCAACGTGGGTGAAACCCATCTTCTGTACGTAATCGACGAGCAGCGGTGCCAATTCCCGATAGGTCAGGCATCGACCTTCCGGACTCCTTCGCCACGATCCCAGATGTAGCTCATAGATCGACTGCGGAGCCGCCAGCGCATTGTGCGAACGCCGGTTCTGCATCCACTCGCCATCCCCCCATGCGTAGTCAAGCCGAGTCACCACCGAGGCTTTGTCCGGCGGCGTTTGCGCGAAGAACGCACATGGATCGGCCTTGTCCACCCGATACCCACCATAGCGAGAGGTCACTTGATAGACGTAGCGATGACCTGGTTCGACTCCCGGTACAAAGGCCTGCCAGATTCCCGATTGTCCCGCACCGCTCAGCCGATCACAGTCGGGATTCCAGTCATTCCAGTCACCGAGTACCGCGATCCGCTCGGCATTGGGAGCCCATACCGCGAAGTGGCATCCGGACTGTCCGGACTGCGATTGCAGTTGCGCACCCAGCTTTTCGTACAGACGAAGATGACGCCCTTCGTTAAGCAGATAGAGATCTGTTTCAGTGAGGATGTTCATCCGAAAGGAACCGGGCAGAGGTGCTAGCTAACGAGACAGGGAGGCCGATCGTCGACGGGTGGCGGTCTTTGCGCGAGTCTTACTGGCGGTACGTGAAGCGCTCTTTTCTTCGGGGACCGGATGGGTCACCGGCACCGCATGCTCCACCATGGCGGCGGCCTCTGTTGGCTCCTCTTCGGGCCGTAGTTCAGAGACCGAGGATTGGGCTCCGTTCTTTCCTTCCGCCGACTTGCCATTGCGAGGCTGCATCGTGCCACGACGCTTCTCGCGCAGACGCTTGAGCCCGCCCGCCAGGATCTCCGCAATCAGGGTCCGGTAGTCCATGTTGATGGCTTTCCCAATCAACACCAGATCCGACCAGTCCGGCGTCAGCCCAGGCAGTGGGTTCAGCTCCAGTACGTACACGTTTCCGTGCGCATCCATGCGCAGGTCGATGCGACCGACATCACGACAATCAAGCGCCAGGAAGGTCTCCAGCGCGGCCTTTTCCACCGCCTTGAGTTCCTTCGGCGTAAGCTTCGCCGGACACTGATACGACACCCGCGAGTCCCAGTCCTGCTTGTAGGTGTAGTCGTAGACCGGTCGCCGATCATTTTGATCGTTAAACACGATCTCCATGGGCGGCAGGATGCGCGGTCGCCGCTCACCCAGGAGTCCCACCGTAAACTCTCGCCCGGTGATGTACTCCTCGACCAGCGCAGGCTGACGGTAGAGCTTGATCAGCTCATCGACCACCTTGCGCAGCGAAGGAATGTCATCGACTACGCTCTTTTTGCCAGCGATTCCCTTCGAGGATCCCTCAGCAATCGGCTTGACGATGAGCGGAAAGCGCAGCGTCGGCGAGATCTTCTCTCGTCCAGTCTGGAAGACCTGGAAGTCGGGAGTCATGATGTTGCGCTGTTTGAGCAGTCGCTTGGTCAGCGCCTTGTCCAGTGCCAGCGAGAGCGTTGCCGCATCACTGCCGGTATAGGGAATCCCACACAGCTCACACAGCGCAGGCACTTGTGCTTCGCGATTCCGTCCCGAAACACCCTCTGCGATGTTGAACACCAGGTCAACCTGCGCTTCTTTCAACCGGGTCGGCAGATCGCCGTTCGCTTCGAGCTGCACGACCTCGTGACCGAGCGACTCGAGCGCCGCCGTGATGGCCGCAATGGTCGCTGGTGAATCGTACTCTGCTTCCGCATCGCCCAGGGCTTTGCCACCGGGACGTTTGACATTGTAGGTAAACCCGATGCGTACCTTTTTTTCGGACGTCTTGGTGGGCTTGACTTGCTTGGGCTTGGCGCTGTCCGAAGGCAGCAGCTTCCAGCGAACCGCCGAGTTTGACAGGATCGCGTTGATGGTTCCTTCGAAGTTTACGCCTTCGCGCCGAGTCGCCAAAAACACGCTCGCGCCCTGATCGAGGGCGGGCAGCGCATTCACTTCCAGGAAGTAGATCCGGCCATCTTCGGCCAAGCGGAAGTCGATGCGCGCCACGTCCCGTATCGAAAGGAGCCGCACGATCTGCTTGGCCAGCACCCGCAGCCGCGCAATCACATCACGCGGAAGATCTGCCGGACAGCGCATCCTCACCTTACCGGGCTCGCGATTCTTCAGTCGATAGTCGAGGAGGTTATACTTCGAACGCACCGACGGATCGATCGAGAACTCGACCGGCTGGAGGATACCTTCGTTTGCCGGATCGCCGATTCCTTCGACAAACGGAACCGTAACATCGATGCCTGCGATGTACTCCTCGACCAGGACACCTTGCGGGTACTGCTCGATCATCTTGCCAACGACCGTGCGCAGCGACTTCCAGTCCCGAGTGACCGAATCATCGCTGATTCCCTTCGAAGATCCCTCAAAGTTCGGCTTCACGATCGCCGGAATCGGAACCCCAAGCGATCCACCCAGGAATCCGTCCAGCTTGCTGACATCGGGAATATCGCGCTGCGTGAAAAGACGCCCACGAGGGGTGTCTATTCCATGCGAAGCCAGCACCCGCTTGGTCAGCCACTTATCGAGTGTTACGGTCAAGGTATGGGCATCGGAGCCGGTGTACGGAT
>Ga0209174_10003122_pt1 | contig 10594 bp, 10 predicted proteins | sample JI91814BDNA_FD_187505 | JGI IMG/M metagenome (GOLD analysis project Ga0209174, IMG submission 187505) | Wastewater effluent complex algal communities from Wisconsin, to seasonally profile nutrient transformation and Carbon sequestration -... | ecosystem: Engineered > WWTP > Effluent > Algae...
ACAATGCTTGCAGGCATATTTAAATCGAATATGTTTTTCGACAAATATCTTTGGTGGAATGTAACCAAGCTTTTCTGAAGTCTCCTCTCCAATTCGTGTAAGCTCATGACCACAATTGCAAGTTTTCTCGGACTCAGTAATATCATGGAAAATTTCTTCTCTAGGAATGTTTTTAGGAAGCGGTTTTCTACCAGCTTTTTTTCTATTGAATGATTTTACATGAATTGTTTCACTATGTCCAGCAAGGAGTTTATCTTCATCATGTAGTCCCTTCTCACCTTCATTAAAAAGAACTCCATAATACAAATTCTGCGGATCAATCTTTTCCGATTTATGACCAAATATCTTTCTATTAAAATCAAAAATGATACTTTCTAATTTTAAAATCTTATTCTGCTTGGTTTCATTCTCTTTGGCTAATGACTGTTTGTCCTCTGCCAGAGAAGTAATTTCCTTGCTTAGATTGGTATTTAACTCTTCAAGCGCATTATACTTGTTTGCCAATTCAAGTATATATTGCTTTAATGATTCAGCATCAGTAGGAAGATTTTCGGGCAGAGTCACAATTTCAATTTGCATGCTACCCGAATTTGTACACTATTTTTTATTCTTGCTTAGAAAAATTTATCGCTTTATGTTTTTTCCGACTATCAATTCCAGAGAGTAGCCAGATTAATTCCTTTTTTGTAATCTCCAATTTCTCATTCGGATTAAATGGAAAGTTACCTTTTTCAAGTCGCTTCATCCACATACAGAATCCATTCCCATCCCAATAAATTATTTTGATTAACCTCTGAGACCTTCCGCAGAACACATATAGGCTTTTCTCAAATGGATCTAAATTCATTCCGAATTGAACAAGCGAGATAAGTCCGTTCCAAGACTTTCTCATGTCGATGTTCTTTGGATAAAGGTAAATCTTTAAATGAAAGGGATTTCGAAGTATCAAAACCGGAGCCTTAAATCAATTTCGATCTTCCAATTATCTCCAATCCGTAATTCAAAAATACTTCTCGGTTCTTCTTTTTCTTCCTGAATCGAAACTGGCTTCCACTCTACTTTCTTAGGTCTTTCTTTTCGTATCCAGCTCTGGAACGTGTTGTAGTGTATTCCGTTAGCCTTGCAATATTCTGCCTTACTTAATCCACTCGATTCCCAATTTGCTATATGTTCTTCTTTTATTTTACTGTTTTTCATCCCCACATATTAGCAGTTCCTAATGCATTTGCATAGGTGGGGATTTTTAAGCGGTTACACTTCTTCATGCATCTGGAGGTTTATAAAATGAAGACAGTTATTTTTCAAAAATCTTAAGTCTTTAGGGTTAGATGGCAAATTGTTATTAACTTCTTTTTTGGAATCTATCAAATTTTTATTTTCAATATTTGAATTTAGAACTTCATCTATATCCAGAATCTCAATTGGGAAAGGATTTTTTGTAAGATTGATCTTAAGTAGAGACAAATCATCTGTTAGCTCTCCATCCTGTGTTAGGATTTTTAATATTTTATCCAGGTCTCCTTCTGATTTTTCTACAGTCTTCAGAAAAATATTTTCGTCAGCATTTAGAATTTTTTCACCTTGAGAATTGGTAATAATTATATCATCTCGTCCATCGGAACCACAGATAAAAATATCGCCTTGCTTCATTTGAAATGTTTCAACACAAATGTTTGCATTTTCGTTTACTGGCATTCCTAATTTTCTATAGATGTATTCATTGCCGACAAATGATGCTTTGCCGTCGCGATATAAAACCGGGTATGGGTGCTCTGCGTTGATATAATAAATTAATCCGGATGCGTTATCCACTAGACCTACTACTATTGAAACTAGCATGCTACAATCAAAGCTTTCAAAAACTTTGTGAAGTTCGATGAAAGAGTTTTTAAGCCAGCGTTCTGGATAAGAATTTTGCACAAGCTTACTTAGTTTAGTTCTTTCGATTATGGAATCAAAGACAGCGCCAACTACAATTGCTCCTCCGGCTCCTTGCATTGATTTGCCCATCGCATCTGCATTGAAAAAAACGGTGAACGATCTATTTTTTAATTTAATGGTTTCGCTTCTGCAAAGGTCTCCACCAAGTTCGGAATCATTTCCCTTGAAGCTGAACTTCTTTTTTTGTTTAATTATAAACTCAATATTTACATTATCTTTTTCTGCCTTGTTTACTCCAAGAGGATCAATTAAAAGTGATGTCAGATAATAATCCCCGTCTTGCTGTCTTTTTAATTCATTTACTCTTTGTAAACTTGATGATAATTCTTTGGTTCTTTCATCAACTTTTCTCTCTAATGTATTATTCAGATGTTCAATTTCATTATGAACTTGGATAAAATTATTTGCGAGAATGGTTGCAAATCCAAAAACATATAAGAAGAAAACATACTTGCTGAAAGCAAGCCCGGTATTTAAGAAAAGAGAATCAATTACATCAAAAATGGCAGCGAAGGTTAAGAATATAATTCCAAACATTAATCGTCTGGCATTGTGTAATTTATTTTTTACAGAGATATAAATTATATTAATTGCAATTCCTAGTCCGAGGGTAATAAAAGTTATCTGCCAAACACGAAGAAGGTATTCTGCAATAAACATTGGAAGGAAAATGGTAAATAACGACCAAGAAAATAAAAAATATCCATAGTAGAGAGTAATTTTCCTTATCCTCTTAAAGAATATTTCTTCTTGTAATGCAAAGTTAAAAAAGATTACAGGATATAAAACGCATAATTCGATTCTCTGAATAATTGTCGTGTCCCAATTGTGTTCAAAAATAGCAGATGTTCGGGTGTAAATATAGATTCCAAGGCCGATTGTATAGAGCGCATAATATAGATTATATTTATCCTTTGTTCGTTTGGTAAATAAAAACAAATGGTAAAATCCAATTGTTAAGTAAATCCCGATTAAAATAAGAGTAATTCGATCTTGTTCCTCATATTGCAAATCTTCATACAATCCAATTTTATATCCATTGGTTAGATAAAAACCAGTATGATCAAATCTGGGATCACCAGAAATTTTTATCAATAATGTATTTTGCGAAGGCTTTAAAAAACCTTTATCAAATTCGTAAATTTTTCCTCGAACTGTTCGATGGTTTATGATTGTATTATCTTTTATCTCTCCCTCTGTAACGATTAAGTTTCCATTTATGTATACCTCAAAGACTTCTCCTATTTCTCCAAATTTTATACCTGTTTGCCGATTTATGGAAATATTTTCAGGAACATCAAAGAATGTTAACATTGAGTAAGTCCATATTGATTCTTTTTTAGAATAAAATTTATTTAGCCAAATGGGAAATTTATTAGCTTGCACCCAATTTTCAGGAGGAGATTGAATTGTAATATATTGTGAATCAAAGGAATCATTGAGATACCAAATTCTAGGAGTGCAATTTTCTTTTTTACAATCCTTAGTTAAATCAATATTTAGTGGATTCGTAAATAATGGAGAGGAAAATAATAATATGAGAATACAAAGGATTTTCATAAGAATATATATTAGCTTTGATTTATAAATTGTCCATTCTATTATAATTTTAAATAGTTATAATTTCTTGTTATTTGCATTATTCATTGCTATGATATTGATTTTTAAATTTCTAAGAAAATCTAATTACTTGAAATTTCGGTTTTTACTAATTACTATTAATTAGCCTATTGGGTATTAATTTAATTTGAATTTTTCAATGGAGAAAAGAAATCCAATGTCAGGAGTATTAGAATAAGTTATTATGTTTTCAAAGACGCCAAACTGCAAAAAATAATTATCAGACTTATGACCGATTCCAATTCCGACTTGATGTGCAGGCGTTGAGAGTCTATTCCAATGTAGAATCGGTGAAGCGAAGTAAACATACTCTAAATTTACTTTCCAAGTTTCGCTAATATTATAAGTTAGAGAAGGACGAAACGTCCATTGATTTTTTCTAAGATCAAGATTTCGATACCTTTGCATTTCAAATTGAGAATAAGAAACTCCAAATTTCCAATTTATCTTTCCATCAAACCAATCTTTGTGGTATACAGCAAATAGGGAAAAATCAGTGCCAGGGGTTCCAATCAATTCTACAGAATGAGTGGAAGTTCTAATTTGGCTACCTGCTGTTATTTTATCATATAAAAAATTTCCTTTAAGAATTGTAGACTGAAAGAAAAGTTTTGGATTACCACGTGCAATGGAATCATAATTACCAATAGAGTCTTCTGTTTTATACTCATTCAGATAGGGATAATAGTAATTAATCACAAGGCGACGTGCTTCATTTTCTTGAGTAGGAAAATCGACTGGAGGATCGGAGGAATTTCTTGGATAGTTTCGAAAATCGTATGTTCTCCTAACGTAGGAATCAAATAAATTCTGATCAAAAAAAGGATAATACTCTGCGAGTGGTTCATAGCTTGTATTAAATTCATTTCTAGAATAGCGATCTCGTCCACCCTGGCTAACACCCGTTACCCTATGAAATGTTTCGATACTCTGGTCTAAGAATCCGCCTCCTCTGGAAATAATAGGAGTAGAAAATCCAATTTGAGAATTATCCGTTAGTGCATATCTAAGAGAAGGTTCAAACTGTCCTTCTTCTCCATCAATTATAAAACGATTGCTTTGAATAGACCAAACATTGATTAGCCTTGTGCTTATTCTTCCTGAAACTTTTCCTTTACCGGGATTCTCATTGTCTATAGGAAGAAGAGGAAGATTTATTAATTGAAACCCTACCCCGTAAGGATAATCCATATAAGCATGTATAGAAGTATTGATTTGTAAAATTATAAAAGAGAATAAAAAAAGTATATATTTTTTAGAGTCATTTAGTTTTCTAGAAGCTAAATCATACATCCAAAAAGGATTTACTGATAACACTAAAATAGTAAAGTATTTTTCATGATTCAAAATTCTAAAATAAAAACTATCGATACTATACTAGGAGAATATTCTTCTTCCTCTCATATTTTAATTGATGTTAGGAGCGAATCAGAGTTTGCCGAAGATCATATCCCGGAAGCTATAAACTTATCTGTTTTAAATAATGAAGAGAGAACTGAAGTTGGAATAGAATACAAAAGAAATCCCTTTACGGCCAGACAGCTCGGGGCAAAGTTAATTGCAGGAAATTTGAAAAAAAATTTAGAAAAAGTTGAAGACTTAATTCTAAAATTCAATAAAAGCAATTTAGAAAAGCACAAACCTTTTTGTCATTTTGTAATCTATTGCTGGCGTGGAGGAATGCGCTCAAAGTCTTTATTTACTGTAATGGATTTAATTGGATATAAAACAAGTTTGATTGATGGTGGCTACCAGGCATATCGGCGTTATGTAAATGATTTTTTTCACAATGGAAGTTTGCCGGATGCAATTTCCATTTATGGTCCAAGTGGAAGTGGTAAATCAGAATTAATCTCTAATCTAATACTTTATAGCCTTCCGGCTGTTCATCTAGAAAAGTATGCCAATCATAAAGGCTCTTTGTTGGGTGGTGATCCAGTTTTGCAGCCTTCACAAAAGTTATTTGAATCTTACCTATTTCAAGCTATTAATAAAAATAAATATGTGATTGTAGAAGGAGAGAGTAAAAAAATTGGTAGATTACTTTTACCAGAAAAGTTTTACAATAAAATGTTTTCTGGAAAGAAAATTTGGGTAGAACTCCCTCTTGAACTTCGGGCTATGCGCATTGCGGAGGAATATGATTTTTCAAATGAATTTATTTTGCACAAGCTTCAATATCTAAAAAAATTTATAGATGGAAAAATTTTTTCCGCTATAACGGAAGCTGTAGCGGCTGATGACCGTTATACCGCAGCGGTTTTACTATTAAAATATCATTATGACAAGCACTATTTGCTAGGTTCTCCCGATAAAGGAAGTGAGAGAAAATATGAAGCAATCTTTAAAGCTTTGTCTTTTGAATCTTTAAATGAGCAAGTTCTTAATTACTTTTACTCTATTTGAAGTAATTCTTTTTTTTATCTAATTGTTTTTTATACTTTTTGTCATGACATTGTAAGGACTTGATTAATCAAGTCCTTACAATGTCATGACTCTATGCAACATATCTTAAAGCAAAACTATTTCTTTAATAAATGCTCGATGAGCGCTTTTAAGAAATTTGGATTTGGAGTTCCAGGGTCTAACGGTTTATTGTTTATATACAATGAAGGTGTGCTTTGGATATTTAATATTTCGCCTTCTTTTACTTCAGCTAATATAAAACTTTGAATTTCAGTAGACCCCATGCATGCTTGTAGCTGTTGCAAATTAGCCCCTGCTTTATTCGCGATTTCTTTAACCGAAGTAATACTGTGACGAATTCCATTTTCATTGTCTGCATAAAGTCCAGTATAAACTTCTTTGAATTTGCCTTGCTTGTTAGCGCATAATGCCGCACTAGCCGCAATACAAGAACTTGCACTTGGATCTTTTCTTTGTACTAAAGGATTACAAGTTCCATCCAGAGGAAAGTTTTTGTAATAAACCTTAACATCATTTGGATACTCTGCCAGAAGTTGGCGGATAATATGGCTTGTGTGCATACAATGACCGCAATTAAAATCAGCGTATTTTACGATTGTTATTTTTGCGCTGGAACTTCCAACAGAAGGAGCCTGCGATAAATCAATCTTTACCGGAGTTCTTTTTTCAAACGCTTCAATTTTTGTCTGTAGATAGATTTTATTTGCTTCAGGATCGGGCTCGCTTTGTTTGTTCGGTGTCGAAAACCTAGCAACACCAATTCCACAAGCATAAAATAATAAAACCATAATTGTATAATTTAAAACGTTAGTAGCTATGTTTTTGCCTACTGTTAATTTAACCTGGTTCATAATTCCATTTTCTCCGGCATAAGATTTTGCCTGTAAGTAGGCAAGAGTAAATACACTAATCGTGACAACATAGGTAAGTGCACATAGAATGCATACAGTTCCAATTTGTGATATAGAAATAATTAAAAGAATTATATCAATGATGATAGCAAGTAGAGAAATTGTGAAAAGTAAATTCACATAGCCACTCTTTTCCTCTTCGTCTGCTTTAAGAATAGAAAAGAAAAGGTAAGCACAGAATCCATAAAAGGTAAAACCAATATGTGCAACAGCTACGTCGCCTAATACCGGTAATCCTCTAAATCCTGACCATGCACTTTTAGCAACTTTGCTACAAGAATCACCATCACCAGTTGTGGAGCAAAGAGATTCTACAAAGGCTCCCGCTGATCCAAAAAACTCTTGAATCAATGCAATACATAAGGATAGTCCAATAATCGTAATTACTATTCCTATAAGATTATATTTTTTTAAATTATTTGTATTCATTTCTGTCGTTTATTCTCCGTATGTTTTATTCTTAATCTTAAATTATACTATTTAGTTGATTGGTTTTCCTTTAGACCACATTCCTTTAAAGATTATTGAGCCGTCTGATTTTGTATGTGTTCCTTCTCCATCTGGTTGGTCATCCTTAAAATACCCATTGTAGCTGTCTCCACTAGCATTGGTTAATAACCCTTTGCCGTTCTGGCGATTCATTTTCCATTCACCTGTATATTTGCGACCATCAGGCCATTCATGAATTCCATATCCATCGCGCTCATCATTTTTCCATTCACCAACATAAGTTTCCCCTTGATGAAGTCCACTCGTCCAGGTTTGAACACCATTACCATGTCGCTTTCCGTCTAGAAAATCTCCTTCATAATTTAAATCATGAAATACTAATTTTCCTTTTCCATTTGGCTTGCCATTCGAAATCGTTCCTTTGTAAGAGCCACCGTCTGGAAGTTTAATAGTGCTCGATCGTTTACATTCCAATATAAAAATAAATAAAAGTAAAAAGACTGCTAGATTTTTAAAGTTTAACATTGATTAACCTCAATTTATTATTTTCTTGTATTATCGATAGCTTCTTTCAGATCAAGTTTTCCTTCATAGATTGCTTTGCCAGTAATGATTCCATAGAGTGGGCGCAAAGAGTTAATGCTAGATAAATCTATAATGTCTTTTAAAGAAGCAATGCCACCCGAGGCAATCAGTTGAAAGTCGAAATTATCTAAAATATTTTTATAAGACTCTAGGTTCGGTCCGCTAAGTGTTCCATCATAAGAAATGTCCGTGAAGATAATCTGTGTTATCCCTTGTGAGCCCAGTCTTTTCAAAAGTTCCTCATAGCGAATTTCAGTTTTAACTTCCCAACCACTTACTCTCACTAAACCATCAAGTGCATCTACAGAAATTATAATACGGTCTGTTCCAATAAAAGCAAGTGCATCATCTACGAACGATGGATTCATTACAGCGGATGTCCCTATGATAAATTTATCAATGCCAAGTGACTCGTAGTATTTGAGTTTTTCCATATCTCGAATACCACCACCTAACTGTATCTTAACATTTGCTTCTTTTCGAATTCGAATAATTGTATCCTTGTTGATTGAGTCTGCGTTGCGAGCTCCATTCAAATCTACAAGGTGAATAAGCTCTGCTCCATTTTTATTAAATCCCTGAACGAGTTCCCAGGGCTTTGAGCTATAAACTGTTTTTTGAGAATAATCTCCTTTATAAAGTCTTACAGCTTCATTGTCGAGTATATCTATTGCTGGTATAATTATCATTTGTTTTATAAACCTTTAATTTGGATTAGCAAGTCGAATAAAATTGCGCAAAATTTTAAGACCTTCTTTATCTGATTTTTCTGGATGAAATTGAGTTCCGAAAATATTTTCTTTTTCTACGATGACCGGGAATTTTTCTTCCGCATAATTGCAATTAGCTGTAACAAAAGATGGATCTGCATCAACGGGTCTATAGGAATGAATAAAATACATATATTCTCCGTTTTGAACTTCATTCAAAAGGGTAGATTTTTTTCTTGTGTTAACTATTAACTTGTTCCAGCCCATATGTGGAACTTTAAAGCTTCTTAATTTAAATTTTCTTATATGACCTTTAATTAATCCCAGACCTTTTACTATCTTTCCTTCTTCTGTAGTTTCTTCAGAATCTTCAAATAAAATTTGAAACCCGATACAGATTCCAAAAAGGGGAATTTTATTCTCAATGGCTTTGTGTATTGATTTAGTAAATCCTAATTCATTTAAATTAAACATTGCCTTTTCGAAAGCACCATCTCCGGGAAGAACGATTCCCGATGCTTTACTTAGATCTTCTGGATTTGTGGTTAAAATAAAATTATCAGTATAGAGGCTAATTGCTTTTAGGCACGAGTGAATATTTCCCATTCCAAAGTCAATTACAGCTATCATTCAAGCACTCCTTTAGTAGAAGGGATTACTCCAATAGCATTGTCATCGTAAGCTATCGCCTGACGCAAGGCTCTTCCTAAACCTTTAAAAATGGACTCATGGATATGATGGCGGTTTTCACCGTAATGAACAACTACGTGAAGATTCATCTTTGCATTGAGCGCAAATTTTTGAAGGAACTCAAGAGAGAGTTCTGCATCGTAAATACCAAACTTCCCTTCTAACTTAGGACCTGTGTATTTGAAATAAAATCTTCCACCGAGGTCAACGGCTACGGTAGTTAATACTTCGTCCATAGGTATTGTAAAGTGGCCATAGCGATTAATTCCTGCTTTGTTTCCTAATTGCTTGTGTAGAGTAGAACCAAGGAGGATTGCTGTGTCTTCAACACTATGGTGGCAATCTATGCCTATATCCCCACGAAGCCAAATATCCATATCTATTTGCCCATGTTTTGCTATATGAGAAAGCATATGGTCAAAGAAAGGAATTTCAGTATCGAAGTTATATTTTCCTTTGCCGCGAAGGTTTAAGGAAAGCTTAATGTCTGTTTCAGATGTCTTACGTGCTTCGGATGTCATTGCACTATTGACAATCTTTGCAGTATAAATTATTGTCAATCACAGTATGATTTTTTATAAGAAGGAATTAAAACGCTGAGACAGTAATCTCAGCGATTTAAGAATTCCCCATGTCGAATGAAAACACAGGGTTAGAGTTGATTTATTGAACGGATTCTGAAAAATTCAATTCGTTTAAATAGAATACAGCGTTGTCTGTCAAATTGCTTAGGATAATTGCATCTGGGTTTTCAACAGAATCGCCATTTCTTGTTTTTAAAACGAATGGGATGATACCAATTAATCGAGTTGAGCTTTGATAGAATCTATCATATCTTTTTAGTTTTCCATCAACATAGTAGTCAACGAGCATAGCGACTCTATTTTTATCAAATGCTGGAACTAAAGTAAATGTAACAAGAGAAACCCAACCGGAAGCCCCGAAAAGCCATCTGTTTTCAAATACATCTTGTTTTTTAAGATGAATTTCAAGATGGTGTTTGTCTGCTTTGTCTAGTTTATCATTTACATCAATTACATTGACAATTTGGAAAAGTCCAGAATTTTCTAAATTTTTTCTTACAATGCGATTGTAATCGCTTAAATCTTTTTTATCCTCTATACCAGTGATTCGAAAAGAGATCGCGTCAATTTTAATTTTCGGCTTAACTGCCCTGATTCTAGGCAATTCATCATTAACATAAGTGTAGCAGGAAATCATATTTGTCAAAATGACAAAAAGTAATAGTTTTTTCATCCA
>Ga0209174_10003123_pt1 | contig 10588 bp, 5 predicted proteins | sample JI91814BDNA_FD_187505 | JGI IMG/M metagenome (GOLD analysis project Ga0209174, IMG submission 187505) | Wastewater effluent complex algal communities from Wisconsin, to seasonally profile nutrient transformation and Carbon sequestration -... | ecosystem: Engineered > WWTP > Effluent > Algae...
TGTGTATTTTGGGAGAGTGATTCAGTTTTCAGTTTTCAGTGATTCAGTGATTCAGTGATTCAGTGATTCAGTGAGATAGTGAGATAGTGAGATAGTGAGATAGTTTTGGGTTGATTTTGGGTAGAGATTTATAAAGGAAGAAATAAGATGGATTCGAAAGCGGCGATTAAGATTTGTATCGATACAGCAGACATGGTTTGCTTGGCTTATTTGGGTGACTTGACCGATGCAGAGATGATGCATCGTCCACATCCAGCATGTAATCACATCAATTGGCAAGTAGGGCATTTGATTGTTGCCGAACATCAAATGATGAGCAGTGCCAAGGGATACTCAATGCCTGCGTTGCCAGCAGGTATGGCCGAGATGTATGCCAAGGATACACAAGGCTCTGACGACGCCAGCAAGTTTATGAGCAAAAGCGATTTGATGGCTGCGATGAAAGAGCAACGTGGTGGTACGTTAAAGATCTTAGAACAAGTCAGTGAAGCTGACCTTGATACAGCGACGGGCATCGATTACGCGCCTACCATCGCAAGCCTGTTAAGCATGCAGGGAAGTCATTGGATGATGCATGCGGGGCAATGGGTTATCGTTCGCCGCAACCTGGGCAAGCCAGTCTTGATCTAACAGTGCCGAGCGACTGCGGGAGTGCCTAGAACTCCCGCAGAATTGGCTCACTCTCACCACCACCCCACCAGCCCCCCTCTTCGCGACTGAATCACTGAATCACTGAATCACTGAATCACTGAATCACTTCCCCACTGAATCACTGAATCACTGAATCACTGAATCACTGAATCACTGAATCACTTCCCCAATCACATTCCCATGCACATCGGTCAGACGAAAATCTCGTCCACCGTATCGGTATGTCAAAGCCTCATGATTAATGCCCAGCAGATGCAAGACAGTGGCCCACATATCGTAGATGGTACACTTTTTCTCGACGGCAAAATAACCCAGGTCGTCGGTGGCCCCATAGATTGTTCCACCACGAACGCCACCTCCCGCCATCCAGACGGAAAATCCATAGGGATTATGGTCTCGTCCATCGCTACCCTGCGAAAAAGGTGTCCGGCCAAATTCACCAGCCCACACAATTAACGTTTCATTAAGCAGTCCGCGATTGCGTAAATCCTCGATCAACGCTGCAATCGGTTGATCCACTTGAAAGCCCATCGCACCGTGACCATTCTTGAGATCTCCATGTTGGTCCCAAGGATTCGCAGCACCACCGGCTCCGATGTTTTTCGTTAAACAGCTCAGTTCGATAAACCGCACACCCCGTTCAATCAGTTTGCGAGCGACCAAACATTGGCGGCCGAACGCTGCTTTCTCTTTGTCGGGCGAATCGATGCCATACAAGGTTTGAGTTGCTGCACTTTCATCGGAGATGTCGCATAGTTCGGGAACAACACTTTGCATGCGGAACGCGGTTTCAAAGTTCTCGATCGCCGCATCCACTTGTTGATCGTTTCCAGTCGCTTCCAGAAAGTTCTTATCGAGGCTCTTCATTAAACCCAGTCGTCTGCGTTGAATCGCATCTAGATCTGCGGGCTTAATATTTCGAATCGGTTCCGCTCGATCGACCTGAATGATGGAGCCCTGATTTTGAGCTGGCAAAAAGCCATTGCTAAACAGACTCACGCCACCGTGAGGCGGAACAGCTGAACCGCTTTGCAAAACAATGTAGCCAGGTAAATCTTGGTCTTCCGTCCCTAGACCATAACTCGCCCAGGCACCGGCGCTGGGATAGCCCATAACGGGGAACCCCGTATGCACAAAGAAGTTCCCTTGTGCATGTTCATTGACCGGGGACGTCATGGATCGAATCACGGCTAACTCATCCACTACCCGCGCAATATGCGGGAACATGCTGCTAACAGGAATGCCACTTTGACCTGATGGCGTGAATTTAAACGGGCTCGCCATGATGCTGCCGTTGTTGTTGAACTGTGTTCGCTCAACAGGGAAGGGCATTGGCTTACCATGATCCAGTTCTAACCTTGGCTTCGGATCAAAAGAGTCGACATGCGATACTCCCCCCGACATGAAGCAAAAGATAACATGTTTGGCTTTGGCAGGATGATGGAGTTTTTTTAGGGCAGCGTTGGCGGGTAAGTCGTTTGCACGCGCATGCTGCTGTGCCAATATGCCTGATAAGGCTACCGCTCCGAAACCCGTCGAGCAGCGTTGCAACACAGCGCGGCGCGACAGAAGTGGTCGAAAGGCTTGGCGTTCAAGTCGATTTTTTGATGACACGTTGCAATTCCTTCGTCCACATTACTGAATAAAAATGAATTCTTTTAAGCTAAACAAAGCCTGCGCCAACTCACCCCATGCGCTCTCCGGTGACAGGTCCTCCGCCACGTCGTTAAACTGCGACAGATCCTTGCGCAACGCTTCCAATTCCTGCTGAGAAGTAATCGCCCGATTTCGTTCGGCCTCACCGAGTGAAGCCAAGATATTCTCCATGGTCACCGCAGCTGGAAAGCCGCGATAGCTTGCTTCGACTTCCTCTGCACTAAGGGCACGATCATAAAGTTGTGCTCGATAGATCTTGCCATTCAACAGTCGATTTCCTTGAGCAGGTAAATGACGCACACCCAAACCGACTACAGTTTCACTCGCTCTAAAAGTCATCGGGCCATTCGATTGGTAAGCATTTCCATACGGTTTTCCATTGCGAAAACCAACGATTCGTCCATCCGGATGATAGGATATTGCTACATGCACAATTTCGCGCACGGCATCGTTTTCGTCATATCCACCCAATGATTTGGTGCGTTCAAATCCATTGCTTCCAGGCAACCAATGTTGCCTTTGCTGCTCGCCAATCACTATCGCATCGAACACGCCGCCATCTTGCGTCTGTACCGAGAGAACACCACCTCCCTGTTGATCCAAGTTATCCAATTGAACCCAAGCCTCTAAGGTTTTCGCTTTAAGCTCTTGCTTTAATGGAGCACTCACGGCATACCCTTGTGGACCGACGACAAGATGATCCCCTTCTAAACGTGCCCCTTCATGCAATGTGAGGGGTAGGCCGCCGATCGAATCATTCAAGGATCCCTTGAACTCCCAACGACTGACAGGCGTCAACTCTGCGGAAGTCTTGTCACTCTTTCCAGCCTCGGCGGTCATTGTCTGTATTAGTTTCTCGCGGGCGGGATCGACTACCGCAGCGATTTCCGATTGCAATTCGCGAATACGTTCTCTCTTCGCATTCATCAACGAAAGTAGTTTTTTTTGCTCTTCCTCAGTATCACGCAAGAAGTGTTGCAATTGAGATACTTCTTCACTGCTGGGTAGTCGTCCTGTTACCGTTTGGAACATTTCCTTAATGCGAGATGCGTCGTCCGCATAAGCAGGATCACCAAGAACTTGGCTGGCCCATGTATTAGCCCACTGAGTAACGGCCCGATCATTCATGAATGCCAGCGATTGAGCTGGGACATTGGTGATGTCACGTCGCCCGGTACACGAAAAGGGTTCAGGAAAATCGAACGCCCGCAAAAATGGATCGAGCGCATTGCGTTGAACCCGCATGTAGACCGAGCGACGAGGAGTGTTCCCATCAATCGGTGGGCCATACATTTCACCTTGGAGAAGACCGCTGACCGACAATAATGAATCGCGAATTGCTTCCGCCTCGATACGTCGCAAATTTGCATGCGACAGATAGTCGTTTTCAGGATCTTTCACACGAGACTCTTCGCTGGGGCGCGTCGAGAGTTTCCAAACCTCGGTGGATACCAAGTCGCGAATCAACTCCTTCAATGAACCTGCTTTGCGATCACGAAAATCGCTTGCCAAATAGTCCAACAATTCGGGATCGGAAGGGAGTGATCCAAGTTTGCCGAAGTTATCCGTGGTAAGTACAATCCCTCGTCCAAATAAATGATGCCAAATGCGATTGACGAACACTCGATACGTCAGCGGGTTTTCTGGGCGGAGCAACTCGTCAGCCAGCTGCATACGTCCGCTTTGTTCTGTTGCATAGGGCTTAGCATCGATCGCCTGCAGAAATCTGCGAGGGACCTTGGCCCCTAGTTGCTTATGATTGCCGCGAATGTAGAGTTCATTATCTCTGCCAACCGTTTCATCAAGCCCTGGGACTCGAGTGGGAACTCTCAGGCTCTCTTCCAAAGCGCGATATTGCCGGATGAGATCTGACAGTTTTTCATCGGCTGCGAGTGAATTGAATAACTGTTTGTTTTCCAAGGCAGCTGCTAACCAATATGCATCCATATCATCGCATTGTTGATCGCGCCAGCGCTCAACCGATACTGCAATCCCCTGCCAATAAGCAGACCAAACATCTTCCAACGATTTAGGCATTTTCTCGACTGCAAATCGGTAGAATCCGGTTTGCTGAAACAATGGCTCAGGTGGTCCAGGGCGGTCGGCTGGGAGAATAAGCGTTTCGGTAATCCCAAACCACGAACGATTGGAACTGTTCACTAACAACGGTGCATCTTTCCCAGTCGCTAACTCCAAATGAATTTCGTCACCTTTCCAGTATGCAACATCAAACTTTTGCCAATGCCACTTTGGCCCGATCGCAGCAGTGGGAAAGACCACTCCATTCCGTGGATAATCTTGTACTGCATAGCGAGTCTGCGAAGTTCCATCTCCTTGCAATCGCATCCACACTTGATACTTGTCCGTCAAAAGAAGATCCTCGGATGTCAACCGCGCGGGATCTTTGCTGCTAAGCAGATGCGAATAAACACCCGAGGGATAGATACCTGTCAACAAGCTATCTCCCTCAGCCGCAATTGCAAACTCACCCGCAGGCGATACCTTATTTTGCAATCCCTTTCCTTCGAAATACCAATGATTGACGGTGGCGGGATTGGAAAACTTGAGGTACTGCACACCTTCTTCCGTCGCATACTTCTCCACAGCGGTGCGGTGCATTTCATGTTTGTGGCATTCATCTTTCCAGGCGACTTCAAAAGCTTCTCCATCCCTCACTCTTCGCCAAATATTAGCAAGCGGGAATCGTACATCCGTTGGATCTTTGATGTCGGCCCATTTTTCTATTTCCGCCGCGCCTGCTGTGGAAGCGATTTGAATATCGGCTAGCCACCGAGCAGCGAGTTCACCGCGAATATTTTGTTTAAGCTGTAACATGGCCTGTCGACGATCCGCTTCCCCCGCGTCTACATCGATAGCATGCCGTGCAGGTCGACAAGATGCCAATACTCCAAAGGTTGCGTAATAATCTTCTTGGCTGATCGGATCAAACTTGTGATGATGGCAGCGAGCACAGGAGAGCGTCAACCCCAAGAAGGCTTTCGAAAAGGTATTGATTTGATCGTCGATGAAACGAACCTTTTCATCCAAGGCATCGGTTGGCGAAAAACCATGAAATACCATCCGCCAATGCGCCGTTCCAATCAACGATTCATTGATGCCAAGTTCACGATTGATACGGGGTTCCGCCAGCAAATCACCTGCCACATGCTCTCGGACCAACTGCGGGTAAGAAACGTCGGCATTCAGAGCTCGAATCAAGTAGTCGCGATAATACCAACCATTCTCGATGCCGGGATCACCCTCTGATCCGTGTGAGTCAGCATAGCGAGTCCAATCCATCCAATGTCGTGCCCAGCGTTCACCGAATTGCGGTCGATTCAACAGGTCATTCACCAAACGATCGTAGCCTTCTTTCGTCTCGATCTCTTGGCTCCATTTCTTAACTTCCGCCGAAGTTGGTGGTAAACCAATCAACACGAAGAAAAGTCGACGAACCAGGATCGAATTCTCAGCCCGCTCCACGGGCTTCAACCCTTTTTCCTGCATTTTGCTGAACGCAAATCGATCTATGGGCGTTGCGGCCCAACGCGGATCAGTCACCTCAGGCACAGTAGGAGATCGAATAGGCTGAAATGCCCACGCTTCTTTCTTGCGTTGCTCTAGGACAGTGTCCCAAGATCGGAGCGCCTGGATCGATTCCATTGACGGCGGCTCGATACGTGGATCAGGGGCTCCCAGCGAAATCCATTTTTCAAAGTTGGCAATTTCTTTATCGCTCAGCTTCTTTGCATCCTCGGGCATTTCCAAACCCGGGACTTCATGTTTGAGTATGGCAATCAAGCGGCTTTTTTCGACATTACCAGGCTCGATGATACTCCCATTGTCGCCACCTTTAAGCGTCCCAGCTTTGGTATCGAGTACCAATGAGCCTTCGGAGAGATCGACCGAATTGTGACATCGATAACAATGCTCGACCAACAGAGGCCGAATGTTGGTTTCGAAAAACTCCACCCCCTGGTCGGTATCCTGTCCGTTGACAGAGACATTTACCCAACCAGCAAATGCGAGAAGCCACACCAGACGCATTAAGAGTAACGGTTTCATCTTATAATTCTCTAACCAACCTGCGTGCTTTTCTTAACCCTTTGCGCCATCTTCGCTAGCGGATGGACTGATCGGGGAGTTGCGTCTGTATGCCTTCATCGATTGGCATCGGATCATTTTCTAGTCTTAGATCTCGCAACATCTTCAGGAGCTCATTGTTCATCTTCATCATGCTGACTTGGTGTTGCGGGCTCTGAGCTAAGTTCACTTTTTCTTCGGGATCATTTTCGAGATCATAAAATTCAAAGAGATGGCGATCTGGTTCACCCCCACCATGCGGATAACGAATAAACTTCCATTTATCGGTTCGAATTCCGCGGACATTTGGTGTGTAGGGAAACTGCTTTTCATAGTTGTAATAGTACAACCAAGATTTGCGCCACTGTGGATCCCCGCCATTAACCAAATTCTTGAACGACCGACCATGAATGTTCTGTAGCGAAGCAGCTTGCGTCAATTCACAAATCGTGGGCGCGACATCGACCGTCAATACTTGCTCCTTGACGCGTTGTCCCTTCTGCCCCATTCCTGGATACCGGACTACCAATGGAATGCGAATGCTCGGTTCATGCATCGTTCGTTTATCAACCATCCCATGCTCGCCTTCCAATAATCCGTTATCTCCCATAAAGATGATCACAGTGTTGTCGAGTTCGCCACGTTTCTTGAGGAACTCGACCAACCGCCCCACACTGTCATCAACAGATAAAATCGTTCCCCAGTAGGCGCGAACCATACGTTCAAAATCCACCACAGCCTCAGGTGAGGCGTCAGGAAACTTCTTGCGGAAATCGAACAAGGGGCCGTAAATCCCATGCCATGTCGAAAGTCTTTGTTCAATCCATTTCGGCTTATCTTGCAACTGAAAAGCTGTCGCAGGATAAGGAATCTTGACTTGATCAAACGTATGTTCGTACTTCGGTTCGGGGACGTAGAAACTATGCGGAGCCTTCTGTCCCAACATCAACATCCACGGTTTATCTTTATTCTGTTGGCCGATCCATTGCTCCGCCATGTCAGTGACTACCGTCGTATAGTACCCAGGGACAACTTTGCGTTCTTTGCCATGAAAATTAAACTCGGTATCAAAGTACTTACCTTGTCCTTTATGTGTTACAAACCAATCAAAGCCTGGGCGAGGTTCGTCATTATCTTCTCCCATATGCCACTTGCCGATATAGGCCGTCTCATAACCAGCAGCTTGCAATTGCTTCGGAAAACTGGCTAACTGTGTGGGGTATTCTGTGAAATTGTTCGTCACACCATGGGCATGAGAATAGAGACCACTCAAAATCGAAGCGCGACTGGGCGAACAGAGACTGGTCGTGCAAAATGCATTTTCAAACACGATACCTTCACGAGCCAAGCGATCAATATTGGGCGTTTTCACATGGGGATGCCCCATACAACCCAGAGCATTCCAGCGCAGATCGTCGCACAAGATCAACAACACATTCGGGCCCTTAGCCCACACCTGTGTCGCATTGCATAAAAACAATAAGGCGAAAACAAAAGCAACGGAAATCCCGTGCACGCCACTTCGCCTCTTACCGCTTTTTTTCAATACCATTTGCCATCGCTCTTTCATTGCTCTCACATTCAATCTCAGGCTGAATTCACTTTGTATGCAAGTCTGGTCTAATATTTACGCCCGCAGTTCGGGAATCACTTCGCCGAACGGAAGGATGGGCATCGGTCTTCCTGTGTGGTCCAAGATCGACTGTGTCCAATCGATACCTAAATGCTGATACACCGATGCCCACAAATCATTCGGCGTTAGCGGACGATCTTTGGGAACCTCACCCTTGGAATTGGTGGAACCGATCACTTGCCCCGTGCGCATTCCTCCTCCACTGACCAGCATCGACATCGCACTGGGCCAATGGTCACGCCCCGGCTGCTTCACTTTCGTTTGTGTACCAACGGAATATTCGATACGCGGAGTACGTCCAAATTCGCCCGTGACAACCAACATCACGCGTTTATCTAACCCACGTCGATTTAGATCGGTGACCAAGGCGGCTACCACTTGGTCGTAGATAGGAAAACGATATCGCGAATCGTTAAAGATATGGCAATTCACGGCGTGCGAATCCCAGTTGTAAGTCCCATCCATGGGCAACGAGTCACCCGGCAAAGTGGGATTTTCCAGGACCACCGTTACGAAACTGCTCCCTGCTTCTACCAAACGCATTCCCAATAGAGCTCTTTGGCCCCAGGCATGTCGACCGTAAAGATCGCGAGTTTCGTCCGACTCTTTCGATAAATCAAAAGCCGTTCGCGCTTCACGACTCGTGATCAATTGAATCGCTTGATTTTGAAAAGTATCCAAAGCGGCCATTTCAGCCGACTTATCCATTTCCTTGCGAAAGCGATCGAGTTGCCCGAGCAACATCTTTCGATCACCTAACCGGTTCGCCACTTCGTCGCTCAAACTAATGTTGGGAACTTGAAACTTGTCCCGACTCGGATCACCTGGAACAGAAAATGGATGATACTTTGGACCTAAATAGGCTGCCCCCATCGAATAGACGTCGACATGATCACGACCACCATCGGTTGCCAAAATCGTATTGGGAAGTCCTTGCACAACATGCTGACGAGCGTGAGCCACAATAGATGGAACAGAAGGAGCGTCATTGACAAAGCCGGTCGGCTCTTTCGGTTTACGGCCCGTTAAGAATCTTTTATGTCCGCCACCATGGTCTGCAAACTCGTGAGCTATTGAACGAATGATGTTGTAACGATCCGCGAGCTTTGCATGTTTAGGAAAGAGCTCACAGATTTCCAAGCCGCTCACATTGGTCTTTATGGGACGGAAATCGCCGCGAATTTCACTCGAGGCCTCTGGCTTCATATCGTATGTGTCGACGTGGGCTGGGCCACCCGGCAACCATACGAATAGAACAGCCGTATCGGCAGATGACTTTATCCCCTCCCCCGCTTGTGCTCGCAAACGAAAGATATCGGCAAGGCTCAATCCGCCAAGCAAACTCGCACCTGTTTGCAAAAAGATTCGACGATTTTTCGGACCAGAGCAATGTTTTCGTACATTCGTCATCATGACAAAACCTCTTGGATCACATGCCCATGCACATCGGTTAATCGCCGTTCGATTCCGTTGTGGTAATAGGAGAGTCGTTCATGGTCGAGACCTAACAGATGCAATATCGTGGCATGAAAATCATATACGGTCGCAACTTTCTCTGCCGCTTTATAACCAAACTCGTCGGTCGCTCCGTAAGCGTATGGAGCCTTAACACCAGCTCCAGCAAGCCAACCTGTAAAGCCAGCCGGATTATGATCGCGACCTTTCGCGCCAGCTTGAAAAGTTGGCATTCGACCGAACTCAGTGCACCATACGACCAAGGTGTTCTCCAATAGTCCTCGCCGTTTCATATCTCGCAATAATGCGGCCGTAGGTTGATCAAAGATCTCACCGTGAACGGTGTATTGGTCTTTCAAGATTTTGTGACCATCCCAATTGCTCGTTCCTTCACCCCCGACTTGATAAGCACCGTTAAAAAGCTGAACGAATCGCACACCTTGCTCGATCAAGCGTCTGGCCAAGATGCAGTTTCGCGCATAACCCGCTTTCGTATTCAATACCGGCGTGCCGCTCAAATCGGCTCCATACTCTTTCAGCAACTCCGGCGATTCGGTGCTCAGATCGCTTACCGCAGGCACTGATAATTGCATTCGAGCTGCAAGTTCATAGCTGGAGATGCGGGCCGCAAGTTCGGAATCGCCAGGATATCTTTCAAGATGATGACGATTCAATTGAGCCAAGAACTCGCGTGTGTTTTTGTCAGCTGTTTCGGACCATTGCTTAGGACGTGCCAGATTGCGCACGGGAGCTGCCGCATTAAAATCGGTCCCTTGAAATGCAGCTGGCAAGAAGCCTGGATTCCAACAATTGCCGCTCGATTGCGGAACACCGCGTGGATCAGGGATCGCCACATAAGCGGGAAGATTGTCGTTTTCACTCCCTAATGCATAGGTCGTCCAAGCCCCTACACTCGGAAAACCATCGAGTGTATAGCCGGTGTTCATGAAATTTTCGCCAGGACCATGCGTGTTGGTTTTGCTAGTGAGTGAATGAATGAAACAAAAATCATCCACCAATTCACCCAATTGCCCAACGAGTTCCGACACCATCTTGCCCGATTCACCTCGCGGCCGAAACTCCCAAGGGCTTTTTTGCAAGGTACCTTGG
>Ga0209174_10003125_pt1 | contig 10585 bp, 12 predicted proteins | sample JI91814BDNA_FD_187505 | JGI IMG/M metagenome (GOLD analysis project Ga0209174, IMG submission 187505) | Wastewater effluent complex algal communities from Wisconsin, to seasonally profile nutrient transformation and Carbon sequestration -... | ecosystem: Engineered > WWTP > Effluent > Algae...
CATGTCCCACTACCCACCTACACTGCAAACGAATTGTTAGTAAGCTGTTAGTAAAATAAAAAGGGCTTACTAACACAGGCATGTAGGATTTGTACCACTGCTAATTTAGCTCGAAATCGCTTCTGTTAGTTAAAATGTTAGAATCATTAGACTCCAGCTAATATCGACCTCTTTTCCTCGTTTACTTACATTCTTACTAACAAGGTCCGTTTTTTCTAACATATTTACTAACAATAATGTCATATTTTCACTCCTATTTCACTTATTTTTTTACTAACAGATTTACTAACGCGGACGTTCTTACGGTCTTCCTGCAATTGAGTAGGAGTAGCAACTCAACAATCTCGACTTCCTCTGTTTGCACTAAATCAATTTTTGACACGAAATTATATTTAATTGAATAATTCCTTTGTTTCAACAAAAATTATTTACATAAGAGCATCAGATGATTTTTAGGGTTAACCCTTACAACAGAAATGCCCGTAAGCCCACCATTACAGACCTCTATATTATTGATGCAGCTCCAATACTGTCAGCAGACCGGGAATAGGAAGCCAAGAATTTTCTTCACACAAAACAACCTCATTCACTTATCCCCCACATTAAACATCCTCTCACAGAAAGCACAACCCTTAGGACGATCAAGCCACTGTGGTCCTCCCAAATGATCCTTGGTACACCACCACATGTCAGCACATATCTGCAGATTGCGTAACTCATGGTGACAAGACTTGATCAATTCATCTTCCCTGAGGACACTCCCCCGTGATCTCTTCTGTGCTTTTGAACGTTTCTCATGGCACTCATGACAAACAGCATGTTGGCATTCTCCTCTGTTTGCTCGTAAGCACATGAAGACACAGTAAGAGTTCTTTTTCAATTCAATTGCATGGTCCTGTCTGAATGTGATGGTTCTCCAATCTTTCCCGACATCTTCCCCCTCTATTGGCTGGTATAAAATTGAAATGAGCAAAACACAGATGATTGTGAACAAAAGTACCCAATGAACTTTAATGTGAATCACACACTTACCTTTAGCAAAAGGAAGTATTATGAAATTTGTAAGTGGCTGGTTAGAGTCTTAATGAAATTATGAGCATAAAAGAAAAAATGCAGCCTTACCTGTCTATTTGTTTGATCCACATCAGCTTTATCATCAAATGCCTAAATAATTGTCAACACATCAAGTGGATTGAGATAAGCAAGACTTCATGATTTAACTAATATACAGTTGAGCAATGTTCATTTCTCACCATTCCACTGCTTGCGGCTTCCTTCTTTTTATCATCACTCGTCTGTTATAATATGTAAGAAAGTAGAACAAGTGTGAAAATATTTTCAAGACTTCATACACAGACAATATCAGATTCCACACACTTACATCACATGCTAACTCTTTCTCTCTCACATCAGATGTCTGTAAAAATAATGAATAAAACGATTGAAAAAAGATTTGTGGAATATGATTTGATTGACAATATCTGATTCCTCACACTTACATCATTTGCTAACTCTTTCTCTTTCACATTAGATTTCTGTACAAACATTTTATAAGCAAAGGTTGAAAATGATGGCAAGACTTCATTAATTTGTATAACTGGCAATGTTCATTCAGTTCCTTGTACTTACATCGCATGCCAAGCCCTTTCTATTGTCAGGTATCTGTAGAACATTGGAAACGGATTCAAGGGAATCATGAAATTTTAATATTCTTCATTCTGACTAATATAATTGATCGGTTCTACTTGCATCACTTACTAAATTGTCCTTCTCTGTTTTGTCATCAGATATCTGTCAAACATGAAAGACAACAAAACAGTCATTGATTGCAACCTCAGAATGGACATATATCTGTAATGTAATTGCATACCTCACTCACTTTTTTGTGTATCTCCTTCTTTCTCTTCTTAGTGGGCATTTTCTTCTTTAAAAGGCAAAGGCCAACCAAAAGGTGAGTTTATGCTTACTGACATTATATTTTTGAGGTTAATATCACAATAAAACTAGACAGCACATTATCAACTAACCTGAGATGTGGTTGTGCTTCTTTTACCTTCTTTCAATGCCATAGCCTCTTCACCTTTCAATAAAAAATTTAGCCAGATTATTGATGTCGACAAGGTGTCTCATTGTATGAATTCAACATAACTAGATACTCACATGCTTCCTCACCAGAGAGATTTTCAAAAGGCTCCCATGTAGCTTCATTCAGAGGGTAACCTACCCATTTCACAAGAAACTCTTCCTTCCCCTTTTTGTTGACACGCATTTTGACTACCCTCTCTACAAAGAAATTCTCCTCGTCTTCTCCTTTTATGTCATCAGCTCTATCAGATCCTATATCATTTCTTTTCCTGTCAGAGAATTCTTTCATGAATGCTTGTCTTTCCTCATCTGTGATCACTTGTTCATATGTATCAGATAGAATGACAGCTGAGTTCTCATGTGTTAAAACAACGTATTCATCGTCTATTTTCTCACCAGAATCAGACTTGAGAGAGACCACTGTATGTTTTTTGTTCATTTGATTGGCATTTTGTCCACCTAATTCCAATCTGTTAAACATTACCATATTCTGTGTAACAATCTTGCCCCGTTTTGTCACATCTAATGCAAACTTCTTGCGTTCCTCTTTTTTCTCCCCTTCATTCTCATGGTGGGACAGGGTAACATCATTCTGTTGTGCATTCAGCTTTAGTTCCCCGGGGTCATGATCAACAGTGACAATGCCACTCTTCGCATTATTGAAATTCATACCATCTGATACCGCATTGTCTGTGATGACCGGATCCATAGCAGTTGACTCCTCTTGATACAGACCTATGTCTGAGTACTCTAAATCATATTCACCTTCATGATTCATATTGCAAGTGAAGATCATGTCGAATGTGCACTATATAATGAAAACATGACAAATTATTCAGACTCACTTGTGAAATTCTCCTCACATGGCTCACAAGCTCTCTCATCACTCCTCTCTGCAACACCATCCTTGGAATCAATATTATCCCATATAGGACCAAATAATTCAACGTCAACTGAAGAATCACTTCCTCTCCTTGCTGATTGAGGTTCTGAATTCGACATCGTCCTTGCTTCTTCATCTTTACCACCCTTTTTAGGCCATACATCATAATATTGCAAACCCTGTTGTTCACAGTCTTTTCTTGTCATGATCTGATTGCAAATAAAACGATCGAAACAGATAATACAGACTGTAAAGAAAAATGTGAATCATATTGACTTATGGTCCTCTCACCTCCTTTCCATCGTGATATTTTTTATAATATTCCATCATCTGGGCTGCAAATTGGTCTTCAGGTAAAAATTGAATGGCCTTGACAAGCTCATCTTTTGTTGGTAGGTATCTCGGGACACTAGCTGCTCTCCTAACAATATACCCATTATACGGAAATCCCAGAACTGCTATTACCTTTTTCTCAACAACCACAGGACCCTGGAACAAAGTGGTAAAACTCTTTACATTTTGAATATCATCTTGGTGATTTTTAGGATAAATCCTCTCATACCATGATCCCCCAACATTTTGTAGCATACCCCGCCTCATTCTCTGATTGAATGTATTGTTGAAATGATGGTCTGATATCTTATATAAGAAATGTTTTTTGTTATCAGGGAACTTGACCTTGAATTTCTTTTCAATAGCTCCTTTGGCTCGATCAAACCATGCCCACTCCTTCTTATGAGGATGCTTCATAATATCTAAAACCCTAACAAGATACTTGTCATCGAGGATATGACTGGATGATAGGACTGCCGTGTGGATACTATCAATACTGCTACCTTCTACATGAAGATTGTAAAAATTTGCCCGGGCCTTTATGGTTTGAGTGAAGGAAGACTGTAACAATGAAGATAACTTGACACAACCATTACATACAAAGCGTGGCAACCTACCATCAAGTGAGACAAAAGACACTTGGTGAGATTATCATATATATCTTCATAAAAGTGCATGATCTTGTTCAAGAATGTTTTCATTTGAAAAGCATCTGGATTTTTGTCTGGTAGGCTTCGGTCAAAGTGAACAGCATATGCCCACATTTTATAGCCATGTCTTTCATCAATCTGTTTTTTCTTTGCTGGAAGAAAATCATTTGGTAGAAATAACATATCTGGTGGTTTTCCATTAATTATCCCTATCATGTCATGAGAACTCAGATTCGAATCATTTGTTATTATGTGATGCTGGTCATTTAAGGTTTGCAATGATGATGTTTTTGAATCACTGGTGTAATTCACTGCAGATGATGTTCCTGTAGTTTGATGACTTGATGTCAAGGAAGATGCTTCTGAATATGTTGATGGATCAAAAGCACTTGGTGTATGAAAGGGGGGCATTGTAATTGTGGGAGCAGTTGAATAATTCCATTCAGCAGACTTTACTATGGATGGCAAAATTGAATTGGAGGAGGTCGCTCTGGAAGGTGTTGATGTTAATGAATTCATTGATCGTACTACACCTGATGGTGGACGGAAAGATCGAATTTCTGGCTGGCGATTCCTGTAGTAGTAATAAGAGTGATCAACAGTGGTGGGCGTATGGGTCGATGAAGGATAGCTATTTGACGTCGATGGGTGAATTGTCTCATCTTTCGAGGCATAAAAGGGGGGGATGATGGGAGGGGGAGATTGCTTTGGACGATGCGGAGGAGTGAGAACCTGAGTGGGATGATGTGAATGAAGAGCAGGAGGGAGAACCTGCGTGGAAGAAGGATCGGGTTCATTCTGGGCCGGGGAACTTGTTGTTGATGTATTGATAGGTTCCAATACTGATGATGAATTGAAAGGGGGGACGATGGGCGGGGAATGATGATGTGAAAAACGAGGAGGTGGGAGCACTGGCATGGAAGAAAGACTGGAATGGTTAATGGCTGTGTCATCATCCCAAGTGGAATTGGACTCCAAAATGGATGATGAATGGAAAGGGGGGACGAGGGGTGGGGGGTGATAACACGAAAGCCGAGCGAGAGCAGGTGGGGGAAGGTAAGAAAGACCTCGTATGTTATTGTTCCTGAGATCATTCTGAATTATAGCGGTTTGGGCGGTGATCTCTGATGGAGGATGGACCACCCCCCCATCATGGTTGGTGGCATCACTTAACACCATGGTGTGTCAGTGCCACTGCTATAAAGGCCACTGCACTATGTATCACAATACCTACGGTGCTTATGAGGACACTCATTTGTTATATTCATAAAGACATACCACAATGAAGACAAGTTCTGATTCGATCCACTACATAGGAATCAATATAAAATGTGTTCATATTCATATGTACTCTTACATACCAAAATAGTGTTCATTCCCACCAAATCCAATATTCTGCGATACATGCCACATTTCACATCAACATAGTGGATAACATGGAATTTCATTTGATTGCTGAGCGTTAAACTGGGATCGTGGTCTTGTCAACTGTGGTACCAACATCCTTCGCGGCTGTTGACTCTTTGGACAAAACGAGATTCAGGTTTATTGCGAGGCATCTTCGACTATCGTTTGCGGGGAGCAGACAGAGGAGGGGAAGAGTGACGTCTTGCCAATTGATTTGATTGCTGAGCGTTAAACTGGGATCGTGGTCTTGTCAACTGTGGTACCAACATCCTTCGCGGCTGTTGACTCTTTGGACAAAACGAGATTCAGGTTTATTGCGAGGCATCTTCGACTATCGTTTGCGGGGAGCAGACAGAGGAGGGGAAGAGTGACGTCTTGCCAATTGATTTGATTGCTGAGCGTTAAACTGGGATCGTGGTCTTGTCAACTGTGGTACCAACATCCTTCGCGGCTGTTGACTCTTTGGACAAAACGAGATTCAGGTTTATTGCGAGGCATCTTCGACTATCGTTTGCGGGGAACAGACAGAGGAGGGGAAGAGTGACGTCTTGCCATTTGATTTGATTGCTGAGCGTCAAACTGGGATCGTGGTCTTGTCCACTGTGGTACCAACATCCTTCGCGGCTGTTGACTCCTTGGACAAAACGAGATTCAGGTTTATTGCGAGGCATCCTCGACTATTTGTGCAGGGTGCTGTGCCCAAGATCGCTGTCCGCAAAACAAAACCAAAGAGCGAGTACAATAATTTTCTTTCAATAGTAGTTTTGCTTGGCACTCGTACCCAATATCATCGCGGAAAACAAGCTAAAGAGGGAGTAAGATAATTTACTGTCATGTATGTGCTATCACCATTATACTGACCTCTTTTCTCACCCTCTTCCCTGCTTATGATTCGTTATAAGCAGTTTACAATGAGTGGCAACATTGATAACCGGCTGTTTGGGAAGAAGCCCTTTCCCTTGGACACTATTTTTGATCCTTTGCGACAGTTTGATCCTATCCAGATAAATCAAATGGTTAAGAACAACACTTCTGGACCAGCACTGAATCAAGTTGATATTCTTTTTAGCAAAGTTAGCTACCTTCTTCGTCAAGTGAACTCATTGTCTTGGCTATATGTCGTTTGGAAGAAAAAATTCTTTTCTACTGGAAAGCTGTCCCTTGAAGATATGTCAATGACAGTTATTCTCCTCCGAATGCATTCTCATATTGATACCGGAAAGAGATTCAATGACAGACAGGACAGAAAGGATCCAGAGGTTATTTCGACTAGAAGTAATGATCACAACTTTGGATATACCGGATTCAGCTTAGATGATTTCAAATGTGTTCATAGGAACAAACGTTGTGCTTTCAGAAAGAGATTTGCACTTGTTTTCAATACGTGGTCTCACACGAACCTCAAGAACATGTTCCTGGAGCCTATCTCAAGCGTATGTGATGCTATATATCAAGGTATGTTTGCTTTGATACTCATCATAATTCCCAATGGATAAATATGATCCAATTTAATTTTTTTTATCGTCCAGATATCACCACCAACCTTAGAAACAAGAATTTTTCGATTCACGAAGTGGAAGACTGGAAGGTCACTATTCCAAGTTATGACCTCTTCCCCACCGTCCCACTCACATTTGATAAGGTGTTTTGGGAAGCTTATTGGCCAATTGTGAATGAGCCAGTTTTGGCTGTTAGAAATGCAATGATGAAACTGGAGAAAGAAAGAAAAGAGAAAGAGTTGAAGAAGATGAGTGAGAACAAGCGGAAGCTTGAGAGAGAAGAAGCAGAAAGGCTTGAGGCCCAGAAAACTCAAGAGGAGCTAAGACGGAGGAAGAAAAAGAAAATCATCGAATCCCCCACTCAATCACCATTACCCAGCTCTCCAGACTCTACCCCTGAGAAAATGAAATCCACTGAGAATGAAAAACCTACACCAAGCAACCCCACCACCGCCAGTAATGCAGGAATTTCAAATGCTCCTCCAGTAAGTATTATCACTTTCTATTTTTTTTTACATTCAGGTACATGAATTGAGTTTACATGTTTGAATACATGTGTTTCAGGCTTTCATGACCATTGAGCTACTTAAAGAGTCAGCGATCCCCTGGTCCTACAAATACAAGCCTCCCGAATCAGATATCACATATGATGTTACTAACACCTGCCCCATTGATACCGCTCTTCAGATGGTCTACTTCCTTTGGTTCAGAGGATTTGTCCCTCATTCCGTTGTGGAGAAGGATCCTCTACTTCTTCAAACCCTGATTCATATCAGGAATCAAAACTATGATCAAGCACGACACGAGTTTCAAATAAAAACAATACGACCAAAGAAAACTAACATGGATGGAAACAGAGACAGTTGGAATTGTGTGGGAGATCCATTTAATTATCGGCAATTCCCTGTTTTTTTGTCCTCAAACGGCCCAATTTATATGACTTGGGATAGCTGCTCCAAGGCGGGAGAGGATTGTCCCTTTCACGACCGCTATGTGAGGTTATCAACTCGTCATCGTAATTTTAAACCAATACGCTTTGAATTCATGACAGATCCTCATGAAAAAGGAACTATTCAAGATATTTTTGATCGAAAATATGGAAACTGTGAACTACCGTGCGAGGGAAATCCAACTTATACTCCCAATGACTTAGATTCCACGGCTGAAGATGAACCTATGAGGGTCAAGGGGCATGTGAACCGTTGTCCATATGATGGGACGAGGAAGCGTCACTGCGTGGCTAATTTTAATTCATGTCCTTGGGTGATGGTTTTTGGTACATATTTTCAACATTATAGTTTCCATACCCTGAATGACATCCCCAAATCAGTTCTGGTCTCCTCAGAAACACAGTACTCCCTTGCTAGTATCATTTTAACTGATGGAGGACATTTTAGAGGAATTAGCTTGGATTTCAGAAATTCACCTGGGATTCACCTCATGTTTGATGGAGCCAAAGATACACATGAAGAAAGGGTTCAAATTATCAGTTTGGATGATCCTCTTTCTAAAATTGCCCCCAGATATCGCATCTTGGAATTATGGTATGTCAAGGTTGATAATGGCAGTTCTATTTCTGGATCAGGGACTGCGTCTTCTACCATCCCGCCCGTGGCAACTTCAGCATCGACAACAATTCCACTCATGCCTCCAAATGAAATATTGGCTAAGCCTGCTCATGCATTGTCAACCGTTTTAAAACCAGTGGGCATAAAAACTCTTGGACACACCTGTTACCTCAATACCCTCATGCAGATCATATTTTGGGTTGTTCCACTTAGAAAGAAATTGATCCAAAAGAAGCAACCTAAGAACGTCCCAAAAAACTTACATCCAATATTTTCTGTGGATTTTGAGGCCGACAGTGAAACTTTATATAACAGCTTTGTGTTTCTGAAAAGACTACTGCAGAACATGCAACCATCAAAGAAGGCAAAGAGTTCAACTTTGTCAAACAATATGACAAAATTTGTCGATACTCTTGGACTTTCTCATGATGTAAACCAATGTGTCAATGAATTTTGGAGCAATCTCTTCCACACTTATTTTGAGTATGTTGGAGTCGATCATTTATATAAGCTTCACATGACAACGCATTATCGTGAGGTTCTTGAACCAAACAAAACAGGAAAAGCTCGTGAAAAAAAAGAAACCCTTTCACAAACCCTTCTTTCAATAGGCGAGCCTGAGCTCAAGAAGTAAGTCAGTATCTGTATAAACATTTTGTTCTTTGCAGTGCATGAACTTATCCAAGTCATAATGTGATTGCTCGTCCATAGAGGGAATCTTGTTACAGCATTGAGAGAGAAATATTTCAGTGAGGCAGAGGTTAGTGCCGAGGACTTTGAAGGATGGAAGCCAGATGAAATACATGAGGTTAATGCCAAAACATGGGAATCCGTTGATTCCAGTAGTCTTCCTCCTATATTGGTGATCGGGATCTATCGAATACTGAACAGCCAGACTGACGATGGCGATTTCATATCAACCAAACTAAATGATATATTCCACTTTCCTGTGGTATGTTCAAAATCATGATGCTGTTCGCATTGATAACTGTGATAAAAATCGGTGTCTGACAATCCTGAACGTATCTCCTGGCCTTTCAGATTCTTGACATGAACGAATTGACTAATTCAAAAGAACTCCCTCCCAACAAGGACATGAAGTACAAGCTCAGATTCATAACCATGCATGAAGGTCAAGGTGGGGGTTTCCAAGGAAACGAAGATGGAACAGAGGATGAGGAAGCACCCCAAGCTCATTATTTTGGATACCTTTGTAATTTTGCAACATCGCAATGGTACCAACTCGATGATGAGGATGTTGAGGAAGTGGAGGAAAAGATTGTCCTGGAAGATGCCAAGGATAAGGCCTACATGTTGCATTACATATGCTGTGGATCAGAGGAATATAATGTGTGCTACCAGGAAGATAAATCACTATGTTCATACCCCAAAAAAGCTCCCATAGCAATACCAGCAACTTCCACTCCCAAATCATCTGCCACTCCATCTGATGACAGACCACCAGAAACATCACAAAGAGATGATTCAAAAGGGCTCACGAATAGGGGAAAGGATGGTGTGACGAATCGTGAACTTTCAGAAAAGACAGTTGCTACTGCAACTCCAGAGTCGCAAAACATTCCTCCCGAGGGCGTTCGCAGTGCCCATCCAATGTGTTCTTGGTCCATTAGTTCCATGGGTTGTCTATTGCCAATGCTTGAGCCAAAAGATAAGTGTGGCATTGAAGGTTGTCAACTGGTTTCGCATCACATGTGCCAAACCGAATGGGAGTCATATCAATATCGTTTGGAATGCCCCAATGGCGACCCAAGTTTATCTAAGTACGATTCAGGTGGAAAGAAGAGATGCATCCACCATCATCCTCATAGTAAATTGGCAATTCCGGCAGTACTGCCGTCCACTGTAGAGGTTCCTGTGCTCAATTCTTCAACAACTGCAGTTAATGCTTCAGAGGGTTCAGTGTCACAAACCACACCAGTAGCTAGGAATATTGCTGGGAAAGGATCCAATGCAAAGGGAATGCCTGAAGTAGCTAATTCAACAAAAACCACTCTTGTTCCTTCAAAGGGTTTAGTGTCACAATCCGAATCAGTAGCAAAGGATATGGGCATTCATCGTGTTGCCACTAAGAATGATTTATACCTACAAGCGATTCAAGAAATGTATCCTGGAATCAATACTGGTCGGCTGTCAAGTAAT
>Ga0209174_10003126_pt1 | contig 10584 bp, 6 predicted proteins | sample JI91814BDNA_FD_187505 | JGI IMG/M metagenome (GOLD analysis project Ga0209174, IMG submission 187505) | Wastewater effluent complex algal communities from Wisconsin, to seasonally profile nutrient transformation and Carbon sequestration -... | ecosystem: Engineered > WWTP > Effluent > Algae...
AAAAAAGTCAATGATGGGGAACAATGGTAGTAAAAGAGGGAGATATTTTCTGGGTAGATTTTTCTCCTGCAAAAGGTTCTGAGCCTAAAGGCAAACGACCTGCATTGGTAATTCAATCCAATGTATTTAACGAATCAAATATCAATACAATTATTGTGCTTGCAATTACTTCCAATTTAAAATATGAATTTCTTCCTGGAAATGTTAGACTTTTAAAAAATGAATTCGGAATGCCAAAGGCATGTGTTATTAACGTTTCTCAAATCAGAAGCATTGACAGAGATTTTCTTTTTGAAAAAATTGGTTCCCTATCTAAACAAAAGTTATCCCTCGTTAAAGAAGGTTTGAAGTTGGTTTTAAATTTATGATAGAAAGAAGCTAAACATTCAGTTTTTAAAGTAGAATTCTACTTGCTACTAAACACAATCAGTCGATGTTTACTAAAAGTGAATAAGAATCTTATAAATTTCAAGCAAACCATAAAGCGTTTGCAGCTTGGGCACACTTCTGGTCTTTGCTACGTAGCAGACTTGGAAGACAGGAAAGCCACATTGACGGATGAAGAGAGAATTCATTTACTCAAGGCGAGAGATTTAGACGCGACTGCTGTTTTTTTTCGTAAGTTTCAAGATCGACCATCGTTGCCACAAGCCTATATTTACGACCATACCGAAAAAGAATTTTCTCTAGAAGAAAAAGGGAAATTACATAAGTTTATTTGGAACAGTGGTGTTGTTCCCATATTCATTCTATTTCAGAAAACAAAAATCGAGATTTATAATGCTACAAAGAAGGTTGTTCTGGATAATGAGCGTAAGCCGAAAGCCCCAGCACCTGAAATATTTGAAGAAACAATTGGGCTCGCTGCAACAACGCAAAAAATACTAAATCTTTTTAGTTCTTTACAGAATGGAACTTTTTGGGATGAATCAAAGAATCAAAAGTTTATAGATACTGAATCAGCATATTCGAGTTTATTAAAAGAATTAAAAACTGCAAGAATTGACTTTATTAAAGAAATCAAGCTTCCTGAAAAATTAGCGAATAAGCTATTATTGATTGCTATACTAATAAAATATTTAGAAGAAAGAACCGGAGCGGATAATAAGCCTATTCTCTATTTCAAGAAGTATGATAGTGCGAAAGACTTTTGCCAAGTAATTGAGAAGAATAAATTTTTGGATTTATTGAATGATCTAAGTGAACAAATGAATGGGAAAGTTTTTGAATTATCCAGTGAAGAATATAAAATTTTAAAAAAGGCGAATTTAAAACCGTTAGTTGAATTCCTTTCTGCAAAGAAAGATGGGAATCAATACGTTCTTTGGTCTCTCTATTCGTTTAATCATTTACCAGTAGAATTAATCAGTGGAATTTACGAAGAGTTTCTTCCAGAAGAAAAAGGAACCATTTACACGCCGCTTTTATTAGTGCAATTATTAATAGACCAATCCATGCCTTTAAATAAACCACAGCCGGATTTAAAAGTCTTAGATCCAGCTTGTGGCTCTGGTATATTCTTAGTATCCGCATTCAAAAGAAAAGTAGAATGGTGGAAGATTGAAAACTATAAAAAGACGGGCGAGTTTAAAAATCCTGATAAGAACACTTTGAAAAAAATTTTGAGAGAAAGTATTTTTGGAGTAGATATAAAAGAAGAAGCAGTGAAAATCGCAGTTTTTAGTTTAAGTATAGCGTTATGTGATTACTTAGAGCCAACTAAAATATGGGCGGAGCTACGATTCGATGACTTGAGTGAAAAGAATTTACTCGTAAAAAATTTCTTCGTATTCCTAAATGAAAATAAGTCCTCCGATTTTGATTTAGTAATAGGAAATCCACCTTTTAAAAATTTTGATACAGACGAAGCTAGAGATAAAGAAGCTTTAAAGATTCATAACAAAGAAAAAGAGCAAAATGAATTAACTTCGCCGGGAAAACAAATTGCTTTATTATTTTTAAAATACTCTATGAACTTTTTAAAGCCTAATGGGATGCTTTGTCTCGTAATGCCTTCAACACCCTTGCTTTACAATAACACACTAGAATATCGAAATAGAAATATATTCGAAAAATACAATGTTCCACAAATTTTAGATTTTACTTTTCTTTCACCCTCTCTTTTTTCTAAGAAAGATGGTAATAATGCAAATGTTGGAACTGCTGTCATATTTGTTCAAAATAAAATTCCAGATGAAAAAGATATACTGCATGTTGTTATCCGCAACACTGTAGTGGCTAATAAGAAATTATACTTTGAAATTGACACTTATGATTTTCACTATGTTTCTAAAGAAATTGCAAAAACCAAAGATTGGATTTGGAAAGTAAATCTTTTAGGAGGTGGAAGTATTTATGAATTGGTGGATCGGTTAAAGGGACTACCAACATTAAATAGTTTCCTAAATAATAAGATAAAAAAACATAATTGGTTTTTTAGGGAAGGTTACCAGCCTGCATCGAAAGAATCTGATAGACCGATAAAATTGAATTTTATAACCGGTAAGAAAGTATTATTACCAGAAGCGATATTAGAAAATGGTGAAGTAGATGAAACTAAATCTTTTATTGAAAAGTCTGAATTTTTCCATCGGATACAAAATCCGAATTTATATTTAGGTCCTCAAATATTGATTCATCAAATTATTGGAGGAAAACAAATTAAGATTGCCTTTTCTAAAAAAGGTTACTTGTTTAAAGAAAGTATTATAGGAATTCATTCACCTCAAGAGGATTATAGCGAACTTGAAAAAATCTTTAATCGATTTAAAAAAGCTAATGATTTATATAGATTTTTTTTAATATGTACAAGCGGACATCTTCTCGTTGCTCGTACGAAAACAACAGAATTAAAAAAAGTTAACATCGAATCACTTCCTTATCCAGAAAAAGACAAAGACTTAGCGATATCGAAACTAGAAGAAATATTAGTAGAAGATGTTTTAAAGTTTTATTCTAGGCTTGGTGGATATGACTCTACTCTCGATAATCCTGTAGAAGAAAAAGAATTATTCGAATTTGGAAATCTACTTTGTGAAATATTGAATTCAGTCTACGAAAAAAATAAAAAGAAATTTCAACAGCACAAAATCATCATTACTCCTTCGTTTATTTGTAATTCTTTTCAATATTCTAGTTCTGCACTCCCAAGAAAAGAAACCATTGAAAAGTCTGATAAGTTAGAAAATGAATTAGAAATATTGATTCGACAAAAAGTGAGTTCGAGTGCGCGGGTAAATCGTATTATCCGTTTTTACCATGAAAACAAGTTTTATTTAATCAAACCAAGAAATTATCGATTCTGGTTAAAATCCATTGCTATAAAAGATGCAGATGAAATTTTAATGGATTTGATCGAAGCAGGATATTGAAATGTTTTCGGAAAGATCCATAGAAGATAAGATGGAAATCGCAATCGCTGATCTTGAATCTGATCAGCATACAGAATCTATTCTATTTTTTTTGGAGAAATACCTTCCTGCTTTTGTAGAAGAAATTAAACTATTAGAAAATGAAAGAGAAAATTCAATAAATTCACAATTGTCTTTATTTTTGAATAGTTGCGTTTTGAGTGAGAATAGTTTTCGATTTTTATTTGATAGAGAAAGCCCAGATTCGAAAAGTCCAGAAGATATAACTGTAAATAAAAAAACAGGACAACGATTTTTAAAAATATTTGTAATTGAATGCAAACGTTTACCTGCACCGCCTCCAAGTCATAGAGAGCAAGAATATGTTGCGGGTAAAGGTGCAGGGATTCAACGCTTTAAGGAGTTACAACAAGGTAAACATTTCTCCACTGCGGCTATGGTTGGTTATGTGGAAAAAGAAAATTTTTCTTACTGGTTTAAACAAATGAATTTTTGGATAGAAGAATTAACCAAACAACCGGAAAATATTCTTTGGAGTAAAAAAGATAAATTACAAAAAGAATATGAAAGAGAAAAAGTAGCAAAGTATAAATCTGAAAACTCTCGAACGAATGGAACAAATATACATTTGATTCATTTTTGGATTTTAAAGACAGTAGATAAAACCACAAACACAAAAAAATGAACAACAAACTATACTTTAAAAACAAAAAAGGCGATAAACTCTGTGGAGTTCTGGTAGAAGCAGCTAATAAGAATCATCCGGTGGTAATACTTTGTCATGGATTTCATTCAACGAAAGACAATAATACAAATACAAGACTGCAAGGAATGCTAAAAGAAAAAAGCATTGCGACGTTCCGATTTGATTTTTATGGACATGGGGAAAGTGAGGGAAAGTTCGAAGATTTAACGGTATCGGAAGCAGTAGAAGATTTGCTTTGTGCGATTGAATTCTTAAAGAAGAAAGGTTATAAAAAGATTGGACTCATTGGGGCAAGCTTTGGCGGATTAACGTCATTACTCACTGCGGCTAAATCAAAAGACTTACTCTTTCTAGGATTAAAATGTCCGGCTACTAACTTTTTAGAAATTGAATTAACTCATAGAACAAAAGAGAATTTACAGGAATGGAAACGAGAAGGCTTTTCTTATTATAAAAATGAAGAAGGAGAAACCTATCGTCTCAATTATATGTTCTTTCAGGATTTAAAGAAGAACAATGGTTTTATCGTAGCGGATAAGATACGTATTCCCACACTCATTGTTCATGGAGAAGCAGATGAAATTGTCCCTGTTAAACAAAGTGAGTCTTTGTATAAACTAATTCCAAATTGTAAATTAGCCATTATCCCCAATGCAGATCATCGTTTTAATCCTTCCATTCGTTCCTCTGCAAAGAATAAACCCAACGATAAAAAGGAATTCAATCAAATGATAGATTTATTATACACCTTTATTTTAGAAAATCTAAAGTAACCCTTCATCCAATAATCTCTTTATAAAGTTCAGTGAATTGTTCGTTTGGAATAATGCCTTCTTTGTCGCGGGACAGTTCCGGTTTAATGCGTAGTAGGAAATACATATCAATCATTCCTTTGTTTTTTGCTTCTATTTTGCCTCTGTATTCGCATTCAAAGAAGTCTTTTACTTTGTGATAGGTTGAGTCTGAGATATTGATTTTACCGATAGAGCCGTTAGACTCCATACGGGAAGCAGTGTTGACTGCATCGCCCCATACGTCGTAGGCAAACTTTGTTTTGCCGATAACACCTGCGACAACAGTTCCAGTATGAATTCCAAGGCGCATATCCCAAAATTGTTCTCCTGATATTTGCTCTATAATAGATTTTGTTTCGTTCATGAAGTTTTGCATTTCAATGGCAGCAAGGCAAGCGTCAATGGGATGAGTATCGTTAATTTCAGGTAATCCGCCCGCGCACATATAAGCGTCTCCGATTGTCTTTAACTTCTCTATATTTCTGCGCTCACAGATTTGATCGAACTGTAAGAATATCATGTCTAGCTTTTCTAATAAGTCCTCAGGGAGCATATGACTTGCTATCTTAGTAAAGCCTTTAAAGTCTGTAAAGATAACAGTCACAGACTCATAGAGAACAGGTTTTACAAATCCATTTTCTTTTAATTCATTTGCAATTTTTTCCGGGAGGATATTTAAGAGTAACCGGTCAGACTTTTCTTTTTCGGATCGAATAATCTCTTGCGCCTTTAGACTTTCTGTTATATCGAAGTATAATGAAATTAGCCCTATAATTCTTCCATTAGCATCATAGAGCGGAGAGTAATTGACTTCAAATGAAAATTGCTCTAACTTGATTTGGAGGATTTTTATTTCTCCACTTAAGGCAGTTTGAATTGCAGTCAATACGTCTTCGTTATCCTCGAACATTTCGTAGATAGAAACTCCGACTGCCTGCCCACTTTTTATTCCAATTAGATTTAGACTTTGTCCTTCCGAGAGAGTAATGATTCCATTCACATCGGCTGAAAATAAAATAAGTGGTGCGTTAGACAACACAGTCGTAAGTGTAGCTTGTGATTTTACTAAATCAGCCGTTCTCTCTATCACTTTCACTTCTAATTCATCATAAGATTTTTTTAGATTAAGACTCATTTCATTGAAACGCTTAGATAAAACGCCTACTTCATCATTGGAGCTAATGGAAATCTTATGATCTAAATTTCCTGCTGCAATAATTTGTGCTCCCTTTGCTAAAGATAAGAGCGGGTTTGTGATATACGAAGCAAGAAAATGCGTTAGTAAAATAGTAAGGAGCAAAGCGACAATACCCGCTACAATTACAATCGATTGCATTTGATAGATTGGTTTGTAAATCATATCTCTATCGTATTCAAAGATAGCAACTCCTATCTTAATTGGCTTATCGTTATACTCTATGAATATCGGATAGGTGATTTTTAAAATATTCCGATTTGTTTGAATAGAGTATTCTTCTATCAAATCAATTTGATTCACAGATTGAATATACGAAATCAATGTCTCCGGCGCATATTCATTTACCTTTGTTCGATTGAAGTCTACTACATATTTGCCGTAAACATTTATAATATAAACATCCATCAAACCTTCAATGTCTGATTTTAGAATTTCACTCACAGCCGAATTAGTCGCATTATACGTAGTATCCTCTAATAAATCTTCCCTTGCAATATTGGATATATTAGCAGCAAAATTCCTACAGACCTCTAATGTCTTTTTTTGAAGTATGATTTTGTTATTGTATAGGAATATATAAGAGACACCAAATAGGCAAACAATGGTTAATCCCGATGTAAGAACACCTAGCTTAATTTTTAAGCTTATAAATTTAATTCGATAATTCCAGCTAATTTTTTTGGAAAGTATCTTAGTAGTGATGGGTAGCAGAACACAAAAACTAAATAGAAAACAAATAAAATCTCCAAGGAGTGATTCATAAAATACTTTTTTTAAAGAAAATTTAATTGCATCAATGGGAATATCAACTGCAATCACATAGTCTTTTTTAACAACGCTCTTAATTGGAATGAGAACAGTGCGAAAACTTCCCCAGGCAGATTCGTATTCATTGAAATAAAGAATCTGATTTGTATGAATGGATTGTTGAATGGTTTCTTTGTAAGTTGTCACCTCCTGCATGAAATTTGTATCAAGTCCTTTTTCTTTATCGCCTTCCAAAACATTACTGAGGGTATAATAAAGTTTACCCTGTTTTTCAATCATTGTATAAATATAAGCAACTTGAACACCAGATGCAAATTGATTGAATCGGTTCTTGATTTCTTCGTAACTAGACGTTGTTACAGAATCTAGTTTTTCATGATAGTCACGCGGTAAAATACTCTTAGCCGAAAGCGCCGTTGTAAGCAATACGTTGTCAGTATATTCATAGATTTGATTTGTCTTGCGGTTATAGTAAAAAACACCAAAGATGATACTTAGACTAATCGATAACAGAAGAGAAACAATTAAACTCCTCTTCTTCTTTTCAATAAAAATGGAATGAAAAATTGCCTTTCTATTCAATAGGTCTAATGCAATGTATGCTAATGGTAGGAATAGACCAATTCCAATTAAAACAACAGTCAGCAGTAAATAACGAATTGGCGTTTGAATCCCCTGAGTATTAATATCTACTCCAAGAATATATTCTTTTCCGCTCTTTGTTTTCTTAGGAATGATAATACTTTGAAAGTCTCCCCATCTATCCGTAGAATGAATGAGCTTAGGTTTCGATATATTCATATCGATTTCATTCAATTGACTATTCTTTGCCTCTGTATATTCCTCCCAAAAATAAGTATTTATTTTTTGAATGAGGTCTTTTGTTTTATTGTTTGCAGAGGTAAAATAAAATTTGCCGTTTACTTTCATCATTGTATAGGCATATTCTACTTGAACATCATGAACAAACCTATTCAGTGCTTCCTTTGTCTCTGCAAATTCTTCTTTAGAGATAGAATCTTGTCCACTTATCCTGTCGTGATAATTCGTTGGCAGAATATATTCAATGGAATGAGCGGCTATAGTTAATTTGTCGTAAATAGCCTTATAAAACCGATCCGAATTTGTTTTATAAATATAATAAGAAAATCCGTAGCAAAAAAGAATAATTGGGAGTAGGAATATGAAATTAAAAATTAATCTATAAACCCTCATGAATTTTGCTTTCATAACGGTTAATTTGCCGTATACCCTATTCCGAGGATTGTGACATCATCTTGCATTGTATTAGTTTTAAGAAAAGAAGTTAATTCACGAAGTAGATTGTCGATTGAAGATTCGATTGTATTGTCCTTGTTTTCGATTAGAAATTTTATTAGTCTTTCTTCTCCAAATTCTTCTTCTTCATAGAACTCTTCAAAAATACCGTCTGTATAAACAAATATTCTTTCTTCCCTATTGAATGGATATTCTACTTGCGCATACTTACAATTAGGCTTAGCACCAATCAGAGGTCCAGTCTTAGACAATAATAGAAAATCCTTTTCTTTATTGATTAATATTCCGGCAGGATGACCGGCAGAGGCATAACGTATCACAAAATCAGAAGTATCCACATCAAGTATAATGCAAGTTAGAAAAGTATTAAGAGAACCATACCTTCTACTAAATTCCCGATTGAATATTTCCAATACTTCATTTACCGGCAGTGCAAAGTTTTTTATTCCATCATAAATCCCCTGAATTGCCATCATAATGAGAGCCGCCTGCACCCCATGACCGGTTGCATCTGCTAGAAAGATACGACTTGTGGATTCTCCTAATTTATTCACACAATAAAAATCTCCTCCCACCTCTGTCATTGCAACATACTTAATGATGATCTCTAAATCGTTGTTTTGATCTAAATTGGAAGAAAGAGTAGTTTTTTGAATTTTCTCTGCAATTGCTAGGTCTTTGCGGATAACATTTAAGCTTGCATTTAATTCAGCCGTTCTTTCTAGAACTTTTTCTTCTAATTGCTCGTAAGATTGGCGTAGATTATTACTCATCTCGTTAAATTTTTCAGATAATAAGCCTACTTCATCGTGACTGTTAATAACAATCTTGTGTTCGAGCACCCCCGAGGCTAACATTTGCACACCTTTAGAAAACAATACAATCGGTCTTGTAATATAATTAGAAACATAGAGAGTGAATATGAGGGTAAATATCGTTATCCCCATTCCGATTAAGATAATTTTGTTCTGCATTTCATAGATTGGTTGGTATATTTTATCTCTATCGTATTCAAAAATGGCAGCACCAATCTTTAAGTTTTGTTCGTTGTAGTTAATATAAATAGGATAGGTAATCTTTAAAACATTTTGGTTTGTTTCTTTTAAGTAGACTTCTTCCAAATCAAGTGATTGTATATTCTTCAAATAGAGAATTTCTTTTTCAGAGGCAGAGTCTTCTAGTTTAGTCTTATTAAAGTTTACTACGAATTTGCCGTAGACATTTACGATATAAATGCTCTGCAAGCCTTCTATTTCCGTTTTAATAATCTCCCCTACTACTGAGTTCGTTGATTCATACGTAGCGTCTAATACTAAGTCTTCGCGGGCTACGTTAGAAATATTCTCTGCAAAGTTGCGGCATATTTCGATTGTTCTCTTTTGCATTAAAATCTTACTATTGTATAAAAATACAAATGAGATTGTGAAAAGACAAAACACTGCAACTGAAGAAGTCAAAATCGAAATCTTAACTTTAATACTGATAAATCTTTTCTTGGAAAAATCAAACATCAGGTAGTATTACTTTCCCCATAGCAGATAACATTTCTTATCCATTTCTCGAATACAATTTTCATATTTTAGCATTGCTATTTTTTTCTCTTTAGAGAGTCGAAGGTATTCTTTTGCGTTTTTATTTTCTGGCTCAACGAGTAGAATATTTTGAAACATATCTTCGGATTCTCCATACTTTCTGGATTCATATAGACCTTTTCCCTTTTGGATATAGGCAGGGATATTTTTTAATTCCTTCTGTCTCAGTCTTGTTAAGTTGGCTTTTGATTTTGCATTGGAGTCTAAGATTTTTAGGGAAACTAAATACTTCTGCAAAGCCGTAAAGATTTGATGATTCGATTCTTGCCTTTCACCATCTTCTCTTTCAGATTCACTTTCTAAAACCAGTGCTTCTTGAAAACCAAGTTTTGCATTTTGATTTTCAGGCTGTAGACTTAGGATTTGTAAATAAAGGTCTCTTTCTTTTTTGTAGTTCTTTGCATTTCTAAATTCTTTTGCTCGATTAAAAAAATCTTGAATCTTATCTCCATTGATTCTCTGATTGATGAAATTTTTATAATAAAAAGCTGTAAAATTAGTAGGATCTTCTTTAAGAATTTTTTCCATGACTAGGCTACTTACATCTAAATTACCTTTCTCATAAAAATGAATTCCTTCTATGAGTAAACGGCTATTTTCCGCTCGATTGAGAATATTAGTCGGAAAATCAATTCCAGACTCCTGCGCATAAGTCTTATTTAGACTGAGAGAAAATTCTTTTACAGCGCTCGCGTATCCATTTTTGCATTCTAATTTGCCTGCTAGAATTTCATTTGCCATATCTCCTATAAATGTTCCTACTCGCGCATAATAGGGTGTTATACTGAAGGTAGTGCCTATATTTACGATAAAGGGAATTTGTGTCATGAGAATAATTTTATTTTCTTTTGCAAACTTGGATAGCATCTCGAAATTC
>Ga0209174_10003129_pt1 | contig 10580 bp, 11 predicted proteins | sample JI91814BDNA_FD_187505 | JGI IMG/M metagenome (GOLD analysis project Ga0209174, IMG submission 187505) | Wastewater effluent complex algal communities from Wisconsin, to seasonally profile nutrient transformation and Carbon sequestration -... | ecosystem: Engineered > WWTP > Effluent > Algae...
TTATATTGCAAGTGCGGCTGATTATATTTATACAGAGGCGGGCACAATCACTGGCTCCATAGGGGTAATTACTGTTAGCCCAAACATATCAGGCTTATTAAAAAAGTATTCTGTTGAAATGCGAGTTTACAAAGCAGGAAAATACAAAGACATTCTTTCCATGTTCAAAGATTCCACTGAAGAAGAAGTTGCTATCATAGAAGGATTACTTTCCGATACTTACAATCGTTTCATTGCAGATGTAGCACGCGGAAGGAAGAAAAAAGTTTCGACGATAGAAAAGTTAGCAGAAGGTAAAATTTATTCAGGAGAAGCTGCGGTTAAAAACAAATTAGCCGACGAAATTGGCGGGCGAAGAGAAGCAATGAGCAAATTATCTGAATTATGCGGAGTCAGTCATTTGAATCTACTGGAAGAAGAAGAATCTCCTTTTGATAGATTGTTTAATATCATGGGAACAAAGTTAAATTCCATTTCTGGATTCGGAGGACAAAATACTTTTAGCATCAAGCATTTAAAGTCACCCATCCTATTGATAATGCCATCCGCTTTTAGCATTCAGGAATAAGAGGATTCATGAATACATTTCTTGAAACAATAACAGATTTATTCTTGGATAGAGAAGAATTTCTAAAAGCCTTTAGTCCGCTCAATAAGACTACTAAGTTCATTGAATTCTTTTGCATTCTATTTGGCTCAATATCTCTTTCAATATCTGCCATTTTGATAAACCCTCCTTATACTAGCGGTTACATTGCATTAATCGCACTGCTTACAATGGGAAATTATTTCTTCTTATCTCTTTTATCTTCTTTTCTTTCGTATTCGATTGATTTTAAAGCAAAGAATCTGATTAAAACAGGAGATTTTCCAAGCCTGATTTCTTCTGCTCGCACAATCAATATCGTTTATATCTTTGCCTGCCCTGTTGCAATTGTATTTAATTACGTGGGCATAACGTCATTTTCCGCGTTCCTTGGAATCTTACTTATAACCGTTAGTTCTTATATTTGGTTTTTTTCTGGATACGCGAATGAAATTTATGGAATGGGTGGATATAGAACTTTTAAGACAATCGTTGGTTCTATATTCTTTCTTTTGTATATCCCTTTTATGATATTGTTTTATTTTCTGATGAATCTCAGTGTTATTATTTGAAAAATTAGGTGGTTAATAGTGAATATACTTATAACAAACGATGATGGAATTACAAGCCTCGGTATTCATGCTCTGAAAAAAGCTCTTTCTAAAAAACATAACGTTTTTTTAATTTCTCCAGCTAAAGAAAGATCGGCAACTTCACAAGCCCTCACAATTTTTCATCGAATCCATGTGGAGAAATTAGACGATACAACCTATACTGTAGATGGATTTCCAACCGATTGCGTAAATATTGGACTCTTTGGAAATATTTTCCCTGAAATGGATATGATTATTTCTGGAATCAATCGTGGTGTTAATATGGGACATGACGTTCATTATTCGGGAACAGTGGGAGCCGCAAGACATGGAGCGGTTCATCAGCGTTATTCGCTTGCCGTAAGCTCTGGGAATAGAGACGATCATTACGAATTTGAAAGAGAAGCCGAATTTATAAATCATTTTATCGAAGAAAAGCTTTCTAGTTTAAAGAAAGGAATCGTGTATAATATTAATTTTCCGCTAGAATTTTCAAAAGAGTTATCAGAGATTAAACTCACTAAACTAGGACAAAGAACGTATTCTGATCGTTATGAAATCGCGCATATCAAAGACAATGTATATCATTACTTTTTAGCACTCACTGAGCTTGGATTTATAAATTCTGCCGGTTCTGACTTTGAATCTTACACTAAGGGCTACGTAACATTAACCCCTATCACACTCTATACAACAGATAACGATGAATTCAATCACCTACAGAAAACATTTTATTGATAAGTAATGCAAAACGCTAAGCCTTATGCAAAGTTCGCTGAAGTCTATGACCATGTAATGGGTCATATTGATTTTAAAAAATGGGCTTTGTTTATTTTAAAGTCGAGCTTTCCTGATAAAATTCCTGCACGTGCTCTCGATCTAGGATGTGGGACTGGTTCTCTGTTTAGATATTTCCCAGCGATGACTTATAAAGTCGGCATGGATATTTCTCCTGAGATGGTTACAACGGCTAATAAGAATTATCCCGATACAGTTTTCCAAGTGGGAGACATTCGAAGTTTTAAGTTTGATTCTGCCTTCGACTTAATTACATGTAACCATGATACTCTAAACTATTTGACAGACTATTCCGACTTAGATAAGCATTTTACCTCTATTCGAAACAATTTAGCGGATAATGGATATTACCTATTCGACGTAAGCAGTGAGCGTAATCTCACCCAAAATTTCCATGATAGAATCTTTAGAGAAACAATCGGAAATACTCTTTTTGTATGGGAAAACTCCTATGACCAAAAGAAAAAAGAAATCATATCCAGTCTTTACTTCGCTATCGACGACGAAAATGGCTTTCACGAATTCAAAGAAGTCCATAAACAAAGATATTATTCCAACGACGAAATTAAGCACTCAGTAGAAAAGAATGGTCTCAAGCTTTTAAAAATAGGCTCTGATTATAAAAAATGGTCTTATGATAAAAATGCATCTCTTATAAACTTTAAAGTTAGTAAGAGATGATTGATTATCTCACTTTACTTACGAACACATCTAACTTTATTGTTCGCTCTTTGAATATCGCCTTGTGGTCCAAAGTAATAGAAGAGACCATTTGTGAGAGTTGTAGAGGAAGCAGCCGGGGTAGAAGAAACATTGGTTTTATAATTGCTTCTTTGTGCACCGGCACCATGAACATCATAATAATTTGAATTCATATATCCAGCGGCTCTACCAAAAGAAAGGTATACTCCTGATTTGCCGCTACCGTCATTCCAAATATGCGTAGTCGATGCCCAATAATAACCGTAATCAGTTGCACTATTTTCATTTACAAAAGAAGTGGCTGTGAATTTTGAATCAATGGCAGCACTACTTGTAGTTGCGGGAGAACGGGTGTAATCCACAATGCTTTGTAATTCCTTTGCATTAGGTAATCTCCAGTCCGTATAATTTGCAGTGGTTGCATCTTCACAGGTTTTCACCGCATTGTCCCAATCAGTAGAATCACTGTCCTTCGTTTGCCACATGAGTCCGGTAGAACTATCTGTGATCGTATTATCTCCATTATCCTTAAAACTATTCACTCCATAGCTGGTATTACCACTAACGCATCTTACATAAAATGTATTTGCTGTGCCACTTGCTTTTGTAATTGGATATCCCTTAATTCTACCGTCTATAAAATTAACTCCAAACATTGTGGCATCATTTGCCATAGTCGTTGATACATACTGTGTAGAGGTTGCATATTGACCATCAATCACTCTTTCATTTGCACTTACATCTCCAAATCCAACATCAAAAGCAGTTGTGTCAATGAAGGGCGTAAGAGAAGACGTTACACAACTAGTTGAGCCGGCAATAGAGCAAGCAGCCGTAGAGCTCGCATCTTTTCCGCTAAATAATATCAGCGAGTAAAGAGTTTTTATATCTGGAAGTCTCCATGTGTAGCCGCCGGTTGTCAAGTTAGTGCAATATGTTTTAGCTGTGGCTAACGACATTTTATCCGCAGTTGTAAGGGTTCCGCTGTTATCGGTATCAGCAGTCTTCGTCCACAAAAGTCCTGTGACATTATCAGTGATAATTGTGCCAGCACTATTCTTTGTATAGCTTGGCTGATTTCCGCTGTAGTCAGCATCGTATCCAGTTTTTACACAGGCTGTTGTTACACCGGAGCTAGTGGTATAACATGTAGATTGATTTGTATCTACAATTGTATAAGTCAAGGTTGAAGAAGTCGTTGCCGTTGTTGTCCTAGTTGTAGAAGCATATGCCAGTAGTGCTGCTAAGGAAGAATTATCTTTTTTATCATCCTTGCAATTCATTACTGATATAAATAGAATTAACATAAGTAAAATTAGTCGCGTCATAGATATACCCTCTCATAAAAAAATTATTTTTTCCTATTAAGATACAAGGTAAAGAAAACTCCAATGAAAAAAAAGTATAGTGGCTAATGGATACATTTTTATAGACCTACCTTACCTTTTAGGACTAATTCTACGGATACTGAGTTTAAGTATTAAAACAATAACTATAATAAGACATTGGGTTCAATTATTCTAGTGGTTAATTGGAATGTAATAATTTACAAGAAATCTCTTCATAGTTTACTTGCAAATAATTAGCAGTAGCCTTATGCCTTGCTTTAAATTGAGTTTTTAACTTTTCTGCAACAAAGTATTTGCTTATAGAGTTTAAAAAGAATTCAAATTCGATATGATCGTTTAATACTGAATATCCGCTGACGAAAGAAAAACGATGCTCATGTCTAAAGAAAGTAAATGGTCCTGATTTCTGGATATCTACAAACAATTCATTCTTCTGGTATTCAATATGTCTAGCAATCCATTTTTTTTGAATGCCGGGTAAGATTTTTACATTTAAGATTGCTTCTGCTCCAATTTGAGAAATGGAGGTAGGAGCTTGGATAACTTCCACAGATTTATCCAAAGCCACGAGTGTTTTAAATCCAATATCCTCTTCATGAAACTGAAAAAGTTTTTCGACAGGACAATGGAAAATCGATTTACATTCAAAAATAGCATTCATGTGTCTTAGACTGTTAATTTCTATTTGCAAAACTTTATATGTTAAATTTGATGAGAAACTATGAAATTGATTCAATTCTTAATTCTACTTTTATTTGCTTGTAAGAATCTTACAATCCCTATGATTCCAGATGATTCTCCGAAACCTCATCATACAAAAGAGGGATTTCAAAATCTAGATCCTACAATCAAAGCTAAGGGTCTAGGTCCTGTTATTCTTTGGAAATTAGGTAATCTGTTTAAAACGACTCCTTCAACAGAAGCAGAAGACTATAAAATAGAAACTAGTTCTAACGATGGAGCAAAGGTTAGAGAGAATAAAGATAGAATGAGTTTTACCTGGATTGGTCATGCGAGCGTATTAATACAATTAGACGGAAAAAATATTTTAACCGATCCCATCTGGTCAGAGCGGTGTTCACCTATTAGCTTCATCGGTCCTAAACGTTTTACAAATCCGGGTATCAAGATAGATGATCTTCCACCTATAGACATAATCGTTATTAGCCACAACCATTATGATCATATGGATTTACCTACACTTAAAGAATTGGATAAACGATTTAAGCCTACAATATATGCTGGATTAGGTAATAAAGATTTCTTAATAGGAGAGGGACTTACGAATGTTGTAGAATTAGATTGGTGGGATATTCGTTTAGAGAAAGATTTAAAAATTGTATTTACTCCGACTCAACATTTTTCTGGTCGTGGTTTATTTGATCGAGAAGAAACTCTCTGGGGAAGTTATATCATAGAAGGAAAATCAGAAACGATTTACTTTGCAGGGGATACTGGCTATTTTCCCGAATTCAAAGAAATAGGAAATCGTTTTCCTAAAATTGATGTAGCCATTTTGCCTATTGGCGCTTATGAGCCGCGTTGGTTTATGAAACCTATTCATATGAATCCAGAAGACACTCTACAGGCATTCTCTGATCTTGGCGCAAAATATCTATTACCCATGCACTATCTAACATTCGTATTAACCGATGAAGCACTAGATGAGCCTCTAAAATTTACTAGGTATCTTTTTGAATCAAGGCAAATACCTGTAAGTAATCTCTTAGATTTAAAAATTGGAGAAAGCAAGTTTTATTAGTTTTTTTGTTGCAAAAGATTCTCAGCATTATAGAATACGCGCATTCATTTAAAGGAGATTTTTCAATGAAAAAAATTAGCTTAGTATTAGGTTTAGTGATTGCGATTACATTTGCGGCTTCTAGTCTTTCAGCAAAATGTTATGGATTCAAAGATGCTGACATCAAAGTTTGTGTAAACGGTGATGGATTCAAAGAAAGAAAAAAAGCAAGCGACATTTGTAAAAGCGTTTCTGGAACAGATTGTGGTGGGATTACAGGCAACTCCGGTTCCTGCACAGGACCTAAGTGTTATGACGAAAGTGGAAGCAAAAAGAGCAATATCAAAGTAGATTAATTTTTATTTTTGCATGTAGAGACGCACGTGAACTCAATGTCGCTTCTTTGGGGCGCGACATAAAGTGCGTCTCTACATCTATACATGCATGGTCTCTACATTTAACGATTGAATAAAATCAATAAACGGAACTGAGCCAGCCTGCATACTCTTCGTTATTCGCTGTAACAATTTCGAAAAACAAATCTTGAATTTGCTTTGTGATAGGTCCCATTTTGCCATTGCCTATAACGCGTTTATCAATTTCTTTGACCCAAGCTACTTGCACACCTGTGCCTGAGAAAAATACTTCATCGCAAATATACAATTCACTTCGAGTAACGTCTCTCTCTATTACTTCGATTCCTTTTTTGCGGGCTAATTCAATCACTGACCTTCTTGTAATTCCTTCTAAGATAGAAGAAGTAAGACTTGGCGTAATTAGTTTTCCATCGCGGATAATGAAGATATTCTCCGCTGAGCCTTCCGAAACAAAGCCACGAGAATCAAGAAAGATAGCTTCATCACATCCATTTTGCACAGCTTCCGATTTTGCAAGAGCAGAGTTTACATATCCACCGGAAGCTTTAGACATTGTAGGAATTGTAGTGTCGTCAATTCTTCTCCAGCTAGAAACCATTGTCTTGAGACCTTTTTTTGTATCTAGATAATCATTTAGCGGCAAAATGTAAATAGCCAAATCCGCCTTCACATCATGGAAGCGAGGCGATAGTTGCAATGCCGAAGTATAGATATAAGGGCGAAGATAGATGTTTTCTTTGTATCCACATTCTTTCACTAGTTTCAAAATAATTTTTTCAAATTCAAGTGGATCAATTATGTATTGAAGTTGAACTAATTTCGCAGAGTTTAACAGACGTTTGACGTGATCTTTTAAACGGAAAATATAGACGTTATCTTTTTTTGCATTATAATATCCACGTATTCCACCAAACACTGCAGTCCCGTATTGCAATGCATGGGTTTGAATGCTCACCATTGCTTTTTCAGCAGGAACAATCTTTCCTTCAAAATAAGATAAATTCTTAAACTTTCCCATAAACCCCTCACATCTGAATATATTTTCAGAATTTCAGAAAAGGGTATTTTAACAAGTAAATTTCAGATGGGGTTTTAATCCAAAGAACCTGAATAAGATTAAGAAATCCCGCCTACTTATCCTCTTCTTTTCTTCTCATCCATCTTCTAGAAAGGAAAAATCCAAAGATCCCAACGATGAGTCCACCTAAAACCATCGAATAACTGTTGTTATTCCCTCGATTCAAATAAGCAAGCAAAGCGCTTTCATCTTCGCTGGTTAAGCTAACTGGCATTCCATAAAGAGTATCAGTTTGTTCAAGCGACAACACAGCGTTATCCGTAGAAGTAATATCTGCGTTCGCAGAATCTGAAACTTTAACTAAGATAAATGTCTTAGCAAAACTATAAAAGTCTTTGGTAAATGGATCCCGAATAATTGCATCTTCTTGTGTCACTGTCGTCGTCTTAGTAGAATAATTGGAGTCTACCCAAGTAGGATAAGGAGAAGTTTTATCTCTTTGTAGGTAGAGTTCACATTCATGACTTGGAATATTGTAAGAGCCGAAGACTGCGACTATCTTGTATTTTGCGCCGTCGGTTTGATCTTTGATTTTAAAATAAAAACTTTGTAGACTCTTATGATCCCATCCCACAATGGCAACTTTTCCATATATTGGATCTTGAAAGATATTTTCTTTGATAGTTAGATTAACAGTGTTTCCGTTGTATTGAGAATTGCTCTGAATAGGCACTTTAGAAAAGCTATCCGAAGAATTACAATAATTAGCTACTGAAATGAAAATCTTTTCAGAATACTCTAAACTTGTTTGTTCTTCTTGAAACGAAATTGTATAAACATTATTGAATGAAAGTTTGGTTTCGGGAATGAATCGAATATTTGATTCCTTAGTAATCTCAACGGTCCCTTCTATTTTTGTATTGGTGACAGCATCTGAAAGAGAGAGATTTGCATTTAGCTGATTGTCTTTTAGCATTTGCAATTTTCTTTCAAAACCAATGTCTAGACTGCCAGAATTTAGCTGAATCTCAATAAACCCTTCTTTCACGAGTATGTTTGAGTTTGTAGATATTCCCTTGTAAGATTCATGAGGAGTAATCCCGGTCTTATCAATTTTATTAGCAGAAGAAGTATAAGAATGGCTAACATTTGTTTTTTTATCGGAGCAAGTTGAAAAGGAAAAAATGATAACAAATAAAAGTAAAATGTATTTCACCGACTTTCCCCCCTATATTTAGTAAATGCACCCACACCAAGTGGTAGGGCGCACCCGTCATATCATACGATTATTTTAGTTTAATTATGACAGTCTTCCATAAAAAAGCAAACATAATAAGAGGTTATTTAAATGATTTGTTTTTGCCAGAGTCCGTAGCGAGGCTCGAAGTCGAAAACAAGGAATTTACCTTCTTTTAGAGTTGGGCTAGGCTCCCATTTATCAGGAATCTCGACAGCTTTGTGAAGTCGATCTAGATAAACTTCTTTTGGAATTTCGTAGGCACCTAAATTCCACGTGACTTCATTGAGTTGTTGCGTATCAAATAGAGTGAAACCATCTCGAAATAGAGCTTCAAACAAATGAACCAAAGCCACTTTTCCGGCATCTGACTCAACGGAAAACATGCTTTCTCCAGCAAAGAATTTACCGATTCCAACTCCGTAGGTTCCGCCAACAAGCTCTCCTTTTTCATTCCAAGCTTCGACACTGTGAGCATAGCCTCTTTTATGGAGTTCTGTGTAGCCATTTAAAAATCCTTCTGTAATCCAAGTAATTTCGTTTACACGGTGTGCACATCCTTTCATAACCTCGCGAAATGCTTGGTTGAATGTAACCCGATAAACATTCTGACGAATTTTCTTGCGAACAGTCTTTGAAATATGCAATCCATCGATTTCGAATATTGCCCGCGGATGAAGACAATACCATCGAATAGGATTCTGTGACCAAGGGAAAATTCCATGTGTGTAGGCGTAATACAATCTATCCGTTGAAAAATCTCCACCGATGGCAACTAAGTCATCCATTTTTCGGAGAGGGTCTCCAAAGAATTTGTGAAAATCTTCTCTTCCACTCATGGCAAAGCATTGACTCCTAATAAGGAATTCTTTTGTAAATGAGAATTGGTATCCTCATAGAATTCAAGCATAGAACGATAAGCCGTTGGAGTCAACTTCATCTCCTGATCATTCTTTAGGTATTTTTCAACAGGCAAAACATTATATTGATACCCTGACTTATCATTGGAAACATAAACAAATACAGGAACATAACCAACATCCTGAATCGATATTTCAGTCTTTCCTGTTTGCATCTTTTTAGTTAATTTAAAATTAAAAATCATTCCACCGTTTGTATATCGCTTGATCTGTCCTGAGACAAAATTTCCCAGAGAATAGATGACAAGCCTTTGCTTTCGCTCTCCATATTTATCTTGAATCCAATCCAGCTCATAGGGTTGCAATACATGGGGATGACCACCTAAAATAATATCCGCCCCTTCTTGAAAAGCAAAGTCAACCATTTCTTTCTGGAATTTATCTGGAAATCTTGCATATTCTGTGCCAAAGTGATATGCGACAATTAGGACGTCTGGTTTCTTGCTACGTGCAAGTTGAATGTCTTCTCTAATACGATCTTTGTCTATTATATTGACTACCTTATCTTTGGGGATGGCAATTCCATTTGTGCTATAGGAATAACTTAAAAAGGCGAAGTTAATTCCATTCTTGGTATAAAGCAAAATCCGATTCTTTTCGAATTCTTCGATGGATTTATAAGTCCCCAAATGACGAATTCCTAAACTATCGAGTGTATCAATTGTGTGATCGATTCCCTTTCGCCCTGTATCGACAGAGTGATTGTTAGAAGTAGTCAATATATCAAAGCCTGCATCCTTGAGTGCATGTGCCAATTCATCAGGAGCGCCAAATTGCGGGTAACCGGCAAATAACTTTGAATCACCCGGCAAAGTAGTTTCCAAATTTCCAAAAGCAATGTCAGCGGAAACTAAATACTCTTTTATGTTTTTGAAAACAGGATGAAAGTTGTGACACTTGCATTTTGGATCAAAAGCAGAAGTCAATTGAGTGGAGTGAACCATAATATCGCCAACTGCGGAGACCTGAACGGTCTTTTCTTCGGGAGTAGTCAAGTCTCGAATAAAATGGGTGGAACAATTCGAAAAGAAGAAAAGTAAAAATGGAAATAGGTAGTAGAATTTATGTTTAATTTTAGGCATATCAGTTTTACCTTGTATTGTTCTTTACAGTCAAGTTAGAATGCAATTAACTTTCGTAGCCAAGATTGAGATTTTTCGGATACAGGATTGCCACCGAGGCACTGAAACACAGAGAGATTTCAAGAGAGTCATTGCTATATATAGGATTGTTTGCTTTCATAATTCGGGTTTGTTGCT
>Ga0209174_10003131_pt1 | contig 10579 bp, 9 predicted proteins | sample JI91814BDNA_FD_187505 | JGI IMG/M metagenome (GOLD analysis project Ga0209174, IMG submission 187505) | Wastewater effluent complex algal communities from Wisconsin, to seasonally profile nutrient transformation and Carbon sequestration -... | ecosystem: Engineered > WWTP > Effluent > Algae...
GTGCCACAAACGATAGGCCATCCGCCCAGCTAGCCTGCACAATCGGCGTGACAAACGGCAGGTCGTCTTCCACCGTGAGCGCCGTGGCAGCGGTGAGCGGCTCACGATCGGCGTCCATCTCGGCCGCCAGTCGAATGGTCTGCTCCTCCGTGAGCCCAGACGCAACCAGCGGCAACAGCTCAAACCCGAGCTGTGGAGGCAGATCCAATACCGATTTTTTGTCGCCGTCGATCCAGCTTGCGATCACATGCAGCGGCAGCCGGGCAACTTGCAGGCTCTCCAGCCGGTCACCGTGGAAGTCTCGACCGATTGCGACCAGCAGCTCCGCCAAAGCGAGCGAATTCCCACCCAAATCGGCAAAAGAATCTTGGCGCGCAATCGGACTCACACCCAGCACGGAGGCAAACAGCGCCGCCAGCCGCCGTTCCGTGTCGGTCAACGGTGCCTCGGACGGTTGCAATACCCGCGTCGTGCGCTGCGCCAGTTCCGTCAAGGTGCGCCGATCGAGCTTGCCATTGGGCAAAAGCGGCAGGGTTGCGATCGCGAGGTACTCGGCCGGTAGCATGCTCATCGGTAGCAGCCGCTGCGCCGCAGCCCGCAGCATCGCGACATCCAGGTCTGGCGGCGAAAAAACCGCAAGGAGTCGCCGCGACAGAGGCTGTTCGGGTTCTTCTTTGACGATCACCGCCAGCTCACGGAGCCAGGGACACGCACCGAGCAGTGTCCGCTCAATCTCCTCCAGCTCGACCCGCACCCCGCGCAGCTTCACTTGATGATCTTGCCGTCCCAGAAAGTACAGTTGACCGCTGCTGTCCCTTCGCACGCGATCACCGGTGCGAAACAGTCGCTCGCCGGGACGCTGCGGGTGGGCCACAAAGCGACGCGATTGCTCGGTCGGACGACGTAGATAGCCCTGCGAAAGCACCGGACCACCAACGTACAATTCGCCGCTTTGACCGTCTGGCACGGGCTGCATCTGCTCGTCCAAGATCAGCAGCTCGGCCCCAGCCATCGACGCACCGATCGGCACCCGTTCCTCGGGCAGCGGCAGGTGTGGCGGAAACACCGCACAGGTGACATCTGCTGTCACTTCCGTGCTGCCATAAATATTGAGCATCGTGGCCGACGGATGGGCCACCCGAAACTGTCGAAGCAGCGACAGCGGCAACTCTTCTCCGCTACAGGTCCACAACGTAAGCTGCGGCAGGGCCTGTTCCAGGTTCGGCACGGTTCGAAGCAGCGCCGCCAGCACCGATGGCACCACGGTCAGTCGCGACACCCCAAAGCGCCTGAGCGCCTCAATCAGTTTTCCCAAATCGTTTACTTCACTCGGTTCCAGCAGCGCGGTCGGAACGCCGCTGAGCAGGCCCGAAAAAATCTCGGCCACCGAGTCCACAAAGTTGAGCGATGAGCGGTGAGCCACGACCTCGGCACCACCCTCGGCAAACGGGAAAGACGCCACGCCCCAGCGCAGCCGGTTGAGGGTAGCGCGGTGGGAACCACACACTCCGTTTGGCCTGCCGGTGCTGCCCGACGTATATAGGACATACAGTAGATCATCGGCACAGGACTCCGTCGCCGCAAAGTCCGTCGCGGGCGACTGTCCTGCGAGCGTATCCAGATCGACCACCGAACCAGTCAGTTCCAGCAGCGGCGGCACCATCGAGGATGCGGTGACCACAACCGATACCTCCGAGTCGGCCAGCAAGAAGCGCTGACGCTCCACCGGATAGTCGGGATCGATCGGTACGTACGCCCCACCGGCCAGCAACGTGCCAAGCACCGCCAGCAGCGACTCCACCGAGCGCGGCAAAACGATGCCAACCAAGACGCCTCGGGTGACGCCGTGCCCACGCAGGGCTTGCGCAACCACAATCGCCCGCCGCAGGAGATCTTCGTAGGACAGTTGCCCTTTGGAAGACAGGACCGCTACAGACTGTGGTTGGCTCGTCGCTATACGAAGAAAATGCGTCGTCAGGGAGTCGTCTTCAGACGGAAACATGGGCGCGGCGACCATCCAGGCTCTCCCTCTGTTTCCGTGAGTTGGCTCTGACCAAGACCAAGGAAGGCAGGGGCACCTTGGGTATCCGAATGTGGAAGCGACCGGGACGCATGTTCGGCCAAAATTTTCGCTAGGTTGCGCCGATTAGACAACTGAAATCTCGACCTGTTTCAGCTCACGAGCGCGTCGAACACCAAGCAGCAAACAAAGCAGGAGCGCCGCCCCGACCACGTTGAGCACGGCGTCGGTCGTGTACAGCGCTCGCAGTCCGTGCCGCGCATAGACATGCGTATCGAGCGACAGCACATACATCTGGGCAATGCTAGAAAATGCATAGAAGATTGAATATTGCGTAGAAGACGAGGTGTTCGACTTACTAATCAATTCGAACACCATAGCAGAACAAGCTGTAATCGATACACCTTGCAGTACATCATACACAATCGACCCAATCGCATAGACCGATGGAGACATCGGCATCACTGCCCAAAACACACCAACCATGGACATGGTTACAGCCGAAACGACATATAGAATTCGACTGTCGATACGTAGGCAAAAGACACCGCCGAGATAGACGCCCAGGAATGTCAGAATCCAACCGGCAAATCCATTAAGACTTACGGTCATCCACTCAGGTGCCTGATAATCTACCGCCAGAGCTGGTAAAAAGAAATTAAGAGCCATCGTGCCCGCTGGACAAATACACAAAACCAGACCGAGCCATCCATCCTGGCCGCTCAGGGTCTGGCGCGCCTCGGCGACGAAAGCACGGACGATGACTCCAGGTTTGCGACTCAAGCGATCCGGTTCTGGGATCAGCAGCACGGCCAGGGATGGCAAAAGGATAAGTGCGCCGCTCACCAGTGCGAGCGTCTCGACCGAGCAGCGCTGCGTCAACATCAGCATCAGCGTCGCCCCCATCGCGCCACCGAGTTGTATACCCAGGTTGAGCAAGTTAGAGGCCTTGAGTCGACCGGCACGATCTAGCGTGGTGGCAGCCAATCCGCCAAAGCAGCTCGTCGCCAGCCCATATTGAATCTGGGCGACCAGAATCAGACCATAGAAGAGATTCTCATGGTTCTGGATATTGAGAAATAATGCTATTATAATAGATAACGCACAAGCCAGAGACATCAAAATAAACCACGATTTCCTTTTGATCCACAAATCAGTGATCGGATTGAAAAATGGCTGTACAACATAAGGAAAAACTGAAGCGGTACTGTACCAACCGATCGCCTCAATAGAGGCACCAATTTTGCGCATCAAAAATGGCATCTCGGTCAGAAAGAAAGCCCCTGCCATTCCCAGCGAAAGAGCGATGACAAAATAGGGCAGTGATGCATATCTTGATAGAGAACGCTCATTGGGCCGTGGCTCGGTCAGAGCATCGTCTGCGAGGTTGCGATGCAACGCCGACTCCATCACAGCACCAGGCCGTTCGACTGCGAACTGCCGTTCATCAGGCGCTGGACGTTCATCCAATGATCCACATGTATCGCGTATGCTACCAAAGTCTGCGGCGACGGAGGAACACACCAGAACGGAAAAAACGCAGGAGGCTGCACGGCTCGGCGAGTGGTGGCAAATCGAAGCTGCCTACTTGGATTCGGCAGAGCCAACGAAGGCGGGGTCTTCGAGTGCAAGTGGCGTACAGTTCGGCGGTGCCACGAGCGGATTGCAGCGGGCGGGCTTACCGCTGGGAACTTCAAAGCGATAGGAGAACTTGCTCGTCGGTTCTGGAAAGTCGGTACTGATGAAGTGGGATGCGCTAAGGAGGGCGGCTTGTCCTCGGGAGGTGTCTGCGGCGCGGGCCTCTTGGGTATCGGCATCGGCACGCGTCCGAACCAGAAAGTTGCTCTGTACGGCTTTCCGAATCTGCGCTTGCCCGGCCACACTTTTTGGATCGTTTAGGACCGACACCGCGCCAAACGGGTCTTCCGGTGCAGAGTCCACAAACAGAAGTCGTCCTTGAAGATCTGTTTTGTTGTGGGTGTACGCAGTCCGCACCGGCCCCGTGGTATCAAACGCAAACACGACCCTGCCACGTAGCCGACCGAGCACCGGCCAGCCTCTCTGCTTCAGCGCATCACGAAGCGTGGCCGAATCCCCCTGCACTTCCGCAGGAGTGATCACCCGCTGCCTTGGGAAGGCCGTCAGGATCTCTGCCTCCAGATGCCCAAAGAAGGTCTCTAGTTCATCGGAGGGAGTATCATTCTTCGGTTCGATCTGAACGTAGATCGGAAGGTGCCCTGGATACGCATCTGAGAAGCGTCGAACCTCACGCAGGCAGTCCAGTAGGCGGGTACAGCGCGTACCAGGGTCCACGAACGGAACGTGAACCACCGTCAGTCCGTCCTGCGCATCGTAGAAAACATCCAGCTCCAGTTGACGGATCTGCAAGCGATCGAGCTGCTCGTAAATCGGGGCGTGCGTGTACTCCCACGGCTCAACGGACCCATCGTGGGTATCGATGTGATAGCTGTTGTGGGTACCCCGAACCTGAACGTGCTGGAGCTGGAGCTGTTCATCCAGCGGATACTTGAACGGCTTTCCAATCACGAGTGGCGGCGATTCCAACTCGCTACTCACCTCGCCACAAGCAGCGCCGCTCATCAACGCGACCGACAGACAGATTCCAAGCAGTCCTCTACGCATGCGCGGAGCCTACTACGAACGGTTCCGCGTTGTATCCGGATGTCGCGACCGGAAGGGATTTTACATCTCAAGCGGCAAAAAGCGCGAGGGACCGAAGACTTCCGCCCGCAACGTCTTGAGCTGCTCGGCCACCTCCCAGGCATCCTGGGCGCGCTGCCGAGGACTATCACGGATGAGGAACTGTAGGAATCGGGTGAAGCGCTCATCGACCTGAGCCGGCACCGTCCCTTGTCGCACATCGCCACCCAGCAGAAAGATCATCGTCTTGCCGAGCGAATACAGGTCGGACGCTGGCAGCGGCGGCTTGCGCGCCATCACCTCAGGAGGACTAAAGTCGGGGTTGTGCGCTCGAAAGCCCTGCCCTGTCTTTTCGGGTGCCACCACCGCATAGCTCCAGTCGATCACAAACACGTTGTGATCTTGGGGACGAACCAAGATATGGGCGGGCTCGACGTTGCCGTGGATGATGCCCTGCTGATGAGCAAAGCCCAGCGCGGACAGTGAGCGCGCCAAAATCCAGGCCACATGCTCGGCGTTGAGTCCATTTGGATAGCGATCGCGCACCATGTCCAGATCGTAGCCATCCAGATACGCAAAGATACTGCCCGCCTGTCCCGACGGTGCGATGAACTGATCGACCAGCTCGGGCAGGTGTTTGCGCTGGACTCCTGCTTGGGATTGCAGTGTCCGGACGATTCGCGCTTCTTCCATGAGCAGGTCGCTATCTTCCCGCTGCATCGCGATTTTGACCGTCACATCTTGGCCCGCCCTGGCACCCGTTTCACACGAGCCGCGATACAGCATCGCCAGATCCCCCTGCGCCAAAATCCTCGTCGCCCGATAGGTACCGCTCGGGGTGGTGACGGTGAAGTCAACCTCCGAAATTGGCGAGGGCGTCGGCACGCTGCGCAGTCGGGTCGGCGGACGGCTGGCCGGAGTCTCCACATCGGGCACAGCCGCTTGGACCGGGTGCTCGATGGGGGGACGCGCACTCTCTAGCTCGCGCACAGCCCGCTGATGCCATTCATAGAGCTTGCTCAGCAAGTGACGGGCGCTGTTCTGCGCGAGGCTGTTGCCACCAAATCGCTCGGGCCGCAGCCTACGCACCAACACCACGTATTCTTCTTCGAGGAGCACCAGCCGTTCATCGACACTGAGGTCGTGCAGCGCCATCGCGGGAAACACCTCTTGTGTCGATCGAGCCCCCGCCACGAGCGACTGAACCTCTGCCAGATCATCGTGCAACACGAACCACCCCCTATGGCAACCAGCGTCACAGCCGCAAAAGTCCACCAGCTACGAGGATAGAACTCCAGCCCGCCCAGAGAAAGGTGCTTGACCAAACCGTCGCAACCACTCCCGATTTCGCCTGCTCGCTCGACCCGAAGTGCGGTGGCAGTTTGTGTGTCCTGACCCGCAAAAGGTTCTAGATCACTTGGGATGACACCCAGCGCGTGCGTGGGCGCAAAGAACAGCTATCCTGTTCTTATGCACATTGTGCGGATTCAGCGAGGGACTTCGCCGCAGGTGTCCCTGCTCCAAGAACAGCGGTATGGCAAAGAAAAGGATCTGGAGCGAGATCTGGCTGCGGCCCCCCTGCTGCTTCAGCAGGTCATGGGAACCCCCATTCATCTGCTCGCAACAAACTTTCGACTACCGGGGGATGAACGGGTAGCCGGACTGTATCTTGACAGCGATGGGAGGCTGCTGCTGTGCGAAGTGCGACTGGCCCGCAGCTTGGGATCGACCCGTGAAGTGCTCGGCCAGCTTCTCGATCACGTGTCCGCGCTGTCTCAATATCGGCTGGAGGATCTCAGCACCGCTCTGTCCGGCAAGCTCGAAGAGGTGCTGCGCCAGCTCAGCCATGGTGAAGTCGAGCGCTACGCGCAGATGTGTCAGCAGTTGAGTGAAAACCTCCGTGCCGGAAGGGTCGGATTGGTACTCGTGCTGGATCGCGCACCGGCTCACCTACAGCGGATCTGCCGCTATCTGTGTCAGAACGTAAAGATTCAGTTCGTGCTCCTGACGCTCAAGCGGTACCGTGCCAGCGATGACAGTGACATCGTGGTGCCAACACTAGTGGCGCAAGCGCAGCAGCAGCAAGCGCAGGCCAATCTCCTGGAGCTGGCGGTCCAGTTTGCGCAGCCAGGTCACTCCGCCGTACCACTTGACACCATCAAGCATCGGCCAAACTGGCTGGCCCTATATCCCCGAACCTGGCCGCAGTCCGTTCACTTCGAGTTCCTGATCCATCCCGAGAAAGACTGTCGAATCGGAGTCGAGCTGCACCTGGAAGATCGCGAGCTGCCACAACTGCGTGAACTCGTGCGATTCCTTGGTTCCTCAGACCTGCAAGATGCGCTGAAAGTCCACTTTGATAGTGCGAGGATTGTCTGGGACCAAAACTACCAGGGGTGTGGTCGCTTGGCGGTGATGTTCGATGCCGCCAGTGAGCCCGATGGTCTGTCGGCTGCAATGTCGGTCCTGATGGAGCTCACCCATGCCCGCATCAGTGAGAGACTCCGCCCCCTCAGCAAGCCGACCGAAACGCCTAGAGCCACGGTAGTCCCAAAAGAGTAGCGCTGAGTCATCGCTACCGATGACTTGAGGTCAGGGTACGCAGTCTCTGTAGACACTCTGCTCTGCGGATTACTTCGGCTTCTGGAGTGTGCAGCCTGCGCGGGTCAAATCGATGTTGTTGGTCGCATCCAGGCAGGAATAGATCTGGTAGAGCTGCTGTCCGTAGCTTGCACCCTTGGTCGCGGTGATGCGGCCGCTGGCGTCCACTTCGCATGGATTGTTGAGGGTGCAGGAGGCACCGCTCTCATTGCCGGTGTTGTTAATGCCGATGATCGCTTTGGACTCCACATCGATGAGCGGTGATCCCGAGGTACCGCCGATGGTCTCGCAGCCGGGATGGGTAAAGCGAATCGAGTCCCGGAACGTCCAGGTGCCCTCGCGCAGCTCTGGAACAAAGTGATCGATCGCGCACGAGTAGATCCTTTTCCAGTATCCTGAGACGATTCGCAGTGCAGTCCCCTCTGTTGGGCGGCGCGATTGAATGACCAGTGGCGCAACCCGGAACCGCGTCGCAAGCTGCGCATAGGTCTGGGTCAAGCGATAGATCGCAAAGTCCGATCCGGTCATGGTCGCGTACAGCATCCGCTGAGCGCGCAGTGTTCCTAGCGAGCGAGCGCTCGCATCGAGCAGAGTGAAGGTCCGGCTCGATGCCTGATCGACGATCGCATCACCAGCCGCAACAAAGCCACTCAAGCAGTGACCATTGGTCAGCACCATCGCGTAGTCATCGGTGCGCGAGGTAGAAAACCGCACCAGCGAACCCGAGCAGTTCGACAGGGCGACGATCGATGTAAAGTCAACTCCTGCGGCATCCAGTTCCTCCCAGGTGGGAGTCTGCGCGGCGGCTTGCTGCGCCTCTTCGGGATAGCCAACCGGCAGCGCGAACGCCTCTGCGGACGCTCCGGTGACCACAAACAGAGCGGTCAGCATGCCGGTCCACAGTGAACGCAGAATGCCACGGGAGCGGGTGTAGGAAGAGGGGCTGACCTGATCAGACGATCCACCGAACGCACTACGCATAGGTTGTCCTCCAGTTTGGGTACGAGTGATTGCTTGGACGGCAACACTTCTCGCTTGGGAATGGACCTCTGCGCAAGATGGGAGTTTTGTTCTCGACTCTGTCCCAAGCTGGGGTCTGTTCCCCCAGTTTAAGCGCGAGAATCGAAAGACATCGACGGTAAGCAGAGAGAGAGGAAAGAGTACGAAGGCGAGACAACAGAGTAGAACCCTGTCGCGATAGCGCGTGCTAGTTGTACAGGAGGTCGAACGTCACCGTAACCGGCATGGTCTGACCAGCGGCCAGATCAAACTTGTTCGTAAACGGCAACGTCACCGGATCACCAGCGACCGGATCACGCGTCATGGGAGTGCTCTTGTCGCCGATGTCAAAGAAGCCCAGAAAGGTGTACGTCTGCGGGGTCAGCGGCTTACTGGTCCAGCTCGCGGCGCTCAGCTTGTCGGTCTTCAAGTCGATCGGCAGTTCCAGGCTCGCGGCGGCGACAGCTCCCTTTCGTGGACCCGTCAGCGTCACATCCTCGCTCAGGAAGAACTCTCCGTACGCGGTTCCCTTGATCGAGCTATCCTTCTTGAGCTGGCTGCGCACCCCATCGGATATCTTGAGGCGCACCACAAGCTTGGTCTCCATCACAGGTGGCTTCTCCTCGTCAGGAATCGGCTCGTCCTTGGGAGCACAAGCAGAGGAGAGAAGAAGCAGAGCGAGCGGAAGTGTGAAAAGTGGGCGCATTACATATCCCCCCGGCAGCCCCATGGATCCTGAGTGCCCAAGATCACACCGAAAGTACTGCACATCTCGTGAGGGTACGACAGCGGCTCCGCAGTGTTGTTGTTCCAAGTACATTCTGTCTTCATAATGGTCCCCTTTCGCAGATCCATGGGCTTCTCCTTTAGCAGCAATGTCGGCGGGTTATCGCGGTAATGCGAATGCCACTCATCTACACGAAACAAATCCTTCATCGTGTCAGCCGGAGTCTCCGCGTAAGAGAGGACGTAACGCATTCCCCACTCATGCATGTGCCCTCCTGTCATCATCAATTTGTAGTCCTGAGGTACTACGCATTTATAGCTGCCAGATGCCTGCTGACCCGGCTTGACCTCGAAGAAAGGAAGGAAGGATGCGAACGCAGCGGCCCACGTCTTGACAGTAGAAACGTCGACCCGACGAAAGCGAAGTAGATCGCGGATTCGAATCGGATTCTTGCTGGTGTTGATCTAGTGCGACTGCATCACAATCGGCGTACCCTTACGCAGAATGAACGCATGCGCGGCAGGCAACTCAAAGCCAGGTATGGTCAGCAGGTCGTACTTCGCCATGTCTTCTGGCTTGGAGCAGTCTTCCACAGCTCCATCGGGTAGCGGGTTCTTAGCCTTCAGAATCACGAAGTGATGGCCAAACTTACCCTGCTGAGGGTCTGCAAAATCGTACGGCACATCTACGCCTTGGTAGAGCTGATGGCTGCAAGAAATCTTTTCTTCACCCGGCTTCATAATCAGTTCCGAACCGACGAAGTCTACGAAGTTCGGGTCATCCGTGGGAATCGGAACGCGCACATCAACAGCGGTACGCTGAAGCATCCCTTCTTCGGTTTCTTGCTGACCGCAAGCAAAGAAACAGAGCGAGAGGGAAGACATTGCGAGGAGTGTGTGGAAACTCTTCATAACGGGACTCCTTGTTGGTCTGAAGGATTAGTTGTTGGGGGCACCGGCGAGGATCCAGGACCGGATCTGCTCGATCTCTTCTGGATCGAGAGCCTGCGCAGGAGGCATTCGCGCTCCGATCTTGGGCTTGTCGCTGGCAATCTTGTCAAATAGTAGCGAGTTGTCTGGATCTCCCGGAACCACCCGCATCCGATCAGGCGCCAGCGTTGACTTGACGTTGACCAGCGCATCAAACGTCGCGGCCCCCAGGCTCAAACCACCCGCTGGCGAACCAGCCGCCGCGTGACAGGTGGCAAAGCTACAGCTTCGATGAAACACCTGCTCTTCGATCCAACTGAGCGGAGGGGCAGGTGAGCATCCAAAAGCGAGTGCGGTGGCCCCAACCAGAAGCAGGCCGGGAAGGACTCCTAAAGCAGATTCCGAACCACTACGGACCATGGCGGATGCCTCCACATTGGGAAGTGTACCGCCCACTCATCGCGCCCAGAGTGTCTTGTCAAGACGCTACAGTTCTCCACGGACTCCCAGCGAAGGGAGAATCGGCAGACCCGTGATCGCAGCATGTTGGGTGTAGTCGTAGGAGTAGACGATCTGTTCCTGCGCCGGATTGTTGTACAGGTTCGAAATGTCCAAATACAACTTGAACACCATCCGCTTGGT
>Ga0209174_10003136_pt1 | contig 10573 bp, 9 predicted proteins | sample JI91814BDNA_FD_187505 | JGI IMG/M metagenome (GOLD analysis project Ga0209174, IMG submission 187505) | Wastewater effluent complex algal communities from Wisconsin, to seasonally profile nutrient transformation and Carbon sequestration -... | ecosystem: Engineered > WWTP > Effluent > Algae...
GAAAATATGGATTCAATTTTTGAAGAGATACTAAAAACCGTAAAAGGCTCTTGTGGCATTTTAGTCCTAAAGGAAAATTCTGAATCCTTTGCTGAAATGACATCGTGCGGATTTGAATCCGATTTCTATTATTCCTTCTTAATCAGAGGAAAGGGAAGTTTTGAGGCGATCGCAAACTCATCGGAACCTGTTATATTTGGAGGCAGTGATTATGGTCTATATTTAAGTAATTCAATGTTTGCCGTTGGAGTTAAAGTTGCATATAAAGAGAAAATTTTAGGATTTCTCTTTATAGAATTTTCAACAAACCTTTCCCCTTTGCAATTAGTATTCTTAGAAATGGTAGCAGAAAAAATCGCTCTTTTGCATGCACAAAAATTAAACTTATTAAATCTTACATCAAATGAAATTATGACTAACCAAGATAAAAACATTTGCTTTGAAGTTTTCGATTTTATGTTAGGTGAATCTATTGGTTTTGCTAATAGTTTAAAAGCGAATCGGTTTATAAATATTCAAGGGGGACCGGGTTCGGGAAAAAAATCATTAGTTAAATATATTTATAAAAAATTGGATTTAAATGGGAAAATAATTTATTTAAATTCTCTTCCTGAACAGGTTGGGAAATTAGAAAAAGCAATCCAAGATTGGATTGGATTAGTTGGAAATGGAATCCTGGTGATTGAAGGTATTTCTAAGCTAACGTTGGGTCAGCAAAGAGTTTTTTTTGAATTTATAAAGGAGCCAATTTTAGAGCCAAGGATTATCTTTTTAGATGACTTAACTCGACATAAAGAGGACTACCAGCCTTTTTGGAATTTGCTTTCACAGCATACAATACAATTACCAAATTTATTAAGCTTAGATTCTCAGTCCTTAAAATCCTTAATTGATATCTTGTTTAAAAATTTGCGCCAAATAAACAGAAGACCTGATATGATGCTATCAGATGATGCCTATGATTTTCTTTTAAATTATCCCTATAAAGAGAATCTGCGTGATTTGCGAAATATTTTAGAGCAGACTGTAATAACTTCAAAAGAAAATATTATAAATAAAGAATTTTACTTGAAATTAAACAATTCCAAAATAAAAAGCTTAGATTTTCAAAACGAAGAAGACCTTGATTTAAGAAAGAGTGTTCAGGCGCTAGAGCGCCAAAAGATTTTGCTAGCAAATAAAATTTTCTCCGGAAATCAAATTCGTATGGCAAAGGCTCTGGGTGTTTCAAGGGGATCTTTACAATACAAAATGAAGCAATTGGAGTTGTAATATGATTACAAATCAAGAGTCAATGGAAGAAAGAAAAACTCCGGCCGGTTTTACTGTCCGAGTTCATAGGGCAACAATGACCTATGAGGTATTTTCGAAAAAGGGAGCAGAGGTTCCGAGAAATTCGAAATCGAATTCGAGTATAGTAAAAGTGCCGCGAATCATATTTATGGGACCTTCTTTTAATCTGTCTCATTTCCGATTATCTGATTTAACTTATGTGAATGCAAAATCTGGAAAATTACAAGTTCCTTACCAATATGAAGGAACTTCTGATATCAAGATTATTTCAATTCCGACTGGTTCTGATTCTGACGTGCTGCCTATAATTCCATACCAATATCAGACTTTAAAAGAAATTGTTTTCGCTTCTGACCAGGGACTTGAATTTCAAAATATCGTCGTTGATGAGTCATCTCCAAAGAATGAAATGGTTAATTTAAAGATTCGGTTTCCTTCTGTTAATATTTTGATTTTGAGGAAGAGAACTTGATTAAATTAAAATAATAAAAAATTATTTTAATTTTCTAGGGCTTGCAAATACTCGTCCCTACACATGGGATATATTTGGAGTCTTTAAAAATGGAAGAGGATCAGCAATACGAAGAGCGTAAAACGCCAGCTGGCTTTTTAGTCAAGGTCCGATTGACTAAACTAACATATGTAGTTTTCACACCAAAGGGACCTGAAGTCCCAAAAGGTGCAAAAAATAACTCGATTATAGTTCCAGTTCCAAGAGTGGTATTTCTTGGAGACGATTTTAATCTATCCCATTTCAGATTAGGTGAACTTAGCTTTGTAAATGTCAAGTCTGGAAAACTCGTTATTCCTTACCAACATGGGGGGTCGAGAGATATTAAAACTATCTATTTAAATTCTGGGAGTGAAAGTGATATTCTTCCTGTAATCATTTTTCATTTTAACTTTGTTAAAGATATAATGAGTGCAACAGAGCAGGGGACAGAGTTTCACCATATAGTAGCAGACGAGAGTTTATTAAAAAATGACATGGTAACACTTAAGATTCGTTACCCAACAGTTAATATCTTAATTCTAAAAAAGAAAATCAATGTTGCATATGAAAATAAAGCTCCAGTCAATCAAGTGGCTGACAATGATTCAAAAGCTGAATTCGCAACGCCTGTAGTTGACGCTGATATAGCTAGGGCAGCCGACATGGCCTCCTCGGGCTCTAATTTAAATATGTATTCAGAGAATCCAGTATTTCTTGCAAGAATTCATCTTCGCAATTTAGAGTTGGATAAAGTAAAGCAGCTTCTTTTTGATTTTAATCTAAAAGGCGAAGACATTATTTTTATTCGCACCTTTTTAGATGTGATGATAAAGAATGTGAATAACAAAGAAGAATTAAACACAAACAGGGACAAAGTTAAGGTCTTAGATGAAATTTTCAGACTTGCTGTTCTTATAATAAACCATAATGAAGCTGAATTTGAACTTGAATTAGAAAAGGGGTTATCGAAAGATGTTGCTTATATGATATATGCTCTCCTTGAAAAATACCAGGAGCAGGCAAAAAATATCGAAGAAGAAATTATGATTTGGGAATGGAAGTATCGAGCCAGAAGGTTAATGTAATTATATGAATAAAGCCGCATTTAGTAAGTTAATTGAAGCAATGAGAAGTCTCAGCAATGAAGTAAATGACCAAGAAATTTGTAGACGTTTAGAGACTTTGATGCTTACAAGTAAAGATGATCTTAATTTGTCAGTCGTAAATCATCTTTTGGACAATCCACTAGAGTTCGATCCAAAAGAGATACCAGAGCCATATACAATGTATGTGAAGCATTTTATATATATGGTTAAAAGAAATGAAAAATTAGGCATTTCATCTAAATTTAATTCCATTCCAGAAACTAAGCCAAGTCGGAAAAAAGAATAACTAAAAAAGAGATTCCTGATCTAGATAGTCATTTGTGTATTTAAAGCCTTTTGCATGATAGTTGGCTTTTTCTACTGTCTCGCTCCAATAATTCATTTTATCCATACAATGTATAAATACTTTCATGGCAGCGAAAGAATCGTCTAGTGCTTCATGGAAAGTATGTCTGTCGCTTTGGGAATTCATTTTTTCAATTTTAAACTGATTTCTGAGTGCTACCAGATTGTATTTTGGCAAATTGGGAAATATCTTCCTGGCTAAATTCAATGTGCAAAATACCGGTAGAGTAGGGAACTTTATTCCTCTTTTTCTAGCTTCTGAAAGTATAAACGATAAATCAAACTCTGAATTCTGAATTACCAGGGCAGAGCCATCAATAAATTTTAAAAATTCCGGTAGAATCGTATCTAATCCCCTTGCATTTTCAAGCATTTTTGCAGTAATTCCATTCACAGTTTGAGCACTTGAATTTAGTGGTTTTAGGGGCTTAACCAGGAAATTGTATGTGTTTAAAATTTTATCCTGATCAAATCGTATAGCTGCAATCTCTAGGATTTCATGCTCATTGGGATTTAGGCCAGATGTTTCAATGTCCAAAGCAGTAAATTCTAGGTTTTTTAAGAGTTCTTGATTCATAGTTATCCTTTGGTTACATAAAATAAATACTATTAGAATAATAAACCAAGAAAGGGACTGAATGCGCTGCTTTCTTGAAAATATCCTAGTAGAATTAAGATATTTGCCAATTTTATGTCACATAACAGAAAAATTAATACGCTCACCATCGATCGTGATAAAAATCATGAATAAATGCCCATTAACAAACATTTATCTGCTATAAACGGACCCTTATAAACAAGAAGTCGCCAATACGACATAATGACAGGAAGGTTTGGATGGTATCCATATGACAATTTGGCAGATATTTTGGCTTATAATCAAAAAATGATTGCTACTTGGCGAGGTTTTTTTATTTTTAATGAATGGCTGAAACATTAAAGGTTAGAGTTCGGTGTCATGCGTGCACTTATATGATTGAGGGAACTGCAAAATATGGGAAGGGGCATTACGTTCCGGAGGGAGTTGATTTTGAGTTTGTCGCCATTGGGAAGGTGGAAACATCGAAAGGTCGCACTGTTAAGGCTGAAGTTTCTTGTATTTGCCCAAGTTGTGGTGTTAAATGCAAATTTTCCGTTTAATATTGGGTATGTAGCTGCTTAATTTTATGCAATTAAAAATAAGCACCTCTTTTTGTTCATGAACTTTACTTCGGCCGAGTTTTTATTTTTCTTTCTAGTCTTTCTTTTTCTCCGATGGGCGGTTTATCCAATTGTCATAGAAATTTTTAATAAGCTATTCTCCCCAAAAGATAATTTTAGAGCTAAAGATCAGAGCAAATGCAACCTTTTTTCGGCGGAAAAGGATTCTCTTGTATTTCTTTTATTGGCTGGAAGTTATTTCTTTTATGCTAGTTGGAATTATAAATTTCTTGGTCTTTTGCTTTTTACCTCAATTCTAGATTTTTCCATTGGAAAAAAAATCCACGCAACAGAAGCATTAAGAGCTAGAAGATTCCTTCTTTTTATTTCAGTTTTTCTTAACTTATCAATTTTGGGCTTTTATAAATATTTCTTTTTTATATTCGAAAACTTTTCCCTGGCTAGCAGTGTCTTAGGAATTACATTTTCTAGACCTACTTGGAATATTCTCCTTCCGGCCGGGATTTCTTTTTATACTTTTCAATCTCTTAGCTATACAATTGATGTGTATCGTCGGATCTTGCCTGCTGAAAAAAGCTTTTTACGATATGCCCTTTATCTGGCATTCTTTCCCCAGCTTGTTGCCGGTCCCATAGTTGTAGCCTTTGAATTTTTGCCTCAAATTCATGATGCATATAAGAGAAAATTCAGAGAAATAAACTTAAACCAGGCTTTTTATTTTATACTTTTGGGTTTTATAAAAAAGTCTGTTCTTGCAGACAATATATCTGTCGTAAGTGATTATGTCTTTTCTTCGAAAGGCCAAATTGAGACTCTTTCCTGGACTTTTGTCTTAATGGGAATGATTTCTTACTCCATTCAAATATACGGAGATTTTAGCGGGTATACAGATATCGCGCGCGGAGTTGCCTTACTCTTTGGTTTTCATTTACCGGAAAATTTTAATTTGCCCTATTTAGCTTCAAGTCTAACTGACTTCTGGCGGCGATGGCATATTTCTTTGTCTACCTGGCTCAGATCTTATTTGTATATTCCATTAGGGGGCAACCGATTCGGAGAAATTTTCACTTACCGTAATCTATTTCTAACTATGCTACTTGGTGGACTCTGGCATGGAGCAAGTTGGAATTTTGTTATTTGGGGAGGATTGCATGGTCTTTATTTGGGCTTTGAGCGCTATATAATTACAAGATTTAAAAATAATTCCCATATTTCGGATGTCCGACCTTTTGTTAAGAAAGCAAGTAAGGCTTTATATATCATATTTACCTTTTGTCTAGTAACATGCTTTTGGGTATTTTTTCGTTCCGCAAATATTGATATTGCTGTTGCGATTTTTCGCTCTATTTTAAATCTCCAGATTGGAATTTCTCCAAATTACACAATGGAATTGCAATTTTATACAATAAGTTTTACTGTAATTCTTGCTCACTTATTTGGTTATTTCTATCCGAATAAAATTCATAAACTTTTCGAAACAGAAGGCAGTTTCTGGCAATTTCCTGTTTATGCGTTTTTGTCAATTTTGGCTGTATTATATAGTGGTGAATTAAAACCCTTTATTTATTTTGTCTTTTAAGAAAGTGGTTGCGATAAGGGCAAAAAGAGACAGAGATTTTTGGATTTAGTTCTAGGAATGCATCGCCTTAAAGAGCGCGGGGAAAAGATTTGAGTAAAAATTTACAATACATACTGTTCTTTTTGGTAACATTGTTTTGTTTAGATCAATTCTTTTTTGGGTTCGTAATTTGGCGTTTACCCAACGAGTCTCCTTGGGGAACAAATCATTTTTTTAATTTCATTTATGAAAAGAAAAGAATCGAAAGAGTTCCTAAACGCAAACCAAGGATTTTAATCATAGGAAGTAGCATCGCCTACTATTCCCTAGATAGAGATTTATTAAAACTACATTTAAAAGAAAAAATCCAAACTGAATTTGATGTGGAATATTTGTCTTATGCAGGAATGACTCCGCTCGATGCCTATCTAGTTCGCGAAGATATTGAAAATTTAAAACCAGATCTTGTTCTTTTTCCTTTAAACTTTATTGATTTAAGATTACATCGAGCTTATGTAATCAATCCAAATGGAACCAATGAGGCAGCTGATGATAAAATTCTTTTGCTAGATGCATTGAATTTTGGGGATGCTCCTCAATCCAAATTTACATTTCCAGAAAAAGCAGCTCTGGAGTTTTATAAAATTCTTCCTATTGAAAAAATTGCTACTTACTATTCTTCCTATCTTTTTTTGTTTTATCGTTACCGAGAAATATATTCACAAAATCTACGCAATTTATACAATCATCGATTTGGCAGAAATACAAGTTACCATGGATATGGCGGAGTTCAAATTCCAGAGAGAATTAATTCTCTTGGATGGACGGGAAAGCAATTTTCATTTTTACCAATGCCTTATATGTTTGAAAAAGGATTTTGGATTCAGATAGTCCCGGAAATTTTAGAGAAAGGTCCGCTTTCCATTGAGCTTTCTTCTGAAGATAAATCAGATACAATCGTTTTAAAGGAAGTCGGCTGGAAGAAAGTCAAGTTAAATGAAAAGTTTAAAGGTGAAAAAACTTTCCTAACTGCCAAACTTTCGGCAACTTGGCAACCTTATTTGGCAAAGGAAGATCGCTTTGATCATTCTAGGGATGAAATGGGCGTTCGTTTGCAGCAAACGTTTGGACTTGAAAAACCATTATCCAATATGCAATATTTTAGGGAAGAAAGGACAGAAGATATTCGGTATCTTACTATGAGTGATTCAGAATACACCGAATATTTTAATTATAGGTTACTTTCTGACTTTGAAAATCGTCCCGGGATTAGGTATATACATGCTTTAAAAGATGCAAAGGAGCGTTTAACAAAAGAAAAATTTCGTCCGGGAATTCATTTGCAATACTTAAAGAAGTTTACAGAGTCAATGAAAGAAAAAAAAATTCCAGTCTTACTTATTAATAATCCAGAAAATCCTCTTTCTTTAAATTGGTATGAAAAATCCAATTGGTATCAAGAATATATTTTTTATTTACAGAATCTAATTTCAAAAGATGAAATTTACTTTGAAGATTTTAGAAGAAAATTAAAGATGCAAGACTTTAGTGATTTTCATCATTTTACTTATCCTGGAATGGTTAAGATGAATTCTGAATACGGGGACGCCGTTGCAAAAATTTCCAAAAAAGCAAATTAAAATTAAGAGGCAAAAATCATCCCCTGTTCATGTTGAATCTAATTCGGGGCATACAAGTATTTACCTCTTGATGCTGAAAAAACTTTTTTGGAATAAAAGGTTTTTATACATTTTACTATTTCTTTTTTTACTTTTTATTCCATGGGTTCCAGTTCTATATACGGGTGTGCTTATTTATTTCCCATACGATGAAACAGGAAAAGAAAGATATACTCGCATCACAGGTCCACTCATTCAATACATTGGAGGAGAGTGGGTAAGTTCAGATAGAATTCCGCAGGCTTGTAAAAAGGCTATAGTGATTGCGGAAGATAGTGATTTTTATAACCACAGTGGAATTTCCATTGAAAGCATTCGTTCTAGTTTTGAATACAATCGTAAGCAGGGAAGAATCATTTCTGGAGCAAGCACTATCAGTCAACAGTTCATTAAGAATGCTTTTCTAAATCGAAAGAAAACTTATATCCGAAAAATAAGAGAGGCTCTTGGTGCCATTTTATTTAATTTACTTTTTTCAAAGGATCAACAACTCACCTGGTATTTGAATGTAGTAGAATTTGGTCCGCGAGTTTATGGACTTCAAGCTGCTTCCAATTATTATTTCAAAAAAGATGCTTCAAGACTTAATATTCGAGAATGCGCGACGCTCGCAACATTCTTACCCAGACCTGTTTTATTCAGCCGTGGATATAAAAGCGGTCATACACCTATCGCATTCCAAAGGCGATTTCAAAGGATTTATTCCGGTCTTGCCCCGGCTCCAATTAAACGAGAGAAGGAAAAAGAAAAAGAAAAGGAAGAAGTCATTGAAGACCAGGAAGAGGTCGATTAAGAAAGTCTCATAAAAAAATTATTGCTTTATTGTTTAGCCATTTAAAAAAATCTATCACTAAGGTGGTAAAAAATGGGTAAAGTTAAGGTTGGAGTTCTTGGAGCAACTGGCTCAGTAGGACAAAGATTTATTCAGTTATTAGAAGGTCATGAATACTTTGAAGTGGTTGCGTTAGGCGCGTCGGATAAAAGTGCCGGTAATCTATATAAAGACGTTATGAAGTCTAGATGGAAGGTTTCTTCCAAAATTCCTGATTATGCGGCTAATATGAAAATTACTCGCTGCACACCCAAAGATACTCCTGGAGTAGATTTAGTTTTTTCTGGATTAGATAGCGATGTTGCAGGTGAAGTGGAAACCGAATATGCGCAGGCCGGAGTAATGGTTATTTCCAATTCAAAAAATCATAGAACAGATAAAGATGTTCCAATACTTTCAGCAGAAGTGAATTCAGAGCAATTAAAAGTTTTAGAAGCTCAAAAAACAAAAGGTAAAATTATTACAAATTCTAATTGCACCATAATGGGAGTAACAATTACTTTGAAACCATTAATGGATGCTTTTGGTATCGAATCTGTTTTTATAGTTTCCATGCAGGCAATTTCGGGAGCGGGATACCCTGGAGTTCCATCCCTTGATATTTTAGGAAACGTTATTCCCCATATCGGTGGAGAAGAAGAAAAAGTAGAAATGGAACCACAAAAATGCTTAGGCAAAGTAAGCGATGGAAAAATTGTTCCGGCTAACTTTAAGATATCCGCACATTGTAATCGTGTTCCAGTAGTTGACGGTCACACTGTTTGTGTTTCTGTAAAATTAAAGAAAAAAGCTACAGTCGAAAAAATCAAAAAGCTATGGGCAGATTTTTCCGGTGAGCCACAGAAATTAAAACTTCCATCTGCTCCTCTTCAAGTTATTGATTATAGAGATGAAATTGATAGACCTCAACCAAGACTTGACTTGATGAATGGAAATGGAATGACAACAACTGTCGGACGTTTACGACCGGATCCTCTTTTTGATTTTAAATATGTTGTATTAAGTCATAACACAATTCGTGGAGCTGCAGGGGCTGCGATTTTAAATGCGGAATTAGTTTACAAAAAAGGTTACTTGAGAGTAAAATAAATTGTCAGAACAAAATTCACAATTCTTTAGAGTAGTTGATTTTAACCCTGCCGCGCAAGCTGTGCAGGGTATGGAATCTCGCGGCGATTTTCAATATAAGGGTATCTATCGCTTTTTTACAACCATCAATGAATGGACTGAAAAGTTTTTAGCAAACAAGATACTGCCCAATGCCGAGCAGTTAACTCGCGATATTAGTATTGAGAAAGATAAAGTCGATTTCTTCATTAATGAGCTTTGCTTTAAGTCGAATCCCCCGATCATAAAGAAAATTACTACTGTAGAGTTTGAATTAAGCGACATACGAAAGTCCGAAAATTTAACGACAGGTCTTAGAAGAAATACTGTTTTTGCAAGACCTTCCACTCTAGATGCTGGTTCTTCTCAACGCTATATCAATGGCTGCAACGAGCGTAGCGTTGCTGCCATAAAACGGGCAATTGCGGAAGTGCGCGTTCCCTGGCATGGTGATAAATTCAAAGATTTCATTTTTACACGAATCAATGCAAATAAATTGAGTGATACCTATGCTTCTTACGATGTGGGAAATCTTTTTAATTGTCCATACGATTCAAGCAAACAATTGAAAGAGATAACAGTGAATACCCACTTGAAGCCAGTCCTAAAAAATTGGTCGATGATAAAATACTATTATTCTTCCGAAATGAAAAGGCTCTCAAGTCTGCAAATAAGTCAATTTTTCTCTATAACAGCAAAGACGAAGTTATTGAGAGGATTGAAATTTACGTAAATTATTTAAAAAAACACATTATTCCTTCTCTTCAAAAAATTGGAGTCATTGGTGGAGTCTCTGATGAAGAATACTCTGATTTTGCCTCACTAGCCACAAAGGTTTTAACATACATGGATGATTCTTACGGGGATCAAAAATATATGGTAGAAGAACTTATTATTCTAGGTGCGTTCTACGAAAACTACAGAGAAGAAATTAAGAAGAAAGAACAAAAAGACAAAATCATTGAAGTAGTTAAGCTTGTCGAGAATGCAGGTAAGCTT
>Ga0209174_10003137_pt1 | contig 10572 bp, 6 predicted proteins | sample JI91814BDNA_FD_187505 | JGI IMG/M metagenome (GOLD analysis project Ga0209174, IMG submission 187505) | Wastewater effluent complex algal communities from Wisconsin, to seasonally profile nutrient transformation and Carbon sequestration -... | ecosystem: Engineered > WWTP > Effluent > Algae...
TACTAATTTTACAACGGACTGGAAAGAAACCTTATGCTCTTTCTCTTTCACTTTCGCAGACGCAGCACCCCCGATGTGGAAAGTCCGCATCGTCAACTGTGTTCCAGGCTGACCAATCGACTGAGCGGCAATGGTTCCAACTGCTTCACCGATTTCCACCGGAACAAGTCTCGCCATATCCATACCGTAACACTTAATACAAATACCTTGTTTAGCATCACAGGTTAAAGGAGATCTTACTTTGATTTTTGTGTAACCAAGATTTTCTATCTTTTGTCCAACAGAGCGCACAATCAAAGTATTCTTAGGATAAACTACTTTTTCAGAGACAGGGTCAATTACTTCCTCTGCCGTATAACGTCCGAAAACTCTATCAGCGAGAGATACAATTACGTTCTCGCCTTCTTTTACAATGCTTAACTCTACGAATTGATCTGTTCCACAATCAGGCTCGTTGATAATCACGTCTTGTGAAATATCTACAAGTCTTCTTGTTAAGTAACCAGCATCGGCGGTTTTAAGAGCGGTATCCGAAAGACCTTTTCTAGCACCGTGAGTAGAAATGAAAAACTCTAAGATACCAAGACCTTCGCGGAAATTAGAACGAATAGCAAGTTCAATGATTTCTCCAGAAGGTTTAGCCATTAGCCCCCGCATTCCAGCTAACTGACGAATCTGTTGTTTAGATCCTCTAGCACCGGATGCCGCCATGACGTAAACGGGATTAAATCCACCCTTATCTTTTTCTAGCTCTTTGAACATACTGTCTGTAATACGATCATTTGCTTTTGTCCAAATTTCGATTACTTTTTTCTTACGCTCTTCGTTTGTGATAATACCTTTACGATACTCCATATCCGCTTTTTCTACTTCTTTGTTTGCTTCTGTAACAAGAATTTGTTTTTGCGGAGAAACACGAATATCTTCAATTGAAATTGTCGGAGCAAAGATTGTCGCATAACGATAACCAAGCTTTTTAATATCGTCTAGCATTACAACAGTAGCCGCAGGACCGAATGTATCATATACATCCGAAATAATTTTGTTTGTTTCTTTGTCACCAAGAACGCGGTTAACAAAGTTATACCCCTTAGGCATTGCTGTGTTAAAGATCATACGACCTGGAGTTGTCTCAATGATTTTTTCATTGTAGAGAACACTGATCTTTGCTCTTAAATCTAACCAGCCTCCATCGAGTGCATAGTGAATTTCTTCTAAGTTCGTGAAGAATTTTCCATGACCTTTGGCATTAGCCACTTCAGAGGTTAAATAATATATACCTAGAACGATATCCTGTGTAGGACCACAAATAGGATGACCATTTGCAGGATTCAAGATATTATGCGGTGAAAGCATAAGCATCCAAACTTCTAATTGCGCTTTCGGAGACAATGGAACGTGAATCGCCATTTGATCCCCGTCAAAGTCAGCGTTAAACGCATGACATACAAGCGGGTGAAGTTTAATTGCTTTTCCTTCTACTAGAATTGGAAGGAATGCTTGGATACCAAGTCTATGTAAAGTAGGAGCACGGTTTAATAGTACTGGATGCTCTCTTACTACTGTTTCTAATGCTTCGAATACATCTTTGTCTTCTGCTTCTACTTTTTTCTTCGCAGACTTGATGTTAGGCGCTAACTCTAAATCAACTAAACGCTTCATAATAAATGGTTTGAATAATTCAAGAGCCATTTTCTTAGGAAGTCCCATTTGATGGAATTTTAATTCAGGACCAACAACGATCACAGAACGACCGGAATAATCTACGCGTTTACCTAAAAGGTTTTGTCTGAATCGACCTTGTTTCCCTTTCAGCATATCAGAGATAGACTTAAGAGGACGATTTCCTTTTCCTTTTACAGTTCTCTTACGGCGAGAGTTGTCGAATAACGCATCCACTGCTTCTTGTAGCATACGCTTTTCGTTACGAACAATAATTTCAGGTGCTTTAAGAGTTAAAAGTCTTTTGAGACGGTTGTTACGGTTAATCACACGTCGATATAAATCGTTCAAGTCAGAAGTAGCAAATCTACCTCCGTCTAATTGAACCATTGGACGAAGTTCAGGCGGGATAACAGGAACGTTATCTAGAACCATCCACTCAGGACGGTTTCCTGAATCACGGAAGGCTTCTAACACTTCAAGACGTTTGATTAAACGTTTATCAGTAACTTTTTTCTCTTGAATTTTTTGGCGGATAACACGGGCTTCCGCATCTACATCAATACGAGCAAGGAGTTCTTTAATCGCATCTCCCCCGATACCAGCGATAAATTTATCGCCGTATTCATCAAGGTATGAGTGATATTCATCTTCGTCTAACAACTCACCTTTGAGTCTTCCTGAATCAGCAGGATCAATGATTACATATTTTTCAAAATAGAGAATCGTCTTGAGAGCATTCATGGTCATATCGAGCAAGAGCCCCATACGAGATGGAACAGAACGATAGTACCAGATATGAGATACGGGAGCGGCTAACTCAATATGCCCCATTCTCTCTCTTCTAACTTTAGAGTGAGTTACTTCCACTCCACACTTATCACAAATTACGCCTTTGTAACGGATAGATTTGAATTTACCGCAATAGCATTCCCAGTCTTTGGTTGTTCCGAAAATCTTTTCGCAGAACAAACCTTCTCTTTCTGGTTTTAATGTACGGTAATTAATTGTTTCCGGTTTTTTTACTTCTCCGTAAGACCATTCTTTAATTCTTTCCGGAGAAGCGATTTTAATAGTAATTGAGTCAAAGCTTGTATAATTTTTCATTCAGTCGTTGCCTCTAGATATTCTCTATAGATTCAATTTTAATTTTCTTTTTATTTCTGGAATACTCATCTTCATAATCCGCTATATCGACAGTCGATCCTTCGGTGTCAGTGATGATAATATCCAGAGCCAAACCTCTTAATTCTTGAACTAATACGTTAAAGGATTCAGGAATTCCGGGGCGAATCGAGTTTATCCCCTTCACAATCGCCTCGTAAATACGAGCACGTCCGAGCATATCATCGGATTTAATCGTGAGTAACTCCTGGAGTGTATGAGAAGCACCGTATGCTTCGAGTGCCCATACTTCCATCTCCCCTAATCTCTGTCCACCAAACTGTGCTTTACCACCGAGAGGTTGTTGTGTAACGAGAGAGTAAGGACCAGTTGATCTTGCATGTATCTTGTCATCGACCAAGTGAGCCAATTTCAACATATAAATATGTCCACAGAATACTTCGTTTAAGAACGCTTCTCCTGTTCTTCCATCATAGAGTTGGAATTTTGAATTGGATGGAGTTCCTGCTTGTTTCGCATACTCTTCAATATCCGCTTCATTGGCACCATCAAATACAGGTGTTTCAAAATTAATTCCTAACTTATCTGCTATAAATCCTAATTGAGTTTCAAAGATCTGTCCCAAGTTCATACGAGAAGGAACCCCGAGTGGATTTAAAACGATGTCAAGAGGTGTTCCATCTTTCATATAAGGCATATCTTCTTCTGCCGTAACACGAGCCACAACCCCTTTGTTTCCATGACGTCCTGCCATCTTATCTCCAACTAGAAGTTTACGTTTACGAGCTACGTATACTTTTACTAGTTCTTCAACGCCAGCAGCTAAATCATCTCCACGCTCTCTATAGTAGCGTTTAATATCGATTACAGTACCTTCATTTCCATTCGGGAGACGTAGAGAAGAATCTCTTACTTCTTTTGCTTTCTCTCCAAAGATAGAATGTAAAAGTTTGTATTCAGGGGTTAAGTCAGTTTCTCCTTTTGGAGTTACCATTCCCACAAGAATATCACCGGCTTTTACTTCTGCACCAATGCGGATAACGCCTGTTTCATCCAAATCACGGAAAGCTTTATCCGAGAGATTTGGAATATCGCGGGTAATTTGCTCTTGTCCGAGTTTTGTTTCTCTTGCTTGAATTTCAAATTCTTCTATGTGAATAGAAGTAAAAATATCTTGTTTTACAATTTTTTCGCTGATGATGATAGCATCCTCAAAGTTGTAACCTTCCCATGGCATAAATCCAACAAGAACGTTCTTTCCGAGAGCTAAGTAACCATTATCAATTGCAGGACCATCTGCTAGAATTGTTCCCTTTACGAGAATGTTTCCCATATCGTCCATTTTCTCGCCTTCGATGACTTGACCAGCAAGAGTGTCCCCTTTAGCAACTGTCGCACCTTCTTTAACGATCGGCGAAAATTCTTTCGTTCCTTCTTGGAGCAAATAAGCAACCTTATCCTCTCCGTATTGAACTTCCAATTTTTCTTTGGTTATTTTTATAACTTTTCCATCTTGCTCTGCCATTAAAACAGAAACAATAGGTCTTTGATTAAAACAAGTCCCCTGGTTCGTCTTCTTGTATTTGATTAAAGGATAAACGACAGGATCTTTTGTTCCTTCTTCTTTTACAATAACTGCTTTTGAATCAACTTTTAAAACGATACCAGGCTTTTTTGCAACAATGCAAATTCTAGAATCATAAGCTGCTCTTCCTTCCATGCCAGTTCCGACATACGGTGCTTGCTCTACCATTAAAGGAACAGCCTGACGTTGCATGTTTGAACCCATGAGTGCGCGGTTCGCATCATCATGCTCCAAGAAAGGAATCAGTGCAGTCGATACAGATACAACTTGCATTGGAGCTAAGTCCATGTATTGAATTTCATTTGGATTTCTAAAAGGGAAATCAGAACGGTGACGAGTAGAAATTAATTTACTTTTAAAATCTCCCTTGTCATCAATCGATGCAGAGGCTTGCGCAATATAATGATATTCCTCTTTGTCTGCTGTTAAGAATTCAATTTGTTTTTGCACCTTTCCTGCTTTTACAGTTTTGTAAGGTGTTTCTAAGAATCCGTAGTCGTTTACTCTTGCATACGAAGACATAGAAAGAATCAAACCAATGTTTGGGCCTTCAGGAGTTTCAATCGGACACATTCTTCCATAGTGAGAATAATGAACGTCACGCACTTCGAAACCTGCTCTATCACGAGAAAGCCCTCCAGGACCTAACGCATTTAATCTTCTCTTATGAGTTAACTCAGCAAGTGGATTTGTTTGATCCATGAACTGTGATAATTGAGAAGATCCGAAAAATTCATTTACAACGGCTGTTACTGGTTTAATGGAAATTAATAATTGTGGAGTTTGTTGTTCAATTTCTTGAACAGTCATTCTTTCTTTGATAACTCTTTCCACACGAGAAAAACCAAGTTTTAATTGATTGGAAAGTAATTCACCAACAGATCTAACACGTCTATTTCCTAAATGGTCAATATCATCATGGTAGTAGTTTTCTACTTCGGACATGAGCATGACTAGGTAACGAACTGTTTCCATAATGTCTTCTGGACGAAGAGTTCTGTTATCACAGTTTGTAAATTCTTTTGGTTTATGAAATTCAAATTTGCTATTAATTTTATAACGACCCACTTTTCCTAAATCAAATGTTTTAGGAGAGAAGAAAAGTCTCTTGAGCTCTGATTCTGCATTTTCAATTGTAGAAGGCTCACCCGGACGCATAATCATGTGTAACTTCTTGATTGCTTCTTCGTAGTCGTTTACACCGTCTTTTTCTAGACAGTTGATGATGATGGAATTATCCTTTCCATTTGGGAAATCAATTACATTGACTTCTTTGACTTTCATCTCTTTGAGAATATCAATATTATCCTCATTGATCTTAGAGCCAGCTTCGAGCATTACTTCACCATTCTCGAAATTTATAATATCAGAAATAGTTCTTCTACCGATTACTTTTTTTAATTCTTTCGGAGAAGCACCGTAGATTTTTACTTTTGAGGAAGAGTAGAATAATTTTAATACGTCTTCATTGAGTCCAACTTTGAGAGCTTTCAATAAAAGAGTTGCCGGAAACTTTTTCTTTCTGTCAATCTTTGCAACAAGGATTCCCTTATTGTCGATTTCAAACTCTAACCAGGAACCACGATAAGGAATCACACGTGCTGAATAAGTTGATTTAACTTGATCGTAAGCGAAAAAAATACCAGGCGATCTATGTAACTGACTAACTACAACACGCTCTGCTCCGTTGATGATAAAAGTTCCTTGGTCAGTCATGATAGGCAAATCGCCCATGTACACAACTTGCTCTCTTATCTCACCGGTCTCTTTAATAATTAATCGGATAACAGATTTTAACGGAAGTGCATAACTTGAATCAGTGTCTTTGCATTCCTGTTGATCTCTTCTTCTTTCTCCAAGAATATAATGACTGTATTCCATGATGACGTCACCATTCGGACTCTCAATAGGAAAAGTCTCTTGAAACACTGCCTCCAGGCCCTGATTTTTACGTTTGGTTGGGTCTTTTACGTCTGCTTGTAAAAACCAATCAAAGGATTTTTTTTGAATCTGAATTAAATTAGGAAGAAAGTCAAGATTCGTAATTTTACCAAAGTTTACCCTTTTGCGTTCATTATGAGTAATCATTAAAATTTAAACTCCTGGAGTGTGAGCCTTGCGGCTAGTTAAGAAATATAAAATAAGATAGAAAATATAATACCGCCTAATACAAATTATCTCATACTAGAAAATACAAATTTGCTATCCAAGTTCAGGGGAGAAAAAAAATTAAACCACGAAGTGCGCGAAGAACGCGAAGAGTAAAAATTCTTAAAGAACTAACTTCGTGTAACCTTCGTGCTCTCTGCGGTTAATTATCTTTTCTCATTTCCCTACGAAAATAAGATTTGCTTAGTAGAAATTATTTTTTAATTTCTACTTGAGCACCAACTTCTTCTAATTTCTTTTTGATTGTATTAGCTTCATCAGGGGAAATACCTTCTTTAACTGCTTTTCCACCTGCTTCAACTAGGTCTTTTGCTTCTTTTAAGCCAAGACCGGTAATTTCACGAACCGCTTTGATCACGTCGATCTTTTTATCACCATGTGCTTTTAAGATAACACTAACTTCAGTTGGCTCTTCTACAACAGGAGCTCCTCCTCCGCCACCACCGGCAACCATAACTGGTGCTGCAGCAGAGATACCAAACTTAGCTTCCATAGCTTTTACTAGTTCAGCCGCCTGAACTAAAGTAAGATTTCCGATTTGCTCTAATAAACTTTCTGTTGACATGTTTTCTCCTTGTCGTCTTTAAAAATTGTTATACTAAACGTTTTAATATTAGCATTGCGCCTAATTTAAAAAAGTGGTCACTGAGTGATTTTCATTCCCATGAAAATTGTATCGAAGTGACGGCTATTTGTTCCTAACCTACTCGGCTGCTGCTGGTGCTGCCTCTGCTGCTCCACCTGCGTTCTTTTCTGCAACAGCGTTGATTGCTCTTGCGAGAGTAGACATTACATTGTTCATACCGAATGCGATTTGCGTGAGAAGTTCTTCTCTTGATGGAAGTCCTGCGATTCCTTCAACACCCTTGGTATCAAGAACTGCTCCATCAAAGAAGCCGCCCTTCATCACTAGGTTTTCATTTGCCTTTGCAAAGTCTTTACAAATCTTTGCTACGGTTGGTAAATTGTCTTTAGAAAAGATTGCTGCTAACGGACCTTTGTAGCCTGCACCAAAATCAATATTCTGAGAAGAATGATTAGAAGATTCTTTCAATGCTCTAAGAAATAAATTGTTCTTTAGAACTTTCATTTCAGAGCCTTCTTTTCTTAGATTTGCTCTAAGATCAGTCATATGCTTTACAGTTAAACCACTGTAAGCCGCTAATATAAAATTAGGCTTAGCTTCTAATTTAGATTTTAATTCAGCTACTGCTGCGATGTTTTCTTGATTTGCCATGATATATTTCTCTCTTTCTTAAATAACAGAATTTGCTAATTCTTTAGAATCTACTTTTACACCAATACCCATTGTTGCACTGACTGCAAAATTCTTTAGATAATCCCCTTTTGCATCAGAAGGACGATCTTTGAATAAAGTAGCAACTACCGCAGTTATGTTTTCGATTAACTTTTGTTTGTCGAAAGATACCTTACCAACACCAAGATGAATCACTCCACCTTTGTCTGGACGGTATTCTACTTTACCACTTTTGAGTTCGGTAACAGCTTTGATAACATCATTTGTAACAGTTCCAGCTTTTGGTTTAGGCATTAAACCTTTACGACCAAGAACAGGACCTAATTTACCAACTTCTTTCATCATATCAGGTGTAGCAACGCAAGCATCGAAATCTGTCCATCCACCTGCTACTTTTGCAATCAAGTCCATATCGCCAACAAACTCTGCTCCAGCAGATTTTGCTTCGGCTTGTTTTTCCCCTTTGCAAAATACTAGAACACGAACAGTCTTTCCAGTTCCGTGAGGAAGAGAAACTGTTCCACGAATGTTTTGTAAGCTCTTGTAATTTACTTGGGTTGCAATTTCGATAGAGCCATCAAATTTTGTGTAAGATGTTTCTTTAGCTAGACCAACTGCGTCAGTTAGATTATATAACTTTTCTCTGTTTACTTTATCTTTTAGTGCTTTGTATTTTTTACCGCGTTTCATAATTACCTACTTTTAAAATTAGCCTGCTACAGTTACGCCCATTGAGCGACATGTGCCTGCGATGATATTCACTGCTGCATTTAGATCATTTGCATTTAAATCTGCTTGCTTGGTCTTTGCAATTTCTTCTAATTGTTTTCTTGTAATGGTTCCCACTTTAGTTACGTGTGGTGTTCCCGATCCAGATTCAATTCCGATTGCTTTTTTAACTAGAAGGGCAGCCGGTGGGGACTTGGTCACGAAGGTAAAACTTTTATCACTGAATACACTGATTACAACTGGAAGCTTCATTCCAATCTGTGTTTTAGTTTTCTCATTGAATTGTTTACAAAATTCCATGATATTCAGACCTGCTTGACCTAATGCTGGTCCAACAGGAGGGGCTGGATTTGCTTTCCCTGCCTCTACTTGTAATTTAATCTGTTTAACAAATTTTTTAGCTGCCATTTTAATAGAAATCCTTACTTAAAATAAATTTTAACTTTTTCCTACTTGTAAAAAATCCAATTCTACTGGTGTAGAGCGTCCAAAGATTTCCACCTTGACACGGAGTCTTCCCTTATCAGGAAATATCTCATCTACTACACCACTGAAATTTGCGAATGGTCCATCCACAATTTTCAGAGTTTCCCCGACATTGAAAAGAAGTCGAGGCTTTGTGCTTTCTTCTGACTTAACGTCACCCATTTCATTGAAGAGGTTTTTGATCTCTTCTAGTGTAAGTGGCTCAGGCACTTTGTTTCCTACAAAAGTAGAAACAGAAGGCAGGTTTTGAACCCTAAACTGAGTATCTGGATCCATGTCCATTTCAATCAGAACATAACCAGGCATTAGTTTTTTCTTGGTGATAGTTTTCTTGCCGTTGCGCATTTCTGCAACTTCCATAGTAGGAATTTTGATTTGGGTAATCTTATCCTCTAGAGAATGCTGGGCTACCATCTTCTCGATGTTGGTCTTGACTTTGTTTTCATGACCAGAATAAACTTGTAATGCGTACCACTTTATTGCCATAATTTCTAAACCTATTAACCCGAAAGACTCCAAAACCATTTGAGGAGTCTTACAAATAGAGAATCAGACACAAAAAGGAACATGGAAAACACTACGACTGTTCCCAATACAACCATTGTAGAGTTGATAACTTCTTCTCTAGAAGGCCACTGTACTTTTTGTAGTTCTGCTCTACACTCTTGTAAAAATGTTATTGCTTTCATAATAATTACTCTATACTTTCTTGCCACTTGGCAGGCCCGGAGAGAATCGAACTCCCACCAAGGACTTTGGAGATCCTAGTTCTACCATTAAACTACAGGCCTAACTCAAACTAACACAGCCCTCTGCCAGGCTTGAACTGGCGACCCCTTCCTTACCATGGAAGTGCTCTACCACTGAGCTAAGAGGGCAAGACTAGCCTTCTAACTGACTAATAATAGCCCGAAATATCAGTTTTTTTGAAGTAGGTTTAAAGTCAACCCATAAGATACATAGTTGCGATAAAAAATCCTTGTTTTTTAAATCAAGTTCTTTTATATATACTGCCAAAGACAAACTTTCTTGCCACAGAGGCACATTATGCTGCGCCCCAAAGAAGCAGCATTGAGTTTGACACAGAGAGGGTGATGTGGTTGTTACCGTAGAATTTATAAAGGTATTAAAAAACTCATAATTACTCAAAATTTAAAAATGCGAATGAAATTTAAATCTAATCCAATAGCCAGAAAAAAAACTCTGTGCCTCTGTGGCTCTGTGGCAAATCATTTCTTAATATGAAAATACAGTTAGATAAATTAAAAGCGGGAACTATTTTAGATGGAAAGATCACGAGAGAAGATGGGAGTGTTCTTTTCCCCAATCGAACTGTAATCACAAAAGATATTTTAAAAAAGCTAAAAGCAGAAAACATCCAGGCGATTGATTTCTTTCCACTGCAAGAAAAAGCAAAGGTAACAGACCAAGAAAAAAAAGAAGATGAAAATCTAGATAGAATCGTAGATGGATTTCACTATGGAGGAATTACAAAGGAAGTAATCAAAGAATCAATCGCGAGCTTTCGAAGTATTACGTTTAACCTACTGAATGGAAA
>Ga0209174_10003138_pt1 | contig 10561 bp, 10 predicted proteins | sample JI91814BDNA_FD_187505 | JGI IMG/M metagenome (GOLD analysis project Ga0209174, IMG submission 187505) | Wastewater effluent complex algal communities from Wisconsin, to seasonally profile nutrient transformation and Carbon sequestration -... | ecosystem: Engineered > WWTP > Effluent > Algae...
CCCAAACCCCAAACCCCAAACCCCAAACCCCAAACCCCAAAATTAATTCAAGAAAAAAGAAGTTAATTTAAGTTAATTTTAAAATAAAATACATATAACTATTTATCATCAATAAGAAATGCATTCAAATCTCTGGTTCATAAAGAAACCGGGCATGCACAAATCACATTATTGGCCATCAGAAGTCTTGGTCATACATCCCTATTGATAAGTTTCATCCACCACACAGTTATCATCTTTTCCTAATATATATCCAGGTTAGCAGTAAACACAGAATGGTTCTTTTTCTTCCAATTATGTGCAATTTGTAGTAGGATTGTTAAAGGTCTTTAGTACACATTTCTTCTTATCAATCTTGAGAACTCTTCCAGATGAACATATTTCACATGAGTTTTCATTCGAGTATTTAATACATCCTTCTATCTTATTGGTTTCAGTTATTTAAGTACATTGATTTTAGTTGAGATAGAAATCTTAATTGCATACAAGACAAGTCACTGGGGCAACATTTGAGTGTTTCAAACAATTTTATATAGCTTCATATTATTTGCAAATTCTAAGACCATTTTCAATATATAGGGCTAAATTTGAGGCGCAACTTTCGCATTCGTTTGGATTAATATAGGTTAAACAATCAACTGTCTTTTACCAACATTAATTATCGTACAAAATCAATGGTTAAGAACATGAAAGACATGTTACAGAATCTCCATAATACTCACATCCATCAATTGGTTCCACTACTTATAAACATTAATTGCTGAAAAGATAAAAATTAGGTTTACATAAACGACATTCAGTTTGTGAAATATATTCTTTACAATTTAGAACACCAACAGGCATAGGCAAACATTAGTTTTAGGACTATGTTAAATAATATTCTGGTAAACAAAGAGTACATTTATTTGAATAAAAATCATATGTTGAACAACCTTGATAGAATGATCTAGGTTTACATTGATTGTCCTATAAATAGTATTCATCTTCACATTGAATACATTTTAGAGATGAATTCAAAAGTGTTTGATTTTGATCATGTATTTTACAACCTTAAATGGGTTCAAAATTGCTACATGATGTTTTAGGTTGGCTAAGATTTGTGATCAAATAATTTGCAGAACATTTAAGACACTTAACATTTCTTTCTTAAAATTGATTATTAGAATAAGTTTCACAATTGGGATCCAAATTTACTTTAACACATATGATAGAATTATCTTTTAGATTCGTCAATGCAAATTTATCAATGCATTAAGTACATATTCCAGAGTTATTATATTCTTTACAATTTTAGGTTGATCCTTGTACACAAGTATTATTTTGTAAATACATTCCACTTTCACATTTTTCGCAAATCTATTGATTATTTATAACACTTTCATAAATCTAACAACCTTTAATGCTAGGTGATTGACAACTGTAGTTAACATTTACAAATTTATCCTCACATGATTAACACCTATAGGAAGAATCTGAAACAGATTCTGCAATAAGACAATTAGTCAATGATGCAAAAGAGGACTTTTATATACATCTTCCTTTAGAATCTCTTATAAATCCATTTGAGCATTAAGCACATATTACATTTTTATTATTTTCCCCGAATCTAGAACAGTTAGCATCATATATATTTGAGTTTCCATTTAATAAAGTGCTTTGTGTGCAAACTAATAAATCATAATCAATAAAAAGACCAGCATGTCCTGTAGCACACTTTTTACATCCTGGTGATGAGTCATAGTGTCTATTAATAAATGCAACATCCAATATAGAATAATCCTTATATAGACTAACACTCTGATCTTCACAAGAATAAGGAGTTATAAGTTCACATTTATTTGCAACATTCAGTGTAAATCCTTGTTTACAGAAATGACATTTATTGGTGGAATCAATTGCTAAACAATTACTGTTGTTTTAGGTACTAACACATTGAGTGTAATCAACATCATCATTCAAAATTCCAAACGTAAAGTTTTCATTACAATTTATACATCCATTGACAAAGTTTTATGTTTGACTAATGTTGCAATTTAAAATTTTTTCACATTTATATATATGAAGTGGGAATCTTGGATTAAAGTAAGGTTTATAACCGTGTTTACAAGCAACACAAAATACGCTAAGTTGAGATAAATCAGAAATTTCTATATTATTATTATCAAAAGAAAGTGATTTGTCAGTATTTATCATTGCCATAGCACAATTTTCAATCAATGAACCTAAAGTAGGTTTATTAACAACTAAGTTCAATGTAGGTTACATACAGAGATTAGAACTATCAGTTGCAAAAGTATTATTATCATTTTCAGGTGTTTCGTTTCTATGTTTGAAAGGTTGATCCAATTAGGCTTTTAGATTATATCTTGATATTCCTGTTGGGAAACTGGTTTATCCTCCAGCTTATACAAAGGCAAATGGTATTTCAGTTTCATTAGTACATTTATGAATATTGAAAAATTTATCTAATCCTAAAGTTAAATTTTATACTGATTAAGTTATCAAAGTTTAATCTAACACACAACTATCGATATAACCAAGTGTATGATCTGGTCTATGAATAAATTCACTTATGTTTATCATTTCACATTTTGATCTTAAAATTTACTTGTAATACCAATATTTCAAATAAAATCCATTTTCACATTGAACACAAATTTTACTATATAAATCGTATGACAAACAATTGTTAATAGGAATATTTTCACATTAACCTAAATAATTAATAAACTATGTTGGTTAACAAGTTATTGATGAAGTAACTATACATTGTTTAATACTCAATGATAGAATGTTTCTGATTTCTATGTTCTAACATCCATTTTTATTCCAGGCCTATTTATATATATCTGTTGGATCTTAGGCAGGAATCTTTACGAAATAAGGTGCTTAATCTGGTTAACTAGTAGCAATACATTAATTACAATTTAAGTAATTAAATCCATTTTATTCTGACAACGAGAATGTTTTACAATTATTTTTTTCAGTAATTTCGATACAATCATAATATTCATCTTCCAATAATGATAATACATAACCATCATCACATTTTTTACACTCATATTCATTGAATCCAAATTCAGCACAATGACTTGTATTTGATCTATTTTTACAATCTGGAATACCTTAATCGTTGGCTCCTTTAAAATAATATTAACCAGGCAAACAACAATTATTATGTGAAAGATAATGTGTAGAATAACATGATTGACATTTATCGAAGAATGCAGTTTTACATTACTTTGTATTTAAATTTACATCTATTGATACACATTTTCCTAAACGATAGAAGGTTCCGAATGGACAGCAAATTCCGACAGTTAAATAATGAGTTTCTAAACAATCATAGCAGAATCCATCTTACATATTAAAAGAATTTGACTTACAACCATTTGGAATTTAGTAACATTTTCCATTATTTTCATTTAAACTCCATCCATCAATACAAGCGATGCAAGTATTTTCACTCTAATCTATTTTAGTACATTATTATTAAAAGTTTAATTCCGTTATAGGTGAGCACTAATTTAGTTCATCATTGTAATACTATTGTAGGGGACAACATACTTTATTTTCATGATTCAATGTAGAAAATGAAAAATAATGAGTATCAAGACATTCCGAGCATTCAAGTACACTTTCATCATATATTTTACATCCTGTAGGAATTTATACAGTTTATGAACATTCTTTTTTCCCATTTTAATTAATAAATACAAATCTATTTTATTGACAACAAGCATCTTAATATTTACTCATTCTGTAAGAAATATTATCACTTCTGCAAGTTATGCATTTAAAGTCATTTGTAAAATACCAACAATTATCCAAAGAAGGATGATAATTACTTCCGACGTTTTATTCATTGTATTCCAAACATACGGAAGTACTTGCATTCCAATAAAATTTCTATGCACAACAATATTTTTTATCATAAAGATTAAAAGTATCATTACATTAATCACATATTGATCCATTTTATTCTGGTTGGCATTTAATTCCATCACATGTTGAATATATTTTACATTTATTTGTTTGAAGTCCTTAAACACAAGCAGTACCGTTCCAGTAAGTTCCAAAGGCACAACATTCATAATTAGTTAAATATTGAGTTTATGGTTATTTGCACTTAAGGCATTTTCCTCCACTTTTTTATGCACAATTAGTTGTTATTGCTTAACATTATTTTGTTGTTTTATCCCACTATTAATTATCTGGACAACAATGATTGTTAGAAAGATAATAACCATCGTCACATTTAGTACATCCTAAGAAGTATTTTGTAGTTCTAAATTCATTCATTTGTAAACAGTTATTTGAAAATGAAATTATTGGTAAGCAAAGTAAATTAACACTATCCCAATATTACTAATTAGGACAACATACTTGGAAATTTTCGGATTTAATCAAATAATGGTTTTCTAAACATTTATTACAATTATTTTCACTAATAAAATTGATACAATTTTACACAGTTACTTAAGATGCACAAATTGAACCATTATAATATGTACCCACTGGACAACATTTCTTTTAATCTTAAGTAGAATAAAATCCTGAATTACAAGTTGAACAAAGAACAGATGAGGCGTAAATTTAACATTAAGAAATTGATGTTGGATTAATTTTGCAAATTCCATCAGTTTCATTGAAATAATATCCATTTTAACAACACAATTTTCTTTCGGTTCCTGTCAACATATATCCTGTTTTACAACTGGTGCAAGATCCATTCTCATCTAAAGTTTAACAATTTGACATCAAATCACTTAAAACACATTTATTTCCTACATCCAAGGTATCATCTCTATCACAACATAATAAACCTCTTTTATATTTTTAATCTCCACATCCTGTGCATTTGAATAATGGTAAATCAGCTACTGATATTTGTCTACAATAATCTTTGAAAGGATATAAATTAATAGGAAGAGTATTAATTGCAACACATTAAGATCCATTCCAATATTATTCTAAAGGACAGCATTTGGTTGAATCAACTAGATAAGTTGGTATTGGAGTAGAAGGACAAGAAGTGCAGACACCATTAACATAATCAAATGTTTAACAAAGTGACTTAGGTAAATTCACACAAATCATTCTAGAACTATCATAATACTATCTATAAGTTTAATTTACAGTATTCACATCAGTACAACACTTGTTTGATGAAAATGAATTATCTCCTTTAACACTTTGACAAACAACACATACATTATTATCAACTTATTTACATTTTGGGAATTTTGAATACGACTAATTGCTATCTATTTCCTTTTGATATTAATTGTCCCAGTAATAATTGTTTCTCACACAAACACCATGACTAACATAATTATTTACAGAGTCAACACATTCAAGACATTTATTTTAATCTCTCTTTTTGCAAGGTTAGGCTATCAAAGGAATGTCAACACATGCATTTTAAGTTATATCAAAATATTTATTATCAAGGCAACACTTATTGCTTGATACATAATATCCAGTAGGACAACCATTGTAATCGCAAAGTAATCCATTTATAAATTTATTACAACTTAGGGTGGTAATTCCTTCATGTTTTACACAATTATTTCCATTCCACCACTAACCTTACTTACAACAATAATAATTCGATAGTTAATATTCACTTGTACATTTTTTACATTTAAATGAATCTTCGTATTCTTCACATCCTTCTATTCTATTCGGGAAAATTTCAACGCAATTCATTTGACCTAATGTGTTTTAGAAATTGTAAGGACATGTAAAAACACCAGATTCATAAAATCCTTCAATAGGATAACTTGGATATGTATCTGGTGCACCTGCTAATATTTGAACTCCAAGATTAAATGGATCTACACTATTAAAGTTCTTTAAAACACAAGTTCCATCAGGTACCAAATCATGAGCAGAAATACATCTTTAGCAAATTAAAGCTCCTGCATTTATATGTCCATAAAGACAGAATGCACTTCTTAGTTTTTTAATTGAATATTTACAAACATTATTTGTATCATCATATATATATCCTACTTCACACTAAATACATTAGGTGGCATTATTTACAACACAATTAGTAGGTAAATTATTTACTTGATCACATGATGTACCATTATTATTTTTAAAACCATATTTACATGTTATACATAAAGAATCAACATTATCAAATTAAGTACAATTGGCGAGTTATGAAGTGCTATCACAAATTTTATAGGTTTTACCATTTATTGTTGCATCTTTTGTTTTATAACCATTTTTACAGAATTTACAAATTTAAGTATTGCCATCATTTTCCCACTCAATACATAAATCATTTAGTGCTTAGGAAGATAAATCATTAATAACACAAACAGAATCTAAAAGATAGTATCCTTAACGACATAAAAAACATGAACTATTGTCCTCAAAAAATAGACATCCCAAATTACCTTTTGAATTTTAACAACCATATTTATTCAAATGATTGTAACTACCATTATCTACATATCCTTCTTCATTAATAACATTTTCAATAGTTTGATAAAATGGAAGGCAACAATTTTTTTTATTTGTATTATAATATCCTGCATCACAAGTTTAACATTCAAAAATTGTAGTTATTGGTGTTCCAGCTATTACATCAGTTTCCATCTATCCATCATTTGGATAACCTGAATATATTTAACAATGCAAATTATTTTATGAGTCATCGATTTCAACACAATCATATTTATCATCAACACCATCATCAACTCCATCAAGATTTGATAATTAAACAATATAACCATATGGACAACAACGTCCTAATTAAAGTGAATAACCAGTTGAACATTGGATACAATCTAAAAGATCATTTAATCTTAAACAATTAGCTAGTGCTTTTGGGTAATATTTTTTATAATCTGTTACAAATGAACCTACATCCAAAACATTACCAGTCAAATTAATTTTTTCAACTGTAAAATCATTATTAACGTAATATTCTTATTTTACACATCTTCCCCTATGAATATAAAGGGGAACACCTGATTCAGTAGCATTACATTTTGCACATATTTAAGCGTCAAGCCAAATTCTACATTAATTTTATACTGTTAAATTCATCGCTATACAATTACCGTTACTAGAATAAAAACCTTCCTAACAGCATTATCCTTAACTTAGATATGTTCCGGTAATACACTTTAAACAATTTCCTGTCAAAGGATCGAAGTCTGCACATTTTAATTAAGAATTACTAATATCACAATTCATTGTATTGAAATTGAAAAAGGTTTGAGATTAACAACAAAAACCTGCCTAATCATGGAATTAAAGAGCGGTGTTTTAAGGATCATACATGCATTTATTACATTTTTTGTTTTTCCAATCATAATCAAAACAATTGCTAACTAATTTATCTATTTTTATACATTTATAGGTCTCTCCAACTTTTTAAGAACTTTAACCTAATGGACAACATATTGCATCTGATGTTAAATAATATCCTGTTTCACATATTTCACATTTCGATTTATTAAATTATTGACAATTTTGAACAATATTTCTTAATTGGAATCTATTATAAGACAAAGTTTCGATTTGAACATTTCCCCCACTATAATAAATACAAGGCTTAAACTAAATTTGATAATTGTAATCTTTTAATCCCCAAGAAAAATTACTTGCAAAGGGATTTATCATGTAAGATCCATAAGTATCCAAATTATAATTATTAGCACATTTAATACATTCCCATCTATTAATCGCTTGGATACAATCCTCCATTGGAATATTTTCACAATTTTAAGTATTTTCTTCCCAGTATTTTGATTCTTGACAACAATGACCATTGTTCATATAATATCCATTTGTACATCCTTCATTATTATACACGCATTTTCCTAAATAATTATCAAAATGTTATTTATCTGAACAACATATTTTTGAATTATTTGCTAAATCAATCAAAGTATGACCAATTTAACATACTGTACAACCTTCGGCTAATGTATAAGTATAACAATTTTCAACTGGTATTTTGATACAAGATTTATTATAATTGTTGTAGTATGTACCTTATTTACAACACATTTTTTCATAATTTTAAAATTTTTATGTAAGTAATTCGGGCCATAAAGTGTAGATTTCTTTCACAAAAGTAGAATAAGTTCCATTTTTTATAAATCCTACTGGTTCAGATATTTACAAACCATCTTCTTATGCACAAGTTGAACACGTTGAAGTATTTGAATAAATTAAACAATTAGATATTGATTATTATACACATCTAAAACCATTGAAATAAGTTCCATTTGGACAACATGTTGATGTATTTTATTGATGATGATTTTCATCACATTTACTACAAACACCTATGGCTGAAATATCATTCCAAACACACCATTTATCATTCAAATATATATTTAAATTTGTTGCAGCAGTATCCGATAAAACACATGAGTCTGGATCTGCATTTTAATTAAAATAATAAGGGTATTTACATATTTGATAAACAGGATTTAAGGAATTTTAAACTTCAATACAACTTCCTGAATTAATATAATATCCAGGTTTACATAATTAACAAGAATTCGCAGTATTATCAGGAGAAAATAAACAATTTGGAACGGTCAATGGAACACATGATCCATTATTAAAATAATATCCTTATTGACAGCATTTTTTACCTGAATTGGAAATTGCGTAAAACAAAGATTAATTAGCTTGACAATAATCACATAAAAATGTATGAAGAGTTTCACTATTTTTTCTTAAATTGAAATAAGCACAATTAGTTCTATATTCTTGTAAATTTAAGTATGTAGATCCAGTATCTAAGAATTCAGTATATGGATGGCAATTATTGTTAACTGTATCTAAATAATATCCTTAAGAACATTTCAAACAAGTATTTCCTACAAGATTATAATCTACACAATTTGGTATAATTGTTCCAGCAAAACAATCCCAATTTCCATATCTAAAATGTTCACCCAAAGTATAACTGCAGCAAACATCGGTTTGATAAGAATTATTATTGGAAGGCTCATACATATTCATACTACATTTTTAACATTTTTTTGAATCTTAATCAATTTAATCGCAATTTTCATACACATCTTTCAAATAAATACAATTTGATCTTTTTTTATCTAAAACATAACCATCTGAACATTTTAAACATCTTTAAATTGAATCTATCATCACATCACATTTAGTATAACTATCGTAAGAATTAGCATAATCATTTGCTATAATTTCTATACCAACACCGTCATAATAACTCAAATATTAAATACAAGAATTGTACTCTATATGATTATAATATCCATTGTCACATTCATTACAATATTAGAAAATTTCATCCCAATTTGAGCAGTTTTGAACCTTTGTTTTACAAGTTTCATCTATTTTATCATAATATGCTCCTGTAGCACAACATTTTCCATAAGACAAAACTGGTGTGTTACCTCCACATTCCATACATTCGTTTGATTTAGTTTCATTATTATATAATACTTTATTACAATTGGTTAAAAAAGTGCTTGTTTGAAGAGTACAATTAGTACCATAAAATGTATCAGCACAACAATTTAATTTATAAAAATAAAAATTGGCTTTACACAAAACACATTCTTTTCTCCTAAAATCGTAAAATAGACAATTTGCCAATAAAGAAACATCTCCATCGGTTGTTATATAAGCATATTAAATAGTTTATGTTATGGCTTCTGCTTAATTATAGAAAACGTATAAATAATTGTTTTAAACACATATGCTATCTGAAGCATTATTTGTTTCGAAATGATATCCATCCTTACATTATGAACATATAATATCTTATGCATCCAAAGTATATTCTTTACAATTTAAAGGATCAACAACGGTTCCATCTGGATGCCAATTATATAAAACACATTTCAAAGTACCATCTTCATAAGTAAATAAATAGTGAGTTGATATGCATTTTGTGCATTTCATTGTAGTTGAATCATAATTAAGACAATTTAATAATAATTCAGGTTAAGTGCAAGTGTAATTTTTTTTGAAAGGAATGTTTTTATAATACAAACAATTTGATGTATTTTTTTCCCATATTAAACAGTTATTGGTGGGATCATTATTGAGACTACATTAACCAGCATTTAATGCATAATTTTCATCACAATCTTCACAACTAGTTGCATCTAACATGGTTGAACAATTTGAAATATTTTGAACGCAGTTTTATATTCCAGATACATAAGTATGATTATCTTCACATAAATTACATCCCTCACCTTAGGGATTATATGCAATACAACTTTAAATAGGATATTGACTTCTATTTAAACAATTTGTAGTATCACCGTTATCACTAGTCATTAAATAGAAGTTGTCTTGACATTTATAACATTTATTTTGATCGAAAGAGTGTTGATCACATCCATATATCCAAGAAGGATTTACTGCTTAATCTTATGTGTTTTTAAAAACACATTGTGAATTTTCCAAATAATATGCAGGAATACAACCTAAACAATTTTTGTTATTATCATATTTTTAACATTTTTATATTTGGAATTAAACTGTTGTACCTTTATACCGTTTCTACATCTCAAGCATCCATATTTAT
>Ga0209174_10003142_pt1 | contig 10550 bp, 8 predicted proteins | sample JI91814BDNA_FD_187505 | JGI IMG/M metagenome (GOLD analysis project Ga0209174, IMG submission 187505) | Wastewater effluent complex algal communities from Wisconsin, to seasonally profile nutrient transformation and Carbon sequestration -... | ecosystem: Engineered > WWTP > Effluent > Algae...
TTCGCCATGCCCGAGACCGCGATCGGCTTCTTCCCCGATGTCGCCATGACCCCAATGCTGGCCCGCGCGCCGGGGGAACTCGGCGCCTGGCTGGCCATGACGGGGGAGACCATCGGCGCGGTCGATGCTCAGTACGTTGGGTTGACCGACGTCGTGCTGCCCACCGAGTCTGTCACCGACGCGCTGACGGCGACCACCCGCCTTGCCGCGGACGGAGACGTCAGCGACGCGGACATCCAGGCGTTGGCTGCGGCATACGGGATGGGGGCGGCAAACGGTGTGGGACCGGCAGAGGGTGTGGGCACGGCAAACGGGGCGGGCACGGCATACGGAAATTCGGGCGGGGTGAGCCGGCTCCAGGACGATCGGGAGTGGATCGACGCCTGTTTCCCCGGCGACGATCCGGCGCTCATCGTCGCTCGTCTGGAGGAGCACCCGGATGCGCGTGCCCGCGCGTGCGGTGCGCTCTTGCGTACGCGCTCGCCGCTGGCGGTCGCGGTGTCCCTCGCGCGCCTTCGCCGGGCAGAGACCGAGCAGAACCTCGCCAGCGCCTTCGCGACTGACCGCCGCATCGCCGACGCGATGATGCACGGCGGCGACTTCGTCGAGGGGGTCCGCGCGCGGCTGATCGACAAGGACCAGCCGCGGTGGCGGCATACGCGCCTCGAGGATGTCTCGGCCGCCGACGTGGCGACCTATCTCGACGCGCGCTGACTCTCAGACCACCGCGGCCTAAATCTCCGCGGCCTAGACCTCCGCGAGCTCGTCGCTGCGCTTGACCGCGGCGAGAAGCATCTGCGCGACGTCGACGACCTCGACATTCTCGAAGCGGCCGTCGGTCTGCCGCTCGGTCAGACCATCGGACAGCATGACGCGACAGAACGGGCAGCCCACCGCGATCCGCTGCGCACCCGTCGCGAGCGCCTCGTCGGTGCGGTTGACGTTGATGCGGGTCCCGATCTTCTCCTCCATCCACATGCGGGCGCCGCCGGCGCCGCAGCAGAAGGACGTCTCGGAATTGCGCGGCATCTCCTTGAGCGTGACGCCGGGGAGCGCCTCGATGAGCTCGCGCGGGGGGGCATAGACCTGGTTGTGCCGCCCGAGGTAGCACGGGTCGTGATAAGTCACCGTGTCCGCGCTGGACTCGACGACCTTGGCCGTGCTCGGCACCGGCGGCTGGCTGGGCCGGGCCACCGGGGTGAGCCGGCGCTCGCGGACGAGGCGGTTGAGCAACTGCGTGTGGTGCAGGACCTCATAGTTGCCGCCGAGCTGCGGGTACTCGTTCTTCAGCGTGTTGAAGCAGTGCGCGCAGGTCACCACGATCTTGCGGGCGTTCACCTCGCCGAGCATCTCGATGTTCTGCTGGGCGAGCATCTGGAACAGGAACTCGTTGCCCGCGCGTCGCGCCGAATCGCCGGTGCAGCTCTCGCCGTCACCGAGGACGGCAAAGCTCACCCCGGCCGTATGCAGGAGTTCCGCCACCGCGCGTGACGTCTTCTTCGCGCGGTCCTCGAAGGCGCCCGCGCACCCGACCCAGAAGAGGTAGTCGACCTCGTCGAGGCTCTCGACGTCGGCGCCGACGACCGGGACGTCGAAGGGCAGGTCCTTGGCCCAGTCCATCCGGGCGCGCGCGGACATACCCCAGGGGTTGCCCTTGCTCTCCATGTTGCGGAAGAGAGAGCCCAACTCGCTGGGGAAGGCGCTCTCGACGAGAGTTTGGTAGCGCCGCATTTCGATGATGTGGTCCACGTGCTCGATGTCGACGGGGCACTGCTGCACGCAGGCCCCACAGGTGACGCAAGACCAGAGGACGTCCGGGTCGATCACTGCGCCGCCGTCCGGGGAGGTCGGGTCGCCCTCGGTGGCGCCGACGAGCGGCCGGACGGCTGCTTCCTGAACGGACTCCGGCAGGCCCTCGCGGGCGTCCTCGGCGGCCAGGATCCACGGGCCCTTGGCGAACGCCGCGTCCCGCAGGTTCATGATCAGCATCTTGGGCGAGAGCGGCTTCTCGGTGTTCCACGCCGGGCACTGGCTCTGGCAGCGGCCGCACTCGGTGCACGTGGCGAAGTCGAGCATGGCCTTCCAGGTGAAGTCCTCCACCTTGCCGACGCCGAGGACGGGTTCCTCGTCCTCCATCTCCTCCAGGTCCTCCATGGTGACGGCCTTGCCGTTGACCATGAGCGGCTGGGCGGCGCCGAGGGCGACCGGTGGCCGCTTGAAGGCGACATTGATCGGGCCCACGAAGATGTGCAAGTGCTTGCTGTGCACAACCTCGATGAGGAAGCCCAGCATGATCCCGATGTGCAGGAGCAGGCCGAAGCCCTCCAGGAACTCGAGCGTGCCGTGGCTGAGCCCGTCCATCGCCCGACCGAGGGCCTGCGACACCCAAGCGCCCTCATTGGTGTAGTTGCCGAGCGCAGCCGCGGAACCGCGGAACAGGAACATCGACCAGATCACGCAGAAGATCAAGAACAGCACGAGCCAGGCGCCGCCGAGGTGGCTGCCCCGGAAGCGGGAGCGGCGGCCGAGCTTGGCCGGGTCGTTGGTGAACCGGATGATCGCGAAGACGACCAAGCCGACCAGGCAGCACAGGGCGATGGTGTCCTGGGCGAAGCCAAGAATGCGCCACTTGCCGATGATCGGGATCTCGAAGTCGGGCTTGAACAACGCGCCGTAGGCCTCGATATAGACCGTCGACAGGATCATGAAGGCCCAGAACACGAAGAAGTGCGCCAGCCCCGGGGCGGTCCACTTCAGCAGCTTGCGCTGGCCGAAGACCTCGGTGAGCTGACCCTTCAACGCCGTGGCAACGCGACCACCGGCACCGTCGAGTCGGTCGGGGGCCGGTTGGCCGCTGGTGATGAGTCGGGTCAGCCAGATCACGCGCCGCAGCACGATGGGCAGCGCGATGAGATTGAGCAAGAGCCCGAGGATCAGGACCAAGCGCATAATCCACTCCAACCTGCCCGAAGCGACCCCGGGCGACGATGCGTCCCAGGGACCGGACCGGCTGACCCAGGGGCTTTCGGCAGTCTACAAAGCGGGTTCGCGGCGGTGGGGTGTTCTCGGCCGGGCGTGGGTGTCGCGTGCGCCACCCTGCCCGCGCCGCCGGGTGTCACTGGTCGCGCTGCCGGACGTGATCGGCGCCATGGCGCCACCTCGGGAATGGGTTAGCATAACGTGGCGTTAGGCGATGCATAACGCAAAGTTCCATCCAATCGAGTTGCAGGAGTTCGACCGTGCCCATCTACGACGACGTCACCAAGCTGATCGGCAACACCCCGCTGGTGCGCATCAACCGCATCATCGACAGCGAGGCGACGGTGGCGGCGAAGCTGGAGTTCTACAACCCCGCCAACTCGGTCAAGGACCGCATCGGCGTCTCGATCATCGACGCCGCCGAGGCGTCCGGGGCGTTGGAGCCGGGCGGCACGATCGTCGAGGCGACCTCCGGCAACACCGGCATCGCACTGGCCATGGTCGGCGCGGCTCGTGGCTACAACGTCGTGCTGACGATGCCCGAGACGATGTCGAAGGAGCGCCGTGCGCTGCTGCGCGCCTATGGCGCCGAGTTGATCCTCACCCCGGGCAGCGAGGGCATGAAGGGCGCGGTCAACCGCGCCGACGAGATCGTCGCCGAGCGCGACGGGGCGATCCTCGCGCGCCAGTTCGCCAACGAGGCCAACCCCGCGATTCACCGCAAGACCACGGCCGAGGAGATCTGGAAGGACACCGACGGCGGGGTCGACATCCTCATCTCCGGCATCGGCACCGGCGGCACCATCACGGGCGTCGGCCAGGTGCTCAAGGAGCGCAAGCCCGGCGTCCAGATCATCGCCGTCGAGCCGGCCGAGTCGCCGATCCTCAACGGAGGCCAGCCCGGCCCACACAAGATCCAGGGCTTGGGCGCCAACTTCGTCCCCGAGATCCTCGACACCTCCGTGTATGACGAGGTCATCGACATCAACGCCGACACCGCCGTCGAGTGGGCCCGCCGCGCCGCCAAGGAGGAGGGCCTGCTCGTCGGCATCTCCTCGGGGGCCGCGCTGGCCGCCGCCGACCAGGTGGCTCGCCGCCCCGAGAACGCCGGCAAGACGATCGTCGTCGTCATCCCCAGCTTCGGCGAGCGCTACCTCTCCACCATCCTCTTCTCCGACCTCCTGGACTGACCTTCTTACGCATGCCGCGCGCAGATCGTGAGCGCGCGGCATACGGAAGGCAGGTCCCGACTCATCTCCGACCCAGTCCGACCGAATCGAGGTGACCCGAATGCTGGTCAGTGCCCCGTCAGGCGAGTCGTCCCTCATGGGCAAGGCGCTCGCCGGCATCCGGGAGGATCTGGACGCGGCGCTCAAGCGCGACCCGGCCGCCACCTCGCGGCTGGTAGTGCTGTTCACCTCCGCCGGCCTGCACGCCATCTGGCTGCACCGGCTGGCGCATGCCTTGTGGGGCAACCGCCTCGCGCGACCGCTCGCCCGGTTAATTGCCTATGTCTCCCGTGCCGTCACCGGTGTGGAGATCCACCCCGGGGCCACGCTGGGCCGACGCTTCTTCATCGATCACGGCATGGGCGTGGTCATCGGCGAGACCGCCGAGGTCGGCGACGACGTGATGCTGTATCACCAGGTCACGCTGGGCGGGCGCTCGATGGAGCGCGTCAAGCGCCACCCCACGCTCGGCAATGGCGTGACCGTCGGTGCTGGGGCCAAGATCCTCGGCCCGGTGTATGTGGGTGATGGCGCCCAGGTCGGCGCCAACTCGGTCGTCGTCAAGGACGTCCCCGCCGGGGCGATCGCAACGGGTGTCCCGGCGATCTATCGCTTCCCCAAGAGCCAGGACGAGGACCCTTACGACGCGCTCTTCCGCGACCCCGCGCTCTTCATCTAGCCCCCCGCCGGCGCTGGGCGCTGGGCTCCCCGGCCGGTTTCCCGCCCAATCCCAGAACCCGGCGCTTTGGGTGGGTTTCTGACAGCCAGAAGGCCACCCAAAGCGCCGGAAAGTCTCCCGAACCTCGGGTGCCCGCCGGCGCGCTAGGGCAGCTTGCCGGGGGCGGGTCCCCAGTCGTGCTCGGCGTGCAACCGCCCGTCGGTGCCTCGGTGGAGCGTCTCGGGCAGGTCCTCCTCGCCACTGCGTATGTCGCGCAGCTTCGCTGCGGTGCTCTTGGCCGCGTCGCTGACCATGTCGGCGACGAACGGCGCCGCCTTCGTCTTGGCCGCATCCGTGGCCTGGCTGACCTTGGTCTGAACCGGGTCGCTGGACCAGATCTTGTTGGCCTGGGTCTTGATCTGGTCGTAGCGCTCCTGGCCGGCTCGGGCGCCCAACACATAGCCGACGGCGGCACCGAGCAAGAACGACAACTTGGACATGGGGTCTCCTTCCTTTTGGCCCACGACTTTAACCGGGTGGCCGAGGCCAACTCGGCTTCGCTTTCCGCCCAAAACAGGCGAGGCGTGGATCAGCCCATCGGGATCGCCGCTACCTCGGCCCGCTGATCGGATCCACCGGATACTCGCCCAGTGCATAGCGGAGTCGTTGGCCCAGCGCATCGAGCCCGGCAGCGACGACAGCCGCTGAGACAGGGGTGTCCTCGTCGGCGAGGCCAACGGCAACGAGCCTGCCCCACAGGCTAGTGACCGCGGTGGGATCAAGAGACCCCCCACGCAACTTAGCTTCATACCGGCCAAGGACGGCGAGGAGCACAGTTACGTCCGCTACCGCGATGGGGACCGAGCTGGGGCCGGGCGTCCGCTTGTCCATCCACATCACCCTTTCGCGTTCACGTCACCCCTCACAGCGTATGACGTGGTCGCGAAGGGGTGATGTGGTCGCGAAGGGGTGATGTGAGTGCCGAGACGGAGTGAGCGGAGGGCGTGGTGGGTCCTACGGCCTCCGCGAGACGGAGTGAGCGGAGGGCGTGGGATTCGAACCCACGATGACGTTGCCGCCATAGCGGTTTTCAAGACCGCCGCACTAGGCCACTATGCGAGCCCTCCAAGGCGCCCAAGCCTAGTCGTCGCGCGCAGAGGCCCATGCCACCGCCAGAAGCGGCGGGCACAAGCGGCGGGCACGAGCGGCGGAGGGTGAGGCGGCGGCATACTGACGCGGTGACTGGAGTGATCGCCGTCCTCAACGGCCCCAATCTCAACCTGCTCGGCGAGCGCGAGCCGCACATCTATGGTGCCGAGACGCTGGCCGACGTGCAGGAGCGGTGCCGACGCGCGGCGGATGCGGCGGGATTCGCGGTGGAGTGCCGACAAAGCAATCATGAGGGCGCCCTCATCGATGCCGTGCAAGAACTTCGGCATTCGGCGGGTTTTGTCGTCAATCTTGGGGCCTACACCCATACGTCCATTGCTCTCCGGGACGCCCTGGCCGCCGTTTCCGGCCCGGTCATAGAAGTGCATATTTCAAATGTCCACGCCCGGGAATCTTTTCGGCATTTGTCGTATGTCGCTCCCCTCGCCACCGCGGTCATCGCCGGCTGCGGCACCCTGGGCTACGAGTTCGCCATCGCCACGATCGCGGCGCGGGTCCACCTCGCCGGCGGGGCGTGAGCCCACCTTGACGCCTAAGCTACTGACCGGTCAGAAACCGTTGGGAGACAAGAGGTAACCCGGTTCGTCGAGCGAGCCGCGGACGATGCTCGGTCGGGCGCCGCGGGGGTGAGACGCGAGACCTCACGCCGCGCGAGACCGTCAGAAGCGTGCTAGCGTTTCCCGCGGTTGCACGAAAGCGTTTCTCAGCAAGTCCAACCGGGAGCAGGCTCGCCAGGCCACGACTCCCGTGTGTGGGGGGTTCTGCCCAGCATGAGGGGGCAATTTAGCAGCTCGGGATTGCGCCCGATTGCGCTTTCTCGTCGCAAGCACGAAAGAAAGAGATTTACCCCATGGCACAGGGCACTGTTAAGTGGTTCAACGCTGAGAAGGGCTTCGGCTTCATCGCTCAGGACGGCGGCGGCCCCGACGTCTTTGTTCACTACTCGGCGATCGACACCACTGGCTACCGCAGCCTCGACGAGGCCCAGCGGGTCGAGTTCGAGGTCACCCAGGGCCCCAAGGGCCCGCAGGCTGACCGCGTTCGTCCGGTCTGATCCTCTCGGGCTCCCTGGTCTGGCGCTGGGCCTGATCAGGATCGGTCCCTCTCGGCGGCCCCGTCCCTCACGGACGGGGCCGCTGTTTTTTCCCCACGCGACGACGGGGCCGCATAGTTGATCGTGTCCGAGCGCGACGATGCCGCCCGGTGCCATTTGGTGCAGCGGCAGGTGGGGTGTCATCGTTTGCGGTGACCGTCCGTCGGGCGGGTGAGCCCGCGGCGGAAGGAGTCAGGTGTCTCCTGAGCCGTCCCCGGACACGCGCGCTCACCGCGCTGCCAGGAAGCGTCACCGACGCCGCCGCATCGCGCTCTACCTCGCCGTTGCGGTCTTAGTGGCCACGGTCGGCCTCGGCTGGTTCACCTACGCAAAGCTCAGCGGCAATATCACCCGCCTCGACGTCAGCAAGATCCTTGGGCCGCGGCCGTCGACCGCCAGCGTGAGCGAAGGCGCCTCGGAGGCCCTGAACATCCTGGTCATGGGCTCGGACAGCCGTCAGGGCATCGGCACCACGGAGTACGGCAAGGACACCGTTGAGGGCGGCGCCCATTCCGATACCAATTTCATCGTCCATCTCTCCGCAGATCGCCGCCGCGCCCTAGTCGTCTCCATTCCCCGCGACTCCATGACGATGGCTCCGAAGAATTGCAACGACCCCAGCTCCACCGTCGCCAATGGTGAAGTCCGGCAGTGGAATTACAACTTCAACCAGGGCGGCCCTGGCTGTGTCATCAAGACAGTAGAGGGCCTGACCGGCATTTACATCCACCACTTTGCCGTCGTGGATTTCCGCGGCTTCCAGGACATGGTCGACGCGCTGGGCGGGGTCGAGGTCTGCACCACCAAAGACATCGACGATGCCGACTCGCAGTTCACCCTGAGTGAGGGCCGTCACCGGCTGAGCGGCAAAGAAGCCCTGGGGTATGTCCGTGTGCGCAAGACCCTGGGTGACGGCAGCGATCTCAACCGCATCAAGCGCCAGCAAGCGTTCCTGTCCTCGGTCGCTCAAGAGGCTACGAGCACCAAATTGCTGCTGCGCCCGGACCGCCTCTTCTCCTTCCTCAACGCCGCCACCAAGTCCTTGACGACCGACCCTGATCTCGGCCTGACCACGATGAGCTCAATTGCGAAGTCCGTCTCCGACCTCGGCGTTCACAACATCGAGTTCGTCACGGTCCCAACCGAGCAGTACCCCGCCGATCACAACCGTGTCCAGTGGAAGGCCTCTGCCGACGCGTTGTGGGCGGCGATCCGCGACGACACCCCACTCCCCGGCTCCACCGGAACGTCCAAACCCACCGCAACCTCCACCACGCCAGCCAAACCGTTGACTGTCGCCCCGGACGCCATCACCGTCCGGCTGACCAACGATTCCGGTGTCGAGGGACTCGCGGTGCAGGCCGGCTCGGCGCTCGCGGTGCAGGGCTTCGTCCTCGGTGGCTATGGCAATGGCACGGTGGGTAGCGTCAAGGGCACCGTCATCCGGCACCGGGCGGCCCAGAGCGAGGCTGCCCGCACCGTCGCCGCCGCCTTCCCCGGCGCCGTGCTCAAGGTGGACGAGTCCGTCGGCGACGCGATCTCGGTTCATCTCGGGATTGGAGCCGCCAATCCGGTTGCGGTGCCCAACCGCGTCGGCACCGAGCCCCTCCCCACGATGACGATCACGGCGACCGATCCCGAGACCCTGCAGACCCGCAACGCGGGCCAGGACATTTGCAACTAGCCCGGCTCAGGTCCCGCAGTAGCGTCAGGTCCCGCAGTAGGTAACGTGCCGCGCGGTGAACCCGGGCGGGGCGGGCGTCGCGAGATCCTCCTGGCCGGGCACCGCGGCATACGGACTCCGCACCGCCTCCACCAGCCGGTCGTATGCCGCGCGCTCGCCCCCCGCGGCCCCCTCCAGGGCCGCCTCGACGAGGTGGTTGCGGGGAACATAGAGCGGGTTGGTCCGGTTCATCGCCTCGGCGACCGCGGCTGGCTCCCCGGGCACGCGGGCCCGCCATGCCGCCATCCAGCCCTCGGACACCTCGGCAATCGGCTCACCGGAGGTCAGCGCGTCCGCCAAGTGGCGCCACGCCAGCGTGTAGTCGGCGCCGTTGGTGGCCAGCTCACCTAAAAGCGACTCGATCAGTTCGGCGTCCCCCGGACGGGCGGCATCGGTCAGGCCCAGCTTGGCGCGGAAGGCCGTCAGCCGAGCCTGCTCATAGTCGTCCTGGAATCGATCCAGCACCTCGGTCGCGAGGGCGACCGCCCGGTCGGGCACGGGATCGATCAGCGGCAGAAGGGATTCGGCGAATCGGCTGAGATTCCAGAGCGCGATGGGCGCCTGGTTGCGGAAGCGATAGCGGCCGCCCGAGTCGATCGAGCTGAACACCGCATCCGGGTCGTAGGCCTCCAGCCACGCACACGGCCCGTAGTCGATCGTCTCGCCGCTCAACGCCATGTTGTCGGTATTCATCACACCGTGCAGGAACCCGACGGCGACCCATCGCGCCATCAGGGTGGCCTGGGCCTTGGCCACTGCTGCGAGCAGGTGGCAGGCCTGATCGGGCCCTGGTGGGGCGACGTCGGGGAAGTGGCGTGCCGCGGCATACGCCACGAGCCGGGGAAGGATGTCGGCTCCCGACTCGTGACTCATCGACCGCGCGACGAGTTCGAAGGTGCCCACGCGCAGGTGGGAGGCGGCGATGCGGGTGAGGACCGCGCCGGGCGGCATACCCCCGTCTCGGAAGACGCGGTCGCCCGTGGTGACCACGGCGAGGACCCGAGTTGTGGGTATGCCGAGCGCCGCCATCGCCTCGCCGAATAGGTGCTCGCGTAGGGCCGGGCCGAGGACGGCACGGCCGTCGCCGCCGCGCGAGAATGGTGTGCGTCCCGAGCCTTTGAGCGCCAGATCCCGCTGCTCGCCCGCCGGCGTGGTGATCTCGCCAAGCAGCACGGCCCGCCCGTCGCCGAGGAGGGGGGAGAAGCTGCCGAACTGGGACCCGGCATACGCCTGGGACACCGGCTGACTCTCCGGGAGTATGCCGCGCGCCCCCAACACCTCCAGCGCCTCCTGACTGTGCAGCCAGGAAGGCTCGAGACCGAGGTCGTCGGCGACGCCCGGATTGGTCAGATACAGCTGCGGGGAGTCGGCGTCCTCGCGAAGCGCCGGGAGCGTGGGCTGCCATTCCCGGACGAGTTCCGGGAAGGCGCCGGCGAAGTCCGCAGTCAGCCTCGGGCCAGTCACCGAGACACCGTAACGCGGACGGCCCCCGCAGAGGTGCTTAGGTCGCCGACGGGGAAATGGGGAGCAAGTAGGCCGACTCGATCAGCCAATCCAGAGCCTCGCGGGCCTCGCGGAGCGTGAGTATGCCGCGCGCGAAGCAGTAGGTCGTGCCGAGCCACCCGATGGTGAGGACTTGCAGTCGGCCACCCCGCCAGGAGTCGGTGTTGCGGTCGAAGGGCGCCGCGAGCCCTGGCG
>Ga0209174_10003143_pt1 | contig 10550 bp, 10 predicted proteins | sample JI91814BDNA_FD_187505 | JGI IMG/M metagenome (GOLD analysis project Ga0209174, IMG submission 187505) | Wastewater effluent complex algal communities from Wisconsin, to seasonally profile nutrient transformation and Carbon sequestration -... | ecosystem: Engineered > WWTP > Effluent > Algae...
CGAATACATTGAATGCTATTACAATCGAAAGCGTAGACACTCTGCAATTAACTATATGATCCCTGCAGAGTTTGAGAAAGTGGGATCGGTTGCGTAAAATGGTGTCCGAAATTCTAGGGCAGGATCAATTTAAACCATCAATAAATGACAAAAAATCTTCGAAAGAATTAAAAACACACTCAAGTTTATACTGCCCATAATCTGTTGGCTTCAAAGTTATATGTCTTTGGAGTATAGTTTTTAATTTATATACGACTGCCATTTGTGAAGCATCTAGCCCTAAAGAATAATTATTGCTGCTTTTAAACTTGTTGTCTGTAGTGTAACCACTATTCAATATCATATCACGATGTTTTTCAGCCCCTCTTACAGACATTTGCTTATCTTTTATGTGCTGTAGATAAGCTTCGCGCTTATCTTCGGGCACTGACAATAATACTTTAGCATGCCCCAAGCTAATTTCTTCAGCTAAAATTGCTTGCTGAATATATTTACTCAATGTCAAGACTCTTAACAAGTTTGTAATATGCGCCCTACTCTTTCCAACACTTTCTGATATTTGGCTATGTGTATATCCAAACTCATCAATTAGTTTTTTGTAGCCATTTGCTTCTTCGATTACATTAAGATTTTCTCGTTGAATATTTTCAATAATTCCAAGTGCTAATGCAGATTCATCTGTAAAATAAGAAACTATGGCGGGTATGTGTGTCATCCCTACAAGTTTAGCAGCTCGCCACCTACGCTCGCCAGATATTAACTCATATTTTTGGTTATCAATTTTTCTTACGGTTATAGGCTGTAAAATTCCATGCTGTATAATAGACGTCTTAAGCTCTTCTAATGACTGTTCGCTAAAGTTTTCCCTAACTTGGTATCTACCAGGAATAATGTATTCCATAGGCAAATATTCAATATCGCCATGCGATATTTTTCCTCTGACTTTTGCTTTATCAACAATTTTTTCATCGCCAAACACATTATTTATCTTAGGAGAAAACTTTTTCATTCTGTTCCACCAAATATTCTTTTGGAAGCATATCAGTTATGTTTGCAGCAAAAACATTTATATATATTCTAATGGCATCATCATTTAGCAATCCATTGGTAGAATATAGCTCTGTTTTTTCTACGCTTTTAAGGTGGCTCTTAAATAATTCCTCTTCTCTGGTATTAATTAATTTTTGCCAATTCGACTTTAGATATACTAAGAGTTCACTTTCCATATTAGAGTTAAGAATATATCTTGGTTTACTTTTTGTGAACGTAACTTGCCCACTTGATGCGATTAAATTTGTTTTTGAGTTTTCCGCATCTTGCTTATACTTATTCTTTATGGCAGCTTTTAAGTATGATTTAGGGTCATTAATCTGTCCGTTGATGTAAGATTGATGACCTAATACGTATTGAATAGCATCGTTTATCTCATCGTTGCTATGTTTTGCAGATAGGTTATCAATTTCTCTCTTATTAAATTTAAACAACTCTTTAAGTTTATTATTGATCGCTGGCTTAAAGAGCTTTATACCCTTGTCCTCAATTTGAAATGCAATTTTCGCAATTTTTCTACCATGTCTTATTGTTGTTGGCGTAATATTAAGGTTAGTTTTTGAATGAAGTTCATTAATTGCGTGCTGAATAATTCGTTTATTTAAGTCTTTGTATTCTTTATATTCATGTTCCTCTAGACCCATTAATTTTCTAAAGTCCTCTAAGCCCCAATGTGGGGTTTTTCCGATATTTATATATCTGTAACAATTCTCATACAATATAACAGAATATTGTGACTTTAACTCCATAAATGCATCTAGATCAATTAAGGCATATTTTTCAGGAAAAAAAATTAAGTCATGAATAACCGGACTATAACCGTAGTTTAAAACGCCATCAGTTTTAATGCTAGCATATGATAACAATGTGGTAGCCATCCACTCGATTTCATTGTTAAAATTCTCATGGAAAAGATTTAATTCCAGAGGGGTTTTAATTAATTTTAGCAGCGATAACTTTAAATATTTATAGTCGTTACTATCGTAATTGGAGTTTGAGATTAAGTCCTTTAAAGCAATTTCATACTGCATTGCTGGTTTACCATAAGATATGGCGTTGTGTAACAAAATATTTGCTATTTTCCTTGGTAATAAGCCAAGATCGCTTGAACAGTGTATAAGCGCGACGTGTTTTTTTATCTTCCCTAATGCCCTTGTCGCTTTTTGCATCTATTCTACGCCTCTAATTAACCCTTGTATTAAAGCTGCCCTTATTATTTTGCTCTTAGCCCCTTCCATTAAAGGTTTAATTTTCCTAACATTTTCAACAGATTTGTCTAAAATCGCTTTTAACTCTATAGGAATATCAACCGTTTCCTTGGCATCCAACCTACCCATGTCTTCGCTAATTTCAACGTAATTAGAATAATTATCAAGAGATAAAAATTTATTTAGTGCTTTGGATATCCATTTTGCTTTACCCCTAGCTCCATATCCATCCTTTATAACTCTTATCAATAAGTCTTCTTTCATTTTCTTAGGAACCATTACTATGGTTTTGTAGTTACTATTCAACACAGTTTTCCTCTAACAAATATACCAATTCAGAGAAAGCCCTATTTATGCTCCTAACATCTGACCAGTCCGGCTCAGGAATAAGATCAAATTCGTGTTTCAATGCTTCGTCTCTCTTGAATGCAAAATATAATTTTCTTGCAACTGCGATTTTTTTTGTTTCGCCAAACTCTATCTTTTGTTTTTTCCCCCCAGCCTTTTTAATATTAGCCTTAGCTTTAACTTTATTATCAATTTCTTTAAGCGTAGGCTTAAACTTGGGCGAAGGTATATCTTGATTATCATCTTTTCTAGAAAGGTAATCTTTAATCTCATCTTCATCAAGCTTTATCAATAAAATTGCTTTTTTTATCGAATTTACAGTTCCATTATCTATCGAAGCTTTTAAAGTACTATTCATTGGTTGTAATAGTTTTGCGTAGCTATAGGACATGCTACTTCCACAACCCAAAATTTCTTCAATGTGTTTTGCGCTTCGTGATGAAACATCAAATATTTTTTCTAAATTGTTTATTTTTTCCTTAAGTGTAAGGTCCTCTCTTTCAATGTTTTCTATCCATTGTAAGATCGGTAAATCTTTATCTGCTGGTTTTTCCGGTAAAACCCTGGCTTCTATTCGGTCTTTCCCTGCAATTATAGTTGCTAAAGTTCTTCTTTCTCCGGCTAATACAACAAAATCACTACCCTTTTCGTACACTAGGATTGGATTCATTAGCCCTTTTGTTTTAATAGAGTGCGCCAACGATGATAGAGATTCAATTTCACGTTGTTTGCGTTCAAATTCAGGATCATCCTTCTTGATCCCAAGAGTGACGTCATCCTTTGTCAGGGCTAACTCTCTAGGGTTATTTGGATCAAGATTTATCTTAGATATTCTCAGTCCCTCTAACCTTAGTTTGCCTCTAAATTCATCTGCACTAATTAGTGTTTCTGTTAATGCAGTTGATAATTTTTTATTAATTCCAAAAGTCTTAGCCATTTATCTGTTCCCTTAAGAAAATATTTCTGCCGTGCAATACCCACACACTTCTTCCATTTCCTGGCGTTCTTTTTTATTTTTATTAATTTCAAATATGCTTTTAGGATTAGCCCCCTCAACCAGCATTTCTGAGTATATCGTTCTCTTTTTCAAAGAGTGAGGAATAATATGCTCTTTGATTAGGTCCGTTGACTTTAAATCATCTAGAAAATTTTTATGCAATATAACATCTCTAATTTGATTCGGTAAAATGCCAATCAATTTCAACTCATTACAAGCATCTCGCATATATGCTTCTTTTCTAAATAAATGCAACATCCCATAGATACCCTCGATAGAAAACTGCTCCATTTGTGCGGGGATAATTAGGTGGGTTGCCGCTTTTATTGCACTTTTTGTTAATGGGCCTTTTGCTGGTGGAGTGTCTATTAAAATTACATCATAGTGTTCCTCAAGCTCTGGCATTTGCACAAATGTTTTAAAGTTTTGATAGATATTTTCGATCATCTTGGGGTCAGTAGCGTTTTCTATTTGTTGCAACCGCTCGGAATGAGACGGCATTAATTCTAAATTTTTAAAATCTGTTTTGTATGGACAAACGTTCTCACCAAAAAAAATATCCGCTATCGAAGATATAGTTTTACTTTCTCCTTGGAGATCAGGATTATTGGGTGGAACCTTTCCCTCAAGGGAATCTGGATCAACATCCATTTCAATGTATCTATTGCTTAAGTTTGCTTGGGGATCTAAATCAATACACAGTACGCGCTTGTTTTTAACTATAGCTAAGTACTCAGCTAAATTTATTGTGGTTGTGGTTTTACCTTCCCCGCCTTTATTTGTAGCAGACACTATTACTTTAATCATAAACATATATCCCTGTGAAGCTATATGTTAAATATATATACTAATCAGTGTATAGTCAACTTTAATAATAAAAATACTAAACGTTTGATCGTTTAATAAAAGTTTATATATGTTTAACCTGCTGTAACACATTGAAATATAATAAAATATTCTGCTGGCGGTGGTGTGTTACAGGTGGAATGAGGGCGTATACAGGGTATTTGGATGACGAATACAGGGCTATAAGAGGACGTATACAGGACTATTGGTTGGCCAATCTTTGTTTTAGGTGGCCGTTTACAGGGTTGTAGTTTGTTAATTTGAGTATTAAACCTATTTTTACTTCGATAATATTGCTTGCCAACCCTTGAGAATCTTGAATATTGAAATTGGTTTTATTAATTATAATAAATCACCATGAAATTTTTTATACATTCATTTTTATTTGGGTAGAACTTGCTCATATCCTCTTAGTTATAGCCAATTTAGGCGTCATTCTTTGTTCTTCAGCATGGTTTCTCAATTGGTTGATTGCTTTGAGATCTACATTTGCAGATGGTGAACTGAGCCCACTCGGTGGACTGGTATGTGATCTATATATAAAGAGGGTAGGTGAGTCCACCGGGTGGACCGGCCTGTTGATCGTCGCATGAAGAAAGTAGGTTGGGTCCACCGGGTGGACTCGTTTGTGATCTATATACGAACATGGGAGGTTAAGTCCACCCGGTGAACTTAATTATGATCTGTGCCTGTGCACGATGAGGGATCAAGCTTATCTGTTAAGGTGGTCATATACAGGGTAAAAAAGTAGCGCCTGATTCATAGATTTAATGCCATAATAAGTTTCCAACCTTCAAGTGAATATCACTGTTTAGCCGCGTTTCTATAAGCAAAAGGTATTGTTTCACGTAGAAGTAGGCATGTAAATTCGAAAAGTCGAAGTTTTTGCTAAAATTCAATAATTTTTTACAAAAAAGCTAATCACAACAGCTTAAACCTATACCATTATCAGCATAAGCCTTTTCAGGGCCAAGGGGTGAGAGCAAACACTATATATAGTTTCTACAATTAGACGCCTGCTTTTGTAAATAATTGCCACTCTCGTGAAGCTTACCAATATTGAATTAATTTTTGATCATAGCGCTGTTGGGGCTCATGCCCCCGCGTGTTCATACCTTGCAGAAGCCTATGCATAGATTATAACTATTGTTATTACACATTAAAACTTAGGTGTAGACATGGCCAAACCCAAACGTATTTTTGTTGTCGGACATACTGGTGCAGGTAAAGCGTTACTGAGTGAAGCTTTAGCTAAAAAACTTAGTTGGCAATATATCGATGCAAATCCTGGTTTGGAGCGTTACATTGGGCGTAGCTTGAATGAAATTTTGGGAAAGCAGGGCGAAGAAGCATTTCATCAATGCGAAGCTGAAATAATATCTTATTATATCGGTAAAGAGCACGTTGTAGTCTTAATGGAAGAAGCTGTAATCGCTACAGAAAAGAATAGAAAATTGCTATCCACAGAATATGTTGTTTATTTAAAAGTCTCAACGCCAGTGCAAATGGAGCGGTTCCCATCCGGCCGAACTCCATTACTTCCAATCGATGATCTAAAAGCATTTCTAGATAAACAACACCTTGAACGTGATAGCTTATATGAAGAAGTAGCCACTCTAACCATAGAGTCTATTTCTGTTGATGGAGATGTTAACAAAATCATAAAAGCCATTGCAGGATAGGTATTCTAGCCCCTTTAAACAAAGGTAGTCGCGCAGTTCAGAAAAATATGTGCCGCAGCAGGGCTCTCTTGAGCAAGATAGGTAATAACTTCCTCGATATCTTGTTCAGCTACTGGCGATAAATAATACTTTGAGGTCATTTAACATCCTTAGCTATTGAGTCAATTTTTCCCTTCAACCGCTGGTAGCTGGTGTCACTTACAAAAGATCATTTCAATTTTAGATCGGTTTTGCGATGTTTTTGCGCAAAAATTACAAAAGTTGATTGCAATTTTTATAGAACTTCATTGCAAAAAGGAGTAAACTACAATAGTTGGTTTCAAAAAAGTTTATTTTTACAGGAGTTAGATGCAAAGAAATCATGTTATTAGCATTAAATGAGGGTGCGGTTGTTAGTTATAAAGATGGTTTTTATAAGATAAAATCGCCTGTTAGTCTGAGCAAAGTACTGTTAATAAATGAAGGCGGCGAAACTGTCATAGCTCCTATTTCTGAGCTAAAACCAGCCGAAAAACCGAGATTTATTGAATTAGAGAATAATGAGAAATTCCCTAATAGAGGTATTGAAGCTAATTGTTTTATGGACATACCTGATCAAACTTGGGAAAAAATTAAAAGTCGGGAAGCGTGCATAAAGAAATTATTGGAGGAAAAGCCTGGGATTAAACGAATTCAAGAGGCGGCTATTTTGCTAGGGGTTTCCACGCGACAAGTTTATAATTTGCTTAAAAATTATAAACAATCTGGATGTAATTTATCTGGTTTAGTGCTTAAAAAAAGGCTTGGTGGTAAAGATCGAGGTCGTTTATTGCCCGCCACAGAAACTATTATTAGGGACACTTTAGAAGAAGTTTATTGTAATAAACAAAAACTTAAAGCCAGCATTGTTATTGAAGAAATTCAAAGAAGATGTGCTCTGGCTAAGGTTGCAATACCTTCGCCAATGACGGTTAGAAACCGCCTAAAAAAAATACCACAGCGCTCCCTTATTATTACAAGAGAAGGTAGCAAAGCGGCACAAAAATTAAACCCTATCGTGGGTGAGAGTCCACAAACTGGCTATCCACTACAACTGGTGCAGATAGACCATACAAAGGTTGATTTAATTATCGTCGATGAGCACTATCGTGAACCCATTGGACGACCTTATTTAACCCTAGCCATTGATTTGTACAGCCGATGTATTACTGGGTTTTATCTAAGTTTAGAGCCGCCAAGCGCCACCTCGGTAGGGCTTTGTTTGCTGCATGCTATTTTTGATAAGAGCGAATGGCTCTCTGTGCGCAACATTGAAGGAGAGTGGCCTATCTATGGTAAGCCAGATTTAATTTATGTAGATAATGCCAAGGAATTTCACAGTGAAGCATTAATAAGAGGGTGTGAATTTCATGGCATTAAGATTGAATATAGACCTATAGGTGCTCCGCATTATGGTGGAGTGGTAGAGAGAATCATTGGTACTTTAATGCAGTTGGTGCACCAAATACCAGGGACTACTTTTTCCAACATCCAGGAAAAAGGGGGTTATGCGGCAGAAAAACAGGCGGTATTGACCTTAAAAGAGCTGGAAAAGTGGTTAGGGGTAGCGATTGTAAATTATTATCATCAAAAACCGCATAGCCATTTATGCATGCCACCAATTGAGCAGTATCGCTTAGGCATTTTAGGTAGTGAGGGAGAAAAAGGCAGGGGATATCCGCCGCAGATCATTAATCCAAAAGCGTTTTTAATTGATTTTTTGCCTATTGAGAGGAGAATGTTGCGCAGGTGCGGCTTTGTATTGGACCATATCGCGTACTTTAGTCATGCACTTAGCCCTTGGATCTATCAAAGAGGAGCCCAGCAGTTTACGATTCGCCGTGATCCAAGGGATCTAAGCCGAATTTATGTGCTGGATGTTAAAAGCAATAGTTATTTAGAGATCCCGTATCGGAGTTTGGCGCGCCCTAGTATTACGCTTTGGGAGCATCGTGCAGCATTAAAGCATTTGCGTGATTATGGTAAAAAACAGGTAGATGAGGGCTTAATTTTTAAGGCAGTAGAGGAGATGCGCGCCTTAGTCAAAGAGGCCGCGCATAAGAGTAAAAAGATAAGAAAAAATCAAGAAAGAAAGGTATTAACTAAGATGGAAATAAATCATCTTTCCCAGGCAAAAAATAGCATGCTGGCAGAGCCAGTCCTTGCAGCTGGGCCAATAAAACCTTTTAAGGAGATAGAGCGATGGTAGAAGAGTTGGAATGGTTAGATGCTGACCTTGCAAAACAGCGCCAATTACCCCAAGAAGAGCGAATTGAGATCATCAATGGGGAACATTGGATCGGCTACTCCAAAGCGCAACAAGGGGTTGCAAAGATGGATGAGCTTATCCATTTACCCAAAAGGCTAAGAATGCCAAATCTGCTGATTTTAAGTCCAACCAACAATGGTAAGACCATGTTGGTTAAGAAGTTTATGCGCAACTATCCGCCGCAAGAAGCTGAAGGAATGCAGGCCTTCCCTGGGCTGTATAAGAGGGTTCCCGTCTTATATTTACAAATGCCATCTAGCCCGAATTTAATGCGATTTTATGCCTTAATTTTGCAGACTCTAAACTACCAAGTTCCAAGTGTTACGAGGTTAGCCGAGTTAGAAATACTGGCATTAAAAGTGTTTTCGCAGCTTGAGATTAAAATGTTAGTGATTGATGAGTTACATAATATTTTAGCCGGCAGCGCAAGTAGCCAAAGAGAGTTTTTAAATTTATTGAGGTTTTTGGGTAATAAGTTGCAAATTCCGATAGTGGCCTTAGGGACTAAAGATGCCTATTTGGCCATTCGCAGTGATGATCAGTTAGAGAATCGCTTTGAGCCGTTTATTTTGCCCAAGTGGCAATATGATCAAGAATACCTGTCTTTGTTATCGAGTTTTAGCCAGATTTTTCCTATTAAGCTTGCGATCGATCTTACGGAGCCAGCATTGGCTAGAAAAATACTGGAGATGTGCGATGGTAAGATCGGTGAGATCAGCACGTTAGTTAAAAAAGCAGTGATTTGGGCGATCCGCCATCAAGGTGAGTACCTTAACACGGCAGTGTTTGATAAAGTTGATTACCAGTCGCCAGCTGCCCGGCGGCAAAAAATAGAGAGGGAACTAAATAACTAATTGGCTACCTGCTTTTTTAAGGCTAGCTCAGAGGGGAAAGCCAGCTTTCGCATCACTAAGGCTTTGATTCTTTTAGAAAAATTGAAACCAACTTTTGTAAATTGAAATGAACTTCTATAAGTGACAGCTGGCTTCAGCAGGAATTTTCTTACCCGCGTTTAATTCTTGCAGGCCAAGCTCAATAGCTTGGTTTAGCTGTCCAATTTTCTGCGCCTGGAGATCGTCATGGGCTGTAAAAGCCTGAGGGACTCACGAATTACTTCGCTGGCTGATGTATACATGCCGCTAGTCACCTTGTTTTGTACAAATTTCTTAAGCTCTGGCGTTAGGGAAATATTCATTTTCAACCTCCACGTTGGTTAAACCTATATAACAGATTATAGCATAATATGCTATAGTTTGTTATTAGTTGAAGTGATTTATTTGGCAACGATCGTAAACCTGGCTTAGAAAAATGTTGTGTTTTAGTAGATAGCGGCATATTGCAAGAAGTTAGCGTCAAAATTTAGCATTTTAAGGTAAAAACCCATTTTTATTGCTAATCGTATATTTTACTTCTATGGCCGACGGCTACCACCAATACGGTAAGTTTGGCATCCTCAATTTTGCACAGGATTCGATAGTTCTCTACCCTATAGCGCCAGATTCCGCGATAAGATGCGCCGGTTTGCCTAGTTTTTCTAGATCGTGTAAGGCCTTTACATCGAACTCAATTTTCCAAGTCAAAAAACTTACTCCAGGTTGCTATATCGAGCCTTTGCGGGTTTTTTCTTCTAAGCCAAGGCGATCTTCTAGCTCTTCTAATGAAATTCTAGGATTTTGCTCTTCCAGCCGACTAATAGCTAAGAGGTAATCCTCTTGATCTTCAAGAAAATTTTGAATTGCCTTAGTCACATAGTAACTCTTAGAGCGGCCAGTTTGCGCAGCTAGATGCACTAGTCTGGACTCTAATTGCTCCGGTAATCTTACACTGGTTGCCATATAAAACCTCCATAATTATACAACAAGTATAACACATATTACATGTAATACAAGTGTTGATGCTGAATACAGAGCTGGCTGCTTTTAGGGTGGCACACGCCAGCCCCTGCTAAGTGACGGATTTATATAGAAAAAGTGCCTCCTACATTTAGATTTTCCTATTTCTGATAATGGTTATTATTTGAAAGGGTGTGGTTGCAAGGTAGGGCAAGTGTATGTACAATGAAATTAGAGGCTTTATGGTGCTTAGGTGATGGTTTTTGATGGTGCTAGGGCTGGACATTATGTTTAAATACT
>Ga0209174_10003144_pt1 | contig 10549 bp, 8 predicted proteins | sample JI91814BDNA_FD_187505 | JGI IMG/M metagenome (GOLD analysis project Ga0209174, IMG submission 187505) | Wastewater effluent complex algal communities from Wisconsin, to seasonally profile nutrient transformation and Carbon sequestration -... | ecosystem: Engineered > WWTP > Effluent > Algae...
AGCGGCACACTCAGCCGCGCCGACGACCGACGAACGACCTCGTCGATCGCCATACCGGGCGCGGCGACCACTTCTGGCGTCGAGCTCATGGTCCCTGCCTCTCAATCTGGTCGAGGTCGTCGAGGTGCTCCTGCGTCCCCTCAAAGCTCTTATAATCTTTTGCGATCTCGTCGAGGATCCAGTTCATGCGTTCGGCCTCGTCGTACAACTCCGGAACGCCGCCCTTGCCGTCGCTCATCCAGCCTTTGCTGAACTTGTGGGTCCGCTTACCGGAGCAACCCGCCCCGAGGCTCACCGTCGCCGGGCTGGTGAGCGGCGCGCCAGTCTCGTTGGCCAGCAGGATCCTGCGGAACATGTAGTCTTCGTAGATCTGCCGCTGCAGGATGTTGATCTGCTCGTGGATCGCCAGTTGCTCGAGGCTCTCGGCGCGCCGCTCCTGCACCGATAGCGATTCGTCGTCGAGCGCCTCGAAGGCGGCCATCGCCTCGGGTTCGATCGGAGGCGTGCGCGCGCCGGCGCACTCCCGCATCCTGGCGGCGCCGTGCTCTTCATAGAAGCGATGTAGCGGATATACGTCGAGGAACAGCTCACGGTTGCCCTTGCCGAGCTGCTCGTACGTGTACTCCGCGGCGAAGTCGGCGCCCGCGCCGTAGGCGGCTAACCCGAGACCCACCGTCCCCGCCGGTCCGCTCGCCGTCTCCATACCCGCCGCTTTGAGGTCGTCCGCGACGCGCATCGCCATCTGCGCGTGGTCCATCGCGCATCCGACCTGCTTGCTCGCGTAGGCCGCGAGGCCAGCCCAGATGAACCTACGGTCGCGCAAGTACAGCCCCGCGTAGGCCGCATTGATGGCCCGATTCCTCGCCCGGTGATCGTGGTCGTGCGGGGCGATGATGGCCTCGGCCTCGGCCCGATACTTCGCCCACAGCTTGGCGCACTCGCACGTCTCCTGCTCGCCGCCGAAGAGCACGTGGCGCGCCCCCTCCAGGATGCGGAACGTACACGCGCCGCTGTCGGTGACGCGCGCGGCCGGGTGCTTGCCGATGAGCACAGTGTCGCTGCCAGTGATGATCATGGGCGGTATGCCCTGGGGGGACGTCGGGTGATACGAGCACGCTGCGAAGTCGACACACGAGCGCGACGCCGGCTGCAGCTCGATCCACACGGTGAAGTCGCCGAGCAAGATCGCACCGGTCGAGACGTCGAAGCTCAGCCCCAGCGTCTCGGACAACCACGCGGCGAACGACCGGCCGAACTTCCCGCCGAGCCACGCGCCGAAGGCTCGCGCCTCGTCCATGACGGCCCTCCCGACCTTGTGCGACACGAAGCCCGCCACAGCCCCGCCGAGCGGCCCGCCGAGCACGACGCCGAGCCCTACCGCGAAGATCGACCCCCTCGTCACGACGCCGGCGGCGGCGGCCTGCGCGAGCCCTCCGCCGAGCGCAGCGCCGAACGCCGCCCCTGCACCTCCCCAGTCGAACTCGTGGCCGACAGGATCTCCGAGCCTGGCCGCCGCGAACGCCGTCACGTCATGCCCCGTACACGCGCGTGCTCAGCACCGTCCGCAGAAATTTGGCGCGGGCGGCGGCGTCGATGTCCGGGACACCGGTGAGCGTGAAGACCACCGCCGCCTCGGGGTGCGGTAGCACCGCCTGGATCTGCGTGATCGACCCCCTCGGAGACTGCCACGAATATGCCCACGCCCTGGCACGCCCCTGCGGCAGCGCTGGCGCCGACGACGGCGCGTATCCCGGGAGTGACTGCGCCAGCACCTTCACCTGCTGCTCGGCGTACACCTCGGCGGACAGACCAGCGCCGGCCGGATCGCGGTGGATCACCAGAGTGTGCGTGCGGCCGTCCGCGGCGCTCAGGAAAATATGCGAGGACTGATCAAGCCACGCCTCGTCGAGCTCGTACGTCCCCCACAGTGTGCTGCACAGCGTCATGATGCATTCTTAGCGAGATCTTCATACCGTCCCACATCGCGCCATGGGCCCCTCTGGATTTTCGTAGGCTGGTCGATCACGCTGTGGTGTTCTGACCGGTCCGTCACAGGCTTGTCTCATATGGTTGCTCTCCGTGGCTCATGATCAGCCAGTGCGCATCAGCAGTTGATCTTGACCATCGGTCCGCCCTGGATCTTCACGTCTCCGCCGCTTTTCGCCGTGATGGCAACGGACGCCGCCGTCAGCGACATCGCACCCGCCGCGATCAGCTCCATCTCTCCCCCGGCGTCGAGCTTGATCTTGCCGTTCGCCTTGACCGTGACATTGGGCCCCTGGATCGTGATGGTAGCGAACCCGGTGCTCAGCTCGATGAGCTGCGTGGTCATCGTGAGCGTCGTCGGCGGGATCGTCAGTGGGATCGGCGGGAACGGCGGGAAGAACGGGATCTCCGGGAACTTGATGATCACAGGCGCGGGCGGGGCGATCGTCACGACGTGTGTGCCGCCCACGGTCGTCGAGTCGACGGCCGCGACGGTGACGCTGCGGTTTGCCCCGACACTGAGCGTCTCATTGCTGCCGATCGACGATGTACGACTGTTACCGACCGTCTCGCTCAGGTTGTTCTGAGCGAACGCGTTCCAGTCCTTCTGGGCGTGGAGGAACAGCTCCTCGTTGCCCTTCGAGTCCTCGAAGCTGAGCTCGTTGAAGCCGCCGCCGCCGGGCGAGCTCTCGGAGCGGAGGGTCGTGCGCGTCTTGCTGGCCGGCATCTCGTAGCGCGGCATGTTGTTGCCGGTGTGGATCCTTCCGACGACGACGGGTCGGTCCGGGTCACCCTCGATGAAGTCGACGAGCACCTCGTGGCCGATGCGCGGGATGAACATCGTGCCCCAGCTGTTGCCGGCCCACAGCTGGCTGACGCGGACCCAGCACGAGCTCGTCTCGTCGAACGACTCGGCGCGATCCCAGTGGAATTTCACCTTCACGCGGCCGTGTTCGTCCGGGTGGACCTCTTCGCCCTCGGGGCCGACGACGGTCGCGGTCTGCAGGCCGCGCATTTGTGGTTTGGGTGTACGCTGGGCGCTGCGGAACGCCTGGGATTTTTCGGTGACGGTGAATTGGTTCCCGTAATAAAAATCCCCCGCCGCGTCCTGGTCGAGCACCTGCGGCTGGTTGCCGTTGTGACTGACCTGGACGATGCGGTACGTCGTATCGAGTTCGGCGCGCGGGTGGCCGACGAGGTCGAAGGTGTGGCCGGCGGTGAGGCGGGCGCAGTCGCTGGTGCCGCCGCCGGAGCGGCGGTGGGACTGGTGGGCCTCGAGGCGGATCTTGGCGATCGTGCCGCCCTTTTCGACCGTGCCGAGCGCGGGGTCCTGGTATTCGCCGGGGTAGTGGTAGACCTCGAGGTCCGTGTTGAGCTTGCCGGCCTCGTTGACCTCCATCGGCAGGTCGGGCTTGTGTAAGTTAAAATCGCGGAGGGACGCCTTGCCGGGCTTGATGCGCTGGCCGAACCGGAACTCCTGGACGTGTTCGCGGTCGGTCACCTCGCCGCCGGGCGGGTTGAACCAGATCGCCGGGGATCCGGGGATCGGCTTGTGGGCGCCGGGGTGGTCGGCCAGCACGAGGATATGCTTGTCGGCGTGGTGTTCGAAGAAATAGAAGATCCCGTCCTCCTCCATCAGGCGCGAGATGAACGCGAGGTCGGACTCGTGGTATTGCACGCAGTAGTTCCGCGGCTTGTACTCGGCGACCAGGTCGAGACGCAGCCAGTCCTTGGCCAGGCCGGCGCCGGTCAGCACCTCCTCGAGGATCGTCGGGGTGGATTTGTCCTGGAAGATCCGGCAGTCGTGGCGGTGCTGGAGCCGCCAGATCCACGGGACCAGGTCGGCCTCGTACAGCTCCAGGCTGCGCGAATGGCCGACGTATTCGACCTCCGACAGCACGCCGTGGATGAACCGCGGGGCGTCGACGCCCTCGACGCGCAGCAGCGCCGGCTTGTCGACCAGCGCGGCGATGTCGAGGTCTGGCCCTGCCAGCTCGACGCGGAATCCGAACAGGCTCGAGATGCCCTCCTGGCCGAAGAACCGGACGACGCGGAGGTCGGCGCCGGCGACGTCGATGGTGAACAGGGGCTGGTTGCCCAGCAGAGCGCGGAGCAGCGACGATATGCTCATACTGTGGGATCCCGCAGGCCGCACTATACTGCGCTGGCGCGGCGCCACAAGACCAAGCGCACTTGCATATCCATCGGCGCCACGGCGTCCACCCATCAATCTTGGTTGGGCCCCCCGCAAGATCGTTTTGGCTGCCGGACGCGGCGGCGAACGGGGATACTGCCGTGTCGATGCTGCCGCTGCGAATCACCGTGATCGATCATCAGACCCGCAAGGTCGTGTGTGAGCGCAGCTTCGACGAGCTGCCGGTGCGGATCGGCCGGCACGAGGACAACCACCTCGCGCTGCCGTACGCCTTCATCTCGGCGTGGCACGCGGAGATCCGGCGCGAGGGCGAGGAGCTGCGGCTGTGCGACCTCGGGGCGCGCAACGGGCTGGCGATCGGCGCCCGGCGGATCGACCCGGGTTCGTCGGTGGTGATCGACCGCTGCGTGATCGCGGCGATCGGTCCGCTCGAGCTGCGGCTCGAGCCGACGGCGCCGGACGCTCCGGCGCCGACGTCCGACGAGCCGACGGACATGCCCGACTTCAACACTGGCCCGCGCGAGCTGCCGGCGAAGTCCGGGACGATCGACGCCGACGTCCTGCCCGACATGCCCGACGCGACCGCCGGCGACCACGCCGAGCGCATCGCCCGCATCAACGCGTCGATCCACGCGCTCCGGCCGAAGCACGCCGCGCTCGACACGGCCCGCCGCGCGTGGGAGGCCAGCCTGAACGGCGCCATCGGCCCGCTGCAGGCCGCCCGCGACGCGCTCGGCGTCAACATGCTGCTGCGCGAGTTCCCGGCCCGCGACCGCGCCGGGTTCGCCCTGGCCGACGCCGGTGGCGGCCGCTTCAGCGACGAGCAGGAGCGCGGCGCGGTGGCCCAGGCCGCCGCCGAGTTGTTGCCCGGGCTGCGCGCGCCGGCCGACGAGGACGAGGCCCGCCGGTTCCTCTCGCGCGCCATCGACGTGCTCCGCGTGTTCGCGGCGTGCGCGCTCGAGCTGCAGCATACGCGCGGCCAGCAGGCGACCGAGCTCGGGGTCCGCTGGCGCGACCCCGACGACCCGCTCGCGGCGATGGAGACGGCGCAGGACGTCCTGCGTTACCTGCTCGACTGGCGCGACACCGGCGAGAAGCGCAGCGAGGAATTGGTCCGCCTGTTCACCGGCCTGGTCGATCATCAGCGGGCGTACACACGGGCCGGGCTGCTGGCGGCGCGCGAGTCGATCTCGTCGCTCGCGCCGGCGGAGGTCGAGCGCGGCGCGCACGCGGCCTGGCCGACCCGCGCCGCCGCGCTGTGGCGCCACTACGAGGCGTGCTACGCGGCGCTCGTCGGCGACGTCCACGATCACGTCACCCCGCTGTTCCGCGCCGCGCTCGCCCGCGGCTACGCCGAGACGCTCGCCCGCGTCGGGGTCGGCTTTCGCGTCCAACTGTCCCCGGAGGGGTCATGATCTCGTCCACGTTCGTTCGTCTGTTGCCCGCGCTCGTCGCGTGCGCCGTGGTGCCCGGTTGCCGGCACAAACCGACCGACATGCCGGTGTGCACCGCGTACGTGACCGCCGAGCAGGCGGACGAGGCGGACACCCGCGTGTTGCCGCCGGACGTGTGGTTCGAGCTGCTCGTGATGGGCATCCACCGCCCGGCGCTGACGGTCCCGGACGAGCCGCGCGAGTGCAGCGGCAAGGCCGTCGAGGCGACCCCGGTCCGCCCGGACGTCGCCGCGCTGCCGCGCCGCGCGCTCGCCGAGGCCGACCTGACGTTCGCGGAGGCCCCGGACAACCAGATGCTCGTGTGGGCGCGGCTCGACCACTTCGACGACGGCTCGGCGCGCGGCCCGGTGGCGCTGGTCCGCTGGGTCGACCAGGGCGTGGAGGTCCGCGGGATCGGCACGCTGTGGGCCCCGGCGCGCCGGCCCAGGCTGCGGCTCGAGCCGTTCGGCGAGAAGGACGCGCTGCTGATCGCGGACGGCGAGCGCTGCGCGAAGCAGGACGACCCGCAGACGTGCACCCGCGAGATGCACCTGCTCCCGCTGATCGACCAGCGCTTCGTGCAGGTCCCGATGTACGAGGACGGGGCCGACGTCGGGCCGGCGCACGTGACCCGCGTCGAGCGCAGCGACGTCGCCCTGCCGGACGGGTGGATCCGCCGCGCCGACATTCAGCGCCACCTGCGGGTCCGCGGCGACGAGATCACGATCAGCGAGTCGATCCGCGTCCGCGAGTGCGACCCCGCGTCCGACCCCGAGCTGTGTCAGGAGCGCCGCGCCACCCGCGAGGAGCGGCTGCTCGTGTGGCAGGACAACCGGTTCTCGACGACCCGCAGCGCCTGGGACCAGATGGCCCGGCCCTGACCCCGCGAGGGCGGCCCGGGGCCGGCTCACTGCGCCGCGGGCACGCCCGGCTTGCGGTCGCGGACCGCCCGCGTCGGGCGGTAGGTGTCCTTGCGGACCTGCAGGTTGACGGTCAGCACCTTGCCGGTGCGCCGGCGCTTGACCGCCAGCACCTCGTTGATCTCGGCGAGCGACCGCTGCTTCTGGTGGCGCATCAGGTTGCGTCGCATTCGCAGCCGCCGGTACGACACCGCCTCCTTGTAATCCGCGACCTGCGGGACGTCGACCAGCGAGAAGCGATCGAGCGGCCCGGTGTACACGAACCCGTAGGCGCAGGTGCGGTCGAGGCAGTCCGGGTCGAACGTGACCCACAATCGTCGCATCCCGTTGTATGTGTCCTCGTCGATCACCAGGCCCGGCACGTTGCGGCTGATGATCGCGATGCGCGGTCGGTACGCGCCGCGCAGGCGGATGCGTCCGCCGGTCAAATTGTAGTCGAGCGGGTCCTCGGCCTGCGGATAATACGAGCGCAGCTTGCGGCCGACGTACACGCGCAGGTGATCGAGGCGGCCCCGCCGCGGCGGCGCCTCGGCGGCCGCGCCCGGGGCCGCCAGCACGTCCACGGGCGGCGCCTCGGCGGCCGGCACCGCGTGCGTGCCGGTCAGCGCGCGCTCCTGGTCCTCGGCCAGCTGCAGCTCGGCGGCGGTGAGATCATACCGGCGGATGCACCCCGTCGCCGCGATCAACACCAGCGCGAGCGACCATCGATTCCTCATCGTCATGATCACGGTGCTACACGCGGCCCACCACCGCGTCAAACCCAAGCACACTTGCATCGCGCTCGGTTCGCTCGCCAATCCAACTTGCATATTGCGCCCGGAGAAATCGCAGGACATGTTCGCCCGGCATGGGCGCCGCGGTTAAGACGGATGTACATATCTCGCACCCGGACGGCGCGGCGCGGACCCTGGCATTCACGCAGCCGCTGATCCGCATCGGCCGCGTCGAGGCGCTCCAGGGCGCCCGCAACGACATCGTCCTGTCCGGCGACGGCGTGTCGAAGGAGCACGCCCACCTCGTCGTCGGCGACGACGGCATCACCGTCGTCGACCGCTCGCGCAACGGCACGTTCGTCAACGGCGTGCTCGTCCGCCAGCCGCACCGCCTCCAGCCCGGCGAGGCCGTGGAGATCGATCGCTACGTCCTGCGCTGCTCCGCCGCCCCCGCATCGCCCGCGCCGGCCCCCGTCCGCGCCGGGCTGGAGATCGAGCTCGTCCCGAACGACGACCTCGAGTTCGTCCCGCCCGAGGACGAACTCCCGCGCTTCGACGGCTCCGAGCAGCCGTTCGACCCGCCGCACGACGACCTCCTCGGCGACCTCCCGCCGGACGACCCGGACGACCTCCCGCCCGCGAACCCCGTCCGACGCGACGAACACCCGACCCCGGCCCAGCCCCCGCACCCGCGCGACGAGCCGCCCCGCGACCCGCTCGCCGCCGCCTACCACGCCCTCGCCGCCGAGTTCGGCGCCGCCGCGTGGGGCGACCCGCCGCGCGCCGCCGCGTGGTCGTCCGCCCTCGCCGCGGCCCGCCGCATCACCGCCCAGCACCCGTCCCTCGCGGGCGACCCGGTGTGGCCCGAATGGCTGGCCCGCGAGGTCTGCGGCGTCGGCCCGCTCACCGCCCTGCTCGACGACACCACCGTCACCGCGATCACCGTGCACGGCGCCGGCCCGATCGAGGTCCGCCGCGGCGAGGCCCACGAGCGCGCCGCGGCCCGCTTCTCCTGCCCCGAGGCGCTCGCCGCGACGTTCGCCCGCTGGACCGGCGAGCGGCTCGAGGGCGACGCCGACGTGACCTGCGCGCTGCCCGGCGGCGTGTCGTTGACCGCGCTCGGCACCCGCCTCGCGCCCGCGGGCCCGGTGCTGCACCTCGTCCGTCCGCGACCGGCGCTGCCGCTCGGTGCGTCCGCCGCCGAACCGGCGCTGCCGCCCGCCGCCGTCGACCTGCTGACCGCGGCCGTCCGCCGCGGCCTCGGCATCATCGTGTTCGGCGACGCGAACGCGGCGCTCACGCCTCTGGCCGCCGGCATCGCCGCGGCGATCCCCGACGACCGCTCCGTCGCGCTCGTCGCCCGCACCGCGACCTGGCCGACCATCCGCGCGGTCGTGCTGCACGGCTTCCACCCCCACGCGCTGCGCCGGGCGCTGCGCCTTCACGTCGACTGGATCCTGCTCGAGGAGGTGCACACGGACGACGCGGCCGACCTGTGCGCCGCGGCCCGCCACCCCGGCGGCGGCCTGGTGTGCACGCTGCGGGCTCGCTCCGCCGAGTCCGCGCTGGCCCGCCTCGCCGCGATGGTCGCCGCGGCCACCGACGCCGACCCGATCGCCGCTCGCGCGAGCCTCGCCCACTGCTTCGACCTGCTGGTCGACGTGCGCCACACGGGCGGCCGCTCGCGCGTCCACGCGATCGCCGAGCTGCGCCCCGGCGGCCGCGGCGAGCTCGCCGAGCTGTTCACCCTGAAACCCGACAGCCAGACCCTCGAGTCGACCCACGTCGACTGTCACGCGCTCCGCTAGAGGTCCCCATGCCACGCGCCCCGCTCGCCCTCCTCATCCTCCTCGCCTGCAAGCCGCGTCACACCTGCGAGAACCCCGGCGCCCCGGTCCAGCTGCAGATGCTCGCGACCGCCGACCCGGTGCTCAACCCCAACGACGACGGCTCGCCGTGGCCGACCGTCCTCCGCATCTACCAGCTCCGCGCCGGCGCCGAGCTCGACGCCCTCGACTTCGACGCGGTGTTCGCCGACGGCGAGAAGGCGTTCGGCCCCGCGTTCATCAAGGTCCACGAGTTCTCGGTGTTCCCCGACAAGCGCAGCCGCTGGAACATCGAGCTCGACAAGGACGCCGCCCAGGTCGTCACCGTCGGCCTGTTCCGCCAGCCGGTCGGCGACGCCTGGTACCAGGTCTACAACGTCCCGCAGGACCACAACGCCCAGCGCTGCACCGTCGAGGAAGGCGGCGGCGACCTGCCCGACCCGTGCCTCTATCTCGCGTTCGAGCACAGCGAGATCAGCGGCGGCCGGTTCCCGCCAGCCGGCTTCGACGTCGCCCTGTTCGAGACGTCGTGCGCCCCCGTGGTCGCGACCGCGAAGAAGGCCAAGAAGAAGCGCCGCGGCCTCAAGGTCCCGTCGCTCCCGTCGCTCCCGACGATCCCCCAGACCCCGCAGGCCCCGGCCGCGCCGACCACACCGACGACCCCCGCGCTCCCGCAGGGGCCCCAGGCCCCGCAGGCGCCCACCCTCCAAAAACCCGCGGCCCCGTCCGCGCCGAGACTCCCGAGCAGGTGACCCCATGACGATCGCAACCGCCGCAAGACCCGTGTGGAGCGAGGGCATGCTGATGTGCCCGCAGCACATGCAGCAGCAGGACCTCTACCACGAGCAACACCTCGAGGCCCGCCTCCAGGCGCTCACGCCGAACCCCTGGGGCGTCCTGTCGGTCCACTTCGACGGGCCCGCCCTCAAGGCCGGCACGCTGCAGCTGGCCAGCTTCCGCGGCATCCTGCCCGACGGCACCCCGGTCCACTTCGACGCGCTCAGCTCGCTGCGCCCGCCGAGCCGCGCGATCGCCCCGCACTTCGCGGCCCGGGCCGACGCGCTGCCGGTCTACATCGGCCTGCCGCTGATGCGCGAGGGCGTGGCCAACTACTCGCTGTCCGGCGACGCCAGCGCCCACCGATTCCGCGGCGTGACCCGCCGCGTCTACGACCTGACCCTCGCCCGCAACGAGCGCGAGCTGCAGGTCAGCGAGATCGCCCCGGTCCTGCTGTTCGAGGGCGAACCCGGCAAGGACCACGCCGCCCTCAAGATCGCCGAGGTCGTGCGCGACGCGGCCGGCGGGTTCACCGTGTCCGACGGGTTCCTCCCGCCGTGCCTGACCCTCGAGGCCGCCCCCTCGCTGCGCGCCGAGCTGCAGGACATCCTCAGCCGCGGCCTGACCAAGCGGCGCAAGCTCGCCGAGGAGCGCCGCGGCCGCGACGGCGTGAAGATCGACCTCACCGTCCGCGAGCTCGAGAAGTCGCTGTTCCTCCACGCGCTCGACCGCTCGCTCG
>Ga0209174_10003145_pt1 | contig 10549 bp, 10 predicted proteins | sample JI91814BDNA_FD_187505 | JGI IMG/M metagenome (GOLD analysis project Ga0209174, IMG submission 187505) | Wastewater effluent complex algal communities from Wisconsin, to seasonally profile nutrient transformation and Carbon sequestration -... | ecosystem: Engineered > WWTP > Effluent > Algae...
ACCGACTGCGACGTTACCAAGGGCCTCTGCACCTGCACCGAACTTCTCGATCATGTCGGCATTGGGCGCCGCGGCAATCATCGCAAGGTCGTCACCAGCCCCGATGGCGTTTTCGATGGTGTTGAATTTGGACAGCGCTTTCCCAAGACCGGCCTTGGCCTTGCCCGCCACGCTCTTTCCGATACCCTTCCAGTCGGTCGGCGTGGCCTGCCCGGCAAACATGGCGTTTGCCCCTGCACGAAGGCCGCCCCACGGGTCATGCGGGGTATTGATGGAGGCCCGAGACGCACCGCCCCAGTCAACCCGCCTCCCATCAGGATGATAAATGCCAGTTGACGCGGCGGCCTTGGTGCGAAAATCGCTGTCAATGTTGCTCATTTTGACTCCGTTAGAGTGTGTCAGATTGCCCGATTATAGGGCATCAGAGGCTCTTCGACTCGGTGGCCGCCGCCAGGGAGTTCATACCAGCCAAGGCGCTGCCCGCCATCTGTGCGTAGCTGTTGGCCCCGCCGAGGATTACCTGGGCGGCGTCGCAGTCTCCATACCCATCGGCCTCGGATACCCTCTCGCCGGGGAACCATCTGCGTCATAAAATCCCGTTGAGGCATTTGCCTTATCGGCAAACCAACTCTGAGTTTTATTCATCGCCATCGCTGTACTCTTTCAGATTACGTAAGATTTGGAGATTATAGGGGGTCAGAAGTTGTACTGCTCTGATTTCTCAGCAATTGCCGTCACACCAGCCAGTGCGCTTGAGGCCATGTGCGCATAGACGTTCGCCCCTTGTGTGGCGACAGATGCCATGTCGTTCATGCGCTTGTAGTTCATCTGGGCGTTGGAGATGACAACCTGGGCTTGCTGTGCATAAGCCGACACCGCAACCTGCGCCTTGGATGCCGAGTTCGTCATCGCAAGACGCGCCACCGCCTCTTGAGTCTGAACCCCTGCGGTGTAGGCCTTCAGGGTGCTCTCGAAGCTGTTGATCTCAGCAGTCACCGCCGCGCTCTCACCCTGAACCAGTGCGGTGTAGGCCTGAACGGCGGCGGTGTACGTGCGTGCGGCGCTTTCGTTAGCTTGACCAACGGCCTGAATCTCAACAGACCGGGCCTGGACCTTGGCCTTGTAGGCTTCCACTTCCTGCCCATAGGCCTGAACTTCAGTCTTGTAGGCGTCGACCTTGGCTGCTTGCCCCTCAACCTGGGCGCGGAAGCCCTGCCACTCAGCAGTCTTTCCCGCCACACGAGCCGAATACGCCTGCACCTGTGCACCGAACACATCCACCTTCAGCTTCTCGATCTGGGCTTTCGTCGCGACACCATCCACCGCGGCCTTGTAGGCGTTCGCCAGCGCGCCGTAGGCATTCGCCTGTGCGGTGAAGGCTTGAACCTTGGCCGTGTCGACGTCAACCTGAGCCTTCAACCCTTGGATTTGCGCTTGATACACGTCGTAGACTGCCAGCGCGGCTTTCAGCCGATACTCGTAGACTTGCGCCTCGGCCTTGTAGACCTCAACCTGCGAGGCGACGATCTTGACTCGAATTTCATACAGATCGACCGCGGCCTGTAGCACGCCTTGGGCAAATTGAAGTGCCTGGGCGTTGATCTGGACAAGGTTGCCGGCCCATTGCTGCGCCGCATTGATGACTATCTGCCGCAGCTGAGTCGACTGTGTGACGGCGAACTTCAAGTTGTCCTGCTCAAGCTCGGCCTGCTTGATGGCGATATCCATCGCGGCGCGGGCGTTGTTGTCTGCCGCCGCCTGCCGAGCTTGGAAGAGCGCAGACATGGTTGAACCGGACGGCATGGTGAAGCCGCGTGACGCAGCCTCTTGGTAGATGGTGTCTCGCGTACGCATGTACTCATCGTTCGTCTTGTCCTGTGCCCGCGCGTAGATTGCATTCTCCACAGCCGGGGTGAGGCCGCTGCCGCCGGCCAAGAACTTGGACAGCCTGTCCTCAATCGCGGCCATCTGGCTTGCAAACTGAGGGTTCAGCTTGCTCATATAGGCATCGATCTCGCCCGACAGCGCGGAGCGCAACGTGGCGCCCTGATCGCTGAAGTCCTGTCTGAACTGCGCGGTCATGTCACCCGGATCACTCAGGGTGGTGGTTGGTCGAACAGCGTCGAACGACGGGACCGGTACGACAGGTGCTGCCGGCACAACGATGGTCGACAATGTCGGCGGCGTGATGTTCAGACTCGACAGGGCGGACGGCGCGGGTGGCACCGTCAAATCAGAAAGCGTTGGTGTTGCCACACTGAAGGTGTCCAGCGCAGACGGCGTCGTCGGGTCGACATAGGTGGGCTTCGCCGCGGAGTTCGACGGCATGGCGTCCGTCAGAGTCGTCGGCAGCGGAAGCGTTGAGGGTGCTGCCCCCGGCGCACTCGGGCGGGTGAAGTGAGCACCACTGTAGGTCGGAACTAGACCGGGGTTGAAGCTGACGTCTTTGAACGATACCGGGATGTTGCCCGGAATAATTTCATAGCGCGTGTCGAATGCGCCGGTTGCCGCGGCAATCATCGCGCTGGCGTCGCTCGCCATCGTCGTAGCGGTTTCTTGTGCTCGATCGATAATTCCAGGTACATCGGTTGCCATTAGATAGCCCTCGTCGTGTTGTCGATGATCACGTCAGCGTGATCCATTTCAAATGCACCACCATTTACGTTCTCGATGGTGAATGAGTAGTACGTGCCCTTGATCCCACGCCCCACTTTCGCGCGAGTCGTCTGCGTTCCGCTGAGTCTCGTTTCCGGCGCGGTGTAGGGGTAGACGTCCGCTTCGTCGGCTTGAACGGAGACGATTGCCCCGTCGGGCATCCGCCCGGTCAGATACACCCATGCAACGTGCTTGTAGTTCGTGCTTCCGAAGTCAGTCTGGAACGTCTTGATCTTGGCGCTGATCGGCTCACCAAGATCAGTATCACCGGCCAGCTCGAAGACACCGTCAGCCTTGATGCCGAAGAACCGATTCCCAAAACGCAGCACGTTGTCGAACGGGTAGTTCGTATAGCGCGTTACCGCGCCCGTGGTCAGGTTGATCGCGTAAGCCTCGTGCTCGGCTGCGACAACCTGACCGCCTTCGGCGAACAGTTGAAGACTTGGCGCCACCAGCCACGCATGGCCGGTGGGCGCAAGTTGCAGTGACGGGGCTGAGAGCGCCCACTCAACCTTCGCGCGCACAGTGCCCGAGGCAAGCAGGCTGTATCGTCTAGGGAGCGCCATCTTCCCGGTGGCGAGTCCGCCACCCATGCCGCTTGCCGATATTGGGTACGCAGTCGGGAGCGTCATCTGGCCTTGTGCGCCAGTCTGGCCCGATACGAAGAACCCACCCGTCGTGGTGAGGAATGCCGAAGCGGTTCCGCCAGCAGTTCCGTTCGCCCACAGTCGCGTTGCCGGGAGCGTCATGCTTCCCCTGCCCACTACCGGGATGGTCATGCCGACAGCGAGCGTGGCGGAGGGGCCGGTCAGCGAACCCTGCGCACCGAAGCGGGCTGATAGGGTTGCTGCGGGGAGCACCATCGGATCGTCACGAAGTCCGTCGAAGCCGGAGCCGACAACTGTATACTCGCCCTTCGTCGCCAGCAGACCGAATGAGATTTTCACCGCCTGCGCAGAGAACCCTTCGAATGCACCAAGCGACGCGTCAACTTCACCGTAAATTCTGTTCGACGACCGGGCCTTGATGGGCTTGAGGGTGGCCGTCGCTCTTCCGAGTTCCCCAGTCAGACCGCGAGCGACGCCCGACACACCCATCATCTTTGCGGAGATGAACCCCCACGCCGGGGCCAGCGAACCAGCCTCCATGTATTGGACGATGGCTGGAAGCGTGGCAGTGATATTTGCGAACGATCCCTTTCCGTAAGAGCCGGTGATAGCCCCGAGGCCTGCTGAGATTCGACCATTACCCCGAGCACTGCTCAAACCTGAAATGGGAAGGAGTTCCGCGCCGATCCAGTTGGTGTAACCTTGCATGACCATGCCGGTGATGGCCGGAAGCACGGCGCGAACGTCACCGCTCGTCACGGCGAGTGTTGTCACCTTGGCGTCGACAATGGAGTCGCCTTGGGCGTAGAGCGTTGAGGCGAGGCGAAACGGCCCGGTTATCTGCTGTGGACGTGAGGAAATCTTTACGCCATTCTGGAGTACGTAGACCCTCCCATTCCCGCGCCAAAAGACAAACGTGTCAGCCGTGGCATAGCTGCCAAGCGACTCGATCTGAATCCCATTCTCATAAAGCACCACCTGACCGCGGCTGAAGTACAGGGCATGTTGGATGCTTTTGTAGCCAATGCCGGTGTAGTTATCAGCGATGCCGATGATCACACCAACGACGGTGGACGGGATTTTGAACTCGTAGCCGCCGTTGGCGCTGATCACCGGGATGCTGATCGACCCCGAGGTCCAACCAAGGGCACCAGACTCGACCCATGTGTCAGGGACGGCATCCACACCGTCAATCGCCGGATGGTAAATTAGCGTCATACGCGGACCACCTTATAAGTTCCGTCTGAGTTTGCAATCATCACGTAGGCTCCCGGAACCCCGTTGTATGAGGTTGCGGTGTAATAGCCGGCTGACGATGTCATCGACCCGCCTGTCTGTTGGGATGTCTGCGCCGGCACAACACCCGACGCCGGAGTGCTCTGCCCGCCACCCGATGTGGCAAACGGAAGTGCGCGTTTGATCGTGGTTGTCTGGTCCTGGCTCACGCTCGACTCAAGACTCGGGTCGGCCTTGTATTCAAACCAAGCAGGTACGGCAGGGATGGCCGGCGTGCCAGGGACGTAGGTCTTTCTGGCTGTGCGCTTTAGAGTTGTCATTTCGGGTCTTTCAGCCGTTCGTTCATTGCAAAGTAGCCTTTCGCCTCAGTTCTCTGGAGCTTGATGTTTCTCCAGCTTGAGAAGCGTTGAACCACAGTCGGTGTGCTCGACATCACCGCTGATGCGTAATCGATCATGTCGATGTCAAACCCGAAGGCCTGCTTGAACGCCTTCAGGTGCGTCGTCTGGTAGAACTTCTCCACCGGCTTGTCGTCGATCACTTCAACACGTCGGCTCTCGATTAGATCGAACACATCATCCACGCCGTAGTAGTGCGCAAACACCGCGAAGTGACCGTCAGGGTGCGACGCGATGCCGGTGGACACCGACCCGTCGAAGCCGTAACTCTTGATGTGCTGCTCCCACACCAACCTGTGAAGGCCGAGACTCACCGCTGCGGACTGCTCTGTTCCGACACCCAAGAAGGCTGGCTGTATGCGAGTCAAGCCCTTGGCGATTGAATTCGCCTCCGTGTAGCCCTGAAGTCCCTTGTCCGTTCGCGTCACACCAAACACGGTCGCGTGGAGGCCAATAGCAGACCCGTTCAAGCTCCGATGCAGCACCTTGGACATGGAGCGCAGGTCTGATGCGATCATCCGACCCAGTGCGTAGTCGCCTGTGGGGGTGGTGTCGTTGATGTTGAACCGATAAATGGCCGGTGGGATTCCTGGGTATGTGCCAAGGCTCGCCCACACGCTCCTGAAGCCTTCGGTCATGTAGAACCCGCGGTTCATTGCGAGGCTGTGCGAGGCCACGTCGGCTGACGTGTTCTGGTTCCGAGTCACGATGAATGAGTCGACCACAGTCGGCGTCGCAATTGTGCTGCCGGCGTCCGACGCGTAGAGGCGCAGTTCGTCGGTCAGCAAGTCCATGCTGTGCACGCCAAGTTTCTCAAGACGGCTGTCGCAGAATGCGTACTGGGCGTCGAAGAACCAGCCACCTGCGATCTCGCGCGACACGCCGACGCTGAAGATGAAGTCATCCACACCGCGCTCACCTGTGAGGGTGATTGAGAACTCAACTTCGAGCACGCCACGCTCCGTGACGGCGAGCTGTTCCGTTCCACCCGCGGCTGCAACCCAGCCTGTTCCGATGGCACCGTCCTTGATGTGGTACTGCGGGCCGTATTCAGAAAGCACGCTCCAGGGTGCGCCAGAGTCGGTGATCAACCGCTTGTTCCGGTGAACCACCGCGCACGCTCGTTTTCCATCACCTCGGAAATCCCACAGGTATTGGTGCCGCTGGAACTGCTTCGTCTCGTCGGCCCCCGGCTCGGTGGTCGCTTCGGGCCAGTCGCCGTAGGGTGCGAGAACTGGTGCCGCTCCAACTGGCGGAACAACCCAGCCAAGCTCTCCATAGGAGACAATCGCCCCGCGTGCGCGCTTCACCATCGTTGCCGTTGACGGGACGCACACACCGGACGGCATGTACTCAGCGGCAGTGACGACCTTGGCGCGCGACTCGTGGAAGGCGTACTTCACAGCGTCGCCGGTCAAGTAACTCTCGGGGAACGCGTAGAAGTTGCTCTGCATATCGCTCATGATCACAAAGCGACGGCCCTCCACTTCAAGGCATGCCGCGCGACGAGGCCAGTTCGGAAGTGCCGGATACGGAAGTGCCGTCCTGGCTTGCCCCTTCTCATAGAAGGTGGGTGCTATGTCGACGCCGACGTCGGTGCCGAACTCATACGGAATTGCGTACTCGTTGTTCTTGGTGATGTAGCCTGACAGGTAGCTTTGAAAGTCGAGGTTCGGCGCCTGCCAGCTCATGGTTCCGAGCGTCGACGTCATGAAGTAGGACTTGGTGCGCAGCGCATCGATCGCGGTCACGCCGTCCTTAGCGGGCCACCAGTGATACTCGGCGTTTCGCTGCCCGTTGATGGCCCTGGCCATCGGGTCTCTTGGGACGGGCGAGGTCTGGGGAACAACCTTGCCTTCGATGTCGAAGGCTGATGACAGCTTCGTTCCCGTGAGAGCCGGCGGGAGACTCACCGCCGTCGCTCTCCAGTTGGTCGGAAAGGCGTCGATGCCATCGAAGGTCGAGAAGAACTCGTAACCGACGCTGCCTGGGTTAGCGTCGATGCGAATGTGATGCTGGTCTGCCAGAGTATTGCATTTGATGATGATCCTGGCGTTATCGAGTGTGTAGGCCTGAACAAGGCATGGCTGCGCGAGCGAGACTAAAAATCTCAGCTTCGACATGGCAAACGGCAGGTACTTTGCTGCGTCCGGCCCGTTCAGGATTTTGTGCACATTCACGAATCACAATTCCTCGCACAGCACTCGGTTTGTCCAGAAGATGTCCGGCACACTCCCACCAATACTCATTCTGAACATAAACTCGTCATCGGGATCGACGTTACCCGCCCCACTGTCGCATAGAAGCACGCCATCCTTGTATATCCACATGGCTGATGTCGTCGAAGGCCCACCGACGGTGATCTCCCAATAGAAGTATGGGCTGCCGGCCGTCCATTGGAGATATGTGTTTGTTGGGCTGGCTGGGGTTTTGTATACATACTCCACGAAATCCAGATTAGCGAGAAGCACGTCGATCTCAGGCGGGACGCTTATGGTGTACGATGAGATGCTGTTGGAGTAGGTAGCCGAGACCGTCATCGGGTAGTGAGCGAATTCACCGTTTGAATATACTTGCCACGATGGTGTTTTGACATTGTAATTGCTGTGATCGTCGACAATGGAAGCTCTGGTCATCACACCATCAATAGAGAATACAAACCCAATTGAGCTGTCTATTAGCTTGTCTACTGATGTTCCAAGAAATTGGTCAAGCCAATTTTGACTCGCCGCCTCCCCTCCGCCCCCTGTAGCTGGCGATGCGTTGTGTACGTTGAAGACGTCGATTCTTATTGACGACATGCCGCCTCCATCTTCGCGCGAGCTTCGATTGTGCAATTGCGATGCACTTGTTTGTCGTGCATTCGCCACACATATCCGATGAACGGAATCTGCACAGGGTTCAGCTTCCGCATGACAAGTTCATCGCTATTGAGCGGGTGATCTCCAAGCATTCCGATGAGCGGCTCGATGTCAGAACGTCGGTACACAACAAGGTGGTGGCTCTGCCCGAGTGACGAGTCGAAACGATCACCCCAAAGCCGACGCTCAAGAGTGGCTACGGCACGGTGCCTGTCCAAGGCCGACAGGCAGGCGTCCATGACACCCGGAAGAACGTAGTCGTCGCAGTCGACAAAGCTCACGAACTCATGGCTCCCGAGTGCATACCCGAGCGCTCGTCCTGCGCCGATGTTCCCCTCGACGCCCTGCACGACGTGCACCGTGCACTTCTCGCCCTCCAGGGAGGACAGGCATTGCTTCAGCCAATCCTCCCTGGCACCGGACCACGTCAGGACGTGGACGTCAATCACGGCGTCGGCAGCGTGACCACGCAGTAGTCGATGGTCTGCGTCGCCCCTGACGTGAGTGTGGTGGAAGACAAGTTCATGTCGGCGCCGATGGTCCCAACGGTGCCCTGAAGCCGCGGCTCGGTGGTGCTCAGTGCGTACGTGTCTGCCGATCCGACGTGGCGGTAGTGAGTCGCCGTCCCGGATACGCTGTTGACACCGGACCACACCTCAGACTCCGTCTTGGTCAGCACGCCGCCGGGGGCCGCGGCTTCAAACGTCAAGCCGGTGCCGGAGCTGTTCAGGGAAATGACGCACAGGAGTGTGCCGGTCTCTGCTGCGTCTGCGTCTGCCGGTGCAGCGCCGCTGAAGAGGCGGATGGTTCCGCCGTTCAGCAGGGAGCGCATGGAGCCGGTGACGAGCACGCCAGTTCGAAGGCCGGTGGATGCTTTGATAGTCATGATTGATCCTTACTGTGCGGGCTGGGTGAAGGCGAACGCGTCGATCGTGTTCGGTGCACCAACGGCGATGGAGATGTTCGTGAGGTTCACGTCAGCACCGGACGACGCAATCGAGCCATCAATGCGAGCCTCGGTCGTGGACAGCGCAGCCGGGTTGCCACCCGCTGGGTAGAAGCGGAACCAGCCGGCGGTGCCAGCGGCGACCCCGTTGAACTTCCAGTTCTCGGCGACGGCCTTCGACAGCGTTCCACCGGACGACGGGTCGAAGGTGAGGCCGGTGCCGGTGCCGTTCACCGAAACAGTCCCGAGCAGCGTGCCGGTAGCGCCAACATCGGCGGTCAGCGGCTGCGGGCCAGAGTAGATGTTGATGAAACCGAGAGCCAGGGAACCCTTGACGCCGCCGGTCGCACCACCGTCGAGCATTTTGTTCCGCAGGCCGGTAGAGAGTCGTACCGTCATAGTGATTACCTCTTGTTGAACGGCAGTCCGCCGCTTTTGAGCACGACCACGTAACGGGTGTAGCCATGCTGTTGGATTACACCGCCGGATGCGGTCTGCCCCGGCGCCAAACTAACGTCAGATTCCGTCAGATTTTCAAACGGAGAAACCCGACAGAGACCCCGATTTGTCCAGAAGTAGAGCTTTCCATCCGGCCCAATATCCGCGTGGCGACCGGGTTTCGAGCCATATTCTGCGACTTGATCCAGACCTTCACGATTATACAGAAAGACGCGACTTTCACTAGAGAGCATCAGAGTGTCGTCAGAGCCGGCCATCTGCGAGACTCGGCCAGGGACAATGAAGAAGTCTTCGTTGAGGTTGAAGAGGTGGTATCCGAGCGGTGCGCTGTACCATACAACGGTCATGTCACCCTGCGGGACGTACTCGGCTGCGTAGATGCGACCTTGAAAAGCCGTGATGTGGCTCGTCTCTGCGGGAGGGGCGTCGAGAAACTGCGTTGCCAGTTCTCTGCCCAACGGACCTCCTGCGTAGGTGTAGTCGCCTTGCGCCAGCGTTGTGATGAGGTTGAACACCGTGCTTTTGGCGCACAAATAGACGTTCGTCCTGCAACCTTGTAGGTAGGGAATGTCATTCAGTTGAATGCTTCCACCGTCAGCCACAACAATGGGGAGTGATGTGCTCGTGCCACCCTCTCGGCCCGTTTCGTCGACGAACGTGAATGCCACCTGATAGAAGCCCGAGTTTAGCTGGCCTCCGGTTGTGGCTGTCGCTCGCCCACCGACCGGAACTTCAAGCCCCCAAGTCGTAACCCAGCCGTCTTTGTGAATCTCCACCTTTTGATCGCACGACAAGTAAACAACGTCGTTGATCTCGGCCCAATAGGCGGTCCCGGTGAGGCCGGACATCAAGACGTCGGCGGTGCCATCGGAGTTGACGCGCTTGAGCGCTCCCGAGTCGATGATGTAGAGGCGTGAGAAGTCAAACGTGGAGAACGAGGCCGTGACGCTCGACCCGGAAAGAAACGCGCTGTACCCATCCCGCCTCGTCGGCACACCCTCGTTAGTAAGGTTGACGTTGTCTGCTTGCTGAAGCAGCTGCCACGTCTTCGCCCCGACGCCAGGGGATGCAGGTTTTCCACGCATCGGGTCGATCAAGTTGTTCAGGCCGACCAGACCGCGAAGCGTTTTCTTGTCACGACCTGCTTTTTCACTCGGGGCAATACGCATTGTGCGTCCTTTGAATGTGAGTCCGCCGACCCTTAGTGAGCGGAGACTGCTCAGGGTCGGCGGTGGCTGGGGGTTAGGTCCGGTCGATGGAGTCCGGTCAAGCAGCCATCCCCAGCTGGGCTTATTGCTTGATCAGTGCGTCGAGTCGTAAACACCCTCGACGAAGATTCGTTGCTCTGCAGACCGACGCTTGGTCAGGCCGTTGCTCGGAACGAGC
>Ga0209174_10003152_pt1 | contig 10536 bp, 13 predicted proteins | sample JI91814BDNA_FD_187505 | JGI IMG/M metagenome (GOLD analysis project Ga0209174, IMG submission 187505) | Wastewater effluent complex algal communities from Wisconsin, to seasonally profile nutrient transformation and Carbon sequestration -... | ecosystem: Engineered > WWTP > Effluent > Algae...
TGGCTCCACGTCTACCACGCGCCGCGAATCTCCGGCCCCTATGACAGCTACGAGCCCGACCATGGGCCGGCGATCAAGCGCCCGCCGTGGAGCTTCAAGGGCCGCGTCATTCGGCGCGACCATTTGTAATCCCCGAAGGTTTAAGGATTGACCTTAAGTACTAAGAACAAAGCCCCAAGAACTGAGTTCATGGGGCTTTGTTCTTTGCAGGCTTGCGCTACACTACAAATGGGAAGTCGATCTTAGGCCCCGGCACGTAGTCTTTGATTTCAAAGTCGTCCGGCATGACCATCAGCGGGTTGCCAAGGTATACTTCCGAGAACTTAAGCTTTGGCAGCCTATTGATAGGCGTTTTAAGGTATTCTACCAGAGCAGGGCGGTGCACATCGTAAATGTGGGCGTCTACGAAGGTGAACATCAAATCACCAGGCAGTAGTCCTGCCCAGCCGGCCAGAAGGTGCGTCAGGGCGGCGTACTGAGCAACATCTGTCGGCACGCCGAGGCACATGTCTGCTGAGCGTTGAGTAACATGACAATTGAGCTGCTTGCCGTCAGAGCTGAATATGGCCATTACGGTGCACGGCGGTAGGCAGCTCTCAGCGCCGGGGTGCCACGCTGCCAGTACGTGGCGGCGAGACAACGGATCAGCTCGCAGCTCGCGCAACAGCGTCGACAGCTGATCACGCGTCGAATTGAGGCCGGATAGGTCTCCGTCGGCCGCTTTAAAACAGCGCCACAGCGAGCCGACGTACTGTCCGATTGACTGTTCTTCCACGGGCTTCCCCTCATTACATGCCCAGGCAGCCGCATTGCTATCCCAGTAGTTGCAGCCAAGCGCCTTGTACTCGCCAAGCAGCTCTGCGCCGTGAATGAAACACGCTAGCTCGGCCAGAATGCCTTTCAAGTGCATTTTACGCCCGGTAAGTAGCGGGAAGCCGCCTTGCAGGCGAATCTTGAGGGTCTCGCCAAACAGATAACTGGTACCGCCATTGCGCCCGGCTTTTGGTACTCCGGAGTTGATTATCTTTTTCAGCAAGAGCCTGTAGTTTTGCTCGTAGAAGTTCACAGAGCGCCTCCGATTTCTGAGCCAGTCAACGGCTCGTTTGGCTTAAACCGAGTAATTGCCACGTCAGTTGCCTGTGACTGCTTAGCCGTGTAATTCATGGCAAGCTGTGTATAGCCAATAACGTCGCGGTAGTGGTCGAGAAAGTAAGGGTCGCCGGCGACAATGCGTGCCAGCTTGCCTACAACAGCTTCAAGCGCCTCACGCTGAACTACGTCCATAGCATCCCAGCTTGCGCCTGCTGCAAGAGCGCACTTTAGGCGTTGAGAAATCACAGCGCCATGCTCAAAGTCTCCATGCGTATTACCACGGTGGTCGAGCACTGCGCCGAGGCGCTCAGTACAATGTTCCTTAGGTATCTGACTATCCTGCTTGTCAGATGCTATTTTGGCACGAAGCAGCTCGGTGAGGCTGCCTGCTTCCGGCACCGGTGCCGGTTGTTGAGAGTGGTCCACTACATTCTCCTGCATAACTACTTTATTTGGCAGAAAGAAAAGAGGACCCAGGTCCTCTTTTCGTTGTCAAACGACGCTTATTCAGCCTCAGCCTCAGCCTCAGCCTCAGCCTCAGCCGGCGCCTTCTTGACCTTGCGAACCGGCTTCGGCAGCAGACCGTCCTGGCGCAGCTTGTTGCGGTACCAGGCCATGGTGGCCACAGTAGGGTTGGCTTCTGCGATTTCAGACTTGATGATTTCGATGATCTCTTGGTTGGTCTTGCCTTCCAGGATCAGTTCCATGGCGCGCTTGCCAATACCCTTGCCGCGGGTCTTCTTTTCAGCAGGGACCACAGCCACTTCGTTGCCGTTATCGTCGAGCTTAACTTCAGACATGATATTTCCACCTTCTCGTTTAAGTTGAGTAGCAGTCGGGGCGACCACCAGATTGTCCAGCTTTTCAATAGCCCGAATTGCCTCGGACTTCGAGCTGAATGCCTTGCGCTCTTGCTTGTTCAGCGAGCGTGCAAGCTTATTATACACAAAAAGCAGCTCTTCAGCCGTCATTTCAGAAAAGTTTTGACCCATGATTTTGCTCCTAAGAAAGTTACAGACTTCAGGACTGTGCTTGAAAGCACGCTTAGAAACACCTACAAAAGACAGCAGAGCTTCAAGCTCGGTCATTTTTGACAGGGTGTCGTATTCTTTGAAAAATGCTGACCGGGGCATGCTGTCAAAAATAGGGCACATGCTGCCCACAGTCAGGAATTTGATAACTGCATTGCCGCCAATTTCCAGGCACGCTTTACCATGCCTGCTCAGTAGAACTCGCACTGCTGCTCCGATCAGTTATTCAATAAAGAAATTATAACGCAGAATTTGCTCCGGGGGCGCTCTGTAGTGTTTTAATTTCCTCCCAGTAGTCTCGAAGTGTGGAGAACAGCTTATTTTGGCTAGCTTCACGCTCTCTCAGTACTTTGGCTATGAGCTTGTCTTCAATTGAGTTCTTAACAAGTAGCCGGTAGACGTATACTGCGCGTTCCTGGCCCTGCCTGTGAAGGCGCTTTATAGTCTGAGCGTATAGCTCGTAGTCAAACGTAAGGCCAAACCAGATCATGTTAAAGCCGCCCTTTTGCATGTTCAGCCCGAAGCCTGCAGACTGCGGGTGTATGTACAGCACCTGCAACTCTCCGGCGTCCCACTGGGCTTTAATAGCCTCCGGGTTTTTAGCACCGGTGAACTTAATGCCAGGTACCTCTTTGCTCATACGCAAGTAATCACTCTCAAATTGGTACACAACCAGCGCAGGCTCACCGTTAAGCTCACTAATCAGGTCTTTAAAAGCTTCCAGCTTTTCGTCATGAACAGTCTCGAACTGCCCATCCGCGTCCGTATACACCGCCCCATTGCAAATTTGGCGCAGCTTACCGGAAGCTACTGCTGCATTGGCCGCCAGCACCAAGCCCTGCTCAACCTGTATGAAGAACTCGCGCTCCATTAGTCGGTACTTAGCACGCACCTCCGGCGAAAGCTCCACCTGTATATCCACCTCAAACAACTTTGGAAGTGTCAGGTAGTCCTCGTCCGATAGGTGGAAGATGCGCGCCTTAAGGGCGTCATATATTTCCAGATCGGCGCCCTTATTCGGGTAGTACTCATAGTTGTCGCCGGGCACCGTGTGAAAGTACTTGTTCCGGAAGTGTGTTATATACGGCCCGAACGTTGCGCCTCTGTCAACAATAAAAATTTGCCCGAACAAGTTAAGCAGAGAGCGTGGCTGCGGGGAGCCTGTAAGGATGTATCGGCGTTTGAATTTTGCCAGCACCTTTTTTAAGGCTTTGTAGCGCTTGCTTTCGGTGTTGCGCATTCTGGAGGATTCGTCGACAACCAAAACGTCAAAGAGCGGCGTATTGGAGTTGTAAATCTCAGGCACAAGCCAGTCCAGCCCGTCAAAGTTTGTGATATAGACGTCTTTCTGCTCCCGCATGCGGTCCAAGCGCTTAGGGCCGTGTAGCACGGTGTAGGTGAGCTCGTTAAAGTCGATCCACTCTTCAATCTCAGCCGGCCAAGTCAGTTGCGCCACCCGCAATGGCGCAACTACGAGCATATTGCGTACTAAGCCTAGCTTCTTTAGAATTTTGAAGGCCGCAAGCATAGTTGACGTCTTGCCCATACCAGGCCGCAGAAAGAGCCCTCCGCCTTTTGGCGATACCAGGAGCTTTATGCCCAGCTCCTGGTATACGTGAGGAACGTAGCGCTTGGGTATAAAGGTTGTAGTCATAGCGCTCCTACGAACTTTAAGGCGTCGTCAGCAGAGTCTGTGACCAATACTTCGCACTCATTGGCGCGGAGCTTAGCAATGGTTTCTGCCTGGTTGGCGCTGAGGCCATCATTAGGGTCTCTGTACTTACCTGGCCGCTTGAATTCAATGAACTTAATGCTGCCTAGCGGAGAGACTGTCATTTGGTCAGGCCAGCCGCGAAAGCCCTCGCCATTCAACTTGCGGCAAAGGTAGCCCTTAGCGCGGGCCTTGCGGACAAAAGTGGCTTCCTCCTCCGCTTCGGTCTTAGGTACCAGGTCTGCAAGTGTTTTCTGCATAGTACTAAGCCCTCCGTAGAGGGCCCTCCTGTTAAGTTTAAGGCAGTTTAGGCTGCATCACAAGTATTCGTCCCATTAGCCCGGCGGAACCAGCAATTGCGGCAGTACTGGTTAGGGGTGTAGCGGAACTCGGTGTCACTGAGCATGATGTCTACACGGGCCATCCAGCGCTTCAGCAGCATGTCCTTGTCAGCTTTGACAAACTGGTCACCTTGGATGGTTCTGCCGTGGTCAACAAAGACCAAAGTTGTATTGAATGTCTCGGCGCTAGGGAACATGAGCATTGCAGTCAGCGCGTAGAGCTCAAGCTGCTCGTCGTAGGTGCCCTCCCGAACCTTCCCTGTTTTCCAATCTAGAATCTCGACGTGCGTACCAGTACGCGCCAGAGCGTCAATCTTAATGCGGGCCCAGGCATCTTTAGCAAACCAGTCAACTGGTTGCCAATTCCTGTTGAAGGCCACCTCCAACTCAGCCGCAGGCTTAAGTACCAAGAGCCGAGTGCAGAACTCCATCAGATTTGGGTGCATCCAGCCAGGCAGCGGCGCGTAGCCTTTGAGCCAGTCTTCAAGCTCTTTGTGCTTCTTGGTGCCGTTAAGCATGGCATCCGAAGTAGGCTCTTTGAGCTTGTCAATGTACATCAGCTTGGCCTTACCGGGGCACTGCTGGTAAAGGTTGTATCGGGAGAAGCTCCAGGCGGTGATCTTTTCAGTCATTGTACAGCTCCAGTTCGTGGTAGTTACGGCCAATAGCGCCCTCGCTGGTCAGCGGGCAGTCAAGAGGCACACTTTCCATGCAGTCTTTGAGTATCTGCATCTCAGACTTCAAATGCTCCTTCCGTACTTTAATGACTAGCTCATCATGCACCATAAGCAGGAAAGTGCCGTGTTGCTTTCTTGCGTCATACTCAATAATGGCGTCCTTAGAAATATCTGCTGAGCTGCCTTGGATTAGATAGTTCAGCATTTTGTACTCAAAAGACCTCCACCGGCCCACCTCAGGATCAAAGCGCGGAGGCTCAACATAATATTGCCGCCCGCCCCAGGTACGAATAGGGCGGCCTTGCTTAGCTCGCGCCTTAAGCTGAGTGCTTAGCTCTGCGATACCCGGAATTGCATCCAAGTAGGCGTCCTTAATGATACGGGCAGCCTCTTGATCAGTATGCAGACCCTCGGCAAGCTTAGCCAGGCCACTACCATACAGAATGCTAAACGCCACGGTCTTGGCTTGCTTACGGGTAATGACAATGCCAGTCAGCTCTTTAATTTTGTCACACGCCCACTGGTGCAGGTCCAGTTCCGGGTTTTGCCGATAGGCTTCTAGCAGCGGACCATCCTCATAGTGCCCGAGAACACGAAGTTCCTGTGATGAGAAGTCTCTAGCAATCACCAGCTCGTCATTGTTACAGACGTCAATGTAGTAACGGACGTTGGGTAGCCCCGGTATGCTGAGGTCTTTAAGGTACTCCTCCCACAGCTCAATGCATTTGGCAAACTTGGCTGACTTAAGCGTCGGGATATTCATGAACGAGGGGTTAGAGCTTAGCCGCCCAGTACGTGCCCCGCCGTCGTCGGAGCGGGTGGTGTGCCACAGGCAGTGAATCTTTCCGTCGCCTTCAGGGTGCGTAGCCTGACGGAGCCACTCCTTCATGAAAGTGTTGACGCAGGTGTTAACTGAAGCTCTGTACTGTAGAAGAGCCAACAATTCGCCCTGTAGCGAACCGAGCACGTGCTCCATAGTGGCTTTGGATGTAGAGCGCTTGCCTGTTTTAGTAAGCGGCCATACAATGCCAGGCACTACTTGGTCAATGGCGTCTGCAAGCTGCGCGGCCGAGTTGATGTTAAATGGTCCTACACCGCACAGCTCAAAGATTCGAGCGTCAACCTGTTCCAGAGCCTTGGTGTACATGTCAATGTCGCGCCTGAGATTCTCAGCACTTACCGGAATGCCCTCAATTGAGGCCGCAAGCATGATGGGCTGCAAAGCCATCTCACGCTCGTAAGCTCTTAGCATACCAGAGTCCACGACTTTCTTGTACTGAAGCTCGAATAGCTGCAGAGTACGGAGAGTATCGCCGTCAGCATACTTGCCAACTAAGTCACCAGGCGCTTTGCTGATGTGTGCGCCCCAGGCTCGCTTGCTGTCCTTGCATACACCGTTGGACAGAAGCCAGTCCTTCACCGCGTCGCGCTCTTCAGGCGGAAGACCGAGCTCTTTCTCTGCCACAGGCTTAAGGCCAAGCTCTCGTGCATGTGGACCAAGGAGGAAAGCTAGCACAAGACCATCGTGCTGTTTGGCGGCAGAGCTTAGCGGAAGCCCCCAATGGACATGGCAAATCAGGCGGTCAAAGGGGCTGTTCCAGGCAACAAGCTCGTACTCAGCGTCGTGCCAATACTTGCTAATTGCTTGAATAGCCTCCGCTTCTGTGCAGTTATTACCCGTAGGGTGGCCCCAGGCGTAGTAATGAGGCGTGCCTCCTTTTTCATAGATTGAAATACCCACCGGTTTGGGTGGGTATTGCGGATAGTCTTTGATTTCTTCAGTTTCAAAGTCGTACGCTACTAGAGTCATATAGTACCTATACAGGTAGTTTGCCCTCTGAAAGCTCTCTACGCTCTCGCTCACGACGGAGAACGCAGTACCTTGAATGAATACGCTCAAGGACGCGAATCCGATTTTGACCAGCATGCTCCGCTTGCATCATCCAGACTAACTCGTCTTCAGAGCAGATGCCTGTAATAATCTGATGCAGCGTAGCCCACGAACGAAGATCTGAGAGCAGCGACTTTTGGCGGTCGGTCAAGCCTGAGACTGCTTGACCGCCACCACAAACTTTAGCAGTGATGGCGGTCATGGTTAGAACTTGTCGGTTTCTTCAGTTTCCGGCTTGGTCGCCTCTACCTGGTACGGGAAGTCGATGGTCTCAGATTCGCGGGCATGCCGCGCAACCAGCGCCTCAATCAGAGGGGCGTCGCCAACCTTGTAGCCGGTCTTGAAGGTTACTTTGAACTGCGCCTTAGTGTCAGGCACGGTGCTGATTTGCGTGACGACTGCAAACGGCGGGCGCTTGAACTCTACCGCCACGTTGTTCACGTACAGCGACCAGTTCTTAACGCTGAGGACCGGCAGCTTGAGATAGACCACTTCGGCAGCCTTGATTTTTTCAGGGTCAGCCACGGCGTCTTGCGGGAGCAGTGCAAGGCGGCGAATGTTCTTGCAGGCCTTGACCTTGCCATCTGCTGCAGAACCCCACTCATTCTTAGGGCACTCAGCGCAGGATCTGGCTTGCGGCTTTAGTGCCTTTTCGTGTGGAGCCATGGCCCCCTCCGACACGTTGATGGCGTAGCAGGCAGGCGGCTTGGGATTATTGGGGTCAAACTTACTCTCATACCAAGCATTTTCATATGCGTTAGCAATGACAACGCAGTCCAGCGTATTGCCAGCAACAGGCGTCTTGTCGATTGCAAGGCGCCCAGCTTTAACGCTGAGCCAGGTACCGGCAATGGCTTCGTCTTTCGCTGCTTCTTGGGCATAGACGGCCAGTTTTTCTTCCCAGTTTACAACCGCGGTGGACTGCTCTTCATTTGCGTCAATAGTCTGTTCAGACATTTTTCAATCCTTTCGATGCTTTGGTAAGGGACAAGTCACTGAGCGTGACCTTTTCAACTCCAGGTACTACTTCACTATTCTCCCAACGGGCTCTGACAGCAGTAATGCTGACCCTCCGCTGAAGGAGATCAAAACTCTTGTGTTCAAGAATGTAGTTTTCAAAAGCCTCCCAGTCTTTAACACTTGCCTGGTCGTCGGTAGTGATCGAGGCAGTGGCCAACGTGCCACGCCCTGAGTCCAGGCCAACATCCTGCAAGCGCTGAATAATGAGGCGACGCAGGTCAGACTCCTCAGCCTTAAACGCGTCTACTTGCTTGCTAAGCGCCAAGCGCTCGGTACGCTTTTGATAGAGCTTGTCAATAAGCTCTCCAAGTTTTTCAGTTGGAGCTTCAGTGCTCAAGGGTTTCTCCGATAGCGTGGCGCAGCCACAAAACAATAGGCTCGCACAAAGCCTATGATTTTACTGTCCGCCTGACAGCCAGGTTATTACGTTAAGCATAACACCGACCACCACTACCGCCACTGCAGAGTAAAGATACTCACGCAAGGACTGGCACTGCGCCAGCTTGTCTGGCCACATAACTAAATGCGCTATGATACGAAAAAACAGCCATACTGCAAACAAGACGCCAAGAATCCAGTATACCATGCTAAGTTCCTTTAAAGGTCCGGACACTCACGCGGTCCGGATTACGAGCTGCACCCATTAGAGGCTTGCTAAGCCAGGAGGTTGTGTGCGGGCCACACGCCGATGGAGCTACGGCTATGAAGGACACTGCTTACGTCACCCTTGCTGGTGCTAACACCAACATCGAAGCGGGTTAGGTTTCTCACCTAACGCCGCTGACCAGTTCCAGGAACCCCTAGACCGTCTGGACGGTTTCTGCCGCTTCGATGTTGGTGTTAGCACCAGCAAGGGCCACACGCCGATGGAGCTACGGCTATGAAGGACAATGCTTATGCCGCCCTTGCTGGTGCTAACACCAACATCGGAAAGCTCTGCCCTCGGTGCCAGCGAGGTGGATTTTTCGGCCCTGGCGTTTCAGGATTGCAGCCCTTACTTCCATCACTGGATGCCGCGCTTTGCGTCTTACCGCAGTTATGTGGCTCAGAGCTTTCCGATGTTGGTCCCGGACACTCACGCGGTCCGGGTTACGGGCAATTTCAAGGCGGCTCTTGAGGCTTACCACAGCCCCGCAAGTCCTGTCCGCTTTCGGGGGCTTCGCCAGGCACAGGCTTGGCCCATCTTCCCCTTCCGGGTGTGCCTCTGAAATTCACCAACATCGAAGCGGCGATGGGATTTGAACCCATACCCCCGCCAGCGTCATTGCGGGTAACGCATGCTGCCTGATTACACCACGCCGCTTCGATGTTGGCCCTCCGTTTGTCGGCCGCGAACCCGCAACCCGTAGCACGGAAGAACTGCTTGTCGGTGACCGGAGGTAGGTATCCCGGCTTGCTGCTGGGGACGGGCGGCGACTTTCCATTGAAGCGACCAATCTTTGATTCACGCCGTATAGCTTTCGCAGTCGATTGGCCCCAAGTTGCATCCAGCAGTCTATTTATTCAACGCATCACCACTGCGCATTACACCAACATCGAAGCAACAATTTCCGGCCGGCCCGGCGAGTCAAGCTCCGCCGCATATCAGCCCAAGGAGTGTAATCACGTAACCCTGGCAGCTCTCTGTCAACGTTGTTGCTTCGATGTTGGCCCCGAGCACTTACGCGGCTCGGGTTACGGCATCTGACTGAACCCTCGGCTATGCTGCCCATCCATTACGCGTCAGTCCCGCGCTCGCAGTTATCCGCTCTATGTTTCATGCAAGAGTTCGAAACCCCTTTCGGGTTGCGGACGAAGAAATCTTGGTGCTGCCAGTAGGCTTCGAACCTACGGCCTCCTGATTACAAGTCAGGCGCTCTACCAGCTGAGCTATGACAGCACTGAACACAATTTAATTATACAACAGCGCGCGCCCTTTATGCAGCCTTAGCCGTAAATAATTTTATGCAGCTCCTGCTCCGGACCAGTCCAGCCCTTGGGCTTAATGATGTCATTGACATTTTTGAAGCGAGAGTCATCCACATCTGTGACTTTGATCTTTGCCATATTAGCCTTGTGCACAGCAGCAAAGCCTCGCTCCCACTGTTCCGGAGTGATGCCTACCCGCAGCGCAGTGCCGTAAGTCACGTATGCCAAGTCCAGCAAAGCATCGAAGAAACCCACAAAATCGTCAAGAGCATGCGCATCATGACTCTCCCCCACCTCCTCGTGGAGCCGGTCAATTCTGAACTTAATATCACTGTCGCAGGCAAACTTAGGCTCATCCTCCGCCGGAAGATCAAACTTCTTGGCAAACTCTTGAACCATCAAAATGGACATAGCTGTACTCCTGTTTCACGAAAAATAGTTTGAGCATGCTCAAAGTTGTCTAACCAATCCTGCTTCACTGTTTTACCAGACCCTGGGCGTATCGGGTAGTAAACCTCCAAAACACCGGCCTGCGCCAATGCACCCGCGCAGTTAGCACATGGGTGTAGTTCTGTAATAAGTACAGAGCTATCTTGAAGACTTATGCCAAGTCGGGCGGCGCTGGCAATCAAGTTGATCTCGGCGTGCACCACGTAAAAGTCTTTCAGAGGCTTATTATATCGCTCCGGCAGGTCAAGCATTCTACGTGGCAGCCCATTCCATCCTGAGGCAAGCCTATTCAGGTGTCTGTCAAAAGCAGCAGCACAAATCTTGCGGTGAGGATCTTTTGATAGACAGGCTTCCCGCAGCAGTACGGGGTAGAAGTCAGTTATCTTCATAGCCTTGGAGACCCATAAACTCGCGC
>Ga0209174_10003160_pt1 | contig 10517 bp, 7 predicted proteins | sample JI91814BDNA_FD_187505 | JGI IMG/M metagenome (GOLD analysis project Ga0209174, IMG submission 187505) | Wastewater effluent complex algal communities from Wisconsin, to seasonally profile nutrient transformation and Carbon sequestration -... | ecosystem: Engineered > WWTP > Effluent > Algae...
AAACGCGACTATCGAGGGTGTCATCGCAGCGTCCGATTCCGAATCGGCTCGACAACAATTCGTCACAGAACTCAACGTTGCCCTCCGCAGTAAACAGTTTTTCAAAGCAGATGATTTTGCGACGTTAAAACTGAAAGCCGTTGATGGTAAACCGCTCGCCGCCCCCGGCTTGCGTTCCAAAGCCATCGATGTCGAACGCTACAACCGCGTTGCCTTGGAGTCCGCTTATCCTGCATTGATTGCCGATCACGATTGGAACACTTCGATGCGTCGCTGGTCGGATTGGATGAGCCTTCCTGGCGATCCTAACGTGGCGTTGATCTTGGCAGCTTTGGCATCGCTGTGGGTTTTGTATAAGTCTCAAGGCAAGACGCTCGTTCAGCTTGCAGCGGCGATGGAAGAATCGCTCCTAAGCGCTGGGGTCATCATTCTAATCACAGCCGCAGGTGGAGCCTTTGGTAAGATGCTCCAAGAAACACAGATCGCTGACGCCATCAAACAGATTCTTCAAGGATCCGGTGGTGCTGACGTAGCGTTATCCGGCACCGTTTTGATTTTCTTGGCGTGGGGTATCTCCGCCTTCTTGAAAGTCGCACAAGGTTCAAGCACCGTCGCTATGATTGTCGCCTCCGGGATGATGGTCGCTTTGATGAGTCGCGGCACACTCCCTTATCATCCTGTCTACATCGCCATGGCAGTAGGGACCGGCTCGCTCATGGGAAGCTGGATGAACGATAGCGGCTTTTGGGTCTATGCCAAAATGGGTGGACTTACCGAAGGGGAAGCTCTCCGCAGTTGGACCATTATGCTGGCCCTGCTTAGTCTCGGTGGTTTGTTGATGACTTGGGCACTGTCGATCATTATGCCTCTTACGGCTTAAACTCGCAGGGTTACATTTAGTTTTACAGCCAGCTACAATAAACACTACCTTTCCCGCCCCAGCCATTATCCTTCCTGCCGATCCACGGACATCTACCGTTCAACGTATGTTTCCGTGCAACGTATATTTCCGCTTAACGGGCATAGATCGTTCAGCGGATATGGATCGCTCCGTGCCTTGCGGAGTTGCGCAATACGATACTTTAATGTACTCCCACCATGTCGAAACTCCCCGTACATAAGCCGGTCGATTGGCGTCATGCAGGCCTCAATATTCTTGTGCTTGCATCGTTTTGCGGAATCGGTTTTTGGCTTGGGGGAAGCAATGGCGTTCTCGTCGCCTCGGCATTGTTTTTGTTCCTCTCCGTATCGCTCCGCGCTCTGTTGGCAAGTCACCATCGCAAAGGCATTGTCCTTTGCAAGAGTGGAAATTTTGCGGATGCGATTGGAGAGTTCAAACAGAGCTTAGCCTTCTTCCAGCGTCATGCATGGATTGACCAATACCGTGGTATCACGATGTTGTCCTCTGGGCATTCTTACATCGAGATGGCTCTCGTCTCGCTCGGTTTTTCGCACGTACAATTGAACCAGCGCGAACAAGCGCGTGAATATTATCAAACCTGCTTGAAGTCGTTTCCAACAAGCCATATGGCGATCGCCGCACTTCATTATCTCGATTCGACTGAGAAAGCCTCTACTGAAGAAGAGATTCACGGATGAAAATGAACAAGCCAGCAACATTCGAAAAGACAGCGATTCGCGGCATCGTCGTTGCGACTTTCGCTACATTGCTTAGCTTTATCACTTCATCCGGATTAGCGGATGAACGAGAGACTTTCTTCGAAAACAATATACGGCCGATCTTGGTCGAGCAATGTTATGCGTGTCATTCCGCTAATGCCAAAACACTGCAAGCCAATCTGTTAGTCGATTCGCCAGCCGCTCTTCGGCGTGGCGGTGATTCGGGTCCCGCTGTAGTTCCCCATCAGCCTGACGAAAGCACATTGTTACAAGCGCTCAAATATGAGCATTGGCAGATGCCACCCACAGGTAAGTTGCCCGACCCCATCATCGCGAACTTTCGAAAATGGATTGCCGACGGCGCGATCGATCCTCGCCCCGAATTGGCAAACGCATTCCCGACAATCAACAGCGACCGAAAAGAACTGAGCAAAACTCATTGGGCCTATAAACCCATACAACGTCCGGAAGTACCGATCGACTCATCCGATTGGCCGACAACCGTCGTCGATTCATTCATTCAAACTCAAGCCACTACACATCAACGATCCCCTGGACCAGATGCTGATAAAGCCACTCTGCTCCGACGCTTGTACTTAAACTTAATTGGCCTTCCACCCACGGCAGCCGAAGTTCTCGATTTTGTGAGTGATGATAACCCCGATGCGGTCGAACGCGTCGTCGATCGCTTGTTGGCATCTCCCCACTACGGTGAACGCTGGGGACGATACTGGTTGGATCTAGCGCGATACGCAGATAGCAACGGTGCGGATGAAAATCACAGCTACCCCGTTGCCTGGCGATATCGGGATTATGTCGTTCGACAACTCAACGCCGACCTACCGTACGACGAGTTCGTCACCCAACAGCTCGCCGGAGATTTACTCGAAGCCGATTCGATGGATGAACGCCGAGACCAACTCACAGCGACTGGCTTTCTTGTTCTTGGTCCCAAGATGTTAGCCGAGCAAGACAAACCGAAAATGATCGCGGACTTGGTCGATGAACAACTCGATACGCTTGGCCAATCGCTGCTCGCTATGACGATCGGCTGTGCCCGTTGCCATGACCATAAGTTCGACCCAGTCTCGACCGAAGACTACTACGCCTTGGCCGGTATCCTGCACAGTACCAAATCCATGGCCAATCTCGACTTTGTCAGTCAATGGAACACTCGCGAGTTGCCCGACCCGGTCATCGAAGCACAAGTACGTGCTCACCAAGAAGTGATTGCGAAAGCGGAAGCCGAACTTACTCAACTCTCGATGAAAGCCGAGAAGGAGCGAACGGAAGAAGAGAAGCAAGCCATCGAAAAAGCCAAACAAAACGTAGAAGCTCTCAAAAAAAACGCCCCCTCCCTTCCACAAGTGATGGCCGTCGACGAGGCCGCTGTTAAACTCGTTCCTATCCATGTACGAGGAAACCATCTGCAATTGAAAGGTGATCCCGTAGCGCGCCGGCTACCTTCTCTTTTTGAGAATTCTATGCCGCAACCTAACATGCCAGAACAAAGAAGCGGCCGACTGGAACTCGCCCATTCTCTTTTTCATTCTCAAAATCCTCTTACATCCCGTGTGATCGTAAACCGACTGTGGGCATGGCTCTACGGTCAAGGAATCGTGAGGTCGGTTTCCAACTTCGGAATCAAAGGCGATACTCCGAGTCATCCTGAATTGCTCGATTGGCTTGCAGCCGAAATGTTGCACCAAGACTGGTCGCTCAAAGCCATGCAACGCAAACTTGTTTTGTCGCGCACATTCCGCCTCAGTAGTATTGCCGCGTCTGACGCGGCAATCGCTGATCCAGACAACCGATACTGGACGCACTATCCAATGCGCCGTTTGGAGATCGAACCGCTTCGAGACAGTCTATTGAGCATCGGCGGAAACCTCGATCGACAAATGGGTGGCCAAGCTGCGTCCATCTATGGTGGCAACTACAGTGAAGATGGACGCGGAAAGAACGAATTCGATGCGTTGCGCAGAACCATCTACCTGCCTGTAAATCGGGCCGCGTTGCATGAACTGCTGGCGACATTTGACTATGTCGAATCAGGAGTAACGGTCGGCAAACGGAACTCGACCGTCGTTCCGCACCAAATGCTGTTCTTGATGAATCACCCCTTGGCTAGACAACAAGCCAGCGAGCTGGTTCGTCGCGTCGCCACACATCCTTTGCACGGTGATCTGCGGTTTGCGTCAAATGCGACTATTGCAAGGATACAAATCATGTACCTCGAATTGTTCGGGAGGCTCCCCGACGATGTGGAAGTGAAGTTCGGCCAAGAGTTTCTGCAACATGTCGTTTCCGAGGAATCACCTGACACCAGCCTGGAAAACGCTACAGCCGCCGCGCAAACACAAGCTTGGACCGAATATGGTCATGCGTTGATCACAACCAATGAATTCATGTACATTCCTTAGATTCGAAAGATGCACCCTATGCCCTATCAAGCTGCCTCATTCGATTCTGCTGCTGGTTTCTCAAGGCGTACCCTTCTCAAAAATTCAGCCTTGGGATTCGGGGCAATTGCTCTCGCCGATATTCTTGCGCGAGAAGGGGAGGGGAGTGAGACTTCGCTCAAGCCAACGCACTTTGCCCCACGAGCCAAACGCGTCATTTTTCTTTTCATGCATGGCGGTCCATCGGCTATTGATACGTTCGATTACAAACCGCTGCTCGAACGCGATAATGGTAAACCTTTGCCATTCGACAAACCGAGAATTCAATTCGCCCAAACAGGTAACCTGTTGCGCAGTCCGTGGAAGTTTCGACAATATGGCCAATGTGGTGCGTGGATAAGCGATCTATTTCCTGAAGTTGCCCGCTGCGTTGATGACCTCTGCTTCATCAAATCAATGCACGGCTCTAATGAAGCTCATGGCGGTGCGTTGCTCAAGATTCACACAGGTAGCGACACCTTTGTGCGACCGAGTAAAGGTGCCTGGATTTCGTACGGTCTCGGTACTGAAAATACCAATCTCCCCGCCTTTGTAACGATCAACCCAACGTTGGGTCACGGTGGTGTACAGAACTTCGGATCCGGCTTTCTCCCACCAGAACACCAAGCCACTCGCATTGGTTCCAGCGGTGCCGCGATGAAGAACGCAACCATTGCGAACCTAACACCGCCGAATGCCAAACGCTATGATCAAAGAAAGCAACTCGACTTCGTACAAAAACTCAACCATCATCAACTAAATCGATACGCACATTCGCCTGAACTTGACGCCCGCATTGAATCGCTGGAACTTGCCTTCAGAATGCAGATGGAAGCCCCTGAAGTTCTCGATCTAAATCAAGAAACTTCCGCCACACATCAGCTTTATGGAATCGACCAACCGAACACCGAAAATTTTGGCCGCGAGTGTTTACTCGCTCGCCGCCTCAGCGAAGCAGGAGTTCGATTCGTCCAAGTGAGTCATGCTTATTGGGATCAGCATTCCGAACTCAAAGAAAAGCACTCGGAGTTAGCTGCACAGGTTGACCGTCCCATTGCAGGCCTTCTAAAAGATTTGAAACAACGCGGGCTACTCGATGAAACACTGGTAATTTGGGGAGCCGAATTTGGCCGCACTCCAACGGCGCAAGGCAACAACGGCCGCGATCACAATCCCCACGCTTTTACCTATTGGTTTGCTGGCGGTGGAGTAAAGCCCGGCTTTAGCTACGGCATTAGCGATGATTATGGGTTTTATGCGGTAGATCAAAAAGTGCACGTCCATGACTACCATGCGACGCTGCTCCATTTGCTCGGTTTAGACCATGAAAAACTTACGTTTCATTATGGCGGACGCGATTTCCGTCTCACCGATATACATGGCCGTGTTATCCACGATATCATGACCTAGACCCTTTTCTCTCCTCCTCAACAGGTTGGCATACATCATGAAATCCGGCAGCAGATTTTGGTCCGTTCTCTCCCTGGTAGCAGTGACACTTCTCACATGCCCCCTGGATCTTCAAGCACAATCGTCGAAAGATTCGATCCCATTTTATGTGGGCACCTATACCGCTCGCACAAGTCAAGGAATCTACCGTTCTGAATTGGATACGAGCACCGGAAAGATGGCTCCTCCTAAGTTAGTAGCCAAACTGACCAACCCTTCGTACCTCTGTATTCATCCCAGTGGAAATTACCTTTATGCGGTAACCGAAACGGTTCGCGGTGCTGGTGGAGAAGATGCTCGTGTGATGGCTTATAAGATCGATGCCAATGGCGACCTGACACTTATCAATTCACAACGTGCTGAAGGTGACATTCCCTGCTATGTGTCGACCGACAAAGAAGGCAAGCTTGCGTTTGTGGCCAACTATGGAAACGGTAGCTTGGCGATGTTACCCATCAATGCCGATGGTTCGCTCACAGCAGCTGTTTCAGTGATTCAACATGAAGGTTCGAGCGTGAACCCACAACGTCAAATGGGACCTCATGCCCACAGCATTTTGTTCGATCGTTCGGAAAAGTGGCTTTGCTCAGCCGACCTCGGAATCGATAAAGTTTTGACTTACCGCGTTGATCGCGACAAGAACAAACTGGTCCCAGCACCCGTACCATTTTTACAACAACCTGCAGGTGCAGGCCCACGTCACCTTGATTTTTCACCCGATGGCAAATGGGCCATCATCAACAACGAACTCACCTCATCGGTAACCTTAGCCGCCTGGGATTCGGAGAAGGGGGCATTCACTTCCAAAGATCTGCAAAGCACTTTGCCCGCGGATTACAAAGAACCCGGAAATAGCACTGCTGAAGCTCTCTTCAGTCCTGACGGCAGCTTTGCTTACGTTTCCAATCGTGGCCATAACAGTATTGCCATCTTCAAAGTGGATCGCACCCAAGGAAAGCTTATTCCACTGGGCCATGAATCCACTCGCGGTAAAGTTCCTCGCAATTTCCGCTTCGATCCAACGGGCAAATACCTGTTGGCAGAAAATCAAGACAGCGATTCGATTCATTCGTTTGAATTCGACGCCAAGACGGGCAAACTCAAACCGACTGGGGAAAGCATTGAAGTGGGAATGCCCGTTTGTATCAAATTTCTAACGCGCAAATAGCGGTCAAGCTGAACCGACTTTAGGTAAGACTCTGAACGATTTCCCTATCGATCGATAGAAAGATTGACATGACCCAACACGGCACTGACCCTAGTCGATATCGATCCATAGAATGCCCAGAAGAGCGGGCTATCGCCATTGCGGTAGCCGCTCATTCAGGACAACGTGACAAAGCGGGTGAACCATATCTTTATCATCTGTTGCGGGTCATGTTATCGGTCGAAGGTTCTGCGCTTCGACAAGTCGCTCTACTGCATGATTTGCTGGAAGATACTGAGTGGACCGCAGGGGACCTCAAACTGGCGGGAATGTCTCAATCGGTGATTGAAGCGCTCGAACTATTGACTCACAAATCAACCGAAAGCTATGCCGATTATGTCGTTCGCTTGTCAAGGAATTCGCTGGCCAAGGCCAGTAAACTTGCAGACCTGAACGACAACTATCGCTTGAGTCGAGTAGCATTTCGCGATGGTCATCATGAGGAAGATTCACGGCGAATCAGTCGCTACATTCTGAGCCACAACTTTCTTATGGAACGCATTTCTGAAAAAGAATATCGCGAGAGAATGGCGGCTATTGAAGCGGATGCATAAACCAACAATTTGGCTAAATGGGCCGTAATCCAGCAGCCTAGACCTTGAGCTTCTTCCATTTGCCATGCAAAAAACGCGCGGTCAGTAGCGTTGCTCTGACCACCAGATCACTTACCATCGCGCACCAAGCCCCTTGCACGCCCCAGCCTAATCCGCGCCATTGCTCCGACAACCATGGGAGTTCGCTACAGGCGAGTACATAAGTGAGCGGAATACGGATGAGCACAAAACAAATGAACGTAATCGCTAAAGGTCCCCGAGTATCTCCCGCACCACGCAAGGCACCTGAGAACGCAAGGACAACCGCTAAGGGTAATAGCCCCAGGCTTACGATTCGCAGCAATGTGGCTGATTCCACAACCAATTGTCGATCCTTATCGGCAACAAACAGGCCGACGACAAATTCGCTAGAAGTCAAAAAGAGAATCACTGCCAAGGACATCATAAGGCAACTGAGCAGACAGGTAATCCAAATGGCTTGGCTAGCGCGTTGATATTGTTTGGCACCGAGAAACTGTCCAGCCAATGTTGCCGCAGAAACTTGAAAGGCAGTCCCCGGTGCGTAGGCAATCGCTTCTACACGAATGGCCAAACCATGTGCGGCTGCAGCCAGAGTTCCCAGACTATTAATGATTCCGACAAACCACAGATGGCAAATCACGGTAGCCATCATATCGGTCCCACCAGGCAACCCGACTTTCAAGATTCTTGTCATTTGAATCTTATTCGGAGCCATCTTCTCCAGACTCAACCTCAGTCCGAATGTACCGGACAAGAGTCCCCAAGCAACCAAAGCGGAGCCAACCGCATACCCTGCTGCCGTGCCGATCGCTAGTCCTTCCCAACCGTATTTGGGCATACCTAACGAACCGGACACAAGCAGAAAACTCAACAGAGTGTTGACAACGTTGACAGTCCCCATCACCCATAGTCCGCTTACGGTGTTCCCTGCCCCTCTCAACGCCGCTACACCGACTTGTTGAAATGCCATCAGCGGGATGATCGGAATAATCCAACGCAAATACTGTCCTGCTGCGATACGCGACTCTTCGCTGAGTTGCAACCAGGACAAAAGGGTATTGCTCCCGAACCAAAAACAAACCAGCATCAGCATGGAAAAAAAGAAACCAATGACAATGGCTTGATTGGCAACCCAATTTGCGGCTTGACGATCACCACCGCCCACTTCTCTCGCGACAACGGCGGTGGTACCGATACTTACCACACTCATCAATGCGGGAATCATCCACAACAGATAAGCCATCTGCCCCATCGCGGCCATATGATATGTTTCGAGGTATTGGCCAGTGAGCATAGTATCAACCAAGCCAACCATCAGCACTAATAGTTGCTCAAGAAACACGGGCCAAGCTAACCATAAGATCGGTATCAAAAGAGTTGGTTGATCAACCAGCGGTACCCGCGGCTTCATGCATCCCTCTCAACCGCCGTCGAAGCAGATTGCACGTTGAAATGATCTTCCTGCATGAGCTCATGCAGGGCTCGCAAAAGCTGTTGAATATGCTCGTCCGTATGCGCGGTTGTCAAACTAATTCTCAACAGAGATTTGCCAACTGGCACGGTAGGTGGCCGAATCCCAGGAACGTAACAATCTTTGGCCATTAGTGCCATGGAATAGGCCACGCATAGATTTGCATCTCCCACAAAAATCGGAACAATTGGACTGTCGGTGCCACCTATATTCCAACCTTGCTCGCGCAAAGCGTTCCGCAGCATAACCGCTTTGTCCCTCAGTTCCTTTCGTTCCTGTGACATCGTCTTGATAAGTTCAAAGGAAGCCAAGGCGGTCTGCGCGATAACAGCTGGCATCGACGTTGAGAACATATATCCTCGCCCTCGATGCATCGCTAAATCGATGAATGCTTGTGGTCCAACTAAGAAGCCTCCAAGTCCACCAACAGCTTTACTCAAAGTGCCCGTTCGAATGTGGATACGGTCCTTGCAGCCTGATTCTTGTACCCACCCTTCTCCATTTTCGCCGTACACTCCAGTTGCATGTGCTTCATCGGCCACCACTAAACAATCAAATCGATCTGCCAGGTCGCAAATCTCTTTGAGCGGTGCTAAATCTCCATCCATGCTAAACAGCGAATCGGTGACAATAATAGCCCGCCGAAATCGACTTCGATGGGCGGCCAATTGTTCTGCCAGATCGGCTACGTCGACATGACGATAACGACAGATCTCTGCGCCCGACAAACGACAACCATCAATCAAACTAGCATGATTGAGTTGATCGCTATAGATGCCGTCGCCCCGAGCGACCAGTGTCACAATGGCGGCGACATTGGCCGCATAACCAGTCGAGAAGAGTAAAGCAGCGTCAGTAGCCTCAAACTCTGAAATGGTTTTCTCTAATTCAAAATGGGCTGGGGTGCGACCCGAGACAAGTGGACTTGCGCCGCTTCCCCAACCATACATTTCAACGCTCTCCCGAACCCTTCGAGCAATCGTTGGGTGACAAGAGAGATTGAGATAATCATTGGAACCAAAGTTTGCGATACGACGGCCATTCGATTCAATTTCGCCGGCAGCTTCTGGTCGGCGCACAAAGTGCCGAAGACGACGTCGTCGTCCTTCGGACTCTAGCTCTTCGAGCTCGGCTTCCCAATACTTCTGCCATTCAGCGCCAGCGGACGTCATCGATGCCAGTTACTTCGTAGAAAACGAAGTCCCCCATTTATCGCTAAAGACATACTCGGCTATCTTCTTGCGAGTCCGTGCCTTGGTGTCGCGTCCCACGAGTCCCTCTTGTCCAGGCATCGGCTCCGCGGCAGCATAACCAATGGCAATCGCAGTCTGCGGAACGTATCCATCGGGTATGGAGTACTCCTGCCGAATGCGGCTCAAGTTAATACCCGCCATCTGATGGACGTGCAATCCAACGGCAGTCGCTTGCAAACTCAATTGGGCAACTGCCTGTCCTAAGTCATACGCATGAGCACGATTCGGAGTCCCGTTGTGAGAAAAATTCTCTTTGCTGACCGCAATCAACAATGCCCCAGCATATTTTGCCCACACTTGATTCGCTTCCAATAAACAACCCAACATTTTTTCAAAGGCGGCTGGGTTGCTCTTTTCAGCCAACACGAAATACCAAGGCTGCTCGTTATAACTCGACGCTGCCCAGCGAGTCGCCTCGAGGCATTGCAGCAACAAATCGCCAGGCACTGGCTGATCATCGAAACAATACGGACTCCAGCGTTCGAGCATTTCGGGCATCAC
>Ga0209174_10003161_pt1 | contig 10517 bp, 9 predicted proteins | sample JI91814BDNA_FD_187505 | JGI IMG/M metagenome (GOLD analysis project Ga0209174, IMG submission 187505) | Wastewater effluent complex algal communities from Wisconsin, to seasonally profile nutrient transformation and Carbon sequestration -... | ecosystem: Engineered > WWTP > Effluent > Algae...
CCGATGGTGATGAAGGCGGAGGCCTACGCCAAGGCGGTGCGGCGCGACATCCACAAGATGCACGCCTTTCTGCGTTTCCGGGAAAGCGAGCGCGACGGGCGACCTTTCTTTTCCGCCTGGTTCGAGCCGCAACACCATATCCTGAAGAAGGCGCTGCCTTTCTTCACCGGGCGGTTCGGGTCGATGGAGTGGATGATCGCGACGCCGACGGCGTCCGTCGTGTGGCACGACCGCAAGCTGACCTTCGGCCCGGGCGTGCCCAAGCCCGGCGAGGATGTGGAAGATGCGGTTCTGGATACGCTGTGGAACACGTATTTCCGGTCGATCTTCAATCCGGCGCGGCTGCATGTGAACGCGATGCTGCGCGAGATGCCCAAGCGATACTGGCGCGACATGCCGGAAACTGAGGCGATCCCCGAGATGTTGAGGACGGCGCAAGCGCGAGCCGGCGGCATGAGCGCACTGCCCGCCGATGCCGCACCGCGCTTTGCTGCGCGCGTGGCCGAACAGATAGCCGATCGCGCCTGGGCCGAGCGCGAAGCCGAGGCGATGACAGCGGCGGCTGGAACGCTGGCGGGCCTGAGGCGCGAGGCGGCTGCGTGCACGCGCTGTCCGCTGGCGGCGCACGCGACACAGACCGTGTTCGGCGAGGGACCGGAGACGGCGGAGCTGATGTTCGTCGGCGAGCAGCCGGGCGACCAGGAGGATCTGGCGGGGCATCCCTTTGTGGGGCCAGCAGGACAGCTATTCGACAAGGCGTTGGGTGAGGCCGGGATCGACCGTGGCCATGCCTACATCACCAATGCCGTGAAGCACTTCAAGTTCGAGGCGCGCGGCAAGCGGCGCATCCATCAGAAGCCCAATGCCGGTGAGGTGCAGGCGTGCAAATGGTGGCTGACGCGGGAAATCGCACTGGTGAAGCCGAAGCTGATCATAGCATTGGGCGCGACGGCGGCTGAGGCGCTGGCCGATCGTCCGGTGGCGATCATGAAAGAGCGCGGCGCGGTGCGCGAGCTTGGCGGCCGGCAGGTAGTGATGACGGTGCATCCCTCTTTCCTGCTGCGGCTGCCCGACCGCGACGCGGCGGAGCGCGAGTTCCGCACATTCGTCGCCGATCTTAAGCTGGCCCGCCTGACGCTGGCCGGACAGAGCTGCCTGAGGGGAGAGACATGACCTATATCGACGGAACATTGTGCGCCGTGCCGAAGGCCAACAAGGACGCTTACATCGCCTTCGCGCGCGAGGTTGGCGCAATCTTCAAGGAACATGGCGCGACGGCGCTGATCGACAACTGGGGCGATGATCTGCCTGCCGGCACGCAGACGGATTTCTACAAGGCCGTGCAGGCGACCGAGGACGAGGCCGTCGTGCTCTCGTGGGTCGTATGGCCGGACAAGGCGGTGCGCGATGCGGCGTGGGAGAAGATCATGGCGGACCCCCGGATGCAGAACGCCAAGATGCCCTATGACGGCAAGCGCATGATCTATGGCGGTTTCGAGCAGATTCTGGCGCTGTAGGGTGTTGCCCTACCCCGCCGCATCATAGGCGCGGCGGACGAGCGCGATCAGGTTGGCATCGACCTCTGATGCATCGGTGAGTGCGACGATGTACTGGCACATGCCACCCGGCGGCTGCTTTTTGGCACGCGGGTCGGCGATGTCATCCTTGAGGTTCAGGCCGAGTTCGAAGCGGTCGTTCGTCTTGGGGCCCAGCATCGCGAACTGTTTTTTGCGCCGGAGCGAGACATAACCGGACTTGGGCGCGATCTCGAACGCGCCGAACGCAGTGATGCCCTTCATCAGCGCTTCGTGGATAGCGCGCTGGTGCGCCTTCTTGTCCTTGTAGATTCCGTCGAGGACCGCGTCGCCACCGGCTGCGGCTTCAGCTGTCGCGAAGGTGCCGCCGCGCAGGGCGTAATGGGTGAGCGTATTGGCATCGCCGTGGCCGAGCCCGTGGGCAGTCTTCAGCCAGTCGCGGATCTCGCCGTGCTTGGCCTTGCCCGAGGCGCCGATCATCTGAACCAGCGCGGCGCGTGTCTTGCCCGTCTTCTTCTCGATATTGGAAAGCTGGGTTTCCAGTGCCTTGTCGACGTCAGCCATCATGGCCTCCACCCCGGTTACGGGACAGCTTCCCGCTCAACAGGCAGCCCGGCAAGCCCGGCGCGACCTAGGGCCGCATGAAGGTGAAGTCCTCGTTCGGATCGGCGTGATCCGCGGCGTCGCGCAGCTCGCGCTGGACCTCGGCGAGCGGTTTCTTTTCCAGGAAGGCGTGGACGACTTCCGAGAGGATGGCGCGGATGGTAGCGTCGCGATCAACAGGCGTTATTGCCGCTTCGGCCATCGCGGCGGCGACGTGCTTGCGGGCGAGTTCAGAGGGGGTCATCAGAAGGCTCCAAAAGCGAACGGCGCGAGGATAGCCCCCGCGCCGTTCGAAGCCTTTGAGGTGGATCAAGCCGGCGGTGCGCCGGCTATCCGTAGAACGCCGGGTGAAAGCGGAAGCGGCCAGCGGGGACCGGACCGTTCAGAATCCAGATCTGGAAATAGGCCTCCGGCTCGCCCTGCGGTGTATGCGCGGGCGCGGGCGCGAAGCCGAAGCGTTCGTAATAGCGCGGGTTGCCCGTGAGGATGCAGCCCCTCGCCCCTTCACCTGCAAGCCATGCCTTGGCCGCGGCGATAAGGGCCGCCCCGATTCCGGCGCGTTGCACGCCGGGCTCCACCGAAATCGGCCCGAGGGCATACCAGCCGCCTGCACCGCTTTCGTGGGCCGCCGGCGACAGTGCGAGGTGACCGGACAGGACGCCGTCTGTCTCGGCGACAAGCGACAGGCTGAGCGCGCCGGCTGCCCTCAGACGGTCGATGACGTCCTGTTCGTCGCCGCCTGCGAATGGCATGGGCGCGAAGGCGCGCTTGGTGAGGGCGTGGATGGCACGGGCATCCGACGCCGTTTCCGGGCGGATGGCAGGTATCATGACGGGCCGCCCACCATCGAGGGGGCGGCCGCCGTCATCAGTTGTCGAGGAAGCTGCGCAGTTTGCGGCTGCGGCTGGGGTGCTTGAGCTTGCGCAGCGCCTTGGCCTCGATCTGGCGGATGCGTTCGCGTGTCACCGAGAACTGCTGGCCGACCTCTTCCAGCGTGTGGTCGGTGTTCATGCCGATGCCGAAGCGCATGCGCAGCACGCGTTCCTCACGCGGGGTGAGCGAGGCGAGCACGCGCGTGGTGGTCTCGCGCAGGTTCGACTGGATCGCCGCGTCGATGGGCAGGATCGCGTTCTTGTCCTCGATGAAGTCGCCGAGGTGTGAGTCTTCCTCATCGCCAATCGGCGTTTCGAGGGAGATCGGCTCCTTCGCGATCTTCAGGACCTTGCGGACCTTCTCCAGCGGCATGGCGAGCTTCTCGGCCAGCTCTTCCGGGGTCGGCTCGCGGCCGATCTCGTGGAGCATCTGGCGCGAAGTGCGGACCAGCTTGTTGATCGTCTCGATCATGTGCACCGGGATACGGATGGTGCGCGCCTGGTCGGCGATCGAGCGGGTGATCGCCTGACGGATCCACCACGTCGCGTAGGTGGAGAACTTGTAGCCGCGGCGGTATTCGAACTTATCGACCGCCTTCATCAGGCCGATATTGCCTTCCTGGATGAGGTCGAGGAACTGCAGGCCGCGGTTGGTATATTTCTTGGCGATGGAGATCACGAGGCGGAGATTCGCCTCGACCATTTCCTTCTTCGCCTGACGGGCCTCGCGCTCGCCCTTCTGGACGGTGAGCACCAGCGTGCGGAATTCGGAGACGGGCTGGCGCATCTGGACGGCCAGCGCCTGGATCTCGCCGCGCACTTCCTTGATGCGGTCCTTCTCGTCGAGCGCGAAGTCCTTCCAGCCGGGGCCGGCGAGACGGCCGACGCGGCGGGCCCATTCCGGGTCCATCTCGTTGCCGTAGTATTCCTTGAGGAATGCCGAGCGCGGCACGCCATGGCTTTCGCCGAGGCGCAGCAGCTTGCCCTCAAGGCTGACCAGCGCACGGTTGATCTCGTACATCTTGCCGACAAGCTGCTCGATGCGGTTGTTGTTGAACCGCACGCCCTTCACGAGGTCGACGACCTCCTGACGGAATTTCTTGAAGCGACGCTCCTGACCCGATGAAAGGTCATCCTTGGCGAGCTGGGCCTCGACCTGCGCATCCTGAAGGCGGCCGAGCTTTTTGTAGGTGTTGTAGATCTCGTCGAGCTTCTCGAGGATCTGGGGCTTCAGCGCCGCTTCCATCATCGAGAGCGAGACGTTGTTCTCATCGTCGTCGATGTCTTCTTCAGGCGCGGCCTGGCCTTCGCCGCCCTCGCCTTCCGTGCCGGCGACGATCTTGAGTTCAGGCCGCACAGGAACCGTGTAGACCGGGCGCGCGGGGCGCGGCGCGGGCGGCGGCATCGGCGCGCCGCCGTTGGGGTTGTTGGCGTTCTGGTTGGCGGGCACGGCCGAACCATCGGGCCCGGTGCCGCCATAGGTGGCGTCGAGGTCGATGATGTCGCGCAGCAGGATGCGGCCCTCGATCAGCTCCTCGCGCCACTGCATGAGCGCTTCGAAGGTGAGCGGCGATTCGCAGAGCGAGGCGATCATCGTCTCGCGGCCGGCCTCGATGCGCTTGGCGATGGCGATTTCGCCCTCGCGGCTGAGCAGCTCGACGCTGCCCATCTCGCGCAGATACATGCGGACCGGATCGTCTGTGCGGTCGAGCGTGGTCTTGGTCGTCTCGGTGACGACCAGCGCGCCGCCGCCGGAGGAGGACTCTTCCTTCTCCTCCTTCTCGGCCTCGTCCTTGTCGTTGTCCTCGTCGGCCTCGGTGACGTTGATGCCCATTTCGTTGAGCATCGCCATCGTGTCTTCGATCTGCTCGGACGAGACGCTTTCCGACGGAAGGACCTTGTTCAGCTCTTCATAGGTGATGTAGCCGCGCGTCTTGGCCTTCGCGATCATCCGCTTCACGGCGGCGTCGGACAAATCGAGCAGCGGCGCGTCCTTGTTGTCGGCGTCACCCTCGGCCTGCGCTGCCGCCTGACCTTTCAGCGGCTTCTTGGCGGACTTGGGGTCGATGGCCTTGGCGACAGCCTTGGCCACCGGTGCTTTCACTTCGGCAACGGGCTTCACCTCGGCGGTCTTGCCCTTGGCGGGCTTGGCAGCGGCAGGCTTGGCGGGGGATACGGTCACAGAGGATTTCTTCTTTACTTCAGGGGCGGGCGCAGTCTTCGCCTTTGCTTTGGCCGATGCGGCGGGCTTGGCCGCAGGCTTCTTCGCCGGCGCAGACACCTTCTTGGCGGCTGCCGCTTTAACCGGGGGTTTCTTCGTCTTGGCCTTGTTGGTCGCCATCAGTCTTTGTCGTCCATCCAGTGCCGCATCGGCGGATGCGGCGTGTCGTCAAAGCTCGGCGTCGGTCTCCCCAGACAAGGCCTGCAGGCTGCTCATCAGCGCCGCCTCCGCCTCATCCAGCGAGCGCCGCGCGCCCTCGCTGTGGTCCCTAGCCCAGTCACCGCGCGCGCGCCTTACAGCCGGCCGCAACGCCATGAGGGTCCTGTGCGCAGCGGCAGTCTCCCGCCAGCGCCTCAGAACCTCATCCGGCGACGTCTCCCCCGCCGGGCCTCGGTCTAGCGCAAAACTCGCCTGTTTTTCCAGTCCGGAAAGGATTTCCGCCAAACCCTGACCAACCAAATGGTCTTTCAGGAGCGATTCATCAAGCAGGTCGTGCTCTACGGCCACATGAAGGATCTCGCGGCGGACGTTTTCCAGCGTAACCGTCTCAAAAGTCAGCACTTCCACGGCTTCATAGTCCTGCAGCAGCAGGCCCGGGAACCGGCAGAGCATCCAGCAGAGTTCCGCTTCGAGCCGGGCGACCCGGCCGCCTGACCGGCCGCCAGCCGCCGCGCTGTTGCGCAGGGAGGCCGGATTCTGGCCGTAGACAGGCGGCGGCGGCCCCCCGAATCGCGAACGAACCGGCGGCGGGCGGCGGAGCGAGGGCCTAGCCTGCTGGCCGCCGAGGGTGCGCAGGGGGACAAACTGGGCACCGGCCTTCACCGGACGGGCGGGTCGCAGGAGGCCCCAGAGGCGGTCCTTCAACTCGCGGCGATAGTGGTCGCGGACGATGGGGTCTTCGATCTGGCCGGCGAGGTCCTCCACCCGGCGCTGGAGGGCGGCGCGGCGTTCCGGGGTGGAAAGGTCGGCGGCGTCGCGTTCGCGCTCCCAGAAGACGTCGATCATCGGCCGCGCGTCGGCGATCACCTGCTGCATCGCCGCCGCGCCCTGGTTACGGACCAGATCGTCCGGGTCGAGGCCTTCAGGCAGGAAGGCGAAACGCAGCGAGGCGCCGGGCTTCAGCATCGGCATGGCGCGATCTAGCGCACGGTGGGCGGCGCGTTTGCCGGCGGTGTCGCCGTCGAAGCAGAGGACGGGTTCGGGGGCGACCTTCCAGAGCAGCGCGATCTGGTCTTCGGTCAGCGCGGTGCCCAGCGGGGCTACGGCGTTGACGATGCCGGCTTTGGCCAGCGCGATGACGTCGAGATAGCCCTCGGCGACGATGATGGCCTGGCTGTCATAGGCAGGCTTTCGCGCGCGATCGAGATTGTAGAGCGTGCGGCCCTTGTGGAAGAGCGGCGTCTCGCTGGTGTTGATGTATTTCGGTTTGCCGTCTGGCAGCAGCGTGCGCGCGCCGAACGCCACCACCCTGCCCCGGCTGTCGTTGATGGGGATGGTGAGGCGGTTGCGGAAGAAGTCGATCGGCTCGCTCTGCCCTTCCGGCGTGACGGCGAGGCCGGCCTCGACGATCTCGGCGACCGGGATGCCCTTGCCCGTCAGGTGCTGGATGAGCGTGGTGCGGCCTTCCGGTGCGAAACCGAGACCGAACGTTTCAATTGTCGCGGCGTCGAGTTCGCGTTTGGCGAGATAGGCGCGCGCGTTGGAGCCGCCGGGGCCGCCGAGGCGCTCGCGATAGAAGGCCTGCGCGGCGGCGACGACATCGTAGAGCGAACGGCGCAGTTCCTCGCGCTCGCGCTGGAACGGGCTCTCGGCCGGGACTTCGAGGCCGGCTTCGGAGGCGAGGCGTTCGACGGCTTCGCGGAAGTTCAGCCCCTCGGTCTCGCAGACGAACTTGATCGCGTCGCCATGCGCGCCGCAGCCGAAGCAATGGTAGAAGCCCTTCTGGTCGTTCACCGTGAACGAGGGCGTCTTTTCGGAGTGGAAGGGGCAAAGGCCCTGGAACTCGCGGCCCTTGCGGACGAGCTTCACCCGGCGGCCGACCACCTCCGCAACGCGGATGCGGGTCTTCAATTCGTCGAGAAAGGCCTCGTTGAACGCCATCAGGCGTGCGCCCCTTACCCTGCGGTCAGCAGTTCCTTCACGACCCCGTTGGCCTTGGAGAAGTCCATGACGCCAGCATGTTTCGCCTTCAGGGCGGCCATGACCTTGCCCATGTCCTTCATGCCCGCAGCGCCGGTTTCAGCGATGACCGCGGCGATGGCGGCGCGGGTTTCCTCAGGCCCCATCTGCTGAGGCAGGAAGGTTTCGATGATCGCCTTCTCGGCGGCTTCCTTCTCGACCAGATCAGTGCGGCCCGCAGCGGTGAAAGCTTCAATGGAGTCAGTGCGTTGCTTGGCCATCTTCTGAAGAAGCTGGAGCAATTCGTCGTCGGTCGCGGTCTCCTTGCCGTCGCCGCGCGCTTGGATGTCGCGGTCCTTGATGGCGGCGATGATGAGACGGATGGTCGACAGGCGCGCCTTGTCGCCCGACTTCATCGCCTCTTTCATGGCGTCGTTGAATTGCTGACGCATGGTTGTTCCGTCTGCCTGATTGCCGAGTCCGTACCCCTAACAAATCCGGACACGAGAAGCGACGGGCGCACTTGTGGATAACGCCACGGAACCATGGCAGCGGTCGGCTTGACCTGGGGCGCGGGGCGGGCATTTTGCCGGCAACATCCCAAAAGGGAGTCCAGGACGCGGCCAAGCGATGAACATGAAGCTCAGGTCGCCGATGTCCGCCTCTCCCGTTTCGAACGAGCACACTGTCGCCGAGGATGCCCATGCGATCTTCATGGGGTGCCTGTTCATTTTCGTCGGCATCCTGCTGTTGCAAGCGGCGGGTCTGACGACCGGCGGCGTCGCGGGGCTGGCGCTGCTGGCGCACCACCTGAGCGGGGTTGCGACGCAGCTCGCCTTCTTTCTCATCAACCTGCCGTTCTACGTCTTTTCGTGGATCACGATGGGTCGTGAGTTCACGCTGAAGAGCGTTCTGGTGAACGTGATCCTGCTGGGCGCAGGCTATCTAGGCCCGCTGGTCTTCCGCGATCTGGTGATCGATCCCGTCTTCGCGGCCATCGGCGGCGGCACGATGCTGGGCATGGGCGTTCTGGCGCTGGCCCGCCATCAGGCGAGCGTCGGCGGCTTCACCGCCGTCTCGCTGTTCGCACAGAAGCGCTATGGCATCTCGGCCGGCAAGGTGCAGATCGCGACGGATGTGGTGATTTTGGGCGCAGCGGGCTTTGCCATGCCCTTCCAGAGCTTTCTGCTGTCGGTGGTGAGCGCCGCGGCGATCAGCGCGGTGCTGTACTTCAACCACCGGCCGGGGCGTTACACGGGGTATTGAGGGGAACTCAGAACGCAAAGCTGACCGCTTTGAGGCTGGCCGTCTTGTTGTCTAAGGGTCCGATATAAACTTCAGATGCATCCCATTTAGGCACCGCGTCGATGCGAATAAAAGATCCAAGCTCCCCCTCAAATCCGAGTGTCAGCGACTTGCCGAACTGAGCCACCAACAGAATGATGCAAGCGCATAAAGCGTCCGCGGCATGCTGAAGCTTGGCGTTGTGAAATTCGGCTTCCCTGTCGTGTTTCACAGCGTTGTATGCGGCATACCAAGGGAGATCTTTGGTCGGACTCGTCGAAGCCCTCCACTTTTCGAACGGCCTAACGCTTGGCCACCAAGGATAGCCGGGAAACGAAGCTGCGTACTGATCCAGCTTCATCGCATTTTGCAGTTTGATGTAGTCATTCATCGTAAAGCGAGCACGACTATAGCCGTTCGCCAACATGATGCCCTTCATCTGGCTCTCGACCTCTGTACACGCCAGAAGCATGAGATTCCGTATTTCATGCCCGAAGCAGTTTGCATTCTCAGCCGAGGGGTGCACGATCTGAAATATGGCGGCCAACTTTGCGGACAGCGCACGCATTTGGACCAACGACGACGCCAAAGAGTGCGCGAATGACTTCGTATCCGGGCAGCTTCCTGGGCCATCTAAGGGATAATTGGACGATGGCCTCGCTATGCGTGGGTAAAATTCACCTGGCGCTCTTTTTACCTCGTAGACCTTGAACGGCACTTCAAAGAACCGCTGCCCTGAAAACGTCCGGGTAAGTGCTCGCTTAAATGTTTCACCTTTCGCCAATACAAGATGAGAACTCGGATGGCTCTCTGCGTTTGGGACACCGACTCGAATTGCGTTCGCTCCATCGACTTTCCATAGGAAGAAATTTTCCAGCCTGTGATTGACCGGTAGAAAATATTTCATGGGTGCGACCCGATCCTCGTTTCTGACAATCTAGTCCTAGATTTTGACTGATTTCGAGTGGGTGGATACGCGACGCTTGACGCACGACTAGACGCACCCTAGACACCCCCAAATTCCACGCGCCCCGACTCCAGAAGCGGTTTTCCGCCTTGGAGGCTTGCGGCCCGGAGACCTGACATGAGCGACGCCCCTGCCAAAACGCCCGCATCACACGCGGGTGAGGGATTCGCACGAAAGCCGACCGGCGTGCTGGTGCTGGCTTCGGGCGAGGTGTTCTACGGCGAGGGCTTCGGCGCGGTCGGATCTCAGGTCGCCGAGGTGTGCTTCAACACGGCCATGACAGGCTATCAGGAGATCCTGACCGACCCGTCCTATGCCGGGCAGATCGTCTGCTTCACCTTCCCCCATATCGGCAATGTCGGCGCGAATGGCGACGACATGGAAGCCAGGAACACCGCCGTGCGCGGCCTCATCGTGAAGGCGCGTCCCACCGCACCGTCGAACTATCGCGCCGCAACGCCCCTGCCCGACTGGCTGGCGGCGCGCGGGATCGTGGGCCTCGCCGGGATCGACACGCGGAGGCTGGCGCGGATGATCCGCGAAAACGGGATGCCGAACGGCGTCATCGCGCATGCGCCGGATGGCGTGTTCGACATTGACGCGCTGGCGGCCGAGGCGAAGGCCTGGCCGGGGCTGGAGGGCATGGACCTCGCAAAGGACGTGACGACCACCCAGACGCATGACTGGACCGAGACGCCCTGGCAGTGGAACGCCGGCTATGCCGCGCGTGACGGGGCGGCGAAGTTCAAGGTCGTCGCGATGGATTTCGGCATCAAGTCGAACATCCTGCGCGAGCTGGCCGGCATCGGCGCGGATGTGGTGGTGGTGCCGGCGAACGCCACCGCCGAAGAGGTGCTGCGGCACAATCCGGACGGCGTGTTCCTGTCGAACGGACCCGGCGATCCGGCCGCGACGGG
>Ga0209174_10003166_pt1 | contig 10511 bp, 13 predicted proteins | sample JI91814BDNA_FD_187505 | JGI IMG/M metagenome (GOLD analysis project Ga0209174, IMG submission 187505) | Wastewater effluent complex algal communities from Wisconsin, to seasonally profile nutrient transformation and Carbon sequestration -... | ecosystem: Engineered > WWTP > Effluent > Algae...
ACAGAATCTTTTCCGTTGTTCGGATATAGCCTGAATGACTACGATACGCTCTTTTCTGAAAAGCTTGAGTTGCTCCTTAAAATAAACGAACAGGAAAAAATCACCTGGAAAGGAAAGCATCGCGCACCGATCGATAACCTAGGAATTTATCCGCGGCCCGTTCAGTCAAAACTTCCCGTATGGATTGCCATTGGCGGTACGCCTGAATCCGTGCAGCGTGCAGCCACCTTAAACCTTCCCATGATGCTGGCCATCATTGGTGGTTCACCTGATCGCTTCGCACCCTACGTAAAATATTATCGGGACGTATCGCAGCAGTTAGGACATGATGCTTCAACGCTTCAAGTAGGCATCAATTCACATACCTACATTGCCGATACTTCCCAACAAGCCGCTGATGAATTCTATCCCGCGTATGCAGATGTAATGTCGCGCATTGGCCGCGAGCGCGGGTGGCAACCCATGCAGCGTGAAAACTATGAAATGATGCGCGAACCGCATGGTGCATTATTGGTTGGGAGCCCGCAGCAAGTGATTGATAAAATTTTATACGAGTACGAATTGTTTAAGCACACCCGCTTCCTGGCACAGATTGGTGTGGGTACTATGCCGCACGATAAACTCATGCATGCCATTGAACTATTCGGAACGGTAGTAGCACCCGCTGTTCGTAAAGCTATTGGCTAAGGTGTAGTCTTAACGGTTTCATTTAGTAAGCCCCGCAGTTTCAAAACGTTAGCCTGAATGGCAGGTGTATGATCATACGTTAAGGCATTAAGCGTATCCTGAAACTCGTGCACAAACATTTCCTGCCTACACGTTAATTCGAATAAACTTTGAAGCGCATTCGCACGAATCGTTTTTTGCTCATTTTGATTCAATGCGAGATACGTCAATATATGCCAAACACTTTCAAGTGCTACGGAGCCTCGCTGAAGTTTTGGAATAAGCTGAACAACCATGCTCTTGATCTCTTTATGGTCCGGACTTTTTAACAAGGTTAAAATTTGGTCCGTATGCGCTTGCAAGAATTCGGGATGCGCTTTCACGACCATCATAACTGCGCGCATCGCACGCTGCGCCACTAGACGTTCATGATGGAATACCAATCGGAAAAGCTCATCAAAGCTTTCCTGATCCTCTATCGATTCCCGAATTCGCTGGTTTCTGTCGGAACGAAGCTTCCTGCCCAGCAACAGATGCGGAAAATAGTTATCTCTCACAATCCTCCCTCTATGATCTATATAATATAAAGATCAAATACTATGCCTTTTAGCACTTGACACATGGCTGACGTAGCCTTCCGTGTAGAAATGGGGTTATTTTTCTACAGTCATACGCTGCATGCAGAGCAAAAAACATTCAAATTGAGCCCATTACAGCGCTTTTAATTCTGAACATACTTCGCAGGCGCGACATTTGGAAGAGTAGTGGCAGGATAGAAATGAAGTTTTATGAACATTGATAATTACACTGTAATCATCTCGATACTCGCAGCATTCTTGCTGTCTGCCTGTCTATCAGGTGATGTACATGAAAACAAACGGCTAACGCAGCAACTGGATTCCGTTAATCATGAATTGGAATTGACACGCCAGGCATTATTGGATTCTGAACAAGTGAAGGTGTTGCTCGATTCCATCGATGCCAGCCGCAAGGTAATCGTACCCGCTATAAGTGAACAAAATGCTGTTAGCCGATTGAATGACCTCAATGAATACGTAAAGGATATTGACCTGAAGATGGACGAGATGGAAAACTCCATTAGGTATGTTAACACCATGGCAGCATCCATACTGCGGTTACAAGCCGATATTAAGGCGCGAACACAAAAGATCGCAATACTGGAAGCTGAAGCAAAAAAACAATCAGCGTTCGATACATCAAGCTCGGTAATCCATCATAAAGATTCCACGTTGGCAGTCTTTATCGAGAATTGCCAGCAGGATATTGCTGTGTTACAAAGGGCCATGGAAGAAGTTCATGCAAAAAATAACCAGGCTACGGCCGACCTGTATTTTAAGCAGGCTGAAGCACTCGTTTCCATGGCGAAAAATGTGAACACATCTGCGAAGCGTAAACTGGTGAGGCGCCAAGCACTGGAGATGTACAAAATTTCCCACTCATTAGGCAAGAAAGAAGCGCAACAGAAGATTTCTACACTGGAGCGTGATTTAGTTGGAACATGATGTTTTAGGATTGGTAAGACCATTATGTTGAGATAAAGTGTAGACATTTTACCCCTCCATAATTTCTAGTAAGTCATTTTTGGGCGTTAAACGGCAGTATTCGCTGCTGGACTGAAATTCTCCTTATACCTGGTGGATTTCGGACAAAACAACATCCCTTATTGAGAAATTCCATAATCTTTACCCTATTATTATTAGCATTCACTGTCACGGGTGCCTTTGCCCAACAGTCTATGGTGATTGGAACTAATGTTACCAATAGGCCACACGCCATTCTTGTTTTAAATCCCCCTGGCTCCGATCAAGGTTTCCTCCTCCCTCAACTTACGACCACTGAGCGCAACGGAATTACACCAACTTCAGCAGAGGAAGGATTGGTTGTATTCGACATTACGGAAAAATCATTTTACTACTGGAAGGAAGGCGCGTGGACAAAAGGCGAGGTTGTCAGAAGCTGTCATGTAGATAGCTCCATCATCCAGCGAGCACGATTTTACAAGAATTGTTTTAAAAAGCTTACTCGCCCGGATACCATCACCTGATTTCAGTATAACGGTTGCCAGGTTGCAGGCCGACTTTAGCGTTTGGACGTTTTCATCCGTATAAAGTTCCTGCTGGATGGTGAGGCTTTGGGTTAAATACTCCTCAGCCTTCTTGTAGTTTTTTGTCTCGCCAAAAGCTAGTCACGCCAGATGCCAGCTTTAAAGGGGCGATAACAGCTTAATAAGTAACCATGTAAGTTTTTGTGGGGAATTAGTACCCCGGATAGCACGTATTAACACGTGAGCCACCCCACATTAATCCCGATACGCTACCGGGAAGGCATTCATCACTTTCAGAACAATTGTAGCCTGATGTCAACAGTGATATGATTAAATCTTACCAAAATCTATCCGGGGGTGAACAAATTCTTGGCCCTCTGCTTGTAATACTCTGAACGGTAAACGTCTTGTAATGAAAAAGGTAATTAAATATGGCCTTCCGGCCGTGCTGCTGATCATTGGAGGTATAGCCTATATGACGCTCGCTGAAGAAGATTCAGCGGGGTTAAGCAGTACGGACAAAGAGTTTCTACTGAACGCAGCAGACACGCGAATGATGGCATGGGCTGAAGGAAATCTGGCCGCAGAGAAAGGAACTACAGGCAAGCACCGGCAATACGGCAAGCGACTGATGCGTGATCAGAGCAGGCTGATGGAGGAAATCAATGCACTTGCAGCATCAAAAAAAATTGTGTTGCCTGAAACCATTAGCGAAGAAAAGACAGAGGTGCTGAACATCTTAAAAGCTTCATCCGGTGAAACATTTGACAGGAGGTTTCGCAGAATGATCATCAAAGATCATAAACAGGATATTCACGAATTTACGCAGGCGGCAGAGTCCACGGATCAGGAAATTCGTGATTTTGCAAAACGTTATCTTCCGCTACTGGAACAGCATCTTCAGGCGGCCCGCGATTTAAATCAGTGATTACTGAAAAAGGTAGATAAGATAGAGCGCTAAGATTATGACAATGATTGAAAAAGGCACCACCACACTGAGGAAGCTTCTTACCAGTAAGTTAAATTTGCTGCTATAAAAAGGAGAAAATAATTGGTAGTAGAACCAAGTCCCATACATGAACATGATGAGCGTAATGACGCGATTAATAGTGGTAATCAGTGGAACATCTTTAATGAAAGTCGCCAGAATCAAAAATAAAATAGTAAGTAACAAGAGTGCTGAACTGCGAAACGTATTTAGGACAAAATGCTCTGCGTAGTTAAGGCGCGCCTTTTTAAAAAATAAGAATGATGCGAAGGCATAAAACGGTATCAGGCTGATGTAGAAAAGTTTCGCATTGTGCTTGAGGCTTTCTTCGAAAAAGTTAATCTGTTCCTTGTCAGTCAACGTCAAATCTGAATAATGGAACGTAGTTACATTTTCGATCATCTTGAATATGACAATCAAAATGATCAGCAGTGAAAAGTAATGCAAGTGGCTTGCCCGCTTACCCTCAATATAGCCCCTTACGGAATGCCCCGGACGCATGCACAACTCCTTGATGGAATAGAAAAGTCCCTTGTCATAGTAAAAAACTTTTTTAAGAAAATCATGTGTAAAAACGTGAACCATCTTAAAACGGTGCGTTTCAATAGTCTGTCCGCAATCCGAACAGAATTTACCCAACATTACTGCGCCACAATTAAGGCATCTTTTATCATTCGGTTTCCGAGACATCACTTCTTCCTTAGATTTTCTGCAGCGGCCACATTTTTGCGCAATTTCTCGGGAGCATTTATCCGGATGCCAATAAAAATATGGTAGGACGCACGGGTATCTGTATTAATTGCTGTTGTGCCTTCTTGCTCAAAGGATGTTCCCGTCACATTCAGTATACCTCCAGCGAAGAACGCCCGCCCGTTATAACCCAATGCACCGCGTCCGTCAAACCGGAGAACGGGATTATCGCTGTGCGTTACCAGGTCATCGGTAGCCCCTTGCTGATAGCGCGTAGTTAATTTTGTAAAGATGTATCCAGCACCTGGGGTGGCCCCAAGCGAAAAATAAAAATTCTTTCTCAACACAAACGTATAGTAATAGCCTGCACCTACAACAAACTCAACATTATCCGATCGCTGGGTAGACGTAGCATCATCATCGGAATTATTGACAATATAATAGCGATAACCCACTATAGGAATGAAACTTCCAGCGCTCTTAATTTGACGTTCGGTTTGCGTGGTTAACGATTTCAAGGAAAATTTTTGATTAAAACTATATCCGGAAATACCCTCCATACTAGTGACGGTGAGTTCTGGTATTTGCAGATACGGCCCTCCCGGAACATACGCTGGAAAATCTTTAGAATTATTGATAAAATAGCCTTTAGTTCTTGAGAATGAAAGATTATGAAACCAATGGCTGAAATTAAATCCGGCAGCCAATCCGAAGCTCTTCGTTTTACCTTTCATATCTTCATCCCCATTCCCGGGCAAGAATGCGGGTGCAAACTTTAGGTCGAACGCCAAAAACTTGTAGTTGAAGTGAAGTTTGGCGACCGTTGTTGTATTAGGATAAAGTTCCACCAAATAATCATCAGCCTCAACGTTCACCGAAAATGTTTCGATCGCATTACTCATTGAAATTTTGAGACCCACATAATTATCCATTCCCTCAATCCACCCATCTTCCCGAATAAATTTCACTGTATCGAGTTGCGCCTGACTAATCAAGGAAATCTGCAACAGCAACACACAAAACACGTACTTAATGCTTGGTTCATTAAAAGTTCTCATATCTCGAGGTTTTAGGGACAAAATGGGGTTCCTAATTGACAAATATTGGTCACGAAAACCTCTCTGTCGGTATGCAAACCACACGCGTTCTCAGCCACTGGACGGAGGTTTTCGTGGTTAACAATATCCCAGCCGGTTTGTTTAGCAGAAAGGTAAATCTTGCTAGTGGGATACCTCGAACGGTGAAACATTTGACGGAAATTTCCGCAGGTATCATTAAAGATCATAAACAAGATATTGATGAATTTAGGCAAGCTGCTGAGTCCACGGATCAGGAAATTCGTGATTTTGCAAAACGTTATCTTCCGCTACTCGAACAGCATCTTCAGGCGGCCCCGGTTTAAATCAGTAAGACCATCGATCGAACCCGGACCGATAGTTTGTTAGATCTCCGATTTGGTATATTTGTTTACCATGCTTCTGGAGATTCACACCCCCATCGGGCCGATATCTAAATACGTTGAGAACATCGTGTACTACGAAGGGTATTCGGCCGAACATTTAGTCGATAAACTATTGCCTGACGGCAGCATCAGTATCATCCTCGACATGGAGGACACGCCCAAAAAACTCTACCGCAACGAAGATTTTAGCCGCTTCCGTGAATTTACGAATGCGTACGTTTCAGGACAGCATAAAGAATTTATGCACATCGATGCAAAGGTCAGCTCGATGATGGTGGTCCGTTTTCACGTTGGGGGCGCATATCCTTTTTTTGATTTTCCGATTTCTACGTTGAACGATACAGTGGAGCATCTCGAAAAATTCTATGGCCACGGCATTCTTGACGTGCGCAGGGAAATTATCGCAGAACCCGAAATCCCTAAAAAGCTTACGCTTATCGAAGATTATCTGATGACCAAGAAACGTACAGAAGCGGAAGAGAATCCTGACCTTACAATGGCTATTACAGAATTAATAACCAATCCTTACACCCTCACAACGAAAGAACTGGCAGCTAAAGCCGGTGTTAGCACCAAGCACCTGATCAACCTATTTGACAAGCACGTGGGTCTGACGCCTAAATACCTGGCTCGTGTTTTCCGTTTTCAAAAAGTGCTTCAGCAAATTGAACAACAGCAAAAAATAGAATGGCTGCAGATCACGCACGATTGCGGATATTACGACCAGGCCCATTTCATTAAGGATTTTTATGCTTTTTCCGGCATCAACCCATCCGCATATATCACGGTAAAAGGTGAATTTCTTAATTACATCCCTGTTAAATAACGTCAGGTAAATCTTTTACAATGCATTCTGATGACTGGGTCGGAATATTGTAACTTTCAATTTAACCCCTGCAACATGGACATGAATAACATTAATTGGCTTGCAATTGTTGTAGCCGCAATTTTGAACTTCGTTTTAGGCGGTCTTTGGTACTCGCCCCTACTCTTTGGCAAAGCCTGGCAAACTGAAAACAAACTTTCGGACGAAGACCTTAAGAAAGGAAACATGGCCAGAATCTTCGGCTTTTCATTTTTATGGTCGGTGATCATGGCTGTTAATCTTGGAATGTTTTTGACCGATCCGGGTACAGACGTTGTTTGGGGATTATCGGCAGGCTTCCTCACCGGGTTTGGCTGGGTATCAATGGCCATTTTTACAATCGGACTTTTTGAACGAAGATCCACCCGCTACATGCTGATCAATGCGGGTTACATGACCGTATCGTTCTCGGTGATGGGTCTTGTCATCGGTGCGTGGAGATAATTACGTACTTCGTCATCCTTAAACTACAATCATGAAATCGTCAAAACTCATTCTCTGTTTCCTCATCCTGTTGGCAACCTGCCTGCTTTCGTTCTATTCAATTCAGAAGTCATCCGACTTGAAAATTGTCTATAACACAATCATGAATGATACCTGCACCACGTATGAGATTTTTACGATGAACCTGGACGGTTCAGATAAAAAGAACATATCAAACTGGAAAGGGGCTGACTGGGCCTATGCAACATTTGATGACAGAGTCTATTTTGTTTCGGATCGCGATACCACGGCCCGCATGTGGTTTCTCTATGAGATGGATGTTAACGGCAAAAACGTGCGAAAAATTTCACCGATGCGTCTACAAGATAGTTACGTGGGTATCAACAGTACGGGTAAACAAATTATGATCACGCCTTACATCAAGGAAAAAAAATGGTTCTTCGTACTCAACATCAAAACTGGAGCTGTGCTTGATACCCTGGAGATACCGCTGGCGAACATTGCGCATCCCATCTATCTTCCGGGTGATAAACAGATTGTCTTTTGCGGTGCGCGTGAAAAGAAAATGGCTGAAGAATTATTTGTCATGAATGCAGACGGAACCGGCATGCGCCAGCTTACACAGTACCCGAAAAGTGATACCACTGCGAAATGGTACGAGACCCATGCAGGCAACCCGGTGTGGAACAGCAAGCAGAAAATCATTTCATACTTCTCCAAGCAGAAAGCTAATCACAGCATCTATAGCGTTAAGCTCGATGGAACAGGTCAAAAACAGCTTACCGATGATTCGTTCAACGAAGGCTGGCATGCCTGGTCGCCTGACGGCAAATTGATGGTGTATGACGCCTCTGATTTGGCAGACAAGAATTTCGACATCTATATCATGAACGCAGATGGCACAAATGTTAAACGGCTTACTCAAGATTCAGCTGTTGAACAGGCACCGCTTTTCATTCGAAACAAAAAATAGTTATGCGCATACTACTATTTGTTATCGCAACGTTCCTCTTCTCATGTTCAGTAAAGGAAAATGATAAAAAAGTCTACGACCAACTTATCGGTGAATGGCGTAATGTTTCCATGAAGGTTGAAATGCTAACGGTAAATAACACCGATTCCACATCAACGCTTGACGTAACTGAAGCGAATTGGGAACAGATAATGCAAATCCGAACCATCCGAACATTTTTTAAGGCTGACGGAACGTATAACTCTGTACACGCAAACTTAAACGACAGCCTCATTTACAACCCGGCCGGTAAATGGTCAGTCCAGGGCGACAGCATCCTGATGACCGATACCTTTCCGCAAGCCCGGCTCACCTATAAATATAGGTTCACTATCCGTGAACAAGATGTTAACGGCAAGAAAGAACTGCTTGCTGAGTTCTGGGGTGTTGAAGACTTTGACCAGGACGGAAAGAAAGATGATTCGTACTACGGAGTGCAGCGGAAGCAGTGACCTGGGTTATTAAGACCTTATGGTGTTCTAATAACCCATGTTGGCTGGCCGGAAAAGATCCGGAAGAAGCTCCGTTAAAATTATTTTACGCCACAGTGAATCTTTGTGTCACGATACACGTGTATCTTCGTCTGCGTAAGAAAGTTTATGACACCCTCAACGAAAGCAAAAATCCTGAATGTGCTCCTGATCCTTACTTCCCTGGCAGGCTACCTGGAATGGGGGAAAGATAACGAGACATTTCTCTTTCAGGCAGAAGCTGAGATCCTCATGAAGCTGTTCAGTAATCCGGAATCAGTCATTCATCCGTTCACGCTCTTACCTATGTTCGGGCAGATTTTGCTGCTGATAACGTTGTTTCAAAAAAATCCCGGTAAAATTCTGACCTATATCGCCCTGGCTTGCATTGGATTGTTGCTGGTGTTCATGTTTGTAATCGGACTGATAAGCTTACATGTTAAAATTCTGATTTCCACCATTCCATTTCTGGTCACTGCATTCCTGACTATCCGGCATCAAAGGCGGAATCAGCCAACTAACTAAGCCAGATGAAATCATTAAAAATCAACATCTCTGAAAATATTGGTTCTGTTTCCGCAGCCTTGCTGGAGCCGCCAAAAATGAAAGTACTTGTAGTGCTCGCGCACGGAGCAGGCGCAGGGATGAATCACCGATTCATGACAGAGCTTTCGGAAACGCTGGCAACAAAAAATATCGGCACACTGCGTTTTAATTTTCCCTACATGGAAAATGGAAAGAAACGCCCGGATGTTCCCGCTGTCGCCACAAAAACAGTGGAGATGGTTTTAACGAAAGCACATGAACTATTTCCAAAGGTTAAAATTTTCGGAGCAGGCAAGTCGTTCGGTGGCCGGATGACATCACAATGCCTTTCAAAAAATAATCTTGACTTTGTGAGTGGTCTCATCTTTTACGGATTTCCGCTGCATGCTGCAGGAACACCTTCGATGGAGCGTGCTGAGCATTTAAAAACAGTCAAGGTGCCCATGCTTTTCCTCCAGGGCACACGTGATGCGCTGGCAGAATTAAGTCTAATCAAGCAAGTTACGAAAGGGCTAAAGAATAGCTCACTTGAACTATTCGAAGGTGCAGACCATTCGTTTAAATCAGGCAAAAAGGAATTCATCCGTGAATTGGCGGAGAAGACCATGAATTGGATTAACCAGATTTAAAAGAATTTATTTATATTGTTATAGGGAACTATGCAACGAGAACTATGACTAAAAAATCAATTTTCACTTTCGCAATACCATTCATAGTCGCAATACTCCTGCTGACGTTTGCCATATTTATTTATTACAGCAATGACCACGTTGAATGCGACACGGAGGTTACATATTCTGTCGGTCCTGCAGGAGAAAAAATTACAACCACCCATCATGTTTGTAAAGAACGTTTTAGTTTTTAACAACTTCCGGGCAGGGAAAATATTCCCTATCATTTATCGAGCACCAAATGTTCAATAAAGAACTCCATCATTCGTTCGCGGTTTACTGAAGTATGCCCCATATCCGGACCTACTTGCACCTCAAAGCTTTTTCCTGCCTTTTGTAAAGCCTCAATCAATTGAAGTGAGTTTGAAGGATGCACATTATTATCGGCCGTGCCGTAATAAATCATCAGCTCTCCTTTCAGATTTTTAGCAAACGGCATCAGACTGCCCGCTTCGTATCCTTTCAGGTTATTCTCAAGCAAATTCATAAACCGCTCCGTGTACACGTTGTCATAGTTTCTCCAGTCGGTAACCGCTGAGCTGGCTACGGCCGCATGAACCATATCCGGAAACCGGAAGAGCATCATGGCTGCAGTTGTTCCGCCATAGGAACCTCCAAAGGCCCCGACATGA
>Ga0209174_10003168_pt1 | contig 10505 bp, 9 predicted proteins | sample JI91814BDNA_FD_187505 | JGI IMG/M metagenome (GOLD analysis project Ga0209174, IMG submission 187505) | Wastewater effluent complex algal communities from Wisconsin, to seasonally profile nutrient transformation and Carbon sequestration -... | ecosystem: Engineered > WWTP > Effluent > Algae...
CGCCGCAGGTGGCGAGGGCGCAGGCGTTGGTGCAGTCGTCGTTGTCGTTCTGGTTGCCGTCGTCGCAGCCCTCGCCGGGGCCGACCAGGCCGTCGCCGCAGGCGGCGTTCTTGCAGGCGTCGGTGCAGGCGTTCATGTCGCCGTTGTTGGCGCCGTTGTCACACTCCTCGTCCGGGCCGATCTCGCCGTCGCCGCACTCGTTGAGGCTGCAGGTCAGGGTGCACTCGTCGCCGGGGCCGTTGCTGGGGCCGTTGTCGCAGGCCTCCTCGGGGCCCTTGTCGCCGTCGCCGCAGACGTTGAGGAGGCAGCCGTCCAGACAGGCGTTGCCGGGGGCGTTGTCGCGGCCGTCGTCGCACTCCTCGTCGAGGTCGAGGATGCCGTCGCCGCACATCGGCACGCCCTCGGTATCGGTGTCAGTGTCCGTGCTGGTCGACGTCTGGAACGCCGGCTCGGTCATCGGGTCGGACGTCGAGGAGGTCGTCTCGCCGGTCGTCTCGGTGCCGGCCTGGGTCGTGCTCGTGTTGCCGGTGGTCGGCGGCGCGGTCGTCGTGTCGTCGGCGGTCGGCGAGGTGCTCGTCGGCGAGGTGGTGCTCGTCAAGACCGGCCCGGTTGTCGAGGTGCCCGTGCTCGTGGTCGCGGGGTCGGTGGTCGTCCCGGCGTCTCCGCATCCGAATAGTACGGCCAGAGTCAGCGATGACGCGCGTGTCGTGCGATTGAACCATTGCATAGGGTGCATCTCCGTCGGCGACTGTGACAGGGCGAGGACGCGGCGTCCCCTGTCGAGCCGTCGCAGGAGCTGCGCCAGCGGGCGCTAAACGTCCGCTGGACTTGTACGTGACATCGGGCCTCGCCCGGCGTCAGCTCCACTGCACGCGGGCGCGCAGACCGGCGACGCTGCCGTCGGGGGCGAGGCCGACGATGTAGACCGCGTGGATCGGGCCGCCCTCGGGGTCGTCGCCGACGATGTAGACGTGCAGGTCGCTGAGGGTCGACTGCATGGCCTGCGCGAGGGCGACGGCCTGGGCGGTCTGACCGGGGGTGTGGTGATCGATGAGGCGCGCGAAGAAGGCGGCGGCCGACTCGGTGCGGGAGATGCGGGTCTTCGGGTCGTCCTGGTGGAGGCCCATGACCTCGCGGAAGCTGTGGGCGGTCAGCTGCTCGAGCTTGGCGGGCACGTGCAGGCTCAGGAAGTGCTCGTGGCTCAGCTCGGTGCCGTAGTCGTCGAGCACGAGGCTGAACGCGAGGGCCTCGAAGTTGTTGGCGAGCTCCTCGCCGCTGCGCTCGCGCAGGCGGGCGACCTTGACGGCGAGCCGGCCGAGCGGGGGCATGGCGGCGATCTCGTCGGAGGACAGGCCGTTGTGGTCGGTGTCGAACGCGGCGACCAGCTGCTCGCGCGCGGCGGCGAGGGCGGCGTCGATGTCGGTCCGCGTGACGCGCTCGCTCGGGTTGCCGCCGCGGCGGACGATGAAGCGGTAGAAGAAGTCGACGAGGTCGCGCTCGGCTCCCGTGAGGTCGGCGATCTTGCGGCGGATCTCGGCGCGGCTGGTGATTCCGTCGCGGCCGCCGGCCTCGGTGATCTGGGCGGCGGCCCACTCGAACGCGGCGTTGACGTGGCTCTTGGCGATGCGGGACATGGTGCGGCAGTGTGCCGCCTGGAGGTTGGTTTGTACAGGCTCGGTTGGTCTGTTCGGAGTAGTTGGCGGTGCAACTGTGCGGTGCGACCGACGCGAGGAACGCGGGGCTCGTGCATTGTCGGCGACTCGCGGGGGGCCGACGGCTGTGGGTCCCGCGCGACGGCGGCATCCCCGTGGCACGTGCTCGCCGCTCGGTTCGCGTGAAGACCCCGGACTTGGTCTCGCTGCACAACGGGTAGCATCACCGAGGCTATCGCCTAATTGCGGCTGCGCGCGAGCCCCGGGGCCCCTCCGCCTGCGTCCCTCGCCATCGGCCCCTCGCTCGCCGGGCGGCACCGTCGGGGCCCCGCTCGTTGACAGGACCAGGTGCCTGTCCCGAAGGACAGCCGGTCGATGTGTCGAGAAAGCGCAGCGGCGAGCGGACTCCGGTGGGGCGCTCGCTGCTGGTTGTTCGGAGGCACGGACGTGTCGGTCTCACGACAAGCGGAGCGCCGTCAGCTCGGCTCGGGCGACGAGGGGCCGAGGGCGGGGGACGCAGGACGGGGGGACCCATCGCTCACGCGCAGGCGCCCTGAACCGTGTTGAACACAGCCAGGGCCGCTTGTCGCGGTGATGATGAACGGGGCCACACAGGCGCCGAGCATGTGCGATGGGGGGCACCGTCCGTCGCGCGGGACCCGCTGCCATCGGCCCCCCGTCGTCCGCCGACGATGCCCCACGCGCCGCGTCTCCGGTGAAGGAGGACTCTCAGCCGCAGGTCGCGCCGGTGACGCCGGTGCCGCCGAAGGCGCCGGGCGTGCAGGTCTCGCCCATGGCGCAGTCGGTGTCGGCCTCGCACTCGCCGCACACGGGGATCTTCAGGAAGCCCATGACGTCGACCTCGCCGCAGTGGCCGGACATGCAGGCGGCGTCGCCCTCGACGTCGTCGTCGGGGCACAGCGCGTCGTTGGGGACGGAGCCGGGGTCGACGCACTCCTTCTGGCCGCTGAAGCTCATCTGGTCGAGCACGGGGGAGCACAGCTGGCCGTTGTCGCAGTCGCCGGAGTCGGCGCAGGCGCTGCAGCTGTTGGGCAGGAAGCCCATGAGGCCGTCGATGACGGGCTCGCAGAACAGGCCGTCCATGCAGGCGGCCTGGGACTCGCAGTTGTTGCCGAGCTCGCCGGGGGCGCAGGCGGCCTGCATGCTCGCGAGGTCGGCGGTGCACGAGATGCCGGTGCCGGCGTCGACGCAGTCCTGGTCGGCCTCGCACTCGGAGCAGACGCCCATGCCCATGGCGATGGGGGGCGAGTAACAGTGCATCGACACGCACTCGGCGTCGTCGCCGCAGGGCGAGCCGTTGGGCTGGGGCTCGGTGTTGGTCGGGTCGTCGGTGGTCGACTGGGTGGTGATGAACCCGTTGGTGGCGTCGGTGGTGCTGGTCGACGGGTCGGTCGTGGTCAGCGGTTCGGTGGTGGACGTCGTCGAGGGGTCGACGGGCTCGGTGGTCGGGACGTCGGGGCCGGTGGAGGTGGCCTCGTCTCCGGTCGTGGTCAGCGGCGAGGTGGTCGAGCCACCGGTGCCGTCGCCGGGGTCGTCGCCGCGACAGGCGGCGGCGAACAGGAGGACGGAGACGAATACGCGGGCGCTGTCATCAAGTCGGAAATTCATGGGCCACTCCTCGGGATGCCCCACCGATTACCAGAAGCGACGCTCCATCACGTGGGCGTGCTGAATGACCTGCCACCCGGCTGTGAGACATGCCGCAGAGATGCAACTCACTGGATCGCAGCCGTAGAGCAGCACGGGGGTGTGCGGCCTGAAGCGATCGCGGAGGGCGTGCAGCGCGTTCGGGAGGTGGACGTCAGCGTCGGTGCACAGGCGGTGGACGAGGATGGCCCGGCCCTCGCGCGAGAGGTGGACCCAGGCGTGGTCGGTGAGCTGGAGGGTGGCCGTCTGCGAGGCGGGGGTCCGCTCCCATGTGCCGGCGAACCATTGCGCGTGCGGGGTGCCGGGCAGCGGCCACGGGCGCGGCGGGTGGGCCGCGAGATCGAGGTCGGCGGCGCCGGTGCCGGGCGCCCCCATCGTGTACTGCTGGGCGACCTCGACGAAGTCGTGGTGGGCGTAGAAGCCGTGGTGCTGCGGGTCGGCGAGCAGGCGGACGGCGGAGATCCCCGCGGCCTGGAGGCGCTCGCTGGCGGCGGCGAGCAGCGCGGGGCCGAGGCCCTGGCCGCGCCACGCGGGCAGCAGGCCGAGGCCGGCGCCGTGCACGACGCCGGTCTCGTCGCCGACGCCGACGAGCATGTAGCCGATCGGTTCATCACCTGTCCCGAGGGCCAGGGTCGACAGGGTCGGGTCGACGGCCTCGCGGATCAGCTTGCGGCGAAACCACCCGGGGACGCGGCCGGCCGCGCCGAAGATGCCCTCGGCGAGCGGCTGGAGGGCGGCGAGGTCGCGGCCGGTCGCGGAGACGACCCGGGGGCTCATCGCAGGCCGCAGGCGCGGCGGCAGCGGTCCAGGGTCTGGGCGGCGAGCTTGCGGGCGGCCTCGGCGGAGCGAGTCAGGAAGGCGTCGATCTCGGCGCGGCCCTCGGCGGTCAGCAGGCGCTCGCGGCGGGCGCGGGCGACGGCGAAGTGGGCGTCGATCTTGTCGGCGAGCAGCAGCTTCGCGTGGCCGTAGCCGAACGGGGCGCCGTCACGCGAGCCGGCGGCGTACCACGACTCGATCTGCGCGAGCTCGGCGTCGTCGCACAGCAGGCGCAGCAGGGCGACGACGTTGCAGGTGGCGAACGGCAGCGGCTGGCCGAGCTCGGTCGAGTCGGTGACGATCTGGCCGACGAGCTTGCGCAGCTTCTTGCCGGTCTCGAAGATCGGCAGGGTGTTGATGTAGCTCTTGCTCATCTTGCGGCCGTCGATGCCGGGCACGACGGCGACCTTCGGGTTGACGAGCGGCTCGGGGCGCACGAGCACCGGGGCGCCGTGGGCGTAGCCCTCGTTGAAGTGGGTGACCATGTCCTGGGCCATCTCGATGTGCTGGACCTGGTCCTTGCCGACGGGCACGAGGGTCGCGTCGTAGGCGAGGATGTCGGCGGCCATGAGGATCGGGTAGACGAACAGGCCGACGCTGGGGTTGATGCCGTTGGCGACCTTGTCCTTGTAGGCGTGGGCGCGCTCGAGCAGGCCCATGCCGGTGACCGTGGCGAGCAGCCAGGTGAGCTCGGGGATCTCCGGGATGTCCGACTGGCGAAACAGCAGGGTGCGCGCCGGGTCGAGGCCGAGGGCGAGGTAGGTGAGCGCGACGTCGAAGACGTGGCCGCGCAGGGTCTCGGCGTCGTGGATCGTGGTGAGGGCGTGGTAGTCGGCGATGAAGTAGAGCGCCTGCCCGGGGTAGGTGTCCTGCAGGTTGATGTGCTGGCGGATCGCGCCGAAGTAGTTTCCGAGGTGGAGGGCGCCGTTGGGCTGAATACCCGAGAGCACCCGCGGCGTGGCGGCTGGAGCGGCGGTCATGGCTTGTCCGTGGGCGGGGCGGCGGCGTACGGCGGCGGCGTTTTTAACAGTTGTTCGGCGTCGGCGTGGCTGGCGGCGCAGCGGAAGCCGAAGTGGTGGAACGGCTGGTTCTTCGGGAAGTGCGGGCGGCGGTAGATCGAGGTCGCGTGCTTGGCGTCCCAGTACCACGAGCCGCCGCGGACGATCTTCTCCGCGTGGCCCTTGCACGGCTCCTCGCCGGCGCACGGGCCCTTCGGGTCGACGCCCTCGCAGTCCTTGCCGCACGCGGCGTAGCTCTCGGTCATCCAGTCGGCGACCCACTCCCACGAGTTGCCGCTCATGTCGTAGAGGCCGTACTGGTAGGGCGGGCGCTGGCCGATCTCGAAGGTGCGGCCCTTCTCGGGCTGCGAGCCCTTCTTCGGGACGCCGCAGCTGCGGCCGCGCGCGTCTTTAATGATTGCGCGCTCGCAGGTCGCGGGCTCGTCGCCCCACGGGTGCAGCTTGCCCTCCGTGCCGCGCGCGGCCTTCTCCCACTGGGCCTCGGTCGGCAGGCGCTTGCCCTGGGCCTTGCAGAACTCGACGGCGTTGTACCAACTGCCGCCGCTCATCGGTTGACGCGGGCGGTTGAAGTCGTTGTACAGCGGGCCGGCCTTGCTGCACTTCTTGTCGGCCTCGCACTTTTTGTACTCGCCGTAGGTGACCTCCTGCAGGTCCATGTAAAAGGTCTGCAGCCACACGGTGGCCTGCGGGCGGCTGTTCTTCGGGCCGGTGTCGCTGCCGCGGAGGAACGGGCCGCCGGGGATGCACGCGAGGCCGGCGGGCGGCGGATCGAGGCACGGGAGCGCCTGGGTGCCGTCGGGGGCGACGGGCAGCGGCGGGCCGGTCGGGGCCGCGGCGACTGGTTCAGGGGCGGGCGTCGGGGCCGGGGCGGGCGCGGGCGTGGGCGTGGCGACGGGGGCCGGCGCGGAGGTCGGCGCGAGGGTCGGGGTGGACGCGGGCGCGGGCACGGGCTCGGGGCGGACGCAGGAGGCGAGGGCGAGGCTCGCTAGCAGGACGGTCGGGCGCACGGCGGGTTCTATAACACTCGCGGGCGCCTCGTGGACATGGCCACGCGGGGCGTGACCCGGCTCAGCGCAGGAACTCGCGGTTGACCTCGACCAGGCGCTCGTACTCGCCGGCGACCTCTCGCAGGTCGCGCCGCGAGATCAGCAGGGCGACCTTGAGGGCCTCGAGCTTGCCGGCGCAGGTGGTCGCGCGGCTCAGCTTGTCGGCGACCTGCAGCTGCTGTTGCAGCCCGGAGGCGACGGTGCCGCACGCGGCGATCACGGCGACGATCCCACAGGTGGTCGCCCACGACTGGCCGGCGATCGGCCCGCTCGACGCGACCCCGCCGGCCAGCAGCGAGGCCGACGCGCCAGAGAAGATGCTGGTGTACCCGAACCAGGAGTTCTGGCGGCGCAGGCGCTGGACGTGCCGCGTGACGCAGGCCAGCTCGACCTCGATGCGCTGCGCGAGCGCCCCCACCTGCTGTTCGTCGCCCGCCATGAACCCGGCATCGTAGCGGAGCGCTCGCGCGGGTCGCAACGTCGGATCACGGGCGCGGGCCCGCACGGCGCGGCGGCGACGCTGCGTGCGGGGCCGTGGATCGTGATATCGAGGATCGAGGGCGATGCACGACGAGGATGGCGGGGACTTCACGGTCTCCTGGGGGCAGGGGGGCGCGCGGCTCGACGTGATCCTGGCGGCGCAGCTCGGGTGCAGCCGGACGCGCGCGCAGCAGGCGATCGAGGCGGGCGACGTGCTGGTCAATGGCCGGACGTCGCGGCCGAGCCACAAGCTGCGGGTCGGCGACAGCGTCGAGGCGGAGCTGCCGGGTCGCGCCGCGGCGACGGCGATCGTGGCGGAGGCGCTGGCGCTGACGGTGGTGTTCGAGGACGAGGACCTGATCGTCGTCGACAAGCCCGCGGGGCTGGTCGTGCACCCGGCCGGCGGCGTCACCGGTGGGACCCTCGCCAACGCGCTGGTCCACCGCTGGGGTCGCGAGCCGGGGCTGGTGCACCGGCTGGATCGCGACACGTCGGGGCTCATGGTGGTCGCGCGCACGGAGGCGGCGCAGGACCACCTGATGGGGCAGTTTCGCCGCCGCGAGGTCAGCAAGCATTATGTGGCGCTGGTGTACGGGCGGCTGGCGGCGGCGCACGGGACGCTCGCGGCGCCGATCGGGCGCGACCGCAAGAATCGATTAAAAATGGTATGCTGCGGGCCGGGCGAGGGGCGCGAGGCGCTGACGATCTACGCGGTGCGCACGCAATGGCCGGAGTTTGCGCTGCTGGACGTCGAGATCAAGACCGGACGGACCCACCAGATTCGCGTGCACTGTGCCCACCTCGGCCACCCGGTGGTCGCCGACGAGATGTACGGCAAGGGCCGCGCGGCGCAGGTGCGCAGCGAGCCGCTGCGCGCGGCGATCGCGGGGCTGGGCCGCCAGGCGCTGCATGCGGCGCGGCTGACGTTCGAACACCCGCGGACCGGCGCGCCGATGGGCTTCGATTCGCCGCTGCCCGCGGATATCGCGGCGGTCGTGGCGGCGCTCGCCCCCTATTGAAGTGTTATTAACGCCGCCATGCACCACAGCCGATTGGCGGGATTCATCATCGATTGCCGGGACACCGCGCCGGACGACGCGGCGGCGTTCTGGGGGCTGGCGCTCGGCATGCGTTCGGCCGGGGACGACGGTCACGGGTACGCCGAGCTCGAGGCGGGCGTGCGCGACCTGTTCTTCAAGCTGCCGGACGACGACATCTACACGCGCTTCTTCCGCCGCGTTCGTGCGCTGTCGACGCAGGACATCCGCCGGCTCTGCAACTACGACCAGGAGAACTCGGTCGGCTTCGTGGCTGTGACGGGCCCGCGTGAGAACGAGGTCATCGTGGGCCAGTGCTGCTACTTCGTGAACCCCTCGTCCAACACTGCCGAGACGGCGTTCCTCGTGGATGCGACCTGGCAGGGCTGCGGCCTGGGCAGCGCGATGCAGCGGCGCCTTGCGGAGCACGCCAGGGCCCGCGGTCTTCGCGGCTTCACAGCGGAGATCCTGCCGCAGAACGCCCGCATGCTGGCGCTGGCCAAGGCCGGCGACGGCAACATCTCCGTGGAGCGCGACGAAGACTCCGTCATCGTGACGGCCCTCTTCTGAAGCGCTGCACTGCGACTGGAATCCGCAGCAAGCAGTTCCAGAGTCAGCAGGCGGGACCTGTCCGGCGAAGAAGCGCTCGCATCCAGGGTCAACCCGCCGCCAGCGCCTCGACGCCGGGCGGCACCGGCCGGTAGGGGTGTAGGGCCAGCAGTTCAGTCTGCAGCCCGGCGCGCAGGCCGGTTTGCGTGGGCACGGCAAAGCAGCCGTCGGTCAACACCGGGTGCAGCCCGGGCATCAGCGCCTCGAAGAGCGGGCTTTCGTCGAACTGCAGTTCGATCATGTCGCAGGCGGGTGCGACGCCGGCCACGTTCAGGCTGTGCAGCGACGCCAGCGGCCCGGTCGGGTTGTGGGGCGAGAACTGCACGCCCGCGGCGTGCGCACGCTCGGCGATGCGCAGCATCTCCCAGGGGCCGCCGCAGTACTTCACGTCGGGCATCACCACGTCGACCAGGTCGGCGTCGAACAGCGGCTGGAAGCCGGCGCAACCGATCTGGGTCTCGGCCGCGGCCAGCAGCACCCCCTGCTCGCGAGCGGCTCGGTGGACGCGCTGCATCGCGGGCCAATGCGGCGGCGTCTCCGGCACCGGGCACTCGAACCAGTGCAGGCGTACCGGAGCCAGCGCCTGCAGCACGTCCAGCGCGCGGGCCTCGTCGAAACGCCAGTGGCAGTCGACCATCAGGCGGGCGTCGGGGCCGATGGCGTCTCGCAACGCGAACAGGCAGTCGATGCCGTGCCGCGTGCGCTGCAGGCCGTCGGTGCTGGCGCAGTTGGCGGGAGTCACGCCGTCGAAGGGGGCCGCCTTGAAGCCGCGAAAACCCAGTGCGGCCGCCCGCTGCGCGGTGGCCACGAAACCCGCGGGAGTGCGAACGACGGTGGCGCGATTGATGTTGGCATAGGCCGGCAGCCGGCTGCGCTGCAAGGGCCCCAGCGGGGCGTGCCAGGGCTGCGCGCGTGCGCGGGCCGTCAGCTCCAGCAAGGCCTGCTGCACGGCGCTGACGGCCGTGGCCTGCACCAGTCCGCCGGGGCCGAAGGGCGACACGGCAAGGGCTGCCTGCGCGGCGTCCAGCGACAGGCCGATGAGCTGGCGTTCGAGCAACTCGACCGCGCCGCGCAGCATCGGCTCCCAGGCGTTCAGCGAAGCCTCGCCCCAGGCCTGGTCACCGTCGCTCGTCCGAAGCGCGATGAAGGTCCAGTTCGTCTTCGGCGAGACGTTGAAGACTTCGCAGCGAAGCGAAGCAAGCGTGTCGGGCACCGCAGGCTCCCGAGGAGGCTCAGTCCGCGCGGATGTTGCGCTCGTTGGCGAGTGCCTTCCAGCGCACGATGTCGCCCTGCACCCGTGTGGCCCAGGCGTCGGGCGACATCGGGCTCGGGCCGCAGCCCGTGGCGGCGATGCGATCACGCACCACGGGGTCGGCCAGGGCCGTGTTGACGGCCTGGTTGACGCGGTCGACCACCGCCTTGGGCGTGCCCGTGGGCGCCAGCAGGCCGAACCAGGCCACGGTCTCGAAGCCGGCGAAGGTCTCGGCCAGCGCGGGCACGTCCGGCAGGCCGGCATGGCGCGTGGCCGTGGTCACGGCCAACGCCTGCGCCTTGCCGGCCCTGAGGTGGCCCTGCCACGGCGGCAGGTTGCCGATCATCACGTTGACCTCGTTGGCAAGCACCGCGTTCACCGCCGGCGCGGCGCCCTTGTAGGGCACGTGGGTCATCTCGATGCCGGCCATGCTCTTGAGCAGTTCGGCCGACAGGTGCGACGAGCTGCCGATGCCGCCCGAGGCGTAGTTGAGCTTGCCGGCGTTGGCCTTGGCATAGGCCACGAACTCGGCCACCGTCTTCACCGGTGTGCCGGGGCTCGCGACCATCACGTTCGGCGCGGTGCAGAACAGCGCCACGGGCACGAAGTCGCGCGCGACGTCGTAGTTGAGCTTGGTGTAGATCGCCGCGTTGATGCCGTGCGAACCGGCGTTGCCCACGATCATGGTGTAGCCGTCGGCGGGCGACTTGGCCGCGGCCTCCGAACCCACCACGCCACCGGCACCAGGCTTGTTGTCGATCAGCACCTGCTGCCCGAGCTCGCGCGAGACCCGCTCGGCGATGATGCGGCCGGTGATGTCCGAGCCGTCGCCCGGTGCGCTGGGCACGATCCAGCGCAGCGGCTTGGTGGGGAAGGTCTGCGCCGCCACCGGGACGGCCAGCAGCAGCGCCGCCACCGAAACCAGC
>Ga0209174_10003169_pt1 | contig 10505 bp, 6 predicted proteins | sample JI91814BDNA_FD_187505 | JGI IMG/M metagenome (GOLD analysis project Ga0209174, IMG submission 187505) | Wastewater effluent complex algal communities from Wisconsin, to seasonally profile nutrient transformation and Carbon sequestration -... | ecosystem: Engineered > WWTP > Effluent > Algae...
TTGTTAAACTCAATCTTTTGCGCCACCATTCCATCTGGAATTTTATTGTAATTCACCCATTCAATCGGAGAAGTCAAAAGATTTTCCACGTTTAATCTTTTTTCAATGACTCCTTTGATGTTCTTTTTGAGTCGTTCTAGTTTTTCTTCTTTAATATCACCACCGCCAAAGCTATCTGTAATTTGAATCTGGCTGATTACAAATCCATTTACATTCTTAAAAGAGCGCATACCTATTACGCTTAACGCTTCAGAAGTAACAGTTCCAGTTAGATCTGAAAGTAAATATCTATCTTCAAGGCTATACACTGTAACCGTTACAAACGCGGGTTCTTTTTCGTATTCAATTTCCGGAATTTCGGAAGGATTGGATTTACAATTCATATGCATTAGAAATTGCTGAACAACTCGTCTAGGAGTATTGTAGCGAAGATAAGTCTGTGGCATCATTTCAGATGCAAATTGTAAAACATGATTGGTTAATCCCTCTTCCAATTTCTCTTTTTGTAAAAGATAATTTCGTAGAAGTTCTTGATCCTTGGAAATTTGAGTGATTAATAGTGAGTTGTCGGAATTTCGCAAAACCTCAAGTGTGTTTTTATAGAGAGTATAGAGAATAGATTTTTTCCAATTTGTAAGAACGTTAGGACCCACAGACTTTGTATCAATGACTGTAAATACATAAAGTAGCTTGAGTCGATTTTCTGTGCCTACCAGATTTGCAAAATCACGAAGTAGTTCTGGATCGGAAATGTCACGTTTAGAAGTCAACTCCGACATATGAATATGAACTTCAACTAAAAACTTTAACAAGTCAGTCTCTTCATCGCCTAGTCCCAAACGCTCTCCAATAGCCGTCGCAAGCTCAGCTCCGTATTGGCAATGATCTCCCTGTTTGACCTTACCCGCATCATGAACAAGAATTGCAAGTGCAAGAATATATATGCTATCGCATTCATAAAAAACCTGCTGGACTTCATTGTCATCGAAGATACCGTTCAAGAGATTATCAAGCTCTCTGAGGATAAACAGTGTATGCTCATCAACAGGATATTGATGGTGATAACTAAAAAGCGAGAAGTTGACACAGGCTCCAAATTCAGGCATAAAATTTTCTAGGATACCGGCTCTATGCATACTTGTTAGAATCTTACCTATGCTTCTCGATTCTTTTAGAATCTTGAGAAATGATTCTATCGCATGATTGGAACTTTTAAAATCTTCCTGTAAAAAGTGGGAGGCAAATCGTAATTCGCCAATGAGGCTCGGTGATAAATTCAAATTGAGTCTGTGAGAAATATAGAAAATTTCTAAAATGTCACCATATAGAGTTTCTGGATTTGAAAATAATTTTCCTATCTTTGGAGGATATAAATAATCTCCTAAACGCTGTAGAAAAAATTCTGACTTTCCAAGTGTTTCCATTTGATTAAAATTATTCGTTTTATAATCCAAATAAATTCCCATGAAAGAATGAATTTCATTTTGATGAGTATAAAGTGTATTCATCATTTTATCCACAGAGGCAATGTCCGTCTTAGCGCCAAATCCCATGTATTCCGCTACACTTGGTTGTTGTGTCAAGTCCAGTCTATCTACCTTGCGGCCATGAAGAGCGTGCAGTGCAATACGTGCTCGGAGTAAAAAATCATAGGCAGCTTCTATCTGTTGCACCTCTCCGCGTGTAAATACAGGAAGCAGTGCTAGACCACTGAGAGAAGGAATATAAGTAGTAGACTTTTCTATCCAATAAATTGCTTGTAGATTTCTTAGACCGAGATCACCGTTTTTTAAATCAGGCTCAGCCACTAAAAGAGGAAAATCAGAATTAACCGTAGCATGAAGGTAATTAATCTTATCCTGATTGTAATGATTGATTAGGTGAAATGGTAAATTCTTTAGAAATTGAATTTCATAGCTTAGAAATAAACTTTCAGAGCCAGTTAAAAAGCGAGAGTCAAGCATCGCATAAAAAGAATTTACATTGTCTAAGTTTGCTCGGCATTCTTCAATGGTGCGACACGAATGTCCGACTTCTTTTCCTGAGTCATATAGAAATGTATTGATCTTAGAAATGATTTCTGTGAGTATAGAATCACTCAAACCATTGTGTAGATATAGTAAATCAATATCAGAGAAAGGAGCTAATTCCATTCTGCCGTAACCACCAATGGCAACAATACAAAACCTATCTTGTATCTCCGGAAATTCTTTTTCGAGTAGGCCGTATAAGCGCACAATCTCTGCATCCACTATATAGGTAAGCTGACGACAGATAAATCGCCCAGATATATGCCTGCTCTTTTCGAGTGTTCGATGAAATCTGGATTTTAAATCAAGAATGATTGGCATGGCTTAGCCACAATGAGTCATTCGGCGAGAATCTCAACCATTAAATTCGTAAAGTGGAATCAAATTCTATTTTACTGTTTCGTATTCTTGAATGAGTATATCGCCTGGAATATTGAGGGCGGCTTTGATTTTACGAATTGCTTGAATTGATAATGGGAGTTTGCGATTTAGATATTCAGAGGCTCGGTGTTTAGAACCAAGGATTTCAGCTAGATTTGTCTGAGACAAACCCATTTGTTCCATTCTAAATTTAATTGCTTCAATCGGATCAGGGGGGCTAATCGGATAATGCTCCTCTTCGTAGCGCTCGACTAGTGTTGCGAGGATATCTAATTCTGCCGCTTCTTTTTTTGTTTTTTGTGAAAGATCCATCAGGACTTCAATTCTTGCGAGTGTCTCTTTGTAGTCTGATTTTGTAATAACTGGTCTAACATGAACTAAAATTTTATGATTCATAAATTTATCCTCTTTTGCGGTTACTCATTGTTAATCAAATAGTCTCTGCATCAACCTTGTCGTATTCTGCATGTGTTCCAATAAACCGGATGAATATTAGATTTATCTTATATTCTATCTTTACTATCAGGCGAAATTTGTTTCCGCCAATATTAAATACAACCCTATCTCCTTTTAAAAAATCAGCAGTTCTATACTTGCGTCTAATATCTGTCGTTGTTTTCCATGAATCCTTTTTTGCTTCGTCATACCAAGATTCAAGAGGCGCTTTTGCTGTTGGATGTTTCTCCCAAAACTCCTTCAAAGTTGCAACCTTAATAATCCGATTCTTTTCCCGCATTTTTACATTAAAAAATATAGTTCCATTATATGGAACTATATTTTTTAATGATCTATAAAAAAAATTATTCAATTTCTAGTAATTTAGAATGAATAGCATTGCGTCGGTTGGTGAGCGGAGTTCTAACCAAGCGCCTACCCTGATCTAGTCCAAGTGCAGTCTTCCTTAATAAAGTCATGAATTTAACTGCTCACCATGATAATTATTCTCATTGGTAAATCGTTATTATCCGTTAATTTGGTCATGAGAAATCAGATAAGTGGATTATGAAAAATAAAGGTTGACTTTTTCATTTTGTGACAAACTAAGTTTTATAAAAAACGTTCACTACAAGAGGATTTCCAATGAAAAAATATTTTGCAATCATACTCGTTCCGTTGTTGCTACTTTGTAATAAATCAGAAAACTCAAAAGAAGATTTAGATTCAATATCATTAAACGCTGGTCTATTGTTGCAGAGGAGTGGTCGATTAACAATAGCGGGGACAGCAGTAAAAGGTATACTGAAAAATGCAAAAGTTGTAGTCAATCCCTTAAACCCGGACGGTAGTTGCAATAGCACTTCGATTTTAGCGCAAGAAACCACTGACGACTCAGGAAATTATTCTTTGAGCTATAAGAAGACTGGCTCAATTGTTTGTTTGACTGTATCCGCTAGTTCGAGTGGAAAAACAACTCTATTCGATGAAAATACAAATGCGGATGTTTCCGTTCCCTCTACTTCTACATTCAAATTAGTTTCCATTCTACCTGAAAGCAGGATAACAGAGAATAGCCGGCAAAACACAATGATATCTCCTTTCTCTAAATTATTAGCAAGGAGATTACAGTATTTAGCGACACAAGCAGGCACCGGTGCTAATATGACTGCACTACATAAAAGGGCGAGCAAAGAAATTGTAATTCGATTTGGATTACAAAGTGGGCTTTCCGCTGCCTCTTCTCGAAGTATTCGCCCCAGAGCGGCTAATATGAGTTTATCGGATGCAAGTTATCCTGAATTAGATGATATTACTTTAGAGCTAGAAAATCCAGAGAGTCCCTTGACTGCAAAATTCATTTCTATTTTGGTAGGCTTTTCTCTTTTAGCCAACAAATATAAAAAAGGAACTACTCTCTCGGTAGATGATATTGATGCAATGATCGAAGCATTTGCCATTGACTTTGAGGACGGATTTTTTGATGGGAAAGGAATTGATGGAAAAGCAATCACTGTTGGATCGGGCACGAACCAAATTACCTTTCCGAGTAGTCCACTTACGAATCTTTTACAGCCTGCGATTATCTATTATTTTCAAGCGGGGGGTAAATTGACAGTAGGCAGACCAACTGCATCAACGGCAACGTTCACTACGAGTCAAATTACAAGCCAAGTGGCATTCATTGACAATGCAAATATCGGACTATTGGTTGGGGGAGCAGGCGTATTAACTCCTTCTAATGTTACAACTACATCTTTGACGATGAGCTGGACAGCAGCGGTAGATGATGTTACTCCGCAGGCAAATCTAAATTACTTATTGTATTATTCTACTAGTAGTTCTTTTGATTCGATCGCACAAGTGGAAGCAGGAACTCCTGTTGGTGCTTATGCTCCTAATATTACTGCTGTGAATGTGAGTGGATTAACTCTCAATACGATTTATTATTTCAATTTAATTGTAAAGGATGAAGCAGGAAATAAGGCAGTCTATGTGAAAACGAAAGGTGTCACTGATACGACAGTGCCGATAGTTGGTGGAAGTGGAATCTTAACCTCTACGAAGGTTGTAGCTAATCCTGCATTAACCGTAACTGTCAATTGGACTGCTGCTACGGATAATCTAAGTTTACCTGCCAATTTAAGTTACTTATTGTATTATTCTACAAGTAGCTCTTTTGATACAGTGGCTCAGGTAGAGGCGGGCACGGCGGTAGGTTCTTATGCAACAAGCATTACTTCTAGCATCGCAACCGGACTCTTGGTAAATACAATCTATTATTTTAATGTAATTGTAAAAGACGAAGCGGGCAATAAATCTATTTACACAAAGATAAATGTGAGTGCTCCTATTGCCGCAAGCACTACTGCTTCTCGCGTCTACGGACAATTAGGCGTATTTACCACAAACACAGCGAACAACGGAGGAGTATCCGCAAACAGTTTAGGCGGACCTTCCGGTGCTGCGGTTGATTCTTCCAATAACGTATACATTGTTGACTATAGCAATCACCGTATGCTCTATTACCCGGCAGGAACGACAACGGCGACCCGTGTATATGGACAGGGAGGAGTATTTACTGCAAACACAGCGAATAATGGAGGAGTATCCGCTAACAGTTTAAGCAACCCGCAACGCGCAGTGTTAGATAGTTCTGGAAATCTCTATGTATCAGATCAAGCAAATAATCGTGTTCTCTATTACGCTGTGGGAAGCACAACCGCTACGCGAGTCTATGGACAAGGAGGTGTCTTTACAACAAACACAGTGAATAACGGAGGAGTATCCGCTAACAGTCTTAATTGTCCGTTTGGTTTGACGTTAGATGCAGCAGGAAATCTTTATGTTGCGGATGATTGCAATCACCGTGTGCTTTATTATCCAGCAGGAACTACGACTGCAACTCGTGTTTATGGACAGGGCGGTATCTTTACTACAAACACAGCGAATAACGGTGGTATATCCGCTAACAGTCTTTCAAGTCCAGAAGGTGTAGTTGTGGATTCTTCTAATAATGTTTATATTGCAGATAGAGCAAATAACCGAGTTCTTTATTATCCATCAGGAACTACGACTGCAACGCGAGTGTATGGACAGGGTGGTAGCTTTACAACGAATACAGCGAATAATGGTGGAATTTCTGCAAACAGTTTCAGTGCTCCAATTGATGTCACTTTGATTGCCGGAAACTTATATGTGGCGGATAATGCAAATTGCCGCATCTTATATTTCGCATCTGGAGTAACAACAGCAACTACTGTCTATGGGCAAAATGGTAGTTTTACAGTCGGCACTGCAAACACAGGGGGGATATCAGCGAATAGCCTCAACAATGTAGACGGAATCGTTGCAGATACAACGGGTAATCTATATATAACAGATTTTTCAAATGCACGAGTGTTGTATTACAAGCCTTGATGGTTATAGTTTTTTAATTGAATGTAAATGAGATGTATCGTTCCAAAAGATCATTCTATATATCTCATTTACTTTCGAAAAATAACTAAAGCCTGTATTATCCATAAAAACTTTTAATGCGAAAGAAGAAGGAACTCCGAGGAGAGCGCAGGCAAAGCTTCTAATATAATTTCCATGGGATACAATTAAAATAGTTTCGTCGTTCTTCTGAAAATATTTTTCTATAAACTTTTCTCCTCTTTTTTTTACATCATCCACGCATTCACCGCCTGGATATTTTTCGAATTCAGAGATTCTTAGTCTTTCTAATTTATCCTTTGGAATACTTGCAATTTCAATTCCTTCATATTCCCCACATCCAATTTCTAATAGAAGCTCATCTAGTTGAATTGGTTGATTCAAATACGAACTGCAAATTTCTGCTGTTCTCTTTGCTCGTCCTACTGGACTGGAATAAATCTTATCGCATACAAAGTTTTCTCTTTTTAATCTTTCCATTAAAAGGATCGCTTGTTGTTCCCCTGCATCTGTTAAATTTGAATCAAGCCCTCCGCCTTGAATAATTCCCTTTGCGTTATACTCCGTTTCTCCATGCCTGATTAAATAAACATTTTTCATACTCACTCCCTAAATTACACTAATCATTGTCGAGGTTAATAACTGTTACATCATTTGGATCCAAACCGTTATACGATGCATCTGAACTTGTGGCAGCCTGCAATTGAATAGCGATAGTTTGATCTCCGTCTAATATAGTATCGTCCATTCCTTGCAATGTTACAGTTTGATTTGTATTCCAGTTGAGTGGGGTGAATGTAAGAGTAGCTCCAGAAAGAATAGTTACTTCGTTCGTATCAGTAGAAATTAAATTAATAGATACATTGGCAGTTGGAGGAGAATTAAGCTTAACCGTAAAGGTTCTAGTCGTTCCTGTTTCATCTGTGTCGCCTGATATTGCACTGACAGTAAATCCAGGTTGCACAATGGTAAAGAAAATATCAGAAACTGCTTTACCGTTGAACTTGGTATCCGTGCTAGTAAACACAGAGGTTACTACTTGTTTGCTTCCAATGCTTCCGGTATAACTGATTGTTAAATTCTGATTCACATTCCAGTCTGCTGATGTGAATGTCAAAGAAGCAGGTGTTGTAGTAAATCCAGCACCACTTAGAGTAAAACTGGTATTAGCCGTTGGTTGAGAATTGAGTCTTACAGTAATTGTCACTGAATTATTATTCACAAGAGTGATTCTACTATTACTGCTATTAGCAGGAGACATGATGATAGCAGGGACATCCGGGTCAGTGTTAGTTATATTGGTAATATCCGCTACATCAAATCCATTGTAGTAGGCATCCGCGCTAGTAGCAACGGAGTGAGTTACATCATAGAGCTTATTTCCATCTAGCTGCTGACCAATTGCTTCGAGTGCAGAATCATTTTTTCCTGTAACTGTGATGAGTTGAACCGTATCCCAATTCGCAGGCGTCTTAGTAATTGTTGCTGTAGATACTGTTGCTTCATTTGTGTCGCTCACAGAAACATTGAATGTTACATTGGCAGTTGGCAATTGGTTTAATAACACATAGTATTGAAAAGAAGTTCCGGTTTCACTTGTTACTCTTTCGGAGATTGGCGGCAAACAAAGCGCTATCTTTGCATCCGAATCACAGTTGTTAATTGTAATCATCCCATTATTCGCAAGCGCACTATTGTAGTCGGGAAGTTTGACTAAACTATAATCACTACCCGTTGCATTCGGATAATAGTCCTTATTCCCTGAGGCAACCGTTGGAGTCCCAAGTGCTACAGTGATGAGTTTAGATCCATCTGCTATGCTGTCTACTTGACCTGTCATTGTTACAGTTTGTGGAGTATTCCAATTTGCCGCTGTGAATGTTACTAATGCGGGAGATACTACTACTTCTGCTGTATTGGAACTTGTTACAGGAATCACAACATCTCCTCCAACTGGTTGTGTATTTAAGCGGATTGTAAAGGAGTCTGACTTACTAGAATCCGCAGTGATAAAATTCTTTGTTTTACTAATTGTATATCCCTGTGTATCGTTATCATTATTTTTTACATTCACTGTATTTGTTGGAAGCGAATTGTAACCTGTATCTGTGCTTGTAGGTGATGGAACTGTAATACTATAAAGAATTCCACTCGGATTCAGATAATCGTTGTTTACCCCTGTAATTGTTATTGTTTGCGGAACGCTCCAATTCGTTGCTGTAAAAGTAATATTTGCAGGAGAAACTGTTCCGGCAGAAGTATTAGAACTAAGAATTCCTATAAAAGTAACGTTGGCAGTTGGCTTGGTTCGCAGCTTAGCGGTAAATGTTGCTTTGCCTGCACTTTCTGTTGTGATGAGAGGATTCGTAGCAGCAAAAATTGTAACACCCGGTGTATCATTGTCATCGTTTATGACTGTTATATCAGCAGGGTCTAAACCATTATAATTCGCATCTCCACTTACTACTGGATCAGAAATAATCGAGTAAATTACGTCACCATCTCCAAGACTATCATTGACTCCTTTTATTGTCACAGTCTGGTAGGCATTCCAATTTGCAGTTGTAAATGTAAGAGAAGACCCTGATTGAATTGTTCCTTCCGTTGTATCTGATGAAGAAAAGTTGAGGATTACGTTTGCAGAAGGAATAGTGATAAGTCTTACTTTAAATGTAGCTGTATCTAAAGCCTCACTCGTATGACCACTGATCGTTGTAATATCAAAGCCAGGCGAGTCGTTATCAATATTGGTAACACTGACACTTTGCGGAGAAATGCTATTATACGCTGCATCTGAACTCACCGGTGCACCTACTTGAATCAAATAAGTAATATTTCCATCTAAATTAAAATCATCTAGACCAGTTACTGTGACTGCTTGTTGAATATTCCAGCTAGAAGTTGTAAAGGTTAAATTGCTTGTGCTGATTGAGCCTTCTGTTGGATTATTATTTGTCAGAGGCAAAGATACATTTGCCACAGGAGGAGAATTTAAAACAACAAAAAACACTCCATTAGTTCCTGATTCATTGGTTGTTATCGTAGGGTTAATGATTGTAAACCCGGCAGTATCATTGTCTTCGTTTATGACAGCTATGTTTGGTTGAGACAAATTGTTGTAATTCGTATCCGAGCTAGTGCTAGGACCAAGAGTCACAGTGAAGCTTATATTTCCGTCCGGGTTTGGATCATCAACACCTGTAATGTTTACTGTCTGAGGAATATTCCAATTTGAATTGGTAAACGTAATCGAAGAGGGGCTAACAGTTCCCTCAGTCAAGTCATTGCTAGTAACGGGAATCGTTACATCGCCACTTGGAATGGAATTTAACACGACTGTAAAACTAGAAGTGCCGCCTGCCTCCGTAACAATATGACCGCCTAACGCAGAGACTGTGATTCCAGTTGTCTCATTATCCGCATTAACCGCTTCAACTGTTCCTGCCGACAAATTGCTATAATTCACATCAGTGCTAATTGCTGAACCCAAATCTATTGTGACAGTTTTATTTCCATCTAAGAGAGTATCATCAACTCCTGTCAAATTCACAACTTGCTCCACATCCCAATTTGTCTTTGTAAATTTTAAACTCGTTAGATTTGTTGTGATTTCTGAAGTATTGGAAGAACTTATTTTTAATTCTACATCGCTAGTGGGAGCACATTTTAATTTAACAGAAAAGGAAGAACTAGTTCCTGATTCACTTGTAAGAATTCCCGTTTTGGGGCTAACAAGAAAACCCGCTGTATCACAAGTAGAACTTTCAGGATTCGCTATTGGAGAAGGATTAGAATTTCCCGGTGGTGGAAAGATAACTTGTTGTTTCTTACTTGCTTTGGGCAAAAGACCGAGAATAGCGCTAGGCCATGCAATGCAATTGGATACGGAAAAAAGAATTATAATCGCGATTGAAATTTTTCTAACCAAATTAAAAGAATGCCCTGTAAGATTTTTTTCCATAGATTATATGACAATAAATTTAGTAAATTTATTTCAAAAATCCTAAAGTATTTGAAAATCGTAGGGTGTTTTCTCTATATCGTCTGCGGTAAACTCAATCTTTTTATGGACTGATTCCTAGATTCAGTGTAAGAAAGTTTTATTTTGCACATGAGTCTACAAAAAGAACTTGCATAAAGATTCTAAACTGTTTTGAATCTTACAAAAGGTGATAGTATGTCAGAACAAAAATACCAGGCGGATGTAGTCATTGTAGGTGG
>Ga0209174_10003172_pt1 | contig 10499 bp, 8 predicted proteins | sample JI91814BDNA_FD_187505 | JGI IMG/M metagenome (GOLD analysis project Ga0209174, IMG submission 187505) | Wastewater effluent complex algal communities from Wisconsin, to seasonally profile nutrient transformation and Carbon sequestration -... | ecosystem: Engineered > WWTP > Effluent > Algae...
TGGCCATGAAATGCCATGACCAGCGGCAGCGCTTGGGTTCCGTCGTAGCGTGGAGGAATGTTGATCGTGTAATCCCGCGAATTCCCGTCGACGGTGAGTTTGGCTTGAGTCGAACCCGGCGTCGCCGGACGTGCCGGAGTGCAGGCGGCGGCAGCGGTCTGGACAGGGGCGGACGGGCTCGCCGAATCTGTCGAGGACGGTGAGGACGCGCAACTGGTGATCAGCACACTGGTTGCGGCTATCCCGACTGCGACGGCCGCGACACGTCGCCGATGTGTGTGCCGTGCCGGTGTCGATTCGCGCATGGGAAAACTGTCTCAGGTCGGATGCGCAACCTGGCGCGGGACCCAATGAATCACTGAAGCAATGATTTCTCACCCAGATCGATCTGATCCGTGCTTTGCGTCTAGATGATCGTTAAGGTCTCGCCATGCTTCTCTCCGCGCTCGGTAAACGCACATCCGTCGCCGTCACGCTGGCGGGGTCCGCCACGCTTGCCTTGTTGGCAGGTTGTTCGAGTTCAGGCTCAGCAGATTCGCCCGAGAGTTCGACTGCGTCTGGCCGCGTCGAGTGGTCCTACAGCGGAGCAACCGGCCCGCAGAACTGGGCGTCCCTCTCGCCGGAGTACGCAACATGCGGGGATGGAAAGGTTCAATCGCCGATCGACATTGTGAACCCGAAGCAGACAGGTAACCCGAATCCTGTCGTCGCCTACACCGCGACGCAGGCAACGGTTGTGAATTCTGGACACGACCTCGACATGGTGTCTCCCGCAGGAAACAAAATGACCATCAATGGCAAGACGTACGAGGTGGAGGAGGCGCACCTTCACACACCAGCGGAGAACCTGCTGAACGGCAAGCGGTTCGATGCCGAGATCCATGCAAAGCAAGTCGACGCCGACCACAAGTACTCCGTCTTCACCGTATTCGTCACCACGGGTGCAGCTAATGCGGCGTGGCAACCCTTCTTCGATGCTGCGGGCGTTGCGGTGGGCGCGAGCGGAGAGAAGATTTCTATCAACTGGGCCCAACTATTTCCGGCAGCACCCAAGGCCACGATCCAGTTCCCGGGCAGCCTGACGACCCCACCATGCACCGAAGGCGTGTCATGGATTGTGGATCCTCAACCCATCACAATGAGTCAATCCCAGCTGGACACTTTGCGCGCTGTGTACAACAACAATGATCGCCCGGTGCAGCCACTCAATGGGCGGCCGATTACGCAGGATGCGAAGTAGTCGCTACTGCATCTCAGCAGGGCACCAGGGTTCGAATAGCGTCATCGTCGAAATGACTGCTGCTCTGCAGGATGGTGAACCTGTCGCGGTCAAGAACCACTAACTCAACGAGGCACCCGGCGCTCCCGCGTGGGTTCAGAGTGCGGGCGATGCCCCGTGACATCGATTCGGTGGAGCCAAGGGGAGTCGAACCCCTGACCTATTGCCTGCCAGGCAATTGCTCTACCAGCTGAGCTATGGCCCCGAACTTTTGCTGAGGTGCTGCGACTTGCGCAGTACAGCGGGCGCGAGTCTAGCCGACGGGCGTTTGGTGGCGCGTGGCCTAGGGTGGGCACGTGAGCCAACACGTCCTTGTGATCGGTGATTCGCTCGCGTACCACGGGCCGGATCGACCCCATGTTTTGACTGAACCGCGACTGTGGCCCAATGTCGCCGCCGCGGAATTTGGGGCTGGGACGCAAATCGACCTCGTCGCCCGGCTCGGCTGGACGGCTCGCGACGCGTGGTGGGCTGTCACTAAGGATCCCTATCTCTGGGGTGCCGTACTGCCGCGGGCAGACGCCTTGGTGATTTCGGTGGGAGGCATGGACCAACTGCCGGCTGCTGTTCCCACATATCTGCGCGACGGAATTCCTTACGTGCGCCCGGCCGCATTGCGAAGGCGAGTGCGCGATGGCTACCGAATCATGTCGCCGCCCATCATTTCGCTGACTCGTGGCTGGCTACGCCAATTGCCTCAAAATGCGACCGATCACTACCTCGGGCGAATCACCCAAGTCGTGCGACATTTCAATCCGGACATCCCGGTGGTTCTTGTTGCACCGGGGGTGCATCGTTCGCCCGCCTATCCGAGCGATCGCCATCACGAACCGGCGCTGTTGGCAGCGAGGCGATGGGCCGACAAGCATCAGACGGGGTATCTGGAGATCGATGATTTGGTGCTGCCGTCGCTACTTGATGGCACCGCAAATCCTGACGGTATTCACTACTCATGGCGCACACATGAGTTGATCGGACACGGTGTCGCCGAGGAGTTGCGCGTGGTCGGGTTCACTGCCAAACGAGCCACACCCCAACGTCAAAAGGCAACTCGTTAGCCTTATCCGGTGAGTGACGCCGTGGTGACATCTGCTGAACCGATCGAATATGACCCTGCCGCAATGCAGGAGCGGTGGCTGCCCGTGTGGGATCAGCTCGCCCCGTTTCGGTCAGGCAACCCAGATGATCCGCGTCCGCCGAAGTACGTGTTGGACATGTTCCCGTACCCCTCGGGTGACCTCCACATGGGTCATGCGGAGGCTTATGCCCTCGGCGACGTCATCGCTAGGTACTGGGCGCAGCGTGGCTACAACGTGATGCACCCAATCGGCTGGGATGCATTCGGTTTGCCAGCGGAGAATGCCGCCATCAAACGCGGTGAGGACCCGGCTGTCTGGACCTACGAAAACATCGCGACGCAGAAGGCATCAATGCGTCGTTATGCCTGTTCGTTCGACTGGGACCGCGTCCTCAATACCTGTGACCCGGAGTACTACCGCTGGAACCAGTGGATCTTCCTGCAGATGTACGAGCGCGGGCTGGCATACCGCAAAGACAGCGCAGTCAACTGGTGTCCGACGGATCAGACCGTGTTGGCGAATGAGCAGGTCATTGGCGGACGTTGTGAGCGCTGCGATTCCATCGTCACCAAGAAGAAGCTGACCCAGTGGTACCTGCGGATCACGGATTACGCCGAGCGCCTCCTCGACGACATGGCTCAGCTGCAGGGCAAGTGGCCCGACAAGGTGCTCCTGATGCAGCAGAACTGGATCGGTCGTTCAACCGGCGCGAACGTTCAATTTGAGATCACCGATCACCCGCAACCAGTCACTGTCTACACAACCCGTCCTGACACGTTGTTTGGTGCGACGTTCTTTGTGGTCGCCGTCGACTCCGAACTCGCCGCCGAATTGGCGTCCGGAGGCCCGGCGGAGGACGAGTTCAACGAGTACCTCGAGCAGGTCAAGCAGTCCAGCGACATTGACCGCATGGCAACCGATCGCCCGAAGACGGGCGTGTTCCTTCATCGCTACGCGATCAACCCTGTGAACGGCGAACAACTGCCTGTGTATGCGTCGGACTATGTATTGGCCGACTACGGAACTGGCGCAGTGATGGCTGTTCCGGCGCACGATCAGCGCGACCTCGACTTTGCTCGGGCTTTTGACCTCCCAGTACGTGTGGTGGTCGCAGCCGATTCGGACCCTGCCGTGACAGGTGAGGCAACGGCCGACGACGGCGTGCACGTGAACTCAGGTCCGCTGGATGGCCTGGGTAAAGATGAAGCGATCTCCAAGATCATCGAGTTGCTGGCGGTCGACGAACGTGGTGAATCGGCAATCAACTACCGCCTGCGCGATTGGCTGATTTCTCGTCAACGTTATTGGGGTACGCCTATCCCGATCATTCACTGCCCATCGTGCGGCGAGGTACCGGTTCCGCTCGATCAGTTGCCGGTTGAGTTGCCTTCGGCGCAAGGGCTCGACCTGCAACCCAAGGGGTCTTCGCCACTGGGTGCTGCCGAGGACTGGGTCAACGTGGACTGCCCGCGCTGTGGTGGTGCTGCCCGCCGCGACACCGACACGATGGACACCTTCTTCGATTCGTCGTGGTACTTCCTGCGCTTCCTTGATCCACACAACAGCACTGAAGCATTCGATCCACAACAAGCGCAGAAGTGGCTACCTGTTGACCAGTACGTCGGTGGCGTGACCCACGCGATCCTGCACCTGTTGTACGCACGCTTCTTCACAAAGGTCTTCTTCGACATGGGTTTGGTGTCATTCGAGGAGCCATTTGAGCGACTGCTTAATCAAGGCATGGTTCAGATGGACGGTTCGGCGATGAGCAAGTCGCGCGGGAACTTGGTGCGCCTGTCCGACGAACTGGTCGACCACGGCGTCGACGCGGTGCGCCTGACGATGGTCTTCGCGGGTCCGCCCGAAGATGACATCGACTGGGCAGACGTTTCACCTGCAGGTGCGAAGAAGTTCCTCGCCCGTGCGTGGCGGTTGGCCGGTGACGTGACCTCACCCGTGGGTGTTGATCCGACCACGGGCAACGAGGCACTGCGCAAGGTGACACATCGAATGGTGTCGGAGGCGCAACAAGCGGTCGAGGCCTACCGATTCAACGTCGCGGTTGCCAAGACCATGGAGTTGGTCAATGCAGGTCGCAAAGCCATTGACTCTGGGTGCGGTGGAGCGGATCCCGCAGTCCGCGAAGCGACTGAAGCGGTCGCGATCATGCTTTCGCTGGTCGCCCCCTATACGGCCGAGGACATGTGGTCGCGCCTAGGCCACGAACCATGCGTCGCGCTGGCGGGCTGGCCGAAGGTCGACGATGCGCTGCTCGTTGCCGACTCAGTGACGTGTGTGGTTCAGGTGGCGGGGAAGGTGCGCGCCCGCCTCGAGGTGTCGCCACAAATCGACGAGGACGAGCTACGCGAATTGGCGCTGGCCGAACCGAGTGTTGTGACATCCCTTGATGGGCGCGGAATCCGCACCGTGATCGTGCGGGCACCGAAATTGGTCAACATCGTTCCTGAGTGACATGGCCGATTGTTGCGGCATGTCTGGGCAGGTGACCGCGGTCGGAATCACTAGCGAAGGGCACGGGCCGCGACGACCGGAATGTTGCGCATCGAAGGGCCACCGGCGTCGATCGACCACTTGGCGCCAGTCATGGTGCCCGACGCGTCGACCATGATTCGCATCGTCCCGTTCCCGAGACCGGATCCGTTTTTCCTGCCTGCTTGTTTGGTCGTGCGCTTGTCGACGTAGCGACTGTCAAACGGTCCATGAGCGGAGCCGGTCGAGTCGAAGACGGAAAGTGCGTAACTACCGTCGCTCATCGCCACTGGTGGCCCGGCCGCTATCACCGCGTGGCCGACGAACTTGTCGTTCGGGTTCGCGGGGAAGATGAGGTAGTCGCCGGGGCGCAAATTGCTGATCTTCGTTTGGGTTCGCCAGTTCTTCGACACTGGCCCTTGCGAACCCTGAAGGTAGCTCGCCCACTTAGTTGGAGTGGGTACAAACCCGGGACGGATTGCCAGGCTGGTGTGCATCGAAGTCCATGCCTTCGGTGCGGCCCGGTGAAGGATCCAATCCGTCATACCCACGCAGTCCCAGGCGTAGTAGCCGGTCGAGACGTTCTCGGTGTACTTGTGGGAGTACACAGTCTTCTTCATCGTTTGGTAGACGCGTTCGACGCGCCTCAAAGACTTGGACACGCTCGGCGGCGCGACCGGGCCGACAACCAACGGGCTTGGGTCTGGCGCTGTGCCATTACTCGCTGGGTAGTAGCGGTTGGTGAGCGAAGCGTCGCCAGTTTGGGCCGAAGCCGATGTTTCGGTCAGGCCGGTGGTGATCACCGCTACTGCTACGCAAACGCCGAGTACGCCAGTTCCAACTTTGGGTGCGGTCATGGGAGTTGTCCGATCATGTGCGCCGTGGCTTCCTAGATGCAGGAAAGCAAGAACTCGATTATCACGCTGCCTGAGCATTTTGGGATGCGCCGTAAGGGTGACGAAACTCCAACGAGTGCGCCTATCGTCAGTCCCCGCACAGTGATGCGTTAGCAATATGGGAGGTCCGGACGGTAGCGTCGCTGCCCATGGACCGTCACGTCGCCGTTGTCACCGACTCAACTTCGTATCTGCCGACTCAATGGGCAGTTGACGCTCAGATCATCAAGGTCCCGGTCGGTGTGATCGTGTCGGGTCAGGCATTTCGTGAAGGTGTTGACATTTCAACGGCTGAGGTTGCTCGGGCATTGCGTGACTGGATGCCGGTCAGCACCTCGCGCCCATCGCCAGTTGACTTCATGAACGCGTACCAGCAGGCGGCAGCCAGCGGAGTCGAGCACATCGTCAGCGCGCACTTGTCTGCTGAGCTTTCAGGGACGTACCAGACAGCGTTGCTTGCAGCGAAGGAGTCGCCGGTTCCGGTAACTGTGATTGATAGCCGCACACTGGCGATGGGTCTCGGTTTTGCGTGTATGACAGGTGCTGAACTTGCTGAGGCCGGGGCCGAGGCCGAAGAAGTCGCTGCCGCGATCACGTCGCGAGCTCGCAGGTCGGACACCTACTTCTACGTCGACAGCCTCGAGTACCTCAAGCGTGGCGGGCGGATCGGAAAGGCGTCGGCCGCCATCGGGGCGGCACTGCGAGTTAAGCCGATTCTCGGCGTCCGTGATGGTCGCGTGGAATTGCTGGAGAAGGCACGAACGCCGAGCAAAGCGTTGGCGCGGTTATTGGAGATCTCCGTGGCTGCGGCAAAGGCGGAAGATGGTGATGTCGACGTGGCAGTCCAACACATCGATGCGCCGGAACGCGCCGATGAGATCGCCGAACAGATCAGCGTTGCGCTCGGAGGCAAGGACATTGTTCGGATCGAGATCGGCGCGGTCGTTGGTGCCCACGTCGGTCCAGGCTGTGTAGCAGTGACGGTCGCCCCCAAACCGTGGTCTCACACATGACCGTCGAGGCAGTTGCCTGGTTCGTCTGCGCGGTTGTCGTTGGCTACTTCATTGGTGCTATCAACCCAGCATCAATCATCGCGAAAGCGCGGGGAATCGATCTCAACAACAGCGGGTCGGGCAATCCGGGTGCAACAAACGCGGCCCGAGTCATGGGTCGCAAGACCGGAATCATTGTTCTGATCATTGATCTCCTCAAGGGCCTGATCCCCGTGTTGGCGTTCAGCCATCTGGTGAATCCCGCTCTCGGTGGACTTGCTGGATTCGCCGCGATCCTGGGGCACATGACCTCTCCCTTCCTCAAGGGCAAGGGAGGTAAGGGTGTCGCGACCACCATCGGCGTGCTGCTCGGCGCGGAGCCACTGTGGCTTATTCCGGTGTTGGTGGTTTTCGCAATTGTGTTCGTGATCGTGAAGCGCACGGGGATCGCGAGCGTAGCGGGGGCGGGCGCGTTGATCGTCACCGCGCTGGTTGATCATGATGATCTTGAGATGACCCTTTTTGGGGTGCTGGTCGGGCTGCTTGTCATCGTGCGTCATCAGCGCAACATTCGCGCCGCCTGGACTGATTGGCGTAATCCGCAATCAAGCCTTGAGGTGCAGTCGGAGGGACCGACCGAAACGTAGTTTTCCCCAGTTCGTTTGGGGTTGTCGATGTCCCCAGGCAGGCTTTGGGATGGGTTGCCCCGCGCGGACTGTTCCCTAGCGTTTCGGCATGGCTGAACATCGCGACCCTGTGGAACCGGACTGGTCTGTGCGCGAACGCATCGTCGTCGCCTGGGATCGGACCAGCGTCAGAGTCCTCGCCGGGGTAGTAGCCCTGGTGGTGCTGACGGTTGCCCTACTCGCGATTCGTTCCAGACCCGTTGAGTCTGCGATCGCACCGCACGTCAATCGCAGTGGAACGGCAGCACCTGCGAGCCAGGGATCCGGGAACTCGGGCGCCTCCGCGAGTGCGGACCAGCCATCCGGGGGAGTAGCCCCGAGCACTTCTGGTGGCTTGGTGGTGGTTCACGTGACAGGGCCCGTTCGACAAGTCGGGGTCTACACACTTTCTGCTGGGGCACGTGTTGCGGATGCGGTCGCCGCCGCCGGTGGTCTGACGAAGGGCCGCGCCCATATCAATCTGGCGCGGGTACTGATCGACGGTGAACAGATCGACGTTGGTGCGCAATCCGACGCCACCACATCAACGTCTTCGGGTAGTCCAGGAAGCGGCGGCAGTGCCGGAGGGGCTGGTTCCCTGGTTCCCGGTGCTGCCGGTCCGAAGCTGAGCTTGAACAAGGCCACCGCCGCCCAACTCGAAGAACTGCCGCGTGTGGGGCCCGTCATGGCTTCGAAGATCGTCGACTTCCGAACGCAACACGGTGGCTTCAGATCGATCGATCAACTCCGCGAGGTCCCGGGGATTGGTGATGCGACATTCGCCCAAATCGCGCCGCATGTGCAGGTCTGAGGCATGCAAGCCTCTGCGCCTCGATCCGTCGACCTTCGGCTGCTACCGGTAGCTATTGGCCTGTGGGCGGCAGAGGCCGTAGTGGTAGTTGGTGCCGCCGCCGGATGGTTGGGGCAAACCGTTGCCTTCCTATCGGTGATCACAGCGGTCGGAGCCGTCGCGATCGTGGTTCTGCGACATCGAATTCGCAGGTCGAAGCGGTTCCCGGAACTAGCGCCGATGGTGATCGCAACTGCTCTTCTTGGAATCGGCATTGGTGTTGCTCTCGCAGGGTTGAGGGCGCAACCAGTGATCAGCGAACCGCTCGCATCGATGGGATCGGCTCACGCAGTCGTGCATGTTGTTGCAGAAATCGCAGAGCCGCTGCGAATGAGTCGCCGCCAACCCGTTTCCGCACCCTGGAGTGATTCTCACGGCCGAGCCACGAAACGCAATTGGTCTGCGCGAGCGAACCTGACGGAAATGACAGAAGGGGGAACCGGGTCTGACGGGGGAACCCGATGGCAGTTGTCAGTTCCCGTGCTCCTGCTTGGGTCAACTGACGAGGCGGACCTTGGGAACTTGATTCCGGGAACGGTCATTTCGGCACAAGCATCACTTCGCCCGGGTGACCCGCTGCGCGGGACCGCAGCAATCCTGAGGGTCAGGGGTTCACCGGAACAGCTCGAATCGGCGCCATCTTGGCAACGTGTGGCCGCGCATGTTCGATCGTCGATGCGGTCCGCGGCTGCAAACCTGCCCCCCGATGCCCGCGGGCTGCTTCCGGGCCTAGTTGTCGGTGACGAGTCTGGGCTCAGTGAGACCCTGCGCTCTGACATGCAGAGCATTGGGCTCAGCCATCTCACGGCGGTCAGCGGCGCCAATCTGGCAATCGTCACCGGGCTAGTCCTAGCGCTGGCTCGACTGTTTGGCGTCACCCGCCGTGTGGCCGTTTGTTGCGCAGCGGCAGCGTTGTTCGGCTTCGTCGTAGTTGTGGGTCCACAACCAAGTGTCTTGCGCGCAGCCGCGATGGGAGTTGTTGGCTTATTCGCGATCTTTAGCGCCAGAGATCGCGCAGGATTCACGGCGTTGACGATGAGCATCGTGGCTCTGTTGATGGTCGATCCATGGATGTCGGTGTCGATGGGTTTCGCGCTGTCGGTGGCTGCGACGGCAGGCCTCCTGCTGTTTGCGAGGGCCCAGCGCAATCGAGAGGAGTCCCACCAGTCGTCGCGATGGGGATTGTCGCGGGCAAAGCGGGGGCTCTACCTCGCGTTGGGTGTTGCGTGCGCGGCTCAACTCGCGACTCTTCCGCTCACCGCCAGTTTCGGCAACGGCGTTCCGCTGGTCGGTGTTCTTGCAAACGTGCTGACAGAGCCGGCAGTCCCAATCGCCACCATCTTCGGTTGTATTGCAGCGGCGTCCGAAAGTATTGCTCCCTTAGCTGGAACGCTGCCCGCGCTCGTAGCCGGGTATGCGGCGCAATGGATCGCAAGCGTCGCGCAGTGGAGCGCGAACCTCCCATATGCAGTCTTGCCGTGGCCTGCCGGGGTGCTCGGATTTGTGTTGGCGGCAGCACTTTCCTTGGTGCTTGTTGGATTGTGGATCCGTCGCCAGCAAGTCACTGAGGTAATTCGCAGGCATCGCAAGGCATCGACGGTGATTGCTGCGGCGCTGCTCGCGGTTGCCGTCTGCATTCGGGGTCAACCGCAGTGGCCCCCGCCGAATTGGCTAGTAGTCGCATGCGACGTGGGGCAAGGGGATGCACTGGTCTTGTCGACCGCTCCCGGTCATGCGGTCGTCGTTGATGTTGGTCCTGATGGACGTCAGGTTGACCGTTGTTTGTCGGATCTTGGGGTCCGCAGCATTGACCTCTTGGTGTTGTCGCACTTCCATGCCGACCACGTCGACGGCCTGGCTGGAGCCCTAGCGGGCCGAGACGTTGCGACGGCAATGGTGAGCCCACTGGCGGAGCCCGCGCAGCAGTTTCAGTACGTACAAGAGACCTTGCGGGCGCGGGGAGTGGAGCCTCGAATCGCCGCGCCGGGCGAACAGGGAACAGTGGGGTGGCTCAAGTATCAAGTGCTGTGGCCAACCAAAGTCCTGCGTGGCAAGGAATCGGCGCCAAACAACGCATCTGTTGCGATGGCCGTTGAGGTGGGCGATCCGCCGGTGCGAATCTTGCTGACAGGTGACCTCGAACCAACGGCGCAAGCGGCGCTCATGTCTACCAACGCACGAGCGACCTTCGATGTGGTCAAGGTCCCGCACCACGGGTCGCGCAATCAGCGAGCCGAGTTGAGCCGTT
>Ga0209174_10003174_pt1:0-2500 | contig 10498 bp, 6 predicted proteins | sample JI91814BDNA_FD_187505 | JGI IMG/M metagenome (GOLD analysis project Ga0209174, IMG submission 187505) | Wastewater effluent complex algal communities from Wisconsin, to seasonally profile nutrient transformation and Carbon sequestration -... | ecosystem: Engineered > WWTP > Effluent >...
GTCGATATCCGCGAAGAAGCGCGCAATCAGCTTCTGTATGCGCGCCTCACCGAACTGTTCCGCCAGTGTCGTCGATCCCGCGAGATCGAGAAACAGCACGATGCGCCGTTCGATCTGTGGCCGCTGATAGCTGCCCGTCAGCAGATCCAGCAAAAGGCGCGTTCCCAGCAGCCGCGAAATCCGCGCGAAGAACGCAGCGACCAGCGCAACCCCGAATGTCACGCCTAGCACGACGGGCAGGACCGGCATCAGGCCGGCGGCTGAACTCGCGCCATAAACGAGATAGGTCGACGCCACGAACAGCACGCCGATCGCCACGAGGATTGCGATGGACCAGGCGAGAATCTCCACCAGCAGAGACGCCCGGCGCAGGCGCGGCGCGATGAAAGTCTGAAAAGCGAGATTGGCCAGCCCGATGCCGACACCGATGATCGCGCCATGCAGGCCGGTCTCGACATAGAAGACCGTATCCCGCGGCGATACCGGATCGAGCGACGCGCGGAAGGCGATGCCGACGCCCACGCCAATCAACGCCTGCGGGATTGTCGATCTCAGCACTTTGCGAAGCCGCATGTGGGGGCCGGATGTCAGTGGGTCTGATGGCAGTATCCGCTCGCAGACTGCGTATGCAATCTGGACCCGTGGCGCGCCTGCCGTCACACTATCCATTCTTGGGGGTGACATGACCGACATCACGACGACCGAAAAACCCGGCCGCCTGCGACGGATTCTCGATGCCATCGAACGGGCGGGCAACAAGCTTCCCGATCCGGTCACGCTTTTCATCATCTCGATTGCGTTGTTGATGGTGACTTCGGCTCTGATGGCCGCTTCGGGTGTCGGGGCTATCAATCCGGCAGACGGAAAGCCGGTGGCTGCCGTCAGCCTCCTGCACCCCGATCAGATCCGCCGCCTCTTCACCGAGCTGCCGCAGATCTTCACCAGCTTTCCGCCGCTCGGCGTCGTGCTCATCATGATGATCGGCGTCGGCGTCGCGGAACGCGCAGGGCTGTTTTCGGCTGCACTGTCCGGCCTCGTGAAGGCCGTGCCCAAGCCGTTGCTGACCCTCACTATCGTCTTCGCCGGCTGCCAAGCCTCGATCGCCTCTGACGCCGGCTATGTGGTGCTGATTCCGCTCTCCGCCGCTGTCTTTGCAGCTTCGGGCCGCAATCCGATCGCCGGGCTCTCTGCCTCGTTCTGCGGCGTCGCGGGTGGCTTCACAGCCAACCTCTCCGTCACCACGCTCGACGGCCTTTTGTCCGGCCTGACCCAGGCGAGCGCGCGGCTTATCGACCCGGACTACGAGGTCGCCATCACCTCCAACTGGTTCATCATGATGGCGCTTGTGCCGGTGATCTCGATCGTCGGCACCCTCGTCTGCGAGCGCATCGTCGAACCGCGCCTCAACGCCGGGCCGGCCTGGATCAATCCCGCGCAGGGCGCAGAGGACGACACGCGCGCCGCGCGCGAACGGCGCGGCCTGCGCTGGGCAGGCATCATGTTCCTGGCCTATGCCGCGTTCATCGCCTTCCTCGCCTGGGCGCCGGGACATCCGCTGCGCGATCCGCAGGATGGCGATTTCGACCCGCTGCTGCGCGGCCTCATCGGCGTGCTCTTTCTGATGTTCCTGCTGATGGGCATCGCCTATGGCGTCGCCGCCGGCACCATTCGCTCAGACCGCGACGCCGTGAAGATGGCCTCACAGGGCGTTGCCGAGATGGGCTCCTATCTCGTGCTGGCCTTCTTCGCGTCCGTGTTCGTGGCGCTCTTCACCTGGTCCAATCTCGGTGCGTTGATGGCGATCAGCGGCGCCGAGTTTCTCAAGTCCATCGGCGCCGGCGGCCTGCCCATCCTCATCATGGTGATTCTCATCGCCATGGGCACCGATCTCCTGATCGGCAGCGCCTCCGCCAAGTGGGCGATTCTCGCGCCCGTGCTCGTGCCCATGCTCATGCTGGTCGGCATCAGCCCTGAGGCGACGCAGGCCGCCTACCGTCTCGGCGATTCGACCACCAATATGATCACGCCGTTCATGACCTACTTCCCGCTGATCCTGATTCTGGCGCAGCGTTACCGCCCAGACTTCGGCATCGGCTCGATGATCGCGTTGATGCTGCCCTACACAGTGTCCGTTTTCCTCGCCTCCACGACGCTTTTCGTCATCTGGTACAGCTTCGACATCCCGCTCGGGCCGGGCATTTCAAGCACGTACACGGTCGGCGGCTAGCCATGCTTGCGAAGGCTCCGGCGCCGAAGCGTCTGTCGGGCGGCAACCCGCAAATCCCCAAGGGATATGGCGATGCACCGGTGCAGGCCTATATCGCCGCTATGCCAGGCTGGAAGCGCGAGGTAGGCGCACGGCTCGATGCCATCGTCAGCCGCGCAGTGCCCAAGGTTCAGAAGGCCGTGAAATGGAACTCACCGCTCTATGGCATGAAGGACGACGGCTGGTTTCTCGGCGTCCATTGCATGACGCGCTATGTGAAAGTCGCCTTCTTTC
>Ga0209174_10003174_pt1:7500-10498 | contig 10498 bp, 6 predicted proteins | sample JI91814BDNA_FD_187505 | JGI IMG/M metagenome (GOLD analysis project Ga0209174, IMG submission 187505) | Wastewater effluent complex algal communities from Wisconsin, to seasonally profile nutrient transformation and Carbon sequestration -... | ecosystem: Engineered > WWTP > Effluent >...
TTGCGGGACTTAACCCAACATCTCACGACACGAGCTGACGACAGCCATGCAGCACCTGTCTCCGCGTCCCCGAAGGGAAAAACACATCTCTGTGCCGGTCACGGGATGTCAAGGCCTGGTAAGGTTCTGCGCGTTGCGTCGAATTAAACCACATGCTCCACCGCTTGTGCGGGCCCCCGTCAATTCCTTTGAGTTTTAACCTTGCGGCCGTACTCCCCAGGCGGAGTGCTTAAGGCGTTAGCTGCGGCGCCGAGAAGCTAAGCTTCCCGACACCTGGCACTCATCGTTTAGGGCGTGGACTACCAGGGTATCTAATCCTGTTTGCTCCCCACGCTTTCGCGCCTCAGCGTCAGAAACGAGCCAGTGAGCCGCCTTCGCCACCGGTGTTCTTCCCAATATCTACGAATTTCACCTCTACACTGGGAATTCCACTCACCTCTCTCGTCCTCTAGCTCGACAGTCTTGAAGGCCATTCCTGGGTTGAGCCCAGGGATTTCACCCCCAACTTATCGAACCGCCTGCGCGCGCTTTACGCCCAGTAATTCCGAACAACGCTAGCCCCCTTCGTATTACCGCGGCTGCTGGCACGAAGTTAGCCGGAGCTTATTCTCCCGTTACCGTCATCATCGTCACGGGCAAAAGAACTTTACAACCCTAAGGCCTTCATCATTCACGCGGCATGGCTGCGTCAGGGTTGCCCCCATTGCGCAAGATTCCCCACTGCTGCCTCCCGTAGGAGTCTGGGCCGTGTCTCAGTCCCAGTGTGGCTGATCGTCCTCTCAGACCAGCTACGGATCGAAGCCTTGGTAAGCCGTTACCCCACCAACTAGCTAATCCGACGCGGGCCGCTCCTAAGGCGATAAATCTTTCCCCCTTGCGGGGCTCATACGGTATTAGCTGCAGTTTCCCGCAGTTATTCCGTACCTCAGGGCACGTTCCCACGCGTTACTCACCCGTCCGCCACTCCCGTATTGCTACGAGCGTTCGACTTGCATGTGTTAAGCCTGCCGCCAGCGTTCGTTCTGAGCCAGGATCAAACTCTCAAGTTCTAACAAAAGAACTCAGGACATCCCTAAGGACATCCAAGTCTCATCCAGGCCCCATGTCACTGACATGCGTCGCATGTAAAAAACTCAAAAGCAGATAGTTCCCGTCCCAACCGCAGCTCAAAGCCACAGCCAGAACGAGCGTTCCGCTTCTGCGTATCTCCAGGCAACACAAACCAGCTCATCACCAACCAAACCCTAAAGCCCAGTCAGCAACCCGCCGCCCGCGTCGCCCTTCCATCACTTAACAATGTCAATCAGCGTCTCGCCGGCTCGCCAGCGAGGCGCGGCTTGTATGCGGGGGCCTTGGGGCTGTCAACGCGAAACGCGAAAGATTTTTGATCTTTTTTTCTTGCGTCTCTGCGCCGCGTTTCGTGCCGATAAATTCGCAGGTTAGGATCGCCGCATGGCGAATGTGAGCATTGGTCTGGCTCTGGGGGGCGGGGTCGCGCGGGGGTGGTGCCATATCGGTATCCTGCGCACGCTGATCCGCGCCGGATTCGAGCCGGATATCATTGCCGGCACATCGATCGGCGCCGTCGTTGGCGGCCTGCACCTGGCTGGAAAACTCGACGAGCTCGAAGCCTGGGCGCGCAGCCTCGACGCGAAGCGCGTGCGCGCCATGATGGACATCTCCGTCACCAGCGGCGGCCTGATCGCCGGACGCAAGCTGTCCGGTCTTCTTGATACCTATGTCGGTGGCGTCGCGATCGAGAATCTCACACGCAACTTTGCCGCCGTGACCACAGAACTGAGGACCGGCCATGAGAAGTGGCTGCGATCAGGCCCGCTCTCCACTGCCTTACGTGCATCCTACGCGCTGCCCGGCGTCTTTCCGGCGGTGAACATCGACGGGCGCTTTCATGTCGATGGCGCCCTCACCAACCCCGTCCCAACCGCCGCCGCCCGCGCCATGGGCGGCCGGCTGGTGATCGGTGTCGGTCTTCATGTCGACGGCCAGCAGGCAGACGACGATATGTCCGAGCCTGGCCCGTTCGGTGACGATGACGGCTCGTGGACCGACTGGATCAGACCGGACCGCATGGTCGCGAAGATGATCTTTGGCCCCCGTAAGGACGGCCCCGGCATCTCCGCCACCATGACCGGCGCGCTCAACATCATTCTCGACCGCCTCACGCGCATGCGCCTCGCCGCCGATCCGGCCGACGTGATGATCGAACCGGATGTCAGCCATATAGGCTTGCTGGAATTTGACCGCGCAGATGAACTGATCGCGCTCGGCGGTCAGGCGGCCGAACGCGCGCTGCCGCTGATTGAAAAGCTCATCGCGACTTTGGACTGAGCCTCACTCTTCAACATCGATGAATTCGAGCAGATCGCCCGGCTGGCATTTCAGCGCGCGGCAGATCGCATCCAGCGTCTCGAAGCGTACGCCTTTCACACGCCCGGTGCGCAGCAGCGAGAGATTGGCCTCCGTAATGCCGATTGCGGCGGCAAGATCCTTGGCGCGCATTTTCCTGAGCGCCAGCTGGACATCCAGGCGGACGATGATCGCCATGGCTTAAACGAACTGATCGTGTTCGGACTTCAGCGCGCTCACGGCGCCGACAGCATCGCGCAACCCTCGCCCGATCACGATCAGCGCCAGCCCAAGCCCGCCCAGCACCACCGGCATCGGCTCAAGGTCGAACTCAAACGCGCCATGCCCGTCCAGCCAGCGCAGGACCGTCGGCGAGATCACGACCTCAAACGCCGCCGCCCAGCTTATCGATTGCCCGATCTCGCCCATCAGCGCCGCTGTCGAGGGCGCCCAAAGCTCACCCTTGCCGAGCCGGTCCAGATAGTCCTGCGCGCACCACAGCGCACTGGCCAGTGCGATCGCCGGCGCCGCCCGCAGCGCCTGGCGCAGAAGCGCGTCGACGCCCTGCCAGAAGCCGAAGGCCTCACCCTTGAGATCGCGCAAGGAAGCCGTGCTTGCCACGCCGGTGATC
>Ga0209174_10003178_pt1 | contig 10486 bp, 11 predicted proteins | sample JI91814BDNA_FD_187505 | JGI IMG/M metagenome (GOLD analysis project Ga0209174, IMG submission 187505) | Wastewater effluent complex algal communities from Wisconsin, to seasonally profile nutrient transformation and Carbon sequestration -... | ecosystem: Engineered > WWTP > Effluent > Algae...
GGGTGTGGCGAAGTAAGGCGACATTAAATCAGCTGGCTCAGGCTAGACCCGAAATCCAGCCAAGGCAAGTGTTCCAGTTATGGCGGTGGTTATTTTCCGGTTGCCGTGCCCGGCCCGATGTATTTGTCCAGAAAGAGTTTCATTGCCATCAAATAGCGCGAACGATTTTTCAAGCGCGAAAATCCGTGTCCTTCATTCTGCACGATCAGCATCTCGGGTGGGTTGCCTGCATTTTTCAGTGCTTTCTCCAGTCGCATAGCTTGCGGCAGAGGCGTGCGGAAATCTTCGGATCCATGAATCAACAGCACGGGACTCTTGAGTTCTGCCGTCCTTGCGACCGGAGATTGTGCCGCGAGCACATCCCGGTCTTTGCCGAGTACCAAGTCCAGATAGCGAAGGCCACTCAGGGTGTCGGGAATATCACCCTGTTTCAGCATCAGGCTTAAATCATAAACACCCGCGTATCCGATCGCGCAACGAAATGTATCGGGTGCGAGGATGGTGCTCATCAGTGCCGAATAGGCGCCGAAACTTCCACCTGCAATGCAAATCCTGTTTTTATCGACTGTGCCGGTACTGATTACGTAATGGGTCGCATCGATAATGTCGTGCTGGATATCGGTTCCCCAGGTTCGGAAGCCTTTTCGCATGAAGGCTTCGCCATAGCCGCCGGACCCGCGAAAATTGACTCTCAATACGGCATAGCCGTTGGCAGCCAGCCATTGCACTTCGTTATTGAAATGCCAGCTGTCGGAAATGCCGATGGGGCCGCCATGCGGCATTACGACCATCGGAGTCTTGCCTTTAACGTACTGCTTCGGAAGCGTAAGTACCCCATGAATAGTCAGTCCATCCCTGGCCTGGAAGCTGAAGCCGGTACTTTTGCCGGAAAGACTGGAATCAATCGCGGCATTGCTATTCAGCACCAGTCTCGAGGTATTGGATTGTCGATCGTAGAGGTAGTAGCGATTTGGCTTGCCGTCACCGAAAACATTGAACAATATTCTTTTGCCGTCGCTGCTGTAATCGTTGAAATAAACTACTTCGCCAGGAAAGGATTTGGAAATCCCTTCGTAGAGGCGGCTATCATCGGTATCGCCACTGAGCATTACAATTTTTGGGTTGGTCGAATCACTGAGGATGGCAAGTGGCAAGCCGGGTTGCGAAGAAGGCATCAGACCATTGATCTCGATGCCATCCTCACAGTGCAGTTTCTCCCTCGAGTTGTCTTCTTTCACCAGGTAAAGACAGCTTGCTTCACCGGCCTCGCTGATTTTTGCAAGAAAATCCTTGTTGCCCGGCAGGAATTGCAAGGGCGTGAAGGAAGACATCGGAGAGCTTCCGGTCTGGATTTTTTGCCATTCGCCTGTCTTTGCTATGAAGCGGTAACTGGCTGGATAGTAATTTTCATCCATCCCGCTGACAAAGCGGAGTTTACTGTCCAGATCGAAAACGGCAGTCGGGCTGTTGATCGGCGATATGGCAAGCTGTTCGCGTTTGCCGGTGTAGACATTGATTTTGACAATCGCCGGCTTGGTTTTCAGCAGGTCGGAATTGTCCCAGTTGGTGCGAAGTATGATGATGTTGTCGTTGTCATTTTCGAGGGTATCGATAACCCAGGCCCAGCCTGCATCCTGCTGCTTGCCGCGTGCCGAGGAATCACCAATCGCCCCGAACAGGTATTTGGTCCTTTTGCCGTCGGGAGACATCGCAATGACTTCACCGTAGGTTTTCGGGGTTTCCAGTCCTCCGGAACGTTGCGTACGGCCAAAGACAAGCGTGTCATTGTTAGCCCATCGCGCGGCGTAGACGGATTGATGCGGCGGCAACGCAAATTCGGTCAGGACCTTTTGACTTTCCGCATCCATGACTAGCAGCGTCGAACTGATGTCACCGTATCGTTCTACGGCCAGGTATTTTCCGTCGGGTGAAAGCATTGCACTGCCAAAGTCATAAAACTTGGCATAGCTATCGACATCCAGTGCCATGACTGGTTTTGAAAGCAAGGCAGTGACTGCGCAAAGCAACAGGCAGTAAGGTGCAGGTAATCTTGATAATTGCATGGTCTTGTCGCCCGTCATTGAAGTTGGTGAATGTGGTCGATTATTTTCCGGTCGATCAAGAACCGAAAAGCCGATTCTGCATCATTTTCAAAATAGGCTTTGGCCGACCCAAGCCGGAATGTGTAACCCCATTCATCCATATCGGCCCAGATGCGTTCCCTGCCGACACCGGGCAACGCATCGCCAAGGATTGCCTGAAGCACGCAAACCGCATCTTCTTCGGCAACCGAGTCGGTGGCATCGGTATGAACTTGTGCCCGTTTTTCTTCGGGAAGAACAATCAGGTGTCCTGCTTCATGCAGCAGGGAATGGACCGGGGTGTCAGGACGTGCATAGACGACAAGACCAATGATGCCGGCTTCGCAGTCGCCCCAGAAACTGCCGGGAATGGGCTGTCCGTTTTCCACTTCGACCAGATCCAGTCGATAGCGGGCAAGCAGCGTGCGGGGTGCTTCAAAACCAATGTCTGAAAGAGTCAGCACGTTCTGATAGACGATTTTCTGGCAAGTGATGATGCGTTTCCGCCCGTCATCGAATCGGGGCGGAATAGGGTAAGCGTTTAGGCTTCTTTTTCCGGCAATGCGACGGAGATGTCCAGAAGATTATGATCGCCGTCCTTGTGCAGGTCGACTTTTACCGCATCCACATCGACATTGATGTATTTGCGAATGACTTCCAGCAGCTCGCGTTGCAGCAATGGCAGGTAATCCGGTGCGTCGCGCAGTCCGCGTTCCTGTTCGATCAGGATTCGCAGCCGGCTCTTTGCGACATTGGCGGTGTTCTTGTTGCGCTGGGTGAGAAAATCGAAAATTCCCATCGCTTAGCTCCTAAACATTTTCGAGAAGAAGCCTTTCTTCTCGACAGTGGTAAAACGAAGGGGTTTGTCTTCGCCAAGAATCCGCGCAACCGCATCAACATAGGCCATGCCGGCATTCGATGTTTCGTCGAGAATGACCGGTACGCCGGAGTTGGAACTTTGCAGCACTTCAGGCGACTCGGGAATGACGCCGATGACGTTCAAGCCGAGAATTTCCTGTACGTCGTCGATCGAAAGCATATCGCCTTTCTCGACGCGTTCCGGCGAGTAGCGTGTCAGTAGCAAATGTTCTTTCACGCGTTCGCCGTTTTCTGCTTTCCGCGTTTTCGATGCGAGCAAGCCGAGGATGCGGTCCGAGTCGCGAACCGATGAAACTTCGGGATTAACCACGACGACAGCACGGTCTGCGAAATACATCGCGAGGAAGGCACCTTTTTCAATGCCGGCAGGGGAGTCGCAAACGATGAAATCGAAGCCGTCGGCTGCGATATCGTTCAAGACCTTTTCAACGCCTTCTTTCGTGAGCGCATCTTTATCGCGTGTTTGCGAAGCGGCAAGCACGTACAGGTTTTCAAAACGCTTGTCCTTGATAAGCGCTTGCTTGAGATTGGCCTCGCCGTGCACGACGTTCACGAAATCGTAAACCACGCGGCGTTCGCAACCCATGATCAAATCAAGATTCCGCAGGCCAACATCGAAATCGATTACCGCGGTTTTTTTACCGGCTTTTGCCAGGCCACATGCAAGGCTTGCACTGGTGGTGGTCTTTCCGACGCCACCTTTGCCCGAGGTCACTACGATAATTTCAGCCAATGTTATTCTCCGTTTTCTGTCCGTTATGTTTCATGTCAGTTCCTCTATGCGGAGCTGATCTTTTTCTAAAAAAATCTGTACTGCCTTACCCAGAAGGTTTTTCGGAATTTCTTCCAGTACTTTGTAATGTCCGGCAATGGCTACGAGCTCGGCGTGGAATTCACGGCAGAAAATGCGTGCATTCACGTTGTCGCTTGCACCGGCCAATGCACGGCCGCGTAATGCACCGTAAATATGGATTGAACCGTCGGCGATCACTTCGGCGCCAGCGCCGACCGTTGCCATTACGGTGATGTCCTTGTTCTGTGCGTAGATCTGCTGGCCGGAGCGAACCGGTTGTGTGTGCATGATGCCGGGTTCCGATTTGGCAGGAACGACAACAGGTGTCGGACGTTCCATTTCCGGTTCGGCCTTGCGAGCCGGTTTCTTCGCCTGGGGCTCGGGATCGGCAGAGGCCTGGCTCTCATAGGAAACACGGAATTTCGCCAGCAAGGGCAAACCGACCTGTACCGACAATTCCTCGATTGCACTGGTGCCGTAGGCAATGGCAATGGGCAAAACGCCGGCCGATTTGAGTGAATCAATCAGCTCGTTCACGGTCTTTGCATCGGGGCATTTCGAAAGGCCGCCAAAATCAAGAATTACGGCAGTGCGTTCGAATAGTTTTGGTGCGCGGGCGACACGTTCCTGCATTTCAATCTTGAGTTTTTCGACATCGAGATTGCGAATGCGCAGATTGGCAATGCCAACCTGTCCAAATTTCAATTCACCGGCTTGTTCGTAATCAGGAATCTGTGCGGCCATGCGTCAACCGCCTTTCGTGAGTGTAGGAATCTGTGCTGCCATCCGATCAGGTTCCCGTCGCGAGGGTGTTGGTACGGCCCGGCAGCGCCCTTGCGGCAAGCCATGGCTGTCCGGGAAGTGCGTCGCCGTAGGTGGTTTGCACATAGGGGTAACTGCATAAATCTTTCAGCAGCATGCAGGCGCGAATATTACCGGGTGCCATCACATGCTGGCCGACTTCGCGGAAACCGAAGCTGCCGTGGAAAATCAGGGCAGGGTGATTGTCGTTTTCGATAAAGACTTCTGCGGCAAGATGTGGATAACGCACTTCCGCAAAACTCTGGACGTCGCCGTAAAAAACGCGCCCGACACCGACGCTTCGCCGCGCACTTGCGATGACAATGCGGTCGATATAAAGGAATTTCTCGTAGCGTTCCCGAAACCATAGAAAATTGCTGCTGTCATGTGCAGCATCGTGGCTGACGGCAATCAGAAAGCCGGCAATGAGGCCATCGACTTCAGCGACGCGGAAATAATCGGCATTTTCCCAGAAGAAACGCACTTTGGCCGCATCCATCGGCAGGATGCCAACACCAGCTGCATTATTCATGGCTAGAACAGAATCCAGCTCGTGCTCGCGCACGTCGCGGATAATAATGGACATTAATTAACTCCAAAACGGCTGCTCAGAGCCGCCAATGGGTGGTGATTATCGCACGTGGAGCGCGCAATCGCGATGCTTGTTGAACTGTTAAACTTGAGTTAGGGCCATATCAAAAAGTCGCGATCATGACTTTCGGGCTGCCCGTTTTGGCTCATTCGCGCCTATGATGTTCATATGTTAAATAAACTGAACCATACCCAGCTGCTTCGATACGCCGGATTATTTACCTGGGCGGTGGTCGGCATACCCCTCATCCTGAATAGTTGGTATTTCCCGGTTGCGGAAGTCGAAGAAAATCTGCTTTCCAAGCCGGATATGGTGGGCTCCACCGTGGCGTATTTTGCCTTTGGTTTTGCCTACTGGCTTGTCACACATGATCTAGGCGCTAGAAAGCCGCGCTGGTATGACATTGCCTTGCTGGTGGTCATGACGATTACGGCAATTTCGGTCAGCCAGTTGACCGGTACGGGGCTTGGCGCAATTTTATTGATGATCGTTGCCGGCGTGATCCCCTGGCTTGTTCCGGTGACTGCCGGCGTGATCTGGATGATAGTCCAGCATATGGCACTGGTGCCGGTTTTCATCAAGGGCCAGGGTTTTACGCCGATTGCAGCCGTATTGCAGACCGCCATTTATATTGGCTATTCAAGCTTCACCTTTGTCACGGGTTTCGTTGCCAAGCAGCAGGCGCAGGCGAGAGAAGATCAAAGGCGCTTGAATGCCGAGCTGCGCGCGACCCGCGTATTGCTGGCGGAAAGTTCGCGCATGAGCGAGCGCTTGCGCATTTCGCGCGAGCTGCATGATTTGCTCGGGCACCACCTGACGGCTCTGAGTTTGAATCTTGAAGTCGCCGGCCACCTCACCGAAGGCAAGGCACATGATCATGTCAAACAAAGTCATACGCTTGCCAAATTATTATTAACCGATGTCCGCGAAGCCGTGAGTGAAATGAGGGAAGACGGTGGTATCGACGTCAATACCGCATTCCTGAGTCTGGTGGACGGTGTTACGGCACTCAAAATCCATCTTGATTTGCCGGAAATGCTGCAGTTGGACGATCCTGATCGTGCGCATGTATTGCTGCGCTGTGCCCAGGAAATCATCACCAATACTGTTCGCCATTCAGGCGCCGATGAACTGTGGCTGCGACTGACAAAAATGCCCAATTACGTCGAATTGTCGGCCCGGGACAATGGCCGTGGTGCCGTCAGCCTGACCCAGGGCAATGGTTTACGCGGCATGTGCGAACGACTTGCCGAATTCGGCGGCCATCTCGATATTATGAATATTGCAGGTCAGGGACTAAGCTTGACCGCAACGCTACCCACAAAGGAAATCCCATGATCCGCGTGTTTCTGGTTGATGATCAAACCCTGGTACGACAAGGCGTACGCTCGCTGCTGGAGCTCGCGGACGGTATCGAAGTCGTTGCCGAGGCCAGTGATGGCAAGCAGGCCGTCGAGCAGATCCCGCTGGTGAAGCCCGACGTGGTTTTGATGGATATGCGCATGCCGGTGATGTCGGGCCTGGACGCACTTCAGGCCTTGTCCAAGGCGGATGCCTTGCCACCCACGATCATCCTGACCACCTTTGATGACGACCAACTTGTATTGGCCGGCATTAAATATGGTGCAAAGGGCTATTTGCTCAAGGATGTTTCGCTGGACCAGCTGGTGACTGCCATTCAAGCCGTCGCAACGGGCGGTTCTCTGGTGCAGCCCGCTGTGACGCAAAGACTGCTTTCCGGGTTGGAAGGCATGAATAATGATTTCGTCAGTCTGGAGCAGCCCGACCCGCTGACGGAACGTGAAACCGAGATTTTGAGGCTGATGGCGGGTGGTTTTTCGAACAAGGAAGTTGCCAATTCGCTCGGTGTTGCCGAGGGTACGGTGAAAAATCACGTCTCGAATATTCTCTCGAAGCTGGGAGTTCGCGACCGGACACGCGCAGTATTGAAAGCTTTTGAACTCAAACTTGTATAAAAAACCAAGGCCATCACAATAAACAAGCTCCAGGAAGCAAATTTAGAGTAATGCTTCCAGACCCGATGACGAGTGGGCCTGTGACCTGATATCCTCCTCGTTCCTGGCGGGCGCTGATGTCCTGATCCAGGGACGTGCTTGGAGAGCCCACGAATGACCCGAATTATTGAGTTTTTAATTGCAGCCGCCATGGTGGTGGTGCTGTTTTTAGTAATTGCCTTGTTTCTGCCCGCTAAGCGCGTGGTTTGGCATGAGATTGAAACCAATCGTCCTGCCAATACGGTATATGACGTAGTAAACGGTTTTCACCATTTCAAGGAATGGAACCCGTTGCTCAGCTATGACAACAAAATGAAAGTCGACATCAGTGCCGATCCGAAAGCCCAGGGCGCAACCCTGAAATACGACTCCAGCAAAAAAGTCGTTGGTGCAGGCAGCTGGACCCTTGCGGAACAGGATCCAGGCAAGAAAGTGGTCTACAAGCTTCAGACCAATTCCATCGGCAGCAATAAAACGATGGTATTCACGATCGAACCTGTAGTTGCCAAGAGCAAGAACATAACCGTCAACACCAAGAACCTCCGCGTAACGCAAACCTATACGGTGGATTACGGCTGGAATCTGTTCGGCCGTTACGCCGGCATGTACGTAAACCGCAATGTTGGCGATGAAATGAAAGCAGGCCTGCAAAAGCTCAATGCCTTGCTGGTCAGCATTCCAAAATATGATTATTCCACGCATACCGAACCCTTCAACCTGGTCGAAGTTCCTGCCCAGAACGTGTTGGTCGTTCCGACGGAAGCCAAGCGTGCCAACAACGAAGTCGTGGTGGCAATGACCAATCAAATGGGTTGGGTCAAGAAGGTGATGGATGCCAATGGTCTGGTGTCAGCCGGCCCGATGCGTATCGTCACGACCGAATATTCTTCTTCGGCCTATGCATTCGATATCGTGGTTCCCGTGCGCAAAGCGGGTTCCGCCAGTGCTGCAACACCCGCCGCTACCGAAGGTGAAGCCCCGGCTGAAGCGGCTCCTGCTCCAGTTGTTGCCGCGACGGAGAAACTGGATATTCGCGTTGAAGGTCCAGTGAAAGCGGATTTCTATCCCGCCATCAAGGCCGTCACCACCGACTACACCGGCTCGGCTCAAAGCCTGGTCATGGTGCGCGACATGGTACGTGCATATGCCGTTGCAAACGGATACACACCGACCGATCGTGCATTTGATGAATATCTCGGTACTGTCGACAAGCAGAACGAAATCGATTCAAAGTTCAAAGTGTACTGGCCCGTCAAGTAAATGTTCCTGAAAAAGCGGGCCTAGCGCCCGCTTTTTTTTCATCATTGTTTCTTGACCTTGCGCGGTCTAGCACAGAGACTAATTCAATGATCGAAGCCAATAATCTAAGCAAACGCTACGGGCCCTTGCTCGCTGTCGATGCTGTCAGTTTCAAGGCTCAACCCGGCGAAGTGTTAGGTTTCCTTGGCCCAAACGGTGCGGGAAAATCCAGCACCATGCGCATGATTTCGGGGTTCCTGTTGCCGAGCTCCGGCAGCGCAACCATCTACGGTCACGACATCGTCAGTGATTCGATCGCTGCGAAAGCACGTCTCGGCTATCTTCCGGAAGGCGCGCCACTGTACGGCGAATTAAGCACCGAACAATTTTTGCGTTTCGTGGCAAGTGCGCGCGGCATGAGTAGAACGGAGCGGACTGGCCGCATCAACATCACGCTTGATCGACTGAGCTTGCGGGAAGTTGCCGGTCAGACCATCGAAACCCTTTCTAAAGGTTACAAGCGCCGCGTGGGTCTGGCGGCGGCAATTTTGCACGAGCCATCTGCCCTGATACTGGACGAACCTACCGATGGCCTGGATCCGAACCAGAAACATGAAGTCAGAATACTGATTCGCGAACTGGCGAAAGAACGGACCATTTTGCTATCCACCCATATTCTCGAAGAAGTGGAAGCCTTGTGCACGAGGGTCATTATCATCGCCCGGGGAAAAATTCTGGCCGATTCCACGCCGGCCGAATTGCTGGCCCGATCGCGATACGATCGGGCCGTTTCCATCCACGTCACCGATAGCATTGCTGCACGAGCTGCATTGGACGGAATGCCGGGCGTCACCGGTTTCGAACAAAATGCGATCGATGGTCGACTGTATGTTTTCACCAAGACCAAGTCGCGGTCGGACGAGGCCATTGCCGAACGCTTGCGTCATCGCCATGTGGCATTTACCGATTTGCGTATCGAGCGCGGCCGCCTTGACGAGGTTTTCCGAAGCATCACTATGCCGGAGATAAAAGCATGAGTGCGATCATGACGGTTTATCGCCGCGAGTTGCGCAGCTATTTTTCGACGCCGCTGGCGGCGGTTTTCGTGGTCATTTTCCTGGTGATGGTTTCCGCATTCACGTTTTATCTCGGGAATTTTTTCCAGACCGGGCAGGCGGATCTGCAAGCTTTTTTCCTGTTCCACCCCTGGATGTATTTGCTGCTTGTGCCGGCATTGGCAATGCGCCTCTGGGCTGAAGAAAGAAAAAGCGGGAGCATCGAACTCCTGTTAACGCTTCCATTGACGGTAGGTCAGGCGGTATTGGGAAAATTCCTGGCAGCCTGGACTCTGGTCGGTATTGCCTTGTTGCTCACTTTCCCGATGTGGGTCACCGTTGCCTGGCTGGGGGATCCCGATAACGGTGTCATTCTTGCGAGTTATGTCGGCAGCTGGTTGCTTGCCGGCGGCTTTCTTGCGATCGGAAGCGCAATATCGGCGACCACGAGTAGCCAGGTCATGGCATTTATCCTGACTTTGTCCGCCTGTCTGCTGACTTTGCTGGCGGGATATTCGATCGTGCTTTCTGCCATGCAAGCGATATTCAGCCAGCCAGTCGTAGACGCCATGTCAGGCATGAGTTATCTGACGCATTACAGTTCAATCACGAGGGGTATCCTCGAAGTTAGGGACCTTGCCTTCTTTGTGATTACCGCTGTCGCCTGGCTATTGGCCACGGTGCAAATAATCCATTTGAAAAGGGCGGGCTGATAGTGAATTTATCCAGACTGCCCTATGCCAACTATCTTGCATTGCCCTTGCTGGCGATTGGCACGCTGCTGCTTTTGTTTGCGAGCTCGCAATTGTTCAGGGGAGTCGCCTTCGACCTGACGGACAAACAGATTCATACCCTGTCCGGCGGCACCCTGAAGATCATTGAAGAAATAGACAAGCCCATTACGCTGAAATTGTATTACTCGGAAACGGCAGCGAGGGATCTTCCACAGTTCAGGGTCTATTCGCAGCGTGTCAGCGAGTTGCTGCAAAGCATTGCCGAAAAATCAAAAGGAAAAATCATTTTCCGGCAGA
>Ga0209174_10003179_pt1 | contig 10485 bp, 9 predicted proteins | sample JI91814BDNA_FD_187505 | JGI IMG/M metagenome (GOLD analysis project Ga0209174, IMG submission 187505) | Wastewater effluent complex algal communities from Wisconsin, to seasonally profile nutrient transformation and Carbon sequestration -... | ecosystem: Engineered > WWTP > Effluent > Algae...
TCGCCCATCCAAGCAGATAAATGCTCGAATTCTGGGAAATGCCTGTCCTACTCTGGGCCCAGCATTACCCCCGGTTGAACTGCAAAAAAAGTGAGCAAAGCAAGAGTTGACAAAGTCAAGATCTGGGTGAATCTCGTGTTTCTTGCGGATTTCCTCTTCTAGGGCTTCTTCGCATGTCAGACGTTGGCGAGCTAATCTGGGAAGATCATCTAACAAATCATCGGTTGGTGATCCAACTTGCGGAACGAAGGGGCCTGGAATGAGAGCAAAAACCAAACCGCTCGGGTCTACAGCGATTCCTGGCCGATTGACGCAATAACCGTAAAGCATGTGTCCATTATCATACCCAATGGGATCACGACTACAAAACCGCCCCACTCCTGGATCGTAGAGAGCCGACGCTTGATCGGTCAGTACCGTCGCGAACAACAGACCGAGCAATAGAGTGAAGAGTCGTTGCTTGAAGTTCATTTCGTAAACTCCGGTGATGTTGGAGAGCGGCTAATCCCAGTAGAATCGTATTGACTCGACCAAGCTGGTCTTGCGAGAGACTCTTGGATCGATTTTATCTCGCGGTTGTCGGACCTGAGAGGACATCAAGGTTGTGAAGTTTGTTCCGTTCGGTTGAGGTTGATTTTTTCGGTGAAGGTCCGTTTCGTGAGGTGATCCTCAGGAGGTCGCACTCGGCAAGTTTCACAAACTCCGCACGGCACACAAGTCAGGACGAGCCTTAGGGAGTATCACCTTGTCCCGACGTCTTCTCCGCTGGTGGCCCTATCGTTCCGTCAACGATAAAGACAACTCGAAAACCCAAGCTTTCACTTTTGCCATCAGGAATTAACGGCCCAATGGAGCGCGTAGCCGATCTACAATACCACCAGGACGTTTCGAAACCTCCACCTCGAATGAGCCCGATATTCGTGTCGTCAAACATCGGGTAAGGGTCGGTTACTGGTGTGGTTGAATAATCGGCATGGTGATCGGCGCACCATTCTATGACATTTCCATACATGTCATACAAACCCCATGGATTGGGTTTTTTCTGACCGACGGGGTGCGGAAGCCCTCTACTGTTTTCCTCGAACCATGCATAATCCTTCAGAAGGTCGTGGTTGTCCCCAAAGCTGAAAGAAGTTTGGGTTCCCGCACGGCATGCATACTCCCATTCAGCCTCGGTTGGCAACCTGTATTCTCTACCCATCGCTTTCTCATTGGGTAGTTTCGAAAGTTCTTTACAGAATGCAGAAGCTTGATTCCAAGTGACCCTCTCAACTGGCAATGAATCGCTGTCGAATTGGTTGGGGGGTATGTTCTCTTTTTCAAGTAGCTCTGCTAGTGTCTTCCCTTGGTAGTAGCTAGGATTAGTTCGCATGACGTCGCGATACTGAGCTTGAGTTACTTCAAATGCGCCCATGTAATAGTCCTTGGTGAGCGTCACTTCGTGCGCGATCTCCTCGCTAAAACGTTTCGGCTGGTTCTCTGGCGAACCCATCATGAACTGTCCTTTTTTGATCAGTATCAGCTTCATGCCGATCGAGTTGGTGATCTCCTGTGGAGGTTGTCCAACGCTATAGGGTGAGAGCCAAATGACGAACAGGATACAAAACAAAAGAAATCGCCAATAAGTGTCGGATTTCATAAATTCAACGCTCCATGAGCAGTCAAGCTTATTGGTACTATTTCAGTCGGCGACCAATCAATGTCGCAAACAACAAAATTGCGGCTACAGCATCGAACTGTCAGCCGCAACATTATGGAGGGAGGGGCTACTGGCTTCTGTTGCGTTAACATTTACTTGAGTCTGGGCTCCCAATCAAACTGAACCCATTTGTCCTTTTGAGGGGGACAGCATCCCCAGTTAGCGCTTACGAATCGGTTGAATCCATCCTTGTCGAGGGGAGTGCCTTTCGCCTTCACCTCACCTGAGTTCCAAATAGGAGGTTCTTTATCTGTTGACTGGAGAAGGCCAGAAGAGGCTTGACAATCTTCGAGTCTACCATGCTTAGTTCCTTTCTTTCCGAGTTGGTCTAGGTTGCCATTAAGAGCCTCTTTACAGAAATACCTCAGTTCGCCGAATTGATGGTGATACCCGCATGAATTCTGCTTAATCAGAAATTTTCCGATATCCTTCACTCCACTTCCGACAACATTACCATCCTTATCGACCATCCATGTTTCCCAGTATTCGTAATGATCGTGATCAAATTCAGGGTCATTCCAAAGGTCCCTCATTCCCTTTGGTTCTTTACAGCCGCATCCTTTCTTACATTTGGCCAATCCACATTTGGCTGTTACTTTTTGAATCAGAATTCCTTCAAAGAAATTATCGCATGGCTTTCCTCGCTTTCCTGGCGTTTGATCTGGTGGATGTGGGGATAGCTTAAAGTTCCATTTGGCATTTACCCAAACGCCACAACCTCGGTGGTCTTCCTTGGGTGGAGTAAAGTTCGCTGGTATGGCAACTATTTCGTATTTCACATCGGGAGCAGCCTGAATCATGGGCCAGTTAAGACAGGTAAGGCAATTCACGCCGCCATACCCCGCCGGATCACGACTACAAAACCGCCCCACTCCCGGATCGTAAAGTGCCGCTGCTTGATCGGTCAGGACCGTCGCGAACAACAGACCGAATAAGATAGTGAAGAGTCGTTGCTTGAAGATCATTTCGTAAACTCCGTTTTAGAACGAGGTTGCTTGGTTCGGTTGCGAGAATGGATTGGAATGAAAGCCGTGTTGAGGATTGGCAAAACCAAAAGGATTGCTGGGACCTGAATTATCTCGATGAGCAGCTGAGCGACGTTCTTGCTCTTGGCGGAGTCGCTCCTGCTGAGCCAATAGTTCTGGATAGTCTTCGAGTGTTTTAGGTCGGACGAGTCGAGAGAGGAAACTGCGATACATCGGATGATTCGACGAATGCTTTACCGCTAACGAATAACAAACGGCGGCGTCGGAGCGATTACCGCTATCTTCGCAGGAATGACCACGAGCTGCTAAGAAGGCAGAGAACGATTCGGCATTGGTTAACGATTTGAGGTAGAGTCCACTTTCTACTTCGTGGGTGCTGATTGGATGCGGCCAGTTTCTGTAGTGCAGGTCATCAAAGCTGTTCATCCCTTGATTGGTACCTTCGACGTTGATGCGTTCGCCAGGAGCATCCCAGCGACAAAAGAGATGTTCTTTGGCATTTACCAAATAGACAGGATAACCGAGCCTGCGAGCGACTGCCGTGTAGAGTACTGGCATCGACACACAAGTTCCTCCATTGGAACTTCCCACCATGCCATGCAGGAACAAATCTTGGCTTCGAGTGAAATCGATATCGTTGATGCGATCTTGGTTGTAATGCACACCGAAATCTTGTTGCAGCACAGTGACCAGCATGAGCATTCGGTAGAAGGCTTCGGAATGATGGAACTCATCGGGCTTTTGCAGAAACCGGTAGAGGTTGCGGTCGGTGTCGAACTTGACCTTCTGTGCCCAGCGATCGAGAGTGGCTAATAGTTCGGTGACATTTAGATTGTCTGATCCTGGCAGGCCTTCTGCCGCTCGTAGATTCAGTAAAGCCAGAACCTGTTTGGCGAGCTCTTCCGAACTCATCATCGATAGCTCAGCAAGTGTTGGTAGAGCTGGGGTGGATTCGGTGACTGTTGGTACTATAGGTCGAAGTGAGCGAACCGATTGAGGTTTTGATTGTGATGCGATCAGTGCTAGCAAGATAAGACTCAAGACAGGAGAGATACCAAGGGCGATTTGCCAAATGCGAAGACTCGATTTGGTCGATTGCGACGAAAGTGCCAATGGCGCTTGCCGATCTGGTTTGGGGCGTCGATTGCGTTTCGGCATGTTGAAGTCTCGTAAAGTGCCGTCGAAAAACTTGTTGTTCACTCGCTTCTATTGACTAGCTTCCAATCGCACGCTGCTTCATAGGAAGACGCCTACGGAGCATCACTTTGTCCCGATGTGTTCTCTGCTGATGTCTCTAACTTTCCTTCAAGCAAAACACGGAAACCTAGTCCGGGAATGCGTTCTGGGGAGTGAACTTCCCATACACGTGCTGCCGATCTGCAATACATCCAATAGCTTCTCCAGTCGCCCCCTCGTAATATACCAGGCGAATGATCATCAGATTGGAAGGGATCATTCGTAGCATGGGCAGGGTAATCCCTGTGTTGGTCAGCACACCATTCACAAACGTTGCCGTACATGTCAAAAAGGCCCCATGCGTTTGGTTTTTTTTGTCCGACGGGATGAGGCATTTTGTTGCTATTTTCCCTGAACCAAGCGTATTGCGGTAGTAGATCTGATGACTCGCCAAAACTATATGAAGACTGATTTCCTGCCCTGCATGCGTATTCCCATTCGGCTTCAGTCGGAAGCCGATACACCCTTAGGGCGGTCTTTTCTTCAGGCAGCTCCGAGAGTTTTCGACAAAATTCCTGCGCGTCATACCAACTGACGCTATCTGCAGGGAATGAATCAGAAGAAGGGAGATGACCACTTTTGTCAATTTCCTTGAGTGATTTCTCAAGCATACTTCCCTGGAAGTAGCTGTTGTTCTCTCCCATGACCACTCGATACTGAGCTTGTGTTGTCTCGTGGATACTTAGGTAATAGTCTTTACTGATCGTCACCATGTGTGCAAATTCGTCAATAAGTCTGCCTTTTTCGGATTCTGGCGACCCCATCGTAAACGTTCCATTCTTGATCCAAACAAACTTCATTCCAATGGAATTCGTGACTACCTTTTTTTCTTGTCCTTGCACAACCGTCGCCGCGCAGTGGACGCAAAAAAAAATCCACAGCAGCTTCGGGGCTGCAGTTTTGAGTAGCATATCGATACTCCTTGAGAATCAAAGGATCAGTATTTGTGATTATCGAAGTGAACGTTAAATCGGTGCCCACAATATCTTTGAGTATGACGCAGCTTCAAGTTGAAGTGCTGTCGAAGTTCAAATCTTGGGACTCCAATCGAAATGCACCCATTTGTCCTTTTGGTCGCCACAACAATTCCATTCGCCGGTAATCGATCGATCAGTGCCTCCATCACCTCCTGCAATTCCTCTTGCTTTGACTCTCCATTCTCTTCTCCAGACGTTTTCTGCGTCAGTGCTAGGAAGAAAGCCTGATGAAGCATTGCATTCATCGGTCATTCCCCAAGTTGATCCTGGCGTGCCAAGTATATTTGCATCCTCTTTGCAGAAGTACTTTAGTTCGCCTGTTTGTGAATGGTAGCCGCAGCTATTCTGTGGTATATTTATTTTCCCGATGTCATCCGCATGCCTCCCCGATATGACACCGGTCTTGCTAACGTCCCACGCCTCATAGTAAGTGTAGTCGTCCCAAGCAAATGCATCGTCTTCCAAAATCAACGTTTTGCCTCTAAGTGGCAAGCATTTGCAGTCCTCAGCGCATTTGTGGATTCGGCATTTGACTACAACTTTCTGGATTATGTAACCAAGATAGCCTTCTTTGCATGGAGGGATGTCATTAGGGTCCTTACTTGGCGGAGGGCTAAGTTCAAAGCTCCATCTTACATTTCCCCACTTCCCACATCCTCTGTGGTTTTTCGCCGGAATCGTTTTACCAATAACTTTTGCGCTAATGTGAAGCTCTCCGCTTGGATCGGTACCACTCAATCCCCATTTCATGCACTGCATGCAGTTCCCATCCACATACCCAATCGGATCACGACTACAGAACCTTCCCACTCCCGGATCGTAAAGTGCCGACGCTTGGTCAGTCAGTACCGTTGTAAACAAAAGCCCGAGCAAGATAATAAAGAGTTGTTGCTTGAATATCATTTCGTAAACTCCGGTAATGTTGGAGGGCTGTTGATCACTTGGGGATATTTTTGCTGTTCACAGATGGTCAATGGTGCGACTCTTGGTTCGATTTTTCTTCTTCGTTCGCGAACTTAAGTGATCATCGAATTGTTGTTCCAATTTCGATTCGTTCTGGTTGAGTTTTTTCGGTGAAGGTGAGTTTCGTGAGGTGATCTTAAGTTAGTCACATCCGGGTATTCTCCCTAAACTCTGCAAGCCACACAATTCAGGAAGAACCTCATGGAGCATCTCTTTGTTCCGACGTTTTCTCCACTGTTGGCTCTATCATTCCTTAAACAGTTACCTCGCGAACATGTCCAATTCTACACCATTGGGCCCTATTATCACTCCCACATTACAAGGCGCCTCTTTTAAGCAGTTTAGAAAATGTGGCGAAACCTTTGTACCGGATAAATCTACCGCTTCTAGGAACTTGCATTTCAACAAGAATTGTATGTCGTCATCGTTAACCCCCGTTCCAGCCGCATTAAAGCTCCTGAGCCCGCTTGCGTTCTGAGGAAAAGTTATATTTCTGAGCCTTGAGCCTGCAAACGAAAGGTGCTCAAGATATGGCAATCGGTTCAGATCTAATGCGCCATCAAAACTCGAATTAGTTATTACCAGCCGTACAAGAGATTCATTGGCTTCAATCTCATTAATGGCATCCTGCCCCACAGTTTGCCCATCGATTTCGATTGAAATTGGATAACCGAGACCAGAAAAATAGTTAGGGATAGAGTAATCATGGAAGTATGTCTCTACAACTGGCGCTTCATTATGCCAGACGCAATCTTCAGAACCCTCGTTAATATGTCGAACGTCAGCGTCCAAGCCAGTAAGGGCTAGCCTTGTATTTCGACGTTTTAGTTCGAAGCAGACCATGGCCACAACGGCTACTGCAACTAAAACAGCTGTAATTCGAAACTGGGGCCGCATGATGCTCTGGATATTCATCTATTTCACCAAATCGGGAGGGATTTGTATTCTGAGCTCACTGCACTTGTATTGGTTTTCGATTTTATGAGGCGATGTTGCTATTAAGTTTTCGATGTAATCTTTGCACCAAACACGTAGCTCACGTCCATTAATGTCGCGATAGCGAATTGCCCTATCGCTCCGCTTGAAAAACTCAAGCCTTTCCTGTAGGCAACGAAAATCGATCTGCCAAGCTCGACACTCTAACGTAGAAAGGCAATTCGCCGGAAACTGTACGATTTCACCTTTTGCTTTATCCTTGCAAACGTCTGGATCCAAGTAAGAGATCTGCTCAATATGATACTTCTCATGCGCTTCACCACATCTAAACAAGCCGCAGCCAAAATACGCCGCTAGCGTTTGAGGATCGGTGTCTTTGGGATACTTATTTTTCGGTAGTGTTTTCGCAACAGGCTTACCCTTGCCGTCGCATTCAATCCAGCCCGATTGTTCGGCAACGGGACCGCCCTTTCTCGTGCCGCATTTTTGGCCTTCAGCACACCTATCAATTTCCTTTTTCTGCTCATCGTCGAGCGTGGGTTCTTTCTTCGGATCCTCGGGAAAAAGCCCGGATGAGTCGGACCAAAAAAGTGGATTCGCAAAAGTAAATCCATACAAACATGTATCTAAGCTATCGTACCCTATCGGATCTCTGCTGCAAAATCGCCCTACCGTCGCTTCGTACATTCTCGCTCGGTAGTGATACAGCCCCAGAACTCCATCCCATTCACGGCCCGTGTACGTGTAACGATTTCCAATCGCAGATGACGTTCTCACAGTACCCGAACCATCCGTGATGGTTGGCAAGCCATACGCGGTGTAAGCGTATCGTTCGGTAGCAGCACCGCTGGAATCCGTACAAGCCACGATCGAGTACTGTTGGTTGCGATGGTACCAAGTCGTTTCGCTGTTGCTGGTCGTAACGCGAACAATCGGTTCATCGATGTAGCTGGCGTACAAGTAACGATAGGTCGATGAAGCTGGAGCTGCTCCACTTGTATAATCGCAAATGGTTTGTTGATCGACTTGCACAAACACCGTGGTGGAACCGGAGGCCGTTCGTGCGACTCGGCGACCGAGTGCGTCATATTGATGGGTGACATCGATCACACTGTCCGCTCCGACGTCAGCACTCACCATGCGGTTGTCAAAATCCCAGGTTAGTACCAGCGGCGAACTGTTGGCTCGCACACTCGCTGGAATGAGTAGCATGTTGCCTTTGGTATCGTGCGTCACACCTTGGCCACCTGCCGTCAAGAGTTCATGCGTGGGACCATGAGTACGCGATTGAGCGGTACCGTTGGTAGTGACCGAGTTCCAATCACCAACCGCAGAGAGATTCCAGGACTGCGATAACTGCGGAGTGCCCGAAGTCGCTGCACGAGCGAAACCGGTGAGCCGATCTTCGGCATCATAGGTCGTTCCGGCTTGTGTGAAGCTATAGGGGCTCATGATGGTGATGTTGTAGGGTGAGTGACGCGGTCTAAGCCTATAGTTTCGTAACGAGTTTGGTTCTATCAAAGGTATCGACATCACGCGGAGTTTGTTCGACCGCAAAACACACCGCGCGTTTGACGTGACATTGCGCGTTGGTCTAGCCTGCAATCGATGTTTGCATGGCACACAGCGTTTAGATGAAATGATGTTATAGTGATATTAGCAGGCCCAAGCGGCAAGAAGCAAATGAATTGTGCTGTGCAATGATTGATATTGAGTGGTTGGGCGGAGCGATATTAGCCGATGGCGTTAGCCACGGTTTTACTCTTCCAACGGTACACGGTCGATCATTATGTTAGCACGTTGCCGCGCCGGGTCGACGCTCGGCAAGCTGTGTGGGATGGGTGTAGCAAATGGTGAAGCCGACGCATGATGCGCTAGCCTCCGCCGCTACTGCGCTTTGGCAACGGGCATGGTTGGGAGGCGAGCTATTTGATTGGCCGTTTGGAACTAGTTCGGGCATCAAGTTCTTCAAGAATTGCGGCGAGCAATTTACAATCGTAGTCAAACTTGTGCATTATCCATCAGGGTTGTCTAGCAACTCTTTCAGGCGTAAGCGAAGTTCCGGCGAGAAGCGATCCAGCCAAGTTTCGTCAATGAGGCCAACGGATATCATATCTTGCAAGTGGACTCGATCCTTCAATCGATGGCTCGTGAGCTTCATACGAATAAGCTCTGGGAATGCAAGCGTCCGCATGGACTTGATCCACTCAAAGCGATCAACTTCTGGAGCTGTTTCCGAATAATCCGCCCGCACTTTTTCACCGGCATAAACAACGTGTACCGCATCACGTGGCGTTCCATCTGGGCCGTCTAAAAACATTGGAACACCAGCTACCTCCTGAAAAACGAACCCAGCCGGAGCTAGAGCCTTCTTAGCTGCATCCATGTCTTTACGGTTCAGCACAATATCGACATCTCGAGTGTTTCGTACTGCAGATTCATCGACCTGGGCGACCCACAGTTGTACTGCGTTGCCACCGACCACAGCATACGGAATCTGTGCATCGTTAAGAGCGTTGGTAACACGTTGAAGCCGCTCCTTCACTTTCTCCACAGCTCGTTCAATCCTTTCCCAAAGCGCGTCCCCGGTGTATTTAATCTCGATCATATATGCGTCCTTTGTTCCCAGTATAGCATCAACTTTGCCGAGAAACACAATAAATTGATGCGGGCCGCGACGAGGCCGAATAACCCCCTTTTAATGGATACGGATCCGAGGCCAATCATCGACATTTTGGCAAGGTCCTAATGGGGCGGGAAAAACGACGTTTGCAAATTCGTTTCTTCCAACATTTGCAGAATACCGCGAGTTACTCGATGGCTCGACGTTTCCGGCAACTCGTGTTATCGAGATTGTGGATGGAAGAGAGCAGGTGTTTGACTACAATAAGTGGAACCTCATAAAGCAGCAAGGAAAGGAGGTGCAAGGTGATTAAGGGTAGTACCTCAGATTCGTTCATTGCGAAAGCCAATCTTGCATTCGAACTGGCCTGTCGAAAGATCATTGATCGAGCCCGAATATCGAATTCGGAAATCGTCATATGGAAAGACGGCAAAATCGTTCAATTGACGCCGGACGAGGCGACAAGGGAACTGGAAGCGAATTTATCGCGTATCAATTCTTCTATCGAGGCCGACTGAGTCTTTTGCAATTCGATTGCGTACGAATGTACGCAAAGGATTGCGTTTGTTGCAGTAATTTCGTGTGCTCATTGCATCGGAGTTGAGTGGCCATGGATAACCGCCTCCTGCCCTGTGCAGGAGGTTCTCGCGCTTGACCAGCTACCTGCGCTGCCGCGTGGAAATGCACTATCCTCGCCGTTACTTGCTCAGGTCACCACTGGGCCTTGTGACAGTGGGACGATGATTTACTTGCGACCATCTCGGCGGCGCAACATTAGCCGATGGCGTTAGCCACGGTTTTACTCTTCCAACGGTACACGGTCGCATTCTCGCTGGACGTGTGGCGAGGCGGGAGCCTCGCTTGCAGTGCGTTACTAGGCAGAGCCTTGTAACGAGTAGAAGCCAAGACGTCGGAATGGTACTGGTCGGCTCAGATACCGTGGGTTATCACCCACGGCAAAGGGTGTGTCGGCCTTCCAGGCCTTAGGAGAGATGCGAAGCGAGTGCTTTCTGAAGCTCTCCTGCTCACCTTTCTAAAATCTACTTTCTCGCGCAGCGCGGGCCT
>Ga0209174_10003181_pt1 | contig 10482 bp, 10 predicted proteins | sample JI91814BDNA_FD_187505 | JGI IMG/M metagenome (GOLD analysis project Ga0209174, IMG submission 187505) | Wastewater effluent complex algal communities from Wisconsin, to seasonally profile nutrient transformation and Carbon sequestration -... | ecosystem: Engineered > WWTP > Effluent > Algae...
GTTTCGTACGCAGCGCCGCATAATTCGGACCGGGGGTTAGATTGGCGGAAAAGCGCCAGAAAGCAAAGATTGAATGGCCGGCGGATCGCGTTGAGCGGCGCCCGGTGTCGGGCCTCGTGCCCTACGCGCGGAATGCGCGGACGCACAGCCCGGAGCAGGTGGCGCAGATTGCGGCGTCGATCCGGGAGTGGGGCTGGACGGTCCCGGTGCTGGTCGATGAGACCGGCGGGATTATAGCGGGCCACGGTCGCGTCCTGGCGGCCCAGAAGCTGGGGATTGCGGAAATCCCGGTGATGGTGGCGGCCGGGTGGACCGAGGCCCAGAAGCGGGCTTACGTGCTCGCTGACAACAAGCTGGCCCTGAACGCCGGGTGGGACAACGAGCTTCTGAAGGTAGAGCTGCAGGATTTGCAGTCGCTGGGCTTCGAGGTGCCGCTGATCGGGTTCGGTGAAGATGAGCTCGCGGCGCTGTTAGCTGACAAGTCGTCAGGTTTGACGGACCCGGACGAGGTGCCGGAGGCGCCTGTTGAGCCGGTGGCGGTGCTGGGCGACGTGTGGCTGCTCGGAAAGCACCGGCTGGTCTGCGGCGACAGCACTACGACCGAATCTGTCGCAGCGGCGTTGGGCGGAGTCGAGCCGCATTTGATGGTCACGGACCCGCCTTATGGCGTGGAATACGACGCCAGCTGGCGTGAGCGCGCTGGCATGAACAAGGGAACGGCCGCTAGCGGCAAGGTGCTGAACGACGACCGCGCAGACTGGCGCGAGGCCTGGGCGCTCTTTCCGGGCGACGTGGCCTATGTCTGGCACGCGGGCCTGTTTGCCGGGACGGTTGCAGATAGCCTTGCGGCGGCGGGGTTTGAAGTGCGGTCCCAGATCGTCTGGGCGAAGAGCCAGCTTGTGATTGGCCGCGGTCACTATCATCCGCAGCACGAACCCTGCTGGTATTCGGTGCGGAAGGGCAAGACGGGCCATTGGGCCGGCGATCGGAAGCAGACGACGCTCTGGCAGATCCCGAAGCCGCAGAAATCGGAGACGGGCCACAGCACTCAGAAGCCGGTCGAGTGCATGGCCCGGCCGATCCGCAACAATTCATCGCCCGGCCAGGCGGTCTATGAGCCCTTCTCGGGCTCGGGCACGACGATCATCGCCGGCGAAATGGAAGGCCGCTCGGTCCACGCGATCGAGTTGAACCCGGCCTATGTCGACGTTGGCGTTGAGCGCTGGCAGGCGTTCACGGGCAAGACGGCCACGCTGGAAGGCGACGGCCGGACGTTTGCAGAAATCAAGGAGGGGCGGCTCGCCAAGGCCGCAGCGTAAATGCGCGGCAGAAAGCCGAAGCCTACCCACCTGAAGCTGGTCGCCGGCAATCCGGGCGATCGGCCGTTGAACAAGGCCGAGCCGAAGTTCGCCCTGTCGATCCCGACGCCTCCGCCAGAGTTGTCGGACGACGCGAAGCTGGAATGGGGCCGGGTCTCGGAGCGGCTTTATCGGGCCGGGATATTGACCGAGGTCGATCGCGGCGCGCTCGCCGCTTACTGCCAGGCCTATGGGCGCTGGATACAGGCTGAGCGGGCGATTGCCCGGCTGGCCGAGGCCGACAAGGCGACGGGTGGTCTGCTGATCAAGACCACGAACGGAAACGCGATCCAGAATCCTCTCGTCGGTGTCGCCAACAAGGCGGCGTCGGACATGGTTCGGTTCGCCGCTGAATTTGGGATGACCCCGAGTGCCAGGAGCCGGATCAAAGCCGAAGGCCAGAAGCTCGAAGACGAAGCGGACCAGTTCTTCCGCTGACGACCCGGTCACCGCATACGCAAAAGACGTGGCGGCCGGGCGGATTGTCGCCGGGCCTCATGTGCGGGACGCCTGCGCGCGGCATCTGAAGGATCTGAAGGAAGGGCCTAAGCGGGGTCTGGTCTGGGAAGCGGAATCCGCCAAGCGGTTCGCGGACTTCTGCCGGGTGGTCTGCTGCGTCCAGGTCGGGCCGGATTGGGTGCCGTTTATCCTGCATCCCTCGCAGTGGTTTATCGCCGGGTCGATCTTCGGCTGGAAGCGGAAGGCGACGGGCAAGAGGCGGTTTCGCACCGCGTATGTTGAACAGGGCAAGGGCAACGGGAAATCCCCCCTCGCTGCTGCGATCGGTCACTACCTGCTGGTAGCCGATGGTGAGCTGAGCGCGGAGGTGTATGCCGCGGCGTCCAAGAAGGATCAGGCGATGATCCTTTTCCGGGACGCGGTGACGATGTGGCAGAACTCGCCCACGCTGACGAAGCGCCTGACGCCATCGGGATCGAACCCGGTGTGGAACCTGGCGCACCTCGACACGGGCTCGTTCTTCCGGCCGATCTCGGCTGAGAGCGGGCAGTCAGGGCCTCGCCCTCATGGGGCATTGATCGACGAGCTTCACGAGCATCGGGACGGCGAAGTCCTGCGGATGCTCAAGGCGGGGCAGAAGGCGCGGCAGCAGCCGCTGACCTTCATCATCACGAACAGCGGCGCCGATCGCCGCTCGGTCTGCTTTGACGAGCACACCTATGCGGTCGAAGTGGCGGCCGGCACGAAGGAAGACGACGAGTATTTCGGCTACGTCTGCGGATTAGATTCAGCAAGAACAGTAGCTTATGACCTCGATAATGTGTTACGTCTCGCGGCGGAGACATGCACATGCGGCAATGCAAAAATCACCCCGAGCGACCTGTCTACGCCAAGGAGCTTTGCACGACTTGTTACGGGCATTGGCGGAGAGCCGAAAACTTCGCGGCTGGCAAAGGGTGCCTTAATCACCCCGACCGAGAGGCTGTTTCTCGACGCCTTTGCCACTCTTGTTACACGCGATTCAGGGAGCAACGCTGCGAGGTCTACGCTGAAAAGCGAAGGGCAATACAGCGACGGTGGGCTAAATCTCCTGGCGGGATGGCCAGATCAAGAGAGCGGAACAGGGAGTACCGAGAGCGGAAAAAAATCTCCGACCCAACGTGGCAGTCGGACCGAACGCGGCTTGCAAAGTACGGGATCACCCCAGAGCAAATCGCAGAAGTCCGAGGCAAACAGGGCGGCGGCTGCGGAATTTGCGGAACCGGAACAAGCCGTCTCTGGGTGGATCACTGCCACGATACGGGAGTTGTTCGGGGATTGCTCTGCCACAAATGCAATGCAGGAGTCGGTATGCTCGGAGATAGCTTCGAGAATATACGGCGAGCACTTGCCTACATGCAAAGTCCGCCAGCGCTTCCGCTTGGAATCAGGGCAGATAAAGGAAGACCTGCCCGCTGACGAACCCCTCGACGACCCGACATGCTGGATCAAGACCAACCCTCTCCTGGGCGTCACGATCCAGACCGACTATCTCGAAAAGCAGGTCCGGGAAGCCAAGGGCATCCCGGCCTACGCGAACACAGTCCGCCGGCTGAACTTCTGCCAGTGGACGGATAGCGTCACCGCAGCGATCTCCCGGCATGTCTGGGATGCGTGCCAGGGTGATGTGGATGCGGATGAGTTGACCGAGAAGGGCTACCCCTGCTTCGGCGGGTTGGACCTTTCAAAGACGGGCGACCTCACGGCCCTGACCCTGACATGGGTTCTGGACGGGACGACCGATCGGCAGAAGTTCGCCTCGAAAACATGGTTTTGGACGCCGGCCTCGACGATGAGGGATCGGGCGTTGCGGGACCGGGCGCCATACGACGCATGGTCAATGCAGGGCTTCCTCGAAGCCGTGCCGGGGCCGCGCATCACATACCGCTGGATGGCGGACGCTTTGGCCGAAATCTGCGCGCGGTACGCGCCGGAGAGCATCGGCGGCGACCCATACGGCATGACACAGCTTCTGGAGCAGTGCGCCGAAATGGGCGTCAGCCTCCCGGTGCAGACACACCCGCAGGGCTTTAACAGGCGGGTGATCTCGAAAGATGAGGCCGGGCCGGACGGCGCGAACGAAGTCGCGCTCTGGATGCCGGATTCGATCAACAAACTGGAAGCCGCTCTGCTGGAGCAGCGGATCACGATTGACCCGAACCCGGTCATGACGATGTGCGCGGCGAGCGTGGTCTATGACCAGAACAGGACGGGGCATCGGATGTTCGCGAAGGACAAGGCCACAAACCGGATCGACGGGATGGTCAGCCTCGCCATGTCGATCGGCGTGGCGACGGTGACGTCTGGCGAATCCGGCGGCGCTTCGTTCTGGGAAACGATGGCCGCCTGATATGGCGCGGTGGAATTGGCGCCGGCTTCTGTGGGGGCCGGAAGAGAAGGGGATGAGTTCGCTGGACCTGTTCAAGCAGGTCTATGGCACGCGCGAGACGCGCTCGGGCCAGACGGTGAACGTCAAGACGGCACTGGAGGCGACTGCTGTTCTGGCCTGCGTCCGCGTCATTGCGGAGGGCGTGGCGCAGTCGAAGATCAAGTTTTATACGGCGGGAGATCGGCCGGCGCGCATTTATCAGCACCCGGTTCTGGATCTGCTGACGTGGAAGCCGAACGAGTTTCAAACGGCGTTCGCATTCATCGAGACGGTTCTCATTCACGCGGTGCTGGCGGGTAACGCCTACATCTTTGTGAATCGCGTCGGGTCGGATCGACGGGCGCGAGAGCTGCTGCCGATCGAACCGAACCGCGTCACTGTCGAGCGCCTGCCCGATATGACGCTGCGCTACACGGTGCGGGATGACGCGGGGCAATCGCGTGTCGTGCCGTCAGATGCGATCTGGCATGTCCGCGGCCCGTCATGGAACGGCTGGATGGGTATGGATGCGGTGCACCTTGCCCGCGAAGCCATCGGCCTGGCGACGGCGACTGAGGCGAAGCACGCCTCGATGCACAAGAACAGCCCTGACCTGAGCGGCGTCTATGCCGTCGAGGGCAAGCTGAACGAAGCGCAGTTCAAGCTGCTGCGCGATTGGATTGTCCGCAATACGACCGGGGATCTGGCCGGCTCTCCGCTGATCCTCGACAACGGGGCAAAGTGGATTTCGCAGCAGATGAAGGGCGTCGACGCCCAGCATCTTGAGACCCGGAAATTCCAGGTCGAGGAAATCTGCCGGGCCTTCCGGGTGATCCCGATGATGGCCGGCTACAGCGACAAGACGGCGACCTATGCGAGCGCAGAACAGATGTTCATCGCGCATGTGGTGCACACGCTGACGCCCTGGGCCACACGGCTTGAGCAGTCGGCAGAGCGCAACTTGCTGGCCGAGGACGAAGAGATCGACATCCGCTTTGATATGCGGAGCCTGATGCGCGGTTCGGCTGCTGACCGGGCTGCGTATATCTCGAAGGCCCTCGGGTCTGGGGGCTCGCAGGCGTGGATGCGGATCGACGAGGCGCGCGAGGAAGACAGCCTCGAATGGATGGACGGCACCGACAGGCTGCCAGAGCCGACGAATGTTGCGCCAGTGGCGCCGGATACGAGCGCAGAAGACGCCGCGCGGTCCGAGGAAGCAGCGAAGGCGCTGGCCGCAATCGAAACGAAGGCGGCCGAGCGCAACACAGAGCTTGTCGCCGCCATCAAGTCGATGCCTGCGCCTGAGGTGCATGTCACGACGCCTGCGGTGACGGTCAACGCGGCGCCGATCAACATAACCGTGCCGGTGACGCAGCCGAAGCGCGGGACTGTGACGAAGACGGTGACGGCGTTCGACGCCGAAGGCCGGATCGCTGAAATGCAGGAAACAGAGGCCGACGAATGAGCTTTGGAAACACCACCGAGAACGATGTCGTAAAGCTGCTGTTTCAGGGCACGGCTCTGTCATGGGATGCGAACACCGACCTTTATGTCAGCCTTCACACGGCTGATCCGGATGAGGGTGGATCACAGACGACGAGCGAGGCGGCTTACACCAGCTATGCCCGCGTGACTGTGGCGCGCACGTCTGGCGGATGGACGGTGACGAATAACCAGGCCGTAAACGCTGCTCTTGTGCAGTTCCCGCAATGCACGGGTGGTTCTAGCACGGTGACTTATGCCGCCATCGGCACGGCATCGAGCGGCGCGGGCCAGATCATTGCATCGGGTGCGCTGTCGTCGTCGCTGTCGGTTTCGACGGGCATTCAGCCGCAGTTTGCGGGTGGCGCCCTGACTTTCACCCTCGATTAACGTGGCCGGTTTCCGCAATCTTCGCGCGTATGCTGACGCGGAGGATCTGGGGCAGTTTCACGTCACGAGCTTTCGCAAGGCGATCAGCTCCACGGCGACGACCACGAGCGCATGGATTGACTACAGCTACTTCCCCGGTAGTCCGACTGCGAATTTCTACGCCTCCAGCCCACTTGAGGCGGCGGTGGTGGACGCGGCACGCGGGATTTACGTGCCGAGCGTTGCGCCGGCCACGCAATGGCTGCGGAATGTAAAGCTGATGTCCGGCGCGTCGAGTGCGACAAGCGCGACGAACGGGCGCCAGCAGCTAATCATGGCTGATCTGCTGCTTTACTATCCGTTCATCGACACGGACGCGGTTGGAGAACAGCAGGACCTCGTGAACGCGGTGTCGATCCCGCGCTACACGCACGGGCGCGTCATTGCGGTCGGGCAGTCGGCGGCTTCGACCACGGGGCAGTTTACGTTCACCTACACAAATCAGGACGGCACGGCGGGGCGGGTCAGCCAGAACCACTTTACGTTTGCGATTGCAGGCGGCGGGCAGGTTGTGGCGTCGAGCGTGCAGAGCGCGACGAGCTATAAGCCGTTCCTGAGCCTGCAAGCCGGTGACTACGGTGTTCGGTCTATTGAGAGCGTGACGTTTACGGCGGGCGGTGGCGGGCTGATGGCGCTGGTTATCGTTCACCCTCTGCTGACGGCCTACATCACGCAGGAGTGCCGCCGGACGACATCGGGCAACCTTGAGAGCTACGGCGCCTGCACTGAGTTTGCATCGGTCATCAACAAGATGCCTGCGCAGATCAAGGATGGCGCGGTTTTAGACATTTTCGCAGCCGGGCACGGCGGGACTTTGGCCTCGTCCTTCCTGGCGGGCATCATCGAAACGACGTGGAACTGACATGGGCTGGACGAGCCAAGACGATCTGATCGACCAGATCACCACGAACGGTAAGTTCGGGAACGTGTTTTATAACAAGACGCTCGCGTCTGCTGGCACGGCTGGTCACTGGACGCTGCTTGCTGGCCATGCAGGCACGCCGCCTGCGGCCACGTTTGCGGGCGCTGATCTGACCTATGTGGCGACGGATGACACATGGGGCGAGGGCACGCTGTATCACGGCGGCAACGTCTCGACGGCGACCAAGCACTTTCTGGGCGCGGGCGCTTCGATTGTCGCGGCGGCTGGTGCGCCTTGGTATCTGATGGCCATAGACCTTGTGGGCTATGTCCCGCTGTCGGGCACGAACGTCAGCACGACCGGCACAAAGACTGTCACGATGACGGCCATCGGGTCGGGCGGTGGCACGGGCGACCGTTACGCCAACGGGACGGGCTTGAAATTGTTTGTCGCGGCGGACACGGTGCTTGGCGCAAACGCCCCGACATGCATCGTGAACTATCTGAACACGGGCGGCGGCGCGGGTGCGACGACTACGTTCACGTCCACGGCCTCACTCGGCATTGGGCAGTTGCTCAACTCGGGGACTGCGGCGAACAAGTATAACCCGTTCCTTCCTCTGGCTGCGGGAGACACGGGCGTTTCGGATATTGTCTCGCTGGTGTGGTCGGGCACGGCCCACGCATCGGGAACGGTCATCATCGGCCTGTGCAAGCCGCTCTGGACGATCCCTGTTCCTGCAACGGGTCTTTACTCGAAGATTGACTTCCTGAATGCATTTCCCTCGCTGCCGAGGATCGAGGACGGCGCGAACATTCAGTTCCTTATGTTCCAGACCGGCGCGACGACTTCTGCCGGCACGATCATGGTGGACTTCGATTACGGGTTCGGCGGCTAAGGTGGCGCTGCTTCAGAACGGGTTCCGAGACTACTCGTCCGGCGTCCGCATCTTTGGGGCAACGGCTTCGAATAACGCCTATCCGTCTATGCACATTGGCAACTGGGACAAGGCGGCGCTGAAGCGCAACCTGTCGTCAGGCACGGGCATAACGTCCGATCTGGCTGGCATCCCGAGCGGCTACCGTGACCGATACACATGGGTCATGCCGCAGAAGCCGGGCGCTTTGGCATCGCGCAATGCAATGCTCGGCACAGGGGCGCTATCTGGCTCTGGCGCGATGGGCGTCAACGGCGAGGCTGCGCTTACGGCTGTCGGCACGCTTGCGGGCACTGGCGCGCTTGTGGTGTCCGGCCTCTGTGAGATTGTGGCAACGGGCACGCTGTCGGCCAACGTCATTGCGGCGCTGGCTGCGGCGGCTGATCTCGCCGGATCCGGCGCGCTTGCGGGCACGCTGGAAGCTGACGGTTTCGCCATTTCGGCCATGACAGGCACGGGCACGCTGGCGATCACGAGCTACGCGACGGGCGAACTTGAGTGCAACATTGCCCCTGCGGTTGTCCTGGACGCGCAGGCATTTAGCGCCGAACTGCTGGCAACAGAGATTGAGCCGGGGCTGACGCTTGAGGGCGCGCTGAAGCTGATTGCTGCGGCCACGGCGGGCAAGATTTCGGGCGGCGGCACCGGCACAATTACGATCCGCAATGCGGTTGCAGACACGAAAGACCGGATCGTCGCGACGGTTGAAACTGACGGCGACCGGACGGCGATCACCTATGACTTGACGAGCTGACGCCGTGGCCGGGCAGTATTTCGGCTCCGACTACTGGCGCAGCGACTATTTCGGGCCAAGCGAGGAGGCCCCGGCAGGCGCGATGTCGTGCTCGATCACGGCGTCGGGTTCGCTGGTCGGCACGCTTGATGGCGTCGAGACGGCGCAGTTGGCTGGCCTTCTTGGTAAGCCCCGCCGCTCTGGTCGCGCTGGCCCCGGCCCGAAAGTCCTGAACGAGTGGACGCACCGCAAGTCGGAGTGGGAGCGGCTTTGGGAAGCTGCCCGCGAGGCTGCTGAGACGGTCGCAGAGGCCCCGGAAGCGACCCCGGCCATGGAGCGGCGCGCGGAGACGTTGCGCGCGTCTGCGGCTGATCTGGAGCGTCTGGTAGAAGCGACGACAAGCCGCGTAGAGGCCGTCGCACAGGAATTGAACGCCCGACGGGCGGAGAAGGCGGCGCGCGCGCTGATTGCTCTGGCGGAAGCCATCGAGCGCCAGCGGATTGAGGCTGACGAAGACGACATCGAGGCGCTGCTGCTCGCGGCGTGACCTATCCCGCTCGGGCCACCCGGCCCCGTGCGGTTTCGAGGCATGAGCCTCGCGAAGGTCCGGGGCGACGACAGGTCCATAAATGAGTGACGAGAACATCGTAACGGTTGCCGGTTCACCGGATGCCGCGCCTGAAGCTGCGCCTGCCCCCGTGGAAGCCCCCAAGCCTGAAGTGCAGGCCGAGGCCCCGGAGGCGGAAACCCCCGTCACGGACGCGGAGAGCGCATCTGAGGGCAAGCCCGAAGGCGAGGCAGACACAGGCGAGAAGCCTGAGAAGCCGCGCGGGTTCATGAAGCGGATCGACGCGCTGACCCGTGAGAAGCACGAGGCGAAACGTGAGGCCGAAAGGCTGGCGGCGGAACTGGCGGCGATCAAGGCAGGGCAGCAGGCCCCAGCCCCGGCAGTGGACGCCCCCAAGGCGCCGGATGCGCCGGACGCCAACAAGTATCAGGGCGGCGAGTTCGACCCGATGTATGTCGCGGCGCTCGCAGCCTACGAGGCGCGCAAGGCCGTTCTGGCCGAAGTGCAGCAGCAGCGGGCGGAGGAAACCCGCCTTGCCGAGCAAAAGAGTTTCGAGACGCGGCGCGACGCGCTGCTCTCCAAGATGACCGACAAGCATGAGGGCGCGGAGAAAATCCTCTCCGACGGCAACGCCCCCATGACGCGCGAGATGGCGGACGTGATCCTCGACAGCCCGGTGGGCGTCGAGCTTCTGGACGCACTCGGGCGCGACTATGCCGAAGCTGCGCGGATAGCCGCACTACCCGCAGCGAAACAGGGCGCAGCCCTCGCGAAACTGGAAGCCAAACTCACAGCGCCGCGCATCAGCGCCGCTGCTCCGCCGCCGCCCTCAGTGGCCGGCCGCGCGCGCGCTTCCACGAGCCTTCGCGACGACATGAGCCAAGCGGAATTCGAGGCCGCATGGGTGGCGTCTCACAAGAAGTGAGCGCCCGACACCGCTGCGGCCACCTCGCAAACGCCCCGCCCGAAACGGCGGGGTTTTTCATTGAAAGGGGCCTAAAATGCCCGCCGCAAGCAACACCCTGATTACCCCGAGCATCATCGCCAAGCGTTCGCTGATGCTGCTCAAGAACAAGCTGATCATGGGCAACAAGGTCTCCCGGACCTATGCCAATGAGTTCGTGAAGGTCGGCGACACTATTTCCGTTCGCCGCCCGGTCGAATACGTCGTCACCGACGGCGCGGCCCTGACCAAGCAGGACACCACGGAGGGCAAGTTCTCCCTCCAGATCGACAAGCGCAAGCAC
>Ga0209174_10003185_pt1 | contig 10474 bp, 7 predicted proteins | sample JI91814BDNA_FD_187505 | JGI IMG/M metagenome (GOLD analysis project Ga0209174, IMG submission 187505) | Wastewater effluent complex algal communities from Wisconsin, to seasonally profile nutrient transformation and Carbon sequestration -... | ecosystem: Engineered > WWTP > Effluent > Algae...
TCGAGACCCCACAAGCCGTGCTCGAGGATGTCCTCACGGACATGTCCTGAGCGCCAGCCCGAGACTCGCCGACACCATCATTCATTGGACCGGTGGCAGCCCCTGACGACGAGTCGTTCTACGACCGGCCGCCGCCGCCTCGCCCGAGCCGCGCTCAAAGGACGATGAGATCAGGGTGCATCCACGAGTCCCCGACATTCCCCGCGTTCGCTCCCCAGTAGTAAGGCATCTTCGTGTCCATGCGGATCACGAGCGAGAAATCGGCGGGCGCGAGGAACACCGGGGTGCTTCGCTTTTCGGAGCAAACGGACGCGCCGAAGGTAGAGAAATTCCAAAAGGTCGTCTCGTTCGCCTCGTAGTCCGCGTTGTGCCGCGCGCCCCCGGTCGGGGAGATCGCATTTTGCGCCGGCCAACCTTCGAGCTGCAAGAACTCGTTGCGGTTCGTCGACGCCGTGACGCCCACGAGGAGCGCGAAGAGCAGAGGCTCCGAGCCCGTAGCGGCGAGCGCCTCGACGTCGAGCGTCAGGCCATGCGGCGCGGGAGCCCCGTCCGGGCAGTAATAACGGCCTGTCAGCGCCGCTGAGCCGCCGTAATGAGAGCTCGCCGGGTCGACGCGGACGGGTAGCGCGTCTCCCATATCCTCCCGCAGATCGCCGACCTCGGAGCCGACGTCCCTGGACGAGAGGATCACGACGGCGTGCGAGCCGTAATAGACGTGCTCAAGAAATCGCGCCACCGTGCTCACAGCGGGGTCCCCCACGACAGATCCCTGTGCGTTGAAGGCGCCGATCTGCCACTCTCCGCCGCGGAGGAAGGGCGCCCTGTCATAGCCGCCGTTCTTGTAGACAGCGTGTCCCTCCTCGTCGAAGCCGTGGAGGGACAGCGTGGGCGTGCACAGATCCAGGCTGTTTCGCGCGACATAGCCGCTGAAAAAGGCGACCCACGCGGCGTCCTGCGCCGGACAAGGCGGCGCCGTTGAATCCGCGGGGAGACCGACGGCGCGGCGCCACGCTTCGAGCCACGCGCGGAGTATGAGCGCCCGGCTCCCATCGTCGGCGTAGCTCCAAGTGAGCGCGCCTCTCGCGATGGCCGCCGTGAGCTTCGTCGGGTCACGAACGTCCTTCGAGAACAGGCTATCGACGAAGGCAGCGCGGTTCGTCATGGATGGATGGAGCGGTACGAGCGTCACGGTGATCCCCCTCGATGATCATTCCTCGCACCATGCGCTCGAGATCTCGAGCGCGCCGCCCCCGACTCCGGCCGCCAGATCGAGGCCGACCTTGCACCCCTGAATGATGCGTCCGACGGGGATGCCGTCGATGTTGAGCCGCCTCACAGGCTTGATCGTGGCGACCGCAAACGGCGAGACGAGCGACTCCACCAAGCTGGCCGTGCTGCGCAACGGAGGCTGGTACCTGTTGTCGACGAGGCTGTAGGTCGTCCAGCCGAGGTTGACGAGCCCGTAGATCGACAGAGCGAGCTTCGTGACATCGCCGAAGTCGCACTCCTTGAGCGACTCCGTCGCTTTGAGCTTGCCCTCGATCTTCTTCTTAAGGCCGCCATAGGCGCGGTAGGCGTCCGGCACGAGGGTGATCGCGCCCAGGCCCATGATCGCCGAGAAGCACACGAACGCCGGCCAATCCTGCGAGGCCGAGTCGTAGACCCAGAGCACCCACTCCGGCATCGACATCACCGTGTGGAGCGCCGTGGTGATCATCGAGGACACGCTGAGGAACGTCGGCGGCTCGCCGAGGAGATCGCAGGAGGCGACCAGCCCACCGCCGATGATGGCGAGCACTCCAGACGTCGTCCTGAAGCCCTGGTAGACGCTCTTCCGGTCGTCCCCGCTCGCGGACGCGACGGCCCCCCGCGGCTTCGGGAATGGGGGGAGCTTGCCGTCCGGGAAAGGCTCTTGATCCGCGCCCACGATGAGCTTGTAGGTGATGGTGACCGGGAACGCCGCCATCAGCGCCACGAGGTTGCACATCGTCAGCTTGTCGGACTTGCCACCTGCCCTCCTGGCGACCCACCCGTAGATGTCATTGATGAACCCCCACTTGAGCTCCTGGTCGAGGACGGCGGTGATCCCCTTCATCGCCACCTCGCCCAGCGCGAGGAGCCCCTGCACGAACGTGTCGAAGACGTCGAGGACGGCGATCAGCGTGTCCCGCGCCAGGGACAGGAGCGAGGAGATGAGGATATTGGAGAAGTTCTTCGGATCGTCGCAGAGATCCGTGAAGCCCTTGCAGAAGTCCGAGAAGATGGCGAAGAGATCGTCCCCGACGTCCGCGATCGCGGAGAAGAAATTGTCGGCCGCGTCCGCGGGCGACGTCGGAGGCGCGTAGTCCGTCGGCGCGTTGGAGACGATCTTGTTCTGCATCCAACTCGCGGACGGGTTGGTCACGATCTCCGCCGCAGACACGGACCCAGCGAGGGGCTCGTTCGAAGGCGCCTGTCCGACCTCCGGAAAGCCCTGCACCGCCTTGAAGCTCTTGCCCTGGTGCGCCTTGATGAGCGGGTCGAAGAGCCGGTGGACGTCCTCCTTCGTGGCGCCGACGAACCCACGCATCGACGAGCTCACGCGGTTGATCGCGTTCGTGACGATCTCCGGCAACGCGTGGAGCTGACTAGCGAGCGCCTCCTTCGTGTGCCAGATCGCCTTGAAGTCGAACAGCGCCTTCAACCACTCGATGGCCTTCTCGATGGTGACCTTGATCCAGTTGAGCACGGCGCCGATCGCATGGAGACCGGCCTCAAGCGTGTCGATGACCCAGTCGGCGAGCCGGACCAGGGTGTCTCCGATCTTCACGACGATCGTGATCGCCTTCCTTGCAAGGTCCACGACGAGGCTCTCGACCGCGTGAACCCCGTTCTCGATGGCGTGCCACACGTCCCCGGCGAAGTGCTTCGTCTTGTCCCACACATCGCTCCAGACGCTGGCCACCGACGTGCAGGCGAGATCGTGCGCCTCCTGCTCGTCCACGGAGGCGTGGTGCATGAGCACCCCGTTCCTGCGAGCATATACGTGATATCGCGGGCCGCTCAGCGGCATCGCCTTTGCCATGGGCGAGCCGGCCTGCTGGCCAAGGAGCGCGCATTGCTGGATCGCCTTGTGCGCTTTGGCAGCATCGCCGGAGGAGAGCCCCTTGCCCGGGCTCATCTGCTTCACCGCGTCCGGGCTGAACTGCGGCTTGCCGAGGATGCTCCCTGTCCCGACGAAATATTCGTTGACCGACGCGCCAGGCGAGCAGGACGCCTGCGGCGGGACCGACGCGCCCGAGAGCACGAACGCCGGCGGCGCGAGCGAGGCGGCCAGCGACGAGACGAGGAGCTTCCCGAGCTCGTTCGTGCGGATCCGGGCCGACGTGGTGCTCGTCACGACGTGGTATTCGGCGTTCACGAGCAGATCTGTCGCGGAGTCCGCCCGCAGATCCAGATCATAGTTGAGGAGGGGCGCGCCGCGGTCGTCGAGCGCAGTGATGTCCGTCTGCCAGGTCGTGATCTCGTACTGTCGAGTCGACGGCAGCGTGATCGGCTTCGCCAACCAGAGGTTGGTCGACGGATCCATGATGTACAGGTGGAGGGCGCCGATGTCGGCGTCCACGGCGATGATCGCGGGTGTATCGGAGATCGCGCAGTCCGGGTACATGCGCGCCATCCGGACGTCGAGCTGAAAGACGGGGCCCCACGTCTGGGTGTCCCCGAAGGAGGTCCCCATGTCGCCGAGGTTATAGGCGGTCTGCCGCATGACGAACAGGTTCATCTGCGGGTCGACCCCGTACACGGTCACGAGCCCGGCGGTCGAGCCGACGACGCTCACATCGGTGAACGAGGTGCCCGGGACGGCGCCGGTCGGGCTGGTTTCGAGCGTCGGGTTCACGACCCAGCGGACGGCGTGCCCACCCCGCGGATCCGCCTGCGCGTCGAGCCCGACCAACATCGTGTCCTTCGTGCCACCGACCCCGGCGTTGTCGTGGCTCATGGCCGCGAGCCTCACGCTCTTGTTCATCGGCCCGCCGATCACGTTGGCGCCCGGACCGAGCGTGCCGGAGAGCCACGCGCACTGCCCCTGCAGAATGCTCACGTTCGGTTGGTGGTACTTGGGCGAGAGGGTGAAGTTGCTCTTCGCAAGGACTGTCAGGAGCCAGCTATTCGCCGAGGTCATCGTCAGCGCCCAGCTCGACACCAGCCCGCCGGGCTTGAGGCAAACACCCGTCCACTTGCCCAGTCCTTCGCGAATGTAGAGGAACACGACGGTGAGCGCAGTGTTCACGTCCGGGTCCCGCTGACCGGCGTAGAGGACAACGGTGCCGCTCGTGCTGTTGGCGCCGGGAGAGTAGACCACGCGGAGCTCGCACAGGTTCTGAGGCGCCTCGTCGACCGCGACCGGCGCGGTCCATGCGTCGCCTCGGAGCTCGATGTGCTGGAGCTTGCCGCGCTCGTCGACGTAGAACCCCTCCACGCCGCCGGCCGTGTTGGCAAGCGCGAGGACCTGAGTCGCCGTGATGGGGCTCCCCCCCTTCAGGACAGGCTTCATCGCCCAGCCCGTCACGGTGCGCGCGCGGGCGAGGTAGAAGAGTTGGCCCTGCGTGCCGCCGTAATTGGAGAGCACGAGCGCCTCCACGGCGTTCCGCTTGTCGGGGTTGCGAAAGACCCCCACCTGTCCCTTCTTCGCGCGATCGACGACCACTCCGTCGCTGGTCACGAAATCCTGCGCCAAGACGCTCTTGTACGAGATCTTTCCGGGGATGGGGGTGGGATCGGTATCGTGGCTGCTCGTCATGACAATCTTCCTCTCCTCGACGTCGCTGGATCTCGGCGGAGCCCGCGGCTCGCGCCGAGGGCTCCTCGCATCCTCAAGAGTTGGGATACGGCCAAACCTGGACGATGAAGGTCTTTCCACCGGCGTTCGTGGGGTTCGCGATGTAGAGCTGACGGTCGCTCTTGTAGTCGGTGACATCACCGCTCTTGATCTTCGAGAAGACCACCGGATCTCGCTGGAGCTTCTTGTCCTTCATGACATCGAACTCGATGGTCTCGAAGTGGTCGTTCTCGGTCACGTACCACTGGAGCTTCTTGGTCCCCGACGGCGCGTCCTCGGTGCTGAAGCTTCCGCTGGAACGATGCTCCTGGCCCTCCTGGGGCGCGGGCTGAGACGTGACACTGGCGATGGGATTGTTGGCAGTCAGCTTCGACATGGGCTCCACCTTCATGCAGACGAGAATTGCAGCGCAGGCGAGGATTCGCTGTTCGAATCGCAGCGCTCCAGCGCTGGCAAACCCGCTGATGCAATGCACGTGCCACCGTGTCTTCATGCACCCGTGAGCCTCGTGGTCCGATCTCCGTCATGCAGCATGTGCGTCCGAGCCCGGCCCTTGCACCCGCGACCGTGGGCCGGCACGCGGCGACCGGCTTGATCGATCAGGTGCTCGCGCCTGGCACGTCACTTGCTAGTACGAATAATAGGGTCGCGCGACCCGCCGAGTTACTCAAGACGACCGCACATCAAGCAGAGAACGAGAGGGTTTCCCATGTCAGACATCTCGCAGACGAACCAGCCGATGGCCCCATCGAACAGCATCACGCTCTACGTGGACGGCGATTACAAGAAAGAACCGAAGACGTTCACCGAGGCGGTCCCGCGGCTGTCGGAACATAAGCGGAATGATGTGGTTTCCTCGTGCGTCGTGACCACTGGCACCTGGATCCTGTATGAGGACGCCAATTACAAAGGCCCCTCGAGCGTGCTCGTGCCGGGGAGGTATCCTCATTCGAAGGACATGCATATCAAGAATGACGAACTGTCATCGCTTCGCCCGCTGCCGACGTCGCAGTCGAATGCGATCGTCCTGTTCGAGGATACCGATTACGGTGGGAAAATGACGTGCCTCACCGAGGCCGAATCGAAGTCGAAGCCAGGCTTCAACGACAGGTCGTTGTCGCTCATCGTCCTCTCCGGCACCTGGCAACTGTTTCAGCATGCGAACTGCGGAGGGGACAGCTGGGTCGTGAGCGCGAACGGCGGCCCCAACGAGGACGGCCGATACCCTACTTACAAGGAATTCTACTCCGCTCGACCGGTGGATGCCTCGTTGGATTTCGCCATCAGCAACGGGGAGTGCAACCCCTCGGTCGAGGACGTTCGTCGCCAGGTGCAAAAGTTGTCGGATAACACGGTGTCGTACACGATCAAAGGCAGCATCGACAACATTGAAGTCACGGACCATCTCCAGGGCATGGCCAGATCCCGGGATGGCGAATACATCTACCTCGTGCACAGCTACGTCGGGACGATGCTCATTTGCCAGTTCGCATCTCGAAAGATCGTGCAGAGTTTTCCGATGGGTATCACGGGATACAAGCATCCAGGTGGGATCCAGCAGGTCGGCGACCTCCTGATCGTGCCCATGGCCAACAACGAGGGGCGCAGCAAGGTGGTCTTTTACGACCTGAGCCGGGTCAGCAGGGATGTGCCGCCCGTGCTCCTGCCGGTCACCATTCTGCTCGACTACTGCAATGCCTGGAGCGCGGGGATGACGACCTGGGAACACGGGGGAAAGCTCAGACACTTGGTGGCGATCCGCGGCGGGATGAATGTGTACTTCTTCGAGAGCAATGGTGTGTCGCTGCATTGTCCGGGGGCTGCCTTCCAACGCATCGGGGAGAACACCGGGCAGCCGATCCTCAGAGAGTATGAGGCGCTCAACCTGATTACCGACGCGGCAGGCACCGTGTACATGGCTGGATTCTGGAGCAAGGGAGGAGATTCTCCTACGCATGACTACGTGGACCTCCTGGTGCTCAATCCCAAGACCATGAAATTCTCCATGGTGGAAGATTCACACAAGATCGAGTGCAAGGATTCTAGCGTCCACTTCCGCTGGGGCGCTGGCCTGCGCATCGTCTCGCCCACGAGGATCGAGGCGCACGCAGTGGCCCGAACCTTCTACTGGGGTGATACCAAAATAAGCATCATCAATCCGACCTGAACCTCCCTGTCCCGTTGTTCGAGGCGATCAGATCGGACCGCCAATGGGGTTCACTTCGCTGAGCGGCCGGCGCAGCGTGTGTGAAGATCCCGGTGGGAGGGCAGCTGTGATGAGCGCCAGCCTCACCCGGGCGCCCGCGCCGGCACCTTCACCGACGGGCACGTCTCGCGCAGCGGCAGGTACGTCGCCGGGCCGCCGTCCGCCCCGGTGAACACCACTCCGACCGCACCCGGCCGCGTGAACCACAGCACCCGCCACCCCGGCCCGCCCGCGATCGACTCGTCCCACGTCGGGATCTCCAGCCGCTCCGGATCCACCCCGCCGGGGTCGACAAACCGGCGGTACAGCGCCATCCCCACGAAGTGCGGCGACCCGGTCGGCTTGCCCGATTCGTAGTCTGTCGGCGTGTACACGTTGAACGTGTGGGTCAGCAGACCCTCGCCGAGGTCGAGCCCCTGCTCCGGCGGCGTCACGATCGTGCCATCACCCGCGAATGGCACCAGCAATGAACAGACGCGATCCTGCCCCGCCCTCACCTTCGTCGTCACCTCGGCGGTGCGCAGGTCGACCGCGGCGGTCACCGCTTCGCCGCGCCGGCTCCACGCGACCCGCCACTGCGGTCCGTCGAGCCACGCATGCATCCCGCCGCACGCTCGCTTCTCGAACGTCGCCAGCACCTTCACCCCGTCCGCGCCGAACTCCGCGATCACGAACTGCTCCGGCGAGCCGCCCTCCGCCGCGCCGAAGCACCGCCCCTCCGCGCAGTGCGCCCGCAGCACCAGCCACGGCGACGGCGCCCCGAGGCGCTCGCTCGTCGCCGCGTCGAGCAGCGTCGTCTCGGCCACGCTGACCCCGCCCGGCCCGTCGCGCATCAGCGACACCAGCACCACGCGCTCGTCGGCCGCGACCGCCTTCGGATACTCACCCGCCATCAACCCGGGCATCACCGCCATCGCCCCCACCGCGGGCCGATCCCGATCCCGGAGATCCACCTTCAGCCACCCCGGCGGGTTCGTCGTCCACACCATCCGAAACGACCGCTCCCCGTCGACCGCCGCCAGCGTCCCGTACAGCGGCAACATCGCGTCCGCCACCTTGCCCGCCTCGTCGAGGTGCAGCAGCACGGGCGCCTCGCCGCGCCGCCCGACCAGCCACCGCTTGTTCAACGCCGTCACCAGCGGCTCCACACGATTAAACGCCAGCGTCTGCGGCGCGTACGCCACGGCGCACGTGCGCACCGGCTTGTCGTCATACACGGGCGGCGGCGCCTCGGCCACGACCACCGGCGCCTGTTCCACCGCCTCGCTCGCGCCGCACGCCGCGATCACGACGAGCGCCCCACACCATCCAAACATTCTCATCGCGGCACCAGATACCCGGGCGGGATCGTATCACCGACACAGTCGAACCGATCCGGCAGCCCCGGCGCCGACATGCACGTCGGCTCCTTGCACCGCGGATACGGATAGCTCTCCTCACCACATTTGCACGGCCGATCCACCAGAGGAAACTCGGTGCACAGCCCCAACTCGGTGCGTTCGAAGTCCCGGCGAGCATTCGCGCAGTCGCGGTTCACCGCGCCGTCGACCAGCCGCGTCAGCAGCGCGAACGGCGACGCCAGCTTCGCCTCCGCCGCCACGAGCGCCGCCTCGCGCTCCGCGTACGTGTCCGGCAGCAGCGCCCCGTTGCAGGTGCCCTGCAGGCGGTCCCCGAAGTACGCGAGGCTGTACGTCGCAAATCCGATCGCCCCGGCGATCCCCAGTATGCCCGCGAGCAGCGTCAGCCACATGCGCAGCGCCGGTCCACCTTTTTGCACGTCCTCGCCGCGGCGGACCAGCGCCAGGATCAGCGCCGCGACCCCGGTCCCGTACAGCACGATGAGCACCGGCTTCAGCGCGCGCACCGTCGACTGGTACGGCCAGAACGACAGGAACAGCGCGAGGCTGACCAGCACCGCCGCGATCGCCACAAGCTGCCAGGTCGTCCGGCCGCGCAGGAAGGTCGCCATCAGCTGCTTCATGGTCGACGAGCCTATCAGTCCCCGACCAGCGCCGGCAGGACCTCCTCCGCGCGGCCCAGGACCTCCTCATCGAACTCCGGGTCGCGCGGCGCCATCGCCTCGAGGTTGACCAGCACCGTGCGCGCCCCCGCGTAGCGCGCCGAGCGGACGAAGTTCGCGGCAGGCGTCACCGTGCCCGACGTGCCCACCGCCACGAACAGGTCGCAGTCTCGCAGCGCGCGCTTCGTCCGCCACTCCGCCTCCGCCGCCACATACTCGTCGAACAGCACCACGTCCGGGCGCATCCATGCCCCGCACGTCGGGCACGCCGGACACGCCTCCGGCGCCTCACCCTCGCCCCGCGCCTCGCAGCGCGTGCACCGCCAGCGCCGCGCCGAACCGTGCAGGTTGACCACCTCGCGGCTGCCCGCGCGCTGGTGGAGCCCGTCGATGTTCTGCGTCACCACCACCATCGCCTGCCCCGGCGCGAGCCGCCGCTCGAGCCGCGCGAGGGCCACGTGCGCCGGGTTCGGCGAGGCCGCCAGCACCTGCCGCCGCGCCTCCGCGAAGAACGCCCACACCTGCCTCGGATCACGGGCCAGCGCCGCCGCCGTCACCACGCGGTCGACGTCGATCTCCGACCACAGCCCGCCCGGGCCGCGGTACGGCCGCAGCCCCGACGCCACCGATATCCCCGCCCCCGTGAGCACCACGATGCTGTGGTACCTCGCCCAGTCGATCGTCGCCATCGCGGCGACGATACCCTCAGTACCGCCAGCTCACCACGTCGGCCCCCGCCGGCGCCGTCTTGATGAAATGCTCGACCAGCTGCGGGATGAACCGCGCGTGGTACGTCAGGCGCGATTCGAAGTTCGGGCGCCCCGCCTCGCCGCTCCAGCAGTGCCCGTGCCCGTGCCCGTACGTGATCGGCAGGTCCGCCGGGGGCGCGAGCGCGGCCACTCGCTCCTCGATCTTCCGGACCGCCAGCTCGAGGAAGAACGTGTCCATGTCCCCGGTGTTGATCCACATCTTCCCGCGCAGCTTCGGCGCGAGCCGCCCCCAGTCGCGGGTCAGGATGTGTCCGACGTCGTAATTCTCGCGCCAGTACGCCGCGACCTCCGCGTCGATCTCCCCGGTCTCCTTATTAAAGATCCGCCGCGGATACCCGTCCGCGCCGACCGGCGAATACACCGCCTCCCAGATGTCGTACTGCATCCCCGAGCGCGAGCGGGTCCCGAGCGCCAGCTCGACGCGGTTGGTCTGCTCCACGGTGCTGCGCATCGTCCCGTCGGCGTTGCGCGAGGCGACCCGCGGCGTCCGGCGAAACGGCCCGCTCGCGTCGTACGCGTTCCTGTCGGCGTAGATGTCGAACGTCGTGTACGCGCGGAAGTCCAGCGGATCCGGGCAGTTCCCGATCGCCCCGTTGTACTCGTCCGGGTAGAACACCTGCGCCGCGATCGCCTCCCACCCGCCCGTCGACCCGCCG
>Ga0209174_10003186_pt1 | contig 10472 bp, 7 predicted proteins | sample JI91814BDNA_FD_187505 | JGI IMG/M metagenome (GOLD analysis project Ga0209174, IMG submission 187505) | Wastewater effluent complex algal communities from Wisconsin, to seasonally profile nutrient transformation and Carbon sequestration -... | ecosystem: Engineered > WWTP > Effluent > Algae...
CAGGACGAAATGAAAGGCAGAAACAAGGTGATCATAAAACACAAGATTGAATGGCACCGAAAATTCTTTTTGGCGGTTGTTTGTTTTGTTTTGTTTTTTATTGGAGCACCATTGGGAGCGATCATTAGAAAGGGCGGAATAGGCTTGCCAACGTTGATTGCGCTAGGTTTATTTATTGTTTATCAGTTGCTCACAATGATCGGAGAGCGGGTGGCAAAGAATGGATTTATTGAGCCATGGCTTGGCATGTGGATCAGTACTGTAGTATTGTTGCCAATGAGCTTATGGATAACAGTGAGAGCAACCAAGGAAGCCGCATTGCTTGATCGAGATATGTACGTGAAACTTCTCAATAAGCTGTTCGTGTTTTTGAGATTAAGAGCAAAGCCAGAGACAATATGAAGATTTTGCAACTTTGTTTGAAACCACCTTTGCCTGCGCGAGACGGCGGATGCATTGCGATGAATAATATCACGCAAGGTTTGTTGGCCGCAGGGCACAAAGTAAAAATTCTTACCATTTTTACACAGAAGCATGATTTTTTACCTGAACAAATACCACAAGAATATTTGGATCAAACTGGTATAGAAGGAGTGTTCATCGACACGCGCCTAAATGCAGTGGATGCATTTTCAAACTTCATGACTTCTGATTCTTACAATATAAGTCGATTTTTCAGCACAGATTACGATATCAAACTGACCAAAATTCTGAAGAAAGAACATTTCGATGTAATTCACTTAGAGAGTTTGTTCATGACTCCGTATGTAGGCACAATTCGGCGTTATTAAAAACACCGATCATACTGCGTTCGCACAATCTTGAATTTGTCATTTGGGAAAAGATTGCACGCGGTACGCGCAATATTGTGAAGCGCACTTATCTGAACTATCTGACCAAAAAGCTGCGCAATTATGAATTGAGCATGTTGGATGAGGTAAGTGGAATTGCAGCCATCAGCGAAGAGGATAAGCGCAGAATACTTGCTTTAGGAATTCAAAAGCGCATTCGAACAATACCGTTTGGGATCAATTTGGCTGATTATCACATTGACGAAAGCGAGCCGGAAGAAATAGCGCTTTTTCATCTTGGAGCAATGGACTGGGGCCCCAATCTGGAAGGCATACTTTGGTTTTTGAATCATATTTGGCCGGGGATTCACGAGAAATTTCCGAATCTGAAAATGTATCTCGCCGGCAGAAATATGTCGGAGGATATTCTCAAAACGGAGCATGCAAACGTGGTCATGGTAGGAGAAGTAGAGGACGCGAAAAAATTTATGCGATCCAAAGCTATCATGGTTGTGCCTTTGCTAAGTGCAGGAGGTATTCGGGTGAAAATTATTGAAGGTTTGGCATTAGGGAAAATTGTTATCTCTACCACTTTGGGCGCCGAAGGACTTGATTGCACGGATCGTAAAAATATTATGCTCGCTGATCGGCCTGAAGAATGGATCGCCGCATTGGACGAACTTTTCTCACAGCCTGAGTTAATGAAAAGACTTCATCAGAAGGGAAGGTTACACGCAGAAAAACACTTTGATAATGTCGAAATCACAGCTGATCTGGTAAACTTCTATAAGGAATTGCGAAAGGGATGAAAATTTTCATGCTCGTTAGTCGTGTGCCCTGGCCCTTAGAAAAGGGCGATAAATTGCGTGCGTATCATCAGTTGCGAATGTTGGTCAAAAATCATGAAGTGCATCTCTGTTGTTTGAGTGATAAAAATTTTGACGCCGCGGCTATAGAGCATCTCAAGAATATAACCCCTCATATTTATGTTATTCGGCTCAGCAGGTTTTTGATTGCATGGAGGCTGTTTCGTGCATTGTTCAGCGATAAACCTTTTCAGGTGCATTATTTTTTCCAGAATGCGGCGGCAACTAAAATCAAGAATCTTATCGAGAAGATTAAACCCGACCACATTTATTGTCAATTGGTGAGAGCAAGTGAATACGTCAAACATTTACATGACTATAAAAAAACGCTGGATTACATGGACTCGCTGAGTTCAGGTCAGCGGAGAAGAATTGCAGGCACATCATGGTGGATGAAATATTTCGTTCGTGAAGAATCAAGACGATTGACTGCGTATGAAAATTTGATTTTTGACTATTTTGATCATCACACAATCATTAGTGAACAAGACCGACTTTTAATCTATCACGCTGATCGCAACAAGATTGGTGTAATACCAAATGGGATAGACGCTGAGTTTTTCTCGGAACGTATAACGACTAAAAAATATGATATCGCTTTCACAGGCAATATGAGTTATCCGCCAAATGTGGATTGTGCCTTGAGGCTCGCAAATGAGATTCTCCCCATCATTCACAAAACACATCCAAAAGTTACATTGTTGATCGCCGGAGCAAATCCGGTAAAAAGCATCCAACAGTTGCAATGCAGCACCGTTAAAGTGACAGGATGGTTGGAAGATATTCGTGATGCGTACAATGAATCTCGTGTCTTCATGGCACCAATGCGCAGCGGTAGTGGACTTCAGAACAAATTATTAGAGGCCATGTGCATGAAATTGCCATGCGTCACATCACCACTTGCCGCAAATGCCATGGGTGCAAAACATGACGATTGTATGCTAATTGGGGAAACCAATGAAGAGTTTGCGGCACTGGCGCTTGTTTTATTAATTGAGCTCGAACGAGCAAAAGTATTGGCGGAGCGCGGAAGAAAATTTGCTTCGGAAAAATTTAATTGGGAGGCAACGACTAATGACTTGGTGCATCTGATGATGCAATAGTTTTTGTATTCCCAATTTTTGAATACTTAAGTCAATCAAATTTTGAACTCAGGAAGGCACGGAAATGCCAAAAGTGGATGGGAGCTCAGACACTAATTCTCGTATTTTGGAACCGAAAATTCAATTTTGAAAACATCATGTTAAAAAAAATACTCATCAACTGTGGAATAGTGTCGATCCTAATGTTGAACGCTTTATTTTCAAATGCACAACCAACTAAACATATCGGCTGCCACCACACACACAACAGTGGAGCAAAGCGACAAGCACTTTCGCTTGAACAAAGATCGCAGCTAAATGAAAGCATTGCGCGCAGCGACACATTTGATATTCTTAGTTATCTGATCAATATCGACGTGACCAATTATGTAGGTCATTATATCAAAGCAAGCACAACAATAGCAGTTCATCCTTTGATTTCAGATCAAAGCATATTGCATCTGGATTTATATCAGCTTCAAGTGGATTCGGTAAAAATGAATGATGAACATTTACCTTTTTCGTATGATGGAAACATTTTGAGTTTGCATTTTTCTACGCCATTGTCTGTCAGTGATACATTGGAAGTTATCACGTATTATCAGGGCGATCCATATCAGGATCCCAATTGGGGCGGATTTTATTTTGAAAGCAATTACATCTACAATCTTGGAATCGGTCTCACAACAATTCCTCCTAATTTCGGGAGAGTATGGTATCCTTGTTTTGATTCTTTTGTTGAAAGAGCAACATACGAGTATCATGTGAAAAGTGCTGGTACCTATCGCGCACATTGTCAAGGTACCTTTATTGGCGAGACTGCATTGGCCGGTGATACAGTCATTAGATCGTTTGTTTTTAATCAGCCTATACCAACCCATCTGAGCGCAATCGCAGTAGCTGACTATGTGAATTATGACTATACACACACTGGAGCAAATGGAGATATTCCTGTGCGACTTTCGGCAAAACCGGCTCAGTCTGGTGCGATGCAAAATGTATTTCAGCATCTCGGTTCAGCGATTGATGCATGTGAATATTGGTATGGACCTTACGCGTGGGAGCGGGTTGGTTATGTGCTCACAACGGATGGCGCTCTCGAAATTCCTACAAATATTGCCTATCCTCAATACATGGTAGGAGAATCGCTTTCTGCTAACGATGGTTTAATGTCGCATGAGTTAGGGCATCATTGGTGGGGAGACATGGTTACACCGCATAATCACAATGATATGTGGCTCAAGGAAGGTCCCGCTGAATATTCCTCGCATCTAATGGAAGAATGGATGAATGGGAATGAAGATTTTGTAAAAATGGTGAAAACAAATCAACTGGATGTTTTGGAGAATGCACATTTGGATGACAATGGTTTTCATCCTTTATCACCAATGCCGGATGAGGAAATTTACGGAACACACACCTACTATAAAGGCGCAAGCGTTATGCATAATTGAGAGGATACATGGGCGATTCTCTTTTCAGACAAGCTATGACTGGAGTGCAGGAAAATTGGCAATATCAAGATGTTACTCCAGAAGAATTCAGAGATGCCCTGGAAGCAGAATCTGGTTTTGATCTCGATGATTTTTTCAATGATCAGATTTTTTCGCCTGGTTTTTCGACGTTTGTAGTGGACTCGTTTCTTACAGTAGCGGGAGAAACCGGCTATGACATTCAAGTGCATATTCAACAGAAATTGCGAGAGTGCCCCCAGTTTTATCAAAATGTACCATTGGATGTTACACTTATAAGCTCGGATTGGCAACGCGCAGAATATAAAATTCTCGCGTCGGATCAATTTACTCAAGCATCACTCTATTGTGATTTTGAGCCTTCAATGGTTGTGCTCAATGGACATAACAGACTCAATCAATGTCGCATGGACTTGGACTTAACAGTATACCCAAACGTAAGTATTTATCCGGTTTTGCCATTCGTTGAATTTCGATTCAATAAAGAAAATGTTGTGGACTCAAGTCTTGTGCGTATTGAACATATTTGGGCAGCGCCCGATCAAAACAACATCGGTGATGGCATCTACGAAATTTCAAATGTTCATTATTGGATTGTGAATGGACTTTGGAATGAAAATGATTTTTTCACAGGAAGATTGTACTACAATGGATCTGATGCGGATGAATTGGATTATGACATGTATAATGCAGGTGAGTCGGAAGCTGTTTTGCTTTACAGGCCAGACTCTTATCATGCGTGGGAGATATGTCCGGATTTTACCCTCGGTGTTGGAAGTTTGACAAACGGTGACGGCAGCTTTATCATTGATACATTGCGAATTGGTCAGTACGCTTTTGCTAATGGAGACATAACAATCGCAACAAATGAAGTGGAAAAAAATGACAATCAAAGTTTACTGTTGTATCCTGTTCCAACGAATGATGTATTGCGCATTAAAGGAAGTTGGGGCAAAAAAGAAACTGCATTGTTTGACATTTATTCCAGCTCAGGAGCGCTGCTATTGCGCAGTTCGGGATTGGTCGGTGACACGTTCGAAAAACAAATCAACGTACAAGAATTGCCAATTGGCAGTTATTTACTTCAGATTAAAAATTCTTCAGGGGAACAAATAGGTATCAGTCAATTTATTGTTGATGGCGCCAGATAAATAAGATAGAATTAAGAACGACTTATGAAAAGGAACATCCTTTGAATTCAGCTTCGTCTGAAAGGTCTTATAATGAGCCTTAGATCCCGTGAATGTCTCAAGTAGTTCTGCGCCCAGCTAACGAGTACGATAAATTTGTTTCGAAAGCCGATCAATTGTGCCACGTGAACAAGTAGCCACGCCACCCATGCGATCCAACCATAAAGACTAAAACGTTTTAATTCAGCAACAGCTTTGTTACGTCCAATTGTTGCCATGGTACCAAGGTTTTTGTATACGAAGGGAGTCATTGGTTTTTGTTGAACAAGTTGAGCAAGATTCCTCGATAGTAATTCTCCTTGCTGCATTGCCGGTTGAGCAAGCATAGGATATCCGCGTGGGTTTTCTTCGCTGATCATGGTTGCACAATCACCTAAAGCAAAAACGGAGTCGAGTCCCCGAACTTTGTTAAACTCATCCACAGAAATGCGTCCCGTGGAGATTGTTTCCAAAGGCAGTCCTTCCGGAAATGTTGCCTTCACACCAGCTGCCCAAATAACCATGGCTGCGCGCAATTCGGTGCCACTTTCAGTAGTGATTTTTTGTCCGTCAAAATCAATCACTCGTGTGTGAAGATGCACGTCAACACCCATCTCCTGAAGTGCAGCGAGCGCTTTTGTGCTTGTTTTTTCGCTCATTTCTTTAAGTACACGTGCGTTTGAATCAAGAAGATGGATATCCATGACGCGCATGTCCAGATCGGGATAGTCGATCGGCAGAATGTCTTTTTTAAGTTCTGCTAACGCTCCTGCTAATTCGACTCCTGTTGGTCCGCCACCTACAATCACAATACCCATCAAAGAGTCTTTATCCAACGCATTATTCGTTAGCAACGCCTTCTCAAGATTCTGAAGCATTAGACTTCGAATGTCCAATGCTTCTGAAACCGTTTTCATTGGCATGCATAGGGCTTCGAGATTTTTGTTGCCAAAAAAGTTAGTCGTGGCCCCGGTCGCAATGACAAGATAATCGTATTGAAGCTCGCCAATGTTTGTGATCACCTTTTGTGCTGCACTATCTATTGATGAGACATGCGCCATCCGGAAGTAATAGTTCTTATAGCGGTTGAGGATTTTCCGCAAAGGATAAGCGATACTGCCAGGCTCTAATCCTGCTGTTGCAACTTGGTAAAACAATGGTTGAAACGCATGGTAATTATGCCTGTCTAAAAGTACCACTTGGAAATTTTTATCGTGCAGACCTTTTGCTAAACGCAAGCCACCGAATCCACCTCCGATTATCACGACTCTTTTTAGTTCACTGTTTGGAATATTCACTTCTTCAAATTGTGCTTCGAATTTAGAGCTTGTTTGAAACACTATCAATCTAAGATTTACAAGAGTTTTGGATTATTTGTCCTGTAAATTAGTTGACAAAGTTTTCTTTTTTTATCCAAAATCCGTGTTAGGCAAATTCAGAATTGGAGTTAATATGATCAATCTCAAAATAGCTCCAATAGAAGCGTTTATTGTTACAAATCAAGATGCGGACTTTTTTAGAGTACGAGCTATTGACGCCGAAAATGAAGGCTTTATCGCATGATCTGTATAGTGCCTTCACGCTGGCTTTCTTGAATGCCACCGCATGAGGAGCGGTATTTTACTGTGTAGAAATAGGTGCCATCTTCTTCTTCTTGCACTGTCCATCTCTTGGCGTTACTTGCAGTGCTGTCGAAAATCAAATTGCCCCAACGGTTGAATATTTTTAACTCATATATGTCGAAGAGCGAAATAAGATCTACCTCTGAGTCGAAGTCCAGAAATGGTCCCCAAGATTCGTTCTTAGAATCTTTGTTTGGGGTAATGATATTTGGAAAACGAATGTGCGAATGATCAATTCCATACAAGGCACCAGCTTCGACAATGAAAAATTCTGTGACGCGGCAATCAATTGCCAAATTGGTTACAGTGATCTGATACATGCCGATGTTAGATACAACGGGCGTTTCGTCACCTTCATTGAATACCTGATATTGGTCGTTCGTTTCGTAGGCCCAAGTAAAATGAACTTCCTGATCTGGGATTACATCTATTCCTCCGAGTTCTACTGAAGGTTCCTGACAAGTTAATTTGTCCTGTGCAGGAACATAAATGTCAAGCAAATTGTTTGGAATCATAATCACTGCGGATGATACACAGTCATGTCCATCAGTAATTTCAATTGAATAAGAACCTGGCAAGAGATCTTGAATTTCATAGTTCGGCTGAACTTCACCATTGAATGAATAAACATACGGAGGTGTTCCTCCAGCGAGATTTGCTAAAGCAAAGGTTCCATTAACTCCGTTGCATGCGGGAATTATATCTGTATTGTAAGTAATGTTATTTTCATTCGAATAAAAAATTTCCATTGCATCAGCGTTACCACAAAGGCCATCTTCAGTGGATACAATTACGCGATAAATGCCGGGAATAGAAATGGTGGGATTCGATATCGGTTGATCTATTGACACGTAACCTTGCAACGGATCATAATACAACCATTCATAGATGACCGGTTGCGAAGGTGAAATTTGGATATTGGCAATTTGCAGTTCCTGTATGTCACACGTGAGAAAATCCTGTTCAGGAATTTCAACGTTAAGTATGTGATTCGGTACCATAACATTGATCGTTGATTCACATAAATTCTGATCTATGATAGACACTTCAAACTCACCATTTGGTAGATTGGATAAGGTGAGTCCAGTTTGAAGTTCATTGTCAAAGAAGATGGAAAATGGCTCAGCACCTTCGTTGATTGAGGTAATTTCAATAATGCCGAATTCACCATTGCATGCATTCGTTATTTCATATTCAAATGAAAAATTCTCTGGTACATTCGAATTGAGAATGATACTTGCGCTTGCATCACACCCACTAATTTCATTTTGAATAACAAGGACATATTCGCCGGCAGAATCAAAAACAGGATTTAGAATTTCATAACCAGTATTGAATAGTTCGTCATCAATAGAAAGGAACCAATTCGCAGTCACATTTTGTTGTGGTTGAATCGACACACCCTCAATTTCTATCGAATCAATTGCACACGTGAACATATTTTGCTCTGGAATGAATACACTAATTTCATTGTTGGGTATTTCAAATTCTTCCGAAACACTGCAGTTGTTGCCATCAAAAACTGTAACCAGATAATTTCCGGGTACCAGTTCTGAAAAAAGATTCGAGGATTGTTCTTCGCCATTTAGTTCTATGGTATACACGGAATTTCCACCAACAATATTTTGTACTTCAATCATGCCGCCTATGCTATTGCATGCCCCTGAAACAAGTGCGTCAAAAGACATATTATTCAGCTCTATTCCAATGATGGTAACTTGAGCTTGAGCAGAACATCCGTTGTCCAAATTTGAAATGGTGAGTTGATATAATCCGCTGTCGGCCAAGCTGGGATTGATGATCGTGCTCCCAATTGATTCAAAACCGTTCGGAGTCATAATATCCCATTGGTATGTCACATCTTGTACTGGTGAAACCAGAACGCCTTGAATTTCCAGCAGAGGCAGTGCACAGCTCAAGGTATCTTGACTAGGAATTTCTACAGTAATTTGTTGATCCGGTATTTGAATTTGGGTGTTGACAATGCAATCTTCTTCATCGCGAATGGAAACGACATAATTACCGCTCGGCAAATCACTCACTGTAAATTCAGTTTGCAGGATGTCATTCAGATAAAAGCTGATTTCACCAACACCACCTTGAAGATTTGTAATTTCGATAGCACCGCCGTCTCCGTTACACGCAGTGCTTGTGGCAGTTTCATACGCTATGCTTTCGGGAATAATGATGTCAATCGCACCGATGGCAAGATTTCCGCAAGGGTCAGAAATGGAACCGCTTTCGTTGGTAATTTCCAATGTGTAAGTGCCGGGCTGCGTAATATTCACCGCTGGAGTAAGCACGAATTGATCTTCCAGGCTTCCAAAAACGCTCAATGGGAGAACATTATTAATTTGAAAAGTTCCTTGTGGTCCGCTGATGGTGAAATCGAGATCTTCTGCAGTTTCACTTATTACAAGCTCAGAAAATGTTACCAGCAGTTGACTGCTGTTGCAGTTTTTGGTCAACGCAACTGGTGTTGGTGGCTCTTGCTCAAAGAGCGAAGCGGAGCTTTCTCCGAAGTCGATCGTATAGCCGTCATCACTATTCGACCAATTCATTACCACAAGCGCATAAGTCTGTCCAACAATCACGGGCAGATTGGCATTGAACGGTGGTCCGAATTGATCACCTGGACCACCAACATTGCTCACACCGCCATTCGCAGTCGAAATACCTGTTGGTCCGTTTGGGTTGAGCAATGAACCCCATGAATTGCAGCTTACAGCAGGTGATGCTCCGGTGCCTATGCCATCGCAGCCGCCATTTGTTACATCAAACAATCCCCAGTCATAGTCGTCTTGAAGAACATTTGGAGTTAAGATAAAACTCAAATCGCCTTCTTCAAACACAGTGAAGGTATACCACAAACTCATTGTTTCGAGGTTCTGATTGCATGATCCGGTGAATTCATAAATATTACCTGTTCCTGGAGGTGCACTATCTTCTGTGTAAAGATCTCCACACAGAACAGTCGCGCCTTCGCAATCACTTGTGCTAACTTGAGCGGAGCAAAAATTTGCCGTGAAAATCGCAGCAATAAAAAGGAGCTTGCGCATAGGTGTTGTTTAGGGTTAAGATGCAAACGCAAGATAGGGAAGTTGTCTGTGATCTCAATTTTTCGAATAAAGTTAACCCCCACAGTTTTGTTGAATCACATTCATGAGAAACCTATGTCAAATATGAATGAGCCATATCCAAAAAGTCCCGCACGACAGCGGGACTTGATGGCTTAAACTGAAAAACTAAAACGATCACAAGCAGACATTCTCTGAATTCGAAAATGACTACTTAGAATCAAAATTAATCTATTTTATTGAGATTCAGGGAGTCACAATGAAAAAGGTGGATGACTACCTGTAAAATCTATGAAAGCTGGTTTACGATGTTACGTTTTAGTTGACACGAGTACTGCCAAATTGAAATGATCATTTCATAGAAATTTTGAGATCATGGTCATTTGATATTCC